>Ga0155644_1017_pt1 | contig 10835 bp, 10 predicted proteins | sample RifCSPhighO2_12_FD_107301 | JGI IMG/M metagenome (GOLD analysis project Ga0155644, IMG submission 107301) | Candidatus Dadabacteria bacterium RIFCSPHIGHO2_12_FULL_53_21 | reverse complement strand
TTCGTTCAGGCCGCCGTCCCTGCTCGCCAAAATGGCGTCCACACTCGACGTGATCAGCGGGGGAAGGCTCGAATTCGCAATAGGCGCCGGCTGGTCCGAAGCCGAATACAGGGCCTACGGATACGATTTCCCGGACGCCGTGACCAGAATAAAACAGCTCGCTGAATCGGTAAAAATCATAAAAGCCCTTTGGACCGAAGAGAAGCCGAGCCTCGATGGAGAGTTTTACCATATTAAAGACGCCTACTGCAACCCGAAGCCCGTTCAGAAACCCCACCCACCGGTCATCATAGGCGGAGCCGGCGAAAAGTATCTCCTGAGAGTCGTGGCGGAGCACGCAGACGAGTGGAACTGCCCGGCGAACCACTCACTCTCTATTGAGAGGAAACTCGACGCGCTGAAAGACCACTGCAGCGCTGTCGGCAGAAACCCGGGCGACATCAAAATTTCGCAGCAAACGGTATGCGTCCTCGCAAAGGACAGGGCCGAGCTCGCCGAAAAGCTGCCCAAGGCTCAGATGAGGTACGGGTTTTTCGGGGACGTGGAAAAATTGGGCATAGTAGGAACGCCCGAGCAGTGCATAAGGAAGATCGAGGAGAACGAGAAAAAAGGGATAACGAAATATACCGTCTTCTTCTCGGACATTATGAACCACGCTACACTCAAATTCTTCGCGCGTGAGGTTTTATCCGCATTCTGAGAAGTGAGCTCGAATATCAGTTGGACTTCACTGCAAAGTCCTCGACTTTTTTGGCGAACTCGCCAGCGAATTTCCGTATCATGTCCGATAGCTCCTGATTGCTTGTCGCCCTTCCGTACGTATCGGCCATCTTCATAAGCGTGAAATAATAGTGCGCGTTCATCTCGCCCACCTGCATCTCGTTCGTCCAGAGATCGACGCTCATCGTATTCTTCTCTGACCGGTCCCACACCGATATCATGAGCGAATCACAGGGCACGAAGCCCTCTAGGCCGGAATCGCTCGCGCTCCAGTATATCTCCTCGGGCGCGCCCTTATCGTCGAGCTTTATCAGAAACTTTATCTCCGCCTCTTTAGGCATATATCACCCCGGTCTCCCGGTATTTAATCAACTCCCCAGAAATCGGGCTTCCTCTTTTCGAGGAACGCTGTAGCGCCTTCGACCATCTCGGGCGCCTTCATGAAGTATCTCGCGAGCTCGAGCCCGTGCGTGATCTGCGGGTAGGCCATATCGGATATGAAATTTATCTGCAGCTTCGCGATCCTGAGCGACTGCCGGCTCTTCTCCAAAAGGCTCCGGCACCAGGCGTCCACCTCCTCGTCGAGCTTGTCCCGGGGCACAACTTTATTGACCCAGCCCATATTCATCGCTTCCTGGGCCGTGTATCTGTTGCAGAGATAAACGATCTCCCGCGCCTTCTTGTCCCCGACCGAATGCTGGAGCTGCTGGATCCCGTACCATATGGGCGCGCTCCCCACGAGAGGGCCGGCCTGCGCGAAAATAGACGTATCTGAGGCTACCGTCAGGTCGCAGAGCATGTTGAGCTCGTTCCCGCCGCCGACGCAATAGCCGTCGACACGCGCGATTATGGGCTTGCCGCAGCACCTCATCGCGGTCGCGAGCCTGTAATGAACGAGCATATACTTCGCGTCGACCTTTTTCTTGGGATCGACTATCCAGGACAGGTCCCCCCCGGCTGAAAACGCCTTGCCGCCTGCGCCCGTAAGGACGATAACGCCTATCTCATCGTCGAGCCACGCGTCCTCTATGGCTATCGCAAGCTCTTCACGCACCTCCGAATTAAGGGCGTTACGCACCTCCGGGCGGTTGATCGTCACGCGCGCTACCCTGTCTTTCTTTTCGTATAGAATGTAGGTCAATTTAAGGCCGGTTTTCTTTTTCGCGGGTTTAGCCCCGTTATTTGTTTTTGCCGAAGCCGACGGTTTTTTAGCCATGATGCCCTCCTGACGTTATTCGAATTTGCTACTTATGATTTTTGCACCGTATAACGCGGTCTGTCAAATGGTTTATTTGTAAAAGGGGTGGGAGAAACCAGATTACGCGCGCCGGTATTTGAAAGCCCTGTGCACACGGGGGAGCCCGCGCCTTATCCCGGCTACCAGGGGAGCTTATTCATCAGGGGCGCGATATGAGGGCCGAAAAGGGCCACGGTCGCTATGAGCGATATGAAGCCAGCGACACCGAGACACAGGGCGGCTACGACCACCTGAGATATCATATCCAATCGTCTTTCGTCCATTAGTGCCCTCCAGAACCGGATTTCCCGCCGAAGAACGGGTCACCTACAGGTATTGACGGAAACGCCCTCATAAAGATCAGGAAAGTCATAACGAATGCACCCAGGAAACCCAGCGTTATAAGTATCTGTATTAAGCTTATTCCTACGGTATTGGATAGCGAAGGCATTATCAGCACATATTTTTCCATCCAGAACCCGGTCAGGGATACCGAAGCTATAAATACGACTATCGGCTTCACCACCTTGTTCGTCCTCGGGAGCAGGGAAACAAAGGGGAATATAAAACAGCAGGTCAGCACCGCCCATGCCAGCGACCTGAAAGGCTCTTCCTGCACCCTCTTGATTACGAATGCAGTTTCCTCGGGCATGTTCGCGTACCATATCGGGAGGAACTGCGAGAAAAACAGGTAGACCCAGAAGAGTGAAAAACCCTGAAGGAGCTTACCGATGTCGTGATATTGATTGTCGTTCAGATAATCCTCGAGGCCGAGCCTTCTCCTCATGAGTATCGAAAAGATTATAGTAGTCCCGATTGCCGCGACAAAGCTCCCCATGAAGTAGAACGGGCCGAACAGGGTGCTGAACCAGTGGGGGTCGAGCGACATCATGAGGTCCCAGGCGAAAAAGCTGAATACCACCGCGTATAGAATAATTACGGCCGGGGCGAATTTGCCTATCTTGATCCAGACCCTCTTCCTCTCATCCTCTCCGGTCCATCCGGAGGATATCCAGCCTGCAACCCCGCTCAGTTTCTGGCTCACACCGCCCAGGTCCTGTCTAAGGGAATAGTAAAGATAAAACGAAGTCACGATAAGGAGTACTATGAAACCGATAACGTCGCGGCCGAACACGAACTTCATATTGAGCCATACGTCCTTCGGATGGTGATAGTGTTCCGTGGCATACGGGAGCAGGTAATCCCTCCCCGCGAAAACGACGAGGAGCAGGATCAGGGATATCGGCAGAAACGAGCCTAAACCCTCGCTCACGCGGAGAAGCGGCCTCGCCCACCTCGCGTTCGTGATACGGAGTATGCAAGAAAACACCACCCCCGCCTGGGCTATACCGGTCCAGAAAAGGAAATTGATCAGGAATATCTCCCACGCACCCCTGGGATCGGACCCTAGGATCTGAGATACGAACGTCCCGAAACCGATTATGGCAATGATTAGAAATATGTATATGCCCAGGGTCGGTATGCTCGATCTTTTAGCGAGTATTTCATCTCTTATATGCTGATCCATATTACTGAGCGGTCTCCTCTGCTGTGTTCCCGTTCCGGGGTTTAGCCGGTGCGGTATTCGGATTTCCCTGGAGTTTCCTGACATAATTCACGACGTCCCAAGCGCTCTCGGAGGTTATGCTCTCCCGGTAGCTCGGCATCATGACCTTCCCGCCGTACCTGATGTAGGCGTATATGTAGCCGTTGGTCCGGGCGACGACGGCCGGAGTCGTAAGGTTCATCGGATAGAACCCCCTCTTTATTACGGGTCCGTCTCCCTTGCCCTCTTTGCCGTGGCAGACGATACAGTACGTATTAAAGATCTGTTCCCCGTTCTTGAGCGATTCTGCCGTGGCCGTGGCGGGATTCGCAGTCATGACCTCGTAGTGCTCTCTCGGAAGGGGCTCGATCCGGAGACCCGTCGTCGAAACCGAGAGCCCGGGGTAAGCGATCGGCTCTTCATAAGGCTGTATCGAGGGCTGCCGCCACATATCGAAATTCCAGGGAAAGGCGTGCGCCCCGGAAGCCCCCATGAAGCTCGATATTATTATTAACATCGCATAATATTTCATATTCTTCACTGACAATCCCGTATTACCTCCTGAGACAACCTGTCCGACTATACGCCGTCGAATTTTATTTCTTCGGCCCCCTGGGAATTTAGTATCTCTTCGACCTTCTTCACATTATCCTTGCCGCATGTAACCATTACGCCGAATTTATCGTCCGTGAACCTCGGATCATACATGCTCCTCGGGGCGTTCCGCCTGAGACGTGAATTTATGAGCAGCCCCAGGAGCGTCGAAAGCGAGCCCATCAGAATCGTGAGCTCGAATATGATGATGATGAAAGGGGGTATCGATACGACCGGCTTCGCGCTCACCGGAATCGGCCAGTCCGAGGACGTAAGGACCGTAAAACCGACACCGCACGCGGCGCCCAGCATGGCGCCGAACAGAGTAAAGAACCTTACGATGCTTTCAGGCTCTCCCACCGCGACTTCTATTTCATGGTTAGGCACGGGAGAAAAAACACGAAGGTTCTTAAACCCCTCGTCCTTAAGCTTCCTGACAGCTTTAACGGTGAGATCGACGTAAGAGAATATCCCCAGAACTCCCTGCTTATCCATGGTGTTTTGCCTCCTTTTTCGGCACAGGCAAAATTTCCTTCAACTCGGAAATAGAAATAGCAGGCAGCGTCTTTATAAATATAAGGAAGAACATGAAGAACCAGGCGAAGCTGCCCATAGTAATACCCATTTCGACCCAGGATACTTTATATATTCCCCACGCGCCCGGCTCGAACCCCTGGGAAAGCGAAATCACGATGATATTAAACCTCTCAAACCACATGCCTATGTTTATGAAGATCGATATTATGAATAGAGCCTTGATATTCCTCCTGACGCTCTTGAACCAGAGCGGGATCGGTATCAGTACGTTGCACACGACCATTATCCAGTAAAAGAGCGCGTACTGTCCCGTGGCCCTGTAATAGAACTGCCCCCATTCGGCAGGGCTTCCGCTGTACCAGGCCATGAAGAACTCGCAGCCGTACGCATACCCCACGATCAGCGAAGTCAGTATTATCATCTTCGCCATGCCGTCGTAATTGTCGAGTGTTATGTAATCCTCGAGCGCGAAGATTTTTCTTATTGGAATGGTGAGCGTTATCACCATGCCGAGCCCCGAGAATATAGCCCCCGCTACGAAATAGGGGGCGAAAATCGTAGTGTGCCACCCGGGCAGGTTCGCCATGGCGAAGTCCCATGATACGACGCTGTGCACTGACAGGACAAGCGGTGTGGCGAACGCGGCGAAATAGAGATAGGCCCTGGAATAATGGAGCCATTCCCAGTTCGAGCCCTTCCATCCGAGCGAGAGTATCGTGTATGCGATCTTACGGGGAACCTCTTTTACCTTGTCCCTGATCGCGGCTATATCGGGAATCATTCCCACAAAGAAGAACACTGAGCTTACGGTAAGATACGTGCTGACCGCGAATACGTCCCAGAGGAGCGGGGATTTAAAATTCACCCATAATTCCCGCTGGTTCGGATAAGGGAAGAGCCAGTAGAAAAACCACGGCCGCCCCAGGTGTATGATGGGGAAAAGCCCGGCGGTCAGAACCGCAAAAACCGTCATCGCTTCCGCAATCCTGTATATGGAAACCCTGAAGCTGGCCCTGAAGAGGTAAAGTATTGCCGAAATCAGCGTCCCGGAGTGGGCGATACCGACCCAGAAAACGAAGTCCGTAATATAAACGCCCCAGAAAACGGGGTGTCTGTATCCCGCGACACCGAGTCCGGTATATACCTGATACAGGAAACAAAACATCCCGAAACCGACAAACCCGAGGACCGGCAGGAAAAGCGCAAGCCACTTGACGGTCGGCTTATCGAGCATCCGTATTACATCTTCGTTAACTTTTGCATAAGTTAATGAATTCTGTTCACTCATTATGCCTTATCCCATTTTACTTTTTTTAGGTACGTAATATTCGGCTGCGTGTTTAGCTGATTGAGCACTCTATATCCCCTCTCGTCGTGTGAAAGCTTCGATACCCTGGATTCAGGGTCTTTTAAATTCCCGAACTCGATCGCGCCCGAAGCGCATGACTGCTGACACGCTACCTGGAATTCCCCGTCCAGCACGTCCCTGCCCTTGTCCCTGGCCTGGTCCTTGGCGTAATTAATCCTTTGTATGCAGAACGTGCATTTCTCCATGACCCCTTTGTCCCTTACGGTGACGTCCGGGTTAAACTGCCAGTTGAGGGGATCGGGGAGCTTGTACGAGAACCAGTTGAATTTCCTGACGCTGTAAGTGCAGTTGTTGGAGCAGTACCTCGTTCCCACGCACCTGTTATATATCATTCCGTTAAGCCCTTCCGGGTTGTGGTAGGTCGCAAACACGGGGCATACGGGCTCGCACGGCGCGTTATTGCACTGCTGGCAGAGCATCGGGAGGAACCTGGTCTCGAACCCGGCCTTGTTGTCCGATTTCTCGAAGAACCTGTCGATCCTGAGCCAGGCCATGTCGCGTCTTTTCGCCACGAGCTCCTTGCCGACAAACGGGATATTGTTCTCCGCATAGCAGGCGGTGATACATGCGCCGCAGCCCGTGCACTTCTGGAGGTCTATCGACATGCCCCAATGGTACCTGTCGTACACCACGGGGGGATAGAAATCGGGCTCCTCGTGTTCCTCTTGGTGGAGGCCGTGCTCGAGCTCCGTGAGCGTGACCATCTGCGCCACGTCCCTGTCGTGCTGGGTGGTCGTGTACTGAGTCTGTACGAACTGTGCGTGTCTGCCCGTGCCGGAGGCCTTTACCTTCGTAGTAAGCCAAGCAAAGCTGCCCGTAATTTTGTCGGTGGAAACGGGGAGGATGGAAAGGGGATTAACACCCCTGTCTTTCGCATACCTGCCGTAGCTCGTATGACCCTGTCCGATCATCACGGCGAGCGTATCCGGTCTTATCCCCTCATAGACATAAGCCTGTGTCTCGATCGTTCCGTAAGGCGATTCAATCTTAACGAAATCCCCCAGTTTAACCCCGAGCTTTTTGGCCGTGTCAGGGTGTATCTCGACCCACGAGTCCCAGACCCCGGTGGTTATCGCGTCGGGCAGCTCCTGGAGCCAGGGCTTGTTCGCCCCTCTCCCGTCGTAGTACTTGTAGGACGGGTAAGCCATAAAATAGAAATCCCCGTCCCCCGTGAACTCGGGCTCTCCGAAGCTTACGCCTGAAATATTCCCTGATGCGGATACCTGCACGGGTGTCGTGTCCCTGTATATCCCGCCGTTCTCGAGCGCAGCGTTCCAGAAGGCCTCGAAATCACCGCCTCCCGTGACGCTCGTCCAGACCTGCTTCCATGAATCCCTGAGATAATCGTAATAAGAAACCTGCGTATATCTGCCCTTGAGACCTTCGAGCTGCGCGGTCACGGAAAGTATCACATCCCCCGTGCTCCTGGTATTGAAAACAGGGGTCATCACCGGCTGTATGAGCCCGTGGACCCTGCCGTCGGGGATGAAATCACCCCATGATTCGAGCGTCGTGCTGTCGGGGAGTATGAGATTAGCCTTCTCCGTCGTCTCGTCCATGAAGCTCGAGAAGCTCACCACGTTTGGGACCTTGCCTAGAGCGTCTTCAAATCCGAGAGATTTCGGAAGAGTGAATACGGGATTGACGTTGTATATGAATAGTAGATCGACCTCGCCTCCGGACATCGAATCCACGAGGGATGAAATCTCCTTAAAGGTGCTTACCTCGGAAAGTGTGAGCGCGTTCCCGAAATCTATGGTCCGGCCGACATTCCCGGCGACGTAGTTCAGTATATTTATCGCGACCAGGGTTTCTGTGGCGTTCGTCGATGTATTTGCGATGCCCCCGCCGATGGCGAGGCTCGGCTGCATTGAAGAGAACTCCTTCGCAATCTCCTTTATCGTATCGACCGGGACATCCGTCACAGCGGAAACCTTTTCGGGACTATATCCGCTGAGGAGACCGGCGAATCCGCCCCCGCCGTTTACCGACATGCCCTCGCTCACTATGACGCTCGCGATTCCGAGTGCGAGTACCGCTTCCGTGCCCGGTTTTATGGAAACCCATTCGTCGGCGCTTACGCCCGTGAGCGACGCCCTCGGCTCCACGTGGACGAATTTCCCCATGGACTTGTCCTTATAACCGTGCATCTCGCTGAACTGTCTCGTATAGAGGGTCGGCGATAACCAGGTCTCTATGAAATCGGCGCCGAACGAGAGCAGGTACTTCGTTTTATCTATATTGTATGTAGGTATCTTATCTATTCCGAATACGATACGGTTCGCTTCTTTCAGCGGCTCGTATGAGTAGACTTCGTATGAGAGGTGTTTTCCCCCGAGCGCCGACATCCAGTCGCCGATCAGGTTCCCTAAAGTCCCTTCATTGTGGTCGGAGAGGAATACGATCCTTCCGCTTCCGCCCTTCTTCCTTACCTCTTCGATCTTTTCCGTGAGCATCTTCTGGGCGTTGTCCCACCCCTGAGGCTCGAGTCTTCCGAGGTCGTTCCTGCTGAGCGGGGACCTTATGCGGTCCGGGTTATAAAGCCCCTGAAGCATGGCCTGCCCCTGGGCGCAGCTCGTTCCCACGTTTATCGGGTTCTTCGGATTCCCCTCAACCTTGATCGCCCGCCCCTCGCGGTTCTTGACGATGATACCGCAGCCCGCCGGACACTCCCGGCAGGTGCTCGCATACCAGTTGGGGACCCCGGGGATTATCCCTTCGGGCGGGATGACGTAAGGGATGATCTGCTCGGCCGGATTGGAGCAGGCGCCTGCTACCGCGGCCGTGCCTCCGGCTACTCCTATGATCTTCAGGAAATCCCTTCTCTTTATGCCGCCCTTTTTATCTTGAGACATTTCCTCCTCCAATTAATAATGACACGTGAGACAGTCTTTCAAGTGAGTCAATTCCTCGTGATTTTTGGCATTGTCCGTATGACAGGTGATACAGAATCCCATGTTGAGCCTGGTTACCTGGTAAACCTGGTCCATGTTTGCAATGTCACCGTGACAGGCGGCGCATTCGAACCCGCGCTTTATGTGCCTCTTGTGGTTGAAGTGGACGTAATTCGGCATCGTGTTGACCTTGTTCCAGGGTATGGGCTCTTTCTTCGCCCAAAACTCCCTGACCTTGGCTATCTCCTGCTGGAGATTAATGGTAGTGCCGCCGAAATCGTACTCGACGTCGCGCCCGGCTATATGGGTATGACAGCCCATGCATTTTTTGACCGATGGGATACCGGGGTTAGGGGATACATCTACAAAGCTGTGGCAGTATTGACAGGGTATCTGATCGTTTTCGCTGCCGGCGTGGATTTTATGGCTGAACCTGACCGGCTGAACAGGTCCTTTATTGCTGCTTTCAGCGTTATCGAAAAAATACAAGCCCAGAAAAATAGCCAGTGTCAGAACAGGCACTGAAAGCAATGTAATCCGTCTTCTCATCCTATTTACCTTAGCTCTGGAGTGTGTCCATTTGGAAAGTTAAATCAAAGTACTCAAAAAACGCCTAGTATGTATATCATACCAAGGAAATCTGTCAAGTTCCTTCATGCACCCTTAAAATGCGAATCCCTGCGGACACATATGCAGACAGGTAATCCCGCAATACTTAGATTTTATAATGGGAAAAAGTAAGGTCTATCGCAGCCGCTGGAGAAATTCCTGAAAGTCGAATGTCCCGCCCAGGGAGGGAGCGAAAGCCGAGCGGGCCAGCTCTCTTATACCGCCTGTCCTGCCCTCCTCAACAGACAGTGAAGGGTCCGACGGAAAGACCCCCGCGATAGGCACTCCGGTCATCCGTGCGATGAGCTCGGGGTTGGTGCGTTCGGCAAGTCCCGGAGAGGTAGGAAAACGGTTGATTACAATCCCGATCACGTCGAGGCCTCTCTTTCTCGCGGATTCGACCGTAAGGGCCGTGTGGTTCAATGTGCCGAGGCCGGGGCGTGTGACTATGAGCAGAGGAAGACAGAGGTCTGAGGCGAGGTCGGCCATCAGATAATCCTCCCTTATCGGGACAAGGAGCCCGCCTGCCCCTTCCACGATAACCGTGTCGTGCTTCGCAGAGAGCGTACGAAATGCCTTGTCTATTTTAGCCGTATCAATTTTTATTCCCGCGAGCGCCGAAGCGGCGAGCGGTGAAATGGGATCCCGAAACCGGTATATACATACATCGTCGGGCTCATACTTTGTCCCGAGCACGCTCTCCACGTACTCGATGTCCGTCGGTCCCGGGAGCCCGGTGCCGGTCTGCACCGGTTTCATCACGGCTACCTTTTTGCCCGCCTGAATCAAGGTCCAGGCCAAAGCGGCGGTTATCACGGTTTTACCAACGCCTGTATCGGTACCGGTTATGAAAACGCCGTTAGTAAGGGAGGGCATATGTTTATTGCGCCGTTTCGGAACTAATAGGGCCGGATGATACCTCGATCAGAATATCCCCATGCTCTGCTGGGCGTCATCGCTCATCTTGCTCGGGTCCCAGGGCGGGTCCCAGACGATCTCTATTTCCACATTCTCGACGCCCGGAATCTCCTCGACCAGGATCTTCGATTCCCCGGCAATCTGCGTCGAAGCGGGACACCCGGGGGCCGTCATTGTCATGGTTATCCGTACGTTCCCACCTTTTATATCTATACCGTATATAAGCCCGAGATTTACTATATCGATCGGTATCTCTGGATCGTAAACATTGCCCAGGACCTCGAGGATTTTATTCTCGGTGACTTCCGCGTTAGCCGAATCGGGCGAAGCCGTTTTTTCAGCGCCTCCGTCCGCGGGAGTTTGGTATGCGCGCTCATGCCCGGCTTCTCCATGAAGGCCGGCACTTTCGAC
>Ga0155644_1028_pt1 | contig 10853 bp, 10 predicted proteins | sample RifCSPhighO2_12_FD_107301 | JGI IMG/M metagenome (GOLD analysis project Ga0155644, IMG submission 107301) | Candidatus Dadabacteria bacterium RIFCSPHIGHO2_12_FULL_53_21 | reverse complement strand
AAATTTTTGAACAACCGGGATCGTCGAATTATCCCTCAAATACTCAGGATTTCCCGCAGCGATTATATTCTTGGTGCTCTTGTCCAGCATGATGACCCTGTCGGCGATGGTGTAAATGCTGTTGAGCTCATGCGTAACGACGACGAACGTCACGCCGAGGCTCCTCGAGAGCTGGATTATGAGCTGGTCGAGCTCCGCCGAGGTTATGGGGTCGAGACCCGCAGAGGGCTCGTCCAGGAACAGCACCTCGGGATCGAGCGCCATGGCCCTCGCGAGGGCCGCCCTCTTTATCATACCGCCGCTCAGCTCGGACGGCATCTTCCCTTCCGAGCCTTCGAGACCGACGAGCTCGAGCTTCATCCTGCCTATCAGGTGCCTTGCGTCCCTGTTCAAGTCCGTGTATTCCTCGAGGGGAAGCATCACGTTCTCGAGCACTGTCATGGATCCGAATAATGCCCCCAGCTGGTATGCGACCCCTATCTTCTTTAACAGATCGATCCTGTCCCGGCCCTCCGCCTTCGTGATGTCCTCTCCTTTTATTATTATATTCCCGCGGGCGGGCTTGTAGAGGCCTATCATGTGTTTCAGGAGCGTGCTCTTTCCGCAGCCCGAGCCTCCCAGTATGACGAAGATCTCGCCCCTGTAAACTTCGAACGAAATATCGTCGATGATTACGACGTCCCCGTATTTCGCCGTAAAATCCTTAACGTCTATTATCGCTTCTTTCCCGTCGCTCATGTCAGATTCCAAGTATGTAATATATCACCCCGAATATACCGTCGACGACTATCATAAGTATAATCCCCGTTACGACCGCTGTTGTCGCCGCGTCGCCGACCGCGGACGGCCCTCTCGATGCCCTCATCCCCGACAGGCAGCCGACGCCTGCAATGAGCACGGCGAAAAAGAGGGTCTTGAACAGTCCTGCGAGCAGCATGACATAGGTCCCTGAAGCCGTTATCTGGTTTATATAGGTCGTGAAGGTATATCCCATCGATAGTATTACGACGAGTCCCCCGAGGAGGCCGAAGAGGTTCCCGAAGACCGTCAGCAGGGGGAGCATAAAAATGGCGGCAATCACCTTGGGGACGACCAGGAAATTAACGGGGTCGAGTCCCATGGTGTCGAGAGCGTCGAGCTCCTCGTTCACCTTCATCGTGCCGAGCTCGGCGGCGAATGCCGAGCCGCTCCTGCCGTTTACGACGAAGGCGGTCATGAGAGGACCGAGCTCTTTAAAATAGGCGATGACGATCAGATCGGCGACAAATATCTGGGCGCCGTACTGCTGCATGGGTATAGCGGACTGGAACGCGATTACGAGGCCTACCAGAAAGTTTACGAGTGCGATGATGAAAAGTGAGTTGGCTCCGAATTTCTCGCATGTGACGAACACCTCCTTCCATCTGATCTTGAAGGGGTTAAGGGCGGCAGCAAAAAGCCCGACTGTGACGCGTCCGGTGAAATATATATGCACCCTCAGCTCTTCGAGCATTTCCCAGGATGTTTTGCCTACCCTTTCAACGATATTGCCCGAAGGGGGTTTCCCTGTCCCTTCCGGTTTCGCGAGTAAATCGAAATTAAAGAGTCTGTAGAGCCTCTCGTTGTCTTCGCTTAACCCCCTCAACTCGAAGCCGCCCCCTTTCTTCTCCTGGATCAGCTTTAGCTCGATAAGAAGCGCTATGCCCGAGGCATCGCAGTACTCTATGCCATCTCCGTCTATAATCAGCTTCCGGGGGGCCGATTTCTCTAATTCGTAGGAGGAATCTTTCCAGATTTTTCCCGTCGAATATACGTCGAGGCGGCCCTTTATTTTCAGTACGAGGGTATCGTCAGGGTCTTTAGATGCCTCGACCGAGGGCGGGGAAAACGCGGCGTCATGGTCTTTCATATAATTGTGGGCGGGTATTTGAGTACCGTTAATATGACATCAAAACGGTGGATTAACAAGTGAGATTAACATAGAATAAACAGTAGAACCGGATATGAAAGGAAATGCCCCATTTGTCAGGAACCTCGAAGCAATCTCTTACGCAGAAGTCTTCCTGGTCTGCGCGGTCTCTGCCATACTGACCATAAGGCTCTTTCTCCACATGACGGGTTATCCCCAGATAGGCGGCGGGGCCCTGCATATAGCGCACATGCTCTGGGGCGGGCTCCTGATGCTCGTGTCCATAGTCATGCTGATCGCGTTTATCGGGAGGCGGAGCGAGCTTTGGGCGGCGATCCTCGGGGGGGCGGGGTTCGGGACATTCATAGACGAAGTCGGAAAGTTCGTGACTAAAGACAACGATTATTTTTTCGAGCCCTCGGTCGCGATCATGTACATGGTATTTATTCTCATAGTCATCGCTATGCAAATGATTAAATCAGGCTGGTCTTTCACGAAAAGGGAATATCTGATAAACGCACTCAGGGGACTCGAAGAAGCGGCGCTCAGGGACCTCGACGAAGACGAGAAGAAAAAGGTTCTCGGCTATCTGGCGAAGAGCGATCCGGATAACCCGCTAACGGCCCCCGTGAGGGAGCTTGTAATTGCGACGGTCCCCCGCCCTACCCCGTTTCCAGGTGTATATACGAGAACCAAACGGGCGTTCAGGGGGTTCTATGAGAGGATCGCGGGCAGCCGTTATTTCAGGATCGGAATAACCGTATTCTTCCTCTTGCAGCTCTTTGTGACGTTAGGATACGTGGCGGTCATTACCCTCTTTATAGGGTTAGGGATGGACAGAGTTTTGAATATCCATGCCCTTGAAAATATTACGATCAATTTAGGAGACCTGACATTCATCGACAAGGCGCAGATTTTCTCGTCGACCCTGTCGGGCGTTTTCGTTTTTCTGGGGGTCTATTACTTGAGGAAATCGCGGCTGGTATCGTTCCGGATGTTCGAGTGGTCGGTACTCGTCTCCATACTGCTTACTTATGTATTCATATTCTACAAGGAACAGTTCGCCGCCCTCGCGGGACTCCTATTCAACGTGCTTATACTCATAGGGCTCAGGATAATGATAAGGAGGGAGCAGGCCGACGCCCTGGCGAGAGAGGCCTATATCAACTGGCGGAGGCTCGATTAACCGGGTATTGCGCCGCCGGATATGTAATAGATGAGGACGAAATAATACGATACAGGGAATACGAACATCAGGCTGTCGAACCTGTCGAGCACCCCGCCGTGGCCGGGGACTATGTCGCCCGTATCCTTGATGCCCGCACCCCTTTTGATGGCGGATTCCACCAGGTCTCCGAACACGGCCGTGACCGCTATGAGTATGGAAAAGAATATCGTCCAGTCGGAATTGAGGGGGGAGCCGAACCCGTAATTCACTATTAATCCGGTCAGGATACAGGCTATGATCCCGCCGATCGTGCCCTCTACGGTCTTTCCGGGGCTGATGGCAGGCGCGAGCTTCCTCTTACCGAACCGGAGTCCCGTGAAATAAGCCCCGGTGTCGTTAAGGAACGTGCAGGCTACAGTAAGGAATATATAGAAGAAACCGGGGTCCTTAAGACCCTGAACGCCGAGCGCGAACTCCCTGACGGTGCCTATATCGCCTATGTCTCTCAGGAGTATGGCGTGGCTCAGGAGCCAGCCGATGTATATTACACCAAAGAGGGTCACTCCCGCCCTCTGTACCGTGCCGCCTTCCCTGAGCTTCCACAGTTCGAAAACGAGTATGAGCACGACCGCGCCTGTGAAGGTCATCATGAAATAGAGATAGCCCATGTACGCGGAGAGGGCGAGAAGGAGTGAAAAAGCGATCCCCGATATCTTTTCGTCGGGGAAGTTCCTCGACCGCAGGAGCTTCTGGAATTCAATCTGGCCGAAAAGTATAAGGGCCATGATGAAAAGAAGGTAGATTATGCCCCCTATGCGGAAAATCGCATACAGTATCGGCACCGCAATCACGGCCGTAAGTATCCTCTGCCAGAAGTTGCTCATGTTATTCAAGTAGATATACTTTCCATGACTTGGAAGATATTGCAAATGAATTTTACATCCGATGAATACCCCTCTGATAGAGCCGATTTATAGTCCCTCGGATGAGCCCATGAGGGTCGCGGTTCTCCTGTCGGGCTCGGGGACGAACTTCATAGCCATATATGAAGAGGGGAAGAGACTCGCGGCAAGCGGCGGGAAACATTACGCAACCATCGGAGCGGTTTTCACGAACGTCCCCGGATGCAAGGGGGTTTTAATAGCGGCCGGGCTCGGAATCCCGGTCCTCGGCCTCAGCTCAAAACGCTTTTTCTCCTCCCTCGGCAGGGACCCCGACGACGAGGCGGGAAGGGATTATTTCGATGCCGCTATGATCGCCCTGATCGAGGACGTTTGCACGCCTGATATCATTGTGCTCGCGGGTTACAGGCGGAGGCTCGGCGGCATGTTTCTAAGGAGATATAGAAACCGCGTGGTCAACCTCTATCCCGGGGATATAACGAAGGACTATCTCGTAAGGGGCGTGGACGCGTCTGTTCAGGCCATACGGGCGGGCGAGGGCTCTATCAAATGCACTGTTTATCTCGAGAGGGAGCGCGAGAGGTTCGGCCCGGCCCTCGTTCAATCGGAGCCTATATCCCTTGCAGGATATAAAGAAGAGGATGCAGAGGCCGTGAATGAGCTCATACGCTCTAAAGGGGAGTGGCGTATATTCCCTTACGCAGTCCATAATCTTATAGCCGGGGGGCGGCTCGGGGTGGACGGAGACGATAACATATACCTCGACGGAAAGAAGCTCGGAAAGGGAGGTTATCAGTATAGGGGGGAATCCGGGCAGTCGGCTGAACTAAGTAACAAGACCTAATCCTGTTTGCCCTTTTCCCTGGCCCAGGTGTCTTTGAGTGTGACCGTCCTGTTGAATACCGGGGAGCCTTTTTTCGAATCGATGTAGTCGGGCGTGAAATAGCCCAGTCTCTCGAACTGATAATTGACGCCGGGCTCTGCGCCGGCAAGACCGGGCTCGAGCCTGCAGTCCTTAAGTACGGAGAGCGAGTGCGGGTTGAGATAGTCCTTATAGTCCCCGCCGCCGCTTCCGGGCTCGGGGTCCGTAAAGAGCCTGTCGTAGAGCCTGACCTCTGCAGTGACGGCGTGTTTCGCCGATACCCAGTGAATGGTCGCCCTGACCTTTCTGCCGTCGGGGGCGTCCCCTCCCCTGGTAGCCGGGTCGTACGTACAGCGGAGCTCAGTTATTTCACCCTTTTCGTCCTTTACGACGTCCGTGCATTTAATGAAATAGGCGTACCTGAGCCTTACTTCGACGCCCGGCGAGAGGCGGTAGAACTTCTTGGGCGGGTCTTCCATAAAATCGTCCCTTTCGATGTAGAGCTCTCCGGAGAAAGGCACTTTCCTCTTCCCCATGCCTTCGTCCTCGGGGTTATTCACCGCATCCATTTCCTCTGCGAGGCCTTCGGGGTAGTTCGTTATCACCACCTTGAGCGGGTCGAGCACCCCCATCACGCGGAGGGCCTTTTTATTGAGGTCGTCCCTCACGCTGTGCTCGAGGAGCGACATGTCTATCACGCTCTCCTGCTTGGTGACGCCAATCCTGGAGCAGAAATTCCTTATCGATGCCGGGGTGTATCCCCTCCTCCTCAGGCCCGAGATCGTGGGCATCCTGGGGTCGTCCCATCCGTTGACATATCCCTTCTGCACGAGCTCGAGGAGCCGTCTCTTGCTCATGATTGTGTAGTTTAGGTTGAGGCGCGAAAATTCGATCTGCTGAGGGTGATATATGCCGAGCTCGTCCAGGAACCAGTCGTATAGGGGTCTGTGGTCCTCGAACTCGAGCGTGCAGAGCGAATGCGTTATCCCCTCTATAGAGTCCGATATGCAGTGGGCGTAATCGTACATCGGATAGATGCGCCATGCGTCGCCCGTCCTGTAATGGGGCTCCCGGAGTATCCTGTACATGACCGGGTCGCGCATGTTGATGTTGCCCGAGGACATGTCTATCTTCGCCCGGAGCACGTGTGCGCCCTCCTCGAATTCGCCCTTTTTCATACGCTCGAAGAGGTCTAGGTTTTCTTGGGCGGGTCTGTCCCTGTAAGGGCTTTCCCTTCCGGGCTCGCTGAGCGTGCCCCTGTAATCCCTTATCTCGTCGGCGCTCAGGCTGTCGACGTACGCCTTGCCCTTCTTTATAAGCTCGACTGCGTAATCGTATAACGGCTGGAAATAGTCTGATGCGTGGTAAAGCCTGTCGTCCCAGTCAAAGCCGAGCCACCTGACGTCTTTTATTATAGATTCGACAAATTCGGTGTCTTCCTTCGCGGGGTTCGTGTCGTCGAACCTGAGGTTGCAGGTGCCCCCGTATTCCCCGGCGGCGCCGAAGTTGAGGCATATCGATTTCGCGTGCCCTATGTGGAGGTAGCCGTTCGGCTCGGGAGGGAACCTGGTCGAGACCCTGCCCCCGTATTTCCCGCTCTCCAGGTCTTCTTCGATGACCGCCCTTATGAAATCGAGGCTCTTCTTTTCTTTATCGTCGTCCATTGTCTTATACCGCGGCGGTTCTGCCGGGGATTAATAATATACAAAACCCCGAAAACATCAAAAATTATGCAGGTAAATACGAGTCGTTTATTGACTTACCGTCTAAAGAGCAATTAATATTAATAGCAATGTATTTTCCCGCCTACCGTCCGAGAAGGCTCAGAAAAAACGAGCGGCTTAGAGACATGATCGCCGAGACCTCTATATCGGCGGGGGGACTCATATACCCGATGTTCGTCACGCCGGGCAAGGGTCAGAAAGAGGAAGTAAGCTCGATGCCCGGGATCTACAAGCAATCGGCGGACAATATCGTGAAGGAAGCGGTCGAGGCCGGGAAGCTCGGCATCAATTCGATACTCCTCTTCGGGATACCCGAAAAGAAGGACGAGACGGGCTCTGAGGGTTACGATCCGAACGGCGTTATACAGAAGGCCGTGAGGGAGCTGAAAAAGAAGGCAAAGGGACTCGTAGTCATTACGGACGTCTGCATGTGCGAGTACACGAGCCACGGGCACTGCGGCATTATCAAGCAGGGCGTCGTGGATAACGACGAGACTATAGAATATCTAGCCAAAATGGCCCTCTCTCACGCGGAAGCCGGGGCCGATATGGTCGCTCCGTCCGACATGATGGACGGACGCGTGGGGGTCATAAGGGACGCGCTCGACGATAACGGCTTCGAGAGCCTGCCGATAATGGCCTACTCCGCGAAGTACGCCTCTTCCTTTTACGGCCCTTTCAGGGAGGCTGCGGAGTCCCCACCCCAGTTCGGGGACAGGAAGGGCTACCAGATGGACCACCGCAATGTCAGGGAGGCGATGAGGGAGATCGCCCTCGATATAGAGGAGGGTGCGGATATAGTGATGATAAAGCCCGCGCTATCCTATCTCGATGTTATCAGGGCCGCGAGGGAGGAGTTCGATCACCCTATTGCGGCTTACAACGTGAGCGGTGAGTATTCCATGGTCAAGGCCGCGGGGCGCATGGGGTGGATAGACGAAGCGGAGGTCATGATGGAGATACTGACGAGCATCAAGAGGGCCGGGGCCGATCTCATCATCACTTACCACGCCATGGAAGCGGCGAGGCTTCTGAACAGGTCCCGGAAATAACCTATGGAATACACGAGCTACAAGGTGGTCGAGGTCGCGGTCGTCACTGACGAGGAGCTGGAGAAGGTAATTAACCGGTGGGTCGGCGAGGGCTGGGTGCTCGACGGCATACACTTCGCCATGAGGGAATCATCCAGAAGGCCGTCCATGGCTTTCATAGTTTTCGCCTCCAACAGGAACGAGGCGGTAAAGAATCACATGTGATCTTTCAATAAGGCAAAGCACACGTAGTGTGGTCTTTGAATGCACTGCACGGAATTCGTTAAACTCGCTAACGCTAAAAATTATTTAATTCCTCCATTGCCTAAAATATTTTGAAGCGATCTTTCGCGTAAGCCGTTGCCAAGATTCTGGAAAACTAAATCCCCCTGAATCCCCCTTTTTCTAAGGGGGAAAATAAATAGCAGGCGCAAGGCGAACGGGATTGATTTTGTTGCCGGTTTGAGCATAGGAGTTGGAAGGAACAGTAAAGACACACAATGTGTGTGCCCGCTGACCGGGGACTATGCTGTCCCGGTTTATGAGCGCCGCTCTTTTTCCGCGTGACGAATACTCACCGATAGATATATATCGCCGGGCTCAGGCCTTTTTGCCGAGGACGCTTTTAATCGCGGTGAGGTTTTCCAACCTGTCCATACCCCGGACCCCGGCATATTCCCCTTCCCTGTCGAGGAGGAGCGCCCTGATGCCCAGCGCCCTCGCCCCGTGGAAGTCGTTGCAGAGGTCGTCCCCCACGTGTATCACCTCGTGGGACTCCCTGCCTGCGCGCTCGAGGGCTATCGAGAAAATTCCGTGGGACGGTTTGGCGTGACCCGCTTCGCTCGATATTACGACGAGGTCGAAGTATTCGTAGATACCCAAATCCCTCATGACGTCGTAAACCCTCGAGTCGAAGTTGGATATAATGCCGAGGCTGTAGCCCCTGCTCTTGAGAGTCGACAGTACATCGACGGTTTCGGGAAAGAGCGTCCACGCCTCTCCCCTGAACACCTCGAATAGCTCATCGAAGTGAGGGTCGAACTCCTCGAACATGCCTATCTCCGAATAAACGCTTTCCACGATAGCCTTCCACCATTCCCTTTCGAGTCTCCTTCTCTCTTCTTCCGAAACGTTCCCGAAGGCGAGCGGCGGGGCCGATTTAAACGCGCGGGAGAACGCCTTCTTGATATCGGAAGGGTCCGGGTCTGTGCCGTACTTTCTCGCGACCTCGGCGTACGTGTGACCGAGCCCACGTCTTATGTAGAAGAGCGTATCGGCCGCGTCGAAGAATATCGTCTTTATCCTGTCCCTTTTTTTCATGAGCTCCACCGTTTTGAGTGAACGGGGATTTAATATACACTCTATTTTTAAAGTGAGTAATAGAATGGCAGATAATAAAAACCGCGTGTACGCAGTCGCCATACTGGACGATATTTTTTTCGCGTCCAAGATCAGGCAAGCCGCCGAGTCAGCCGGGCTGGATATAGAATTTATGAAAGGGGCGGAGTGGGTTGCAGGAGCGGCGCTTTCCGGAACCCCTTCACTCATTATCGTCGACCTCGCGAACAAGAAAATCAATGCCCTTGAATTGATCGGGATACTGAAGGGTCGGGATAATCTCAAGGGAGCACGGGTTTTAGGCTACCTGCCCCATGTCGAGAAAGGGCTCATGAAAGATGCCCTCGATGCCGGTTACGATATTGTCCTTCCGAGGTCGAGGTTCTCTCTCGAATTGATAGAGATACTTTCGGGTATTACCACCGTTTACGATTAAACCCTTTCCAGCTCAGTAGCCGAGATTGGGCCTGAGCCACTTCTCGACTTCCGTAAGTGTCATGTACTTCCGCCCGGCGTAGTCCTCCGCCTGGTCCCTGTCTATCTCTCCGACGTGAAAATACTTCGCCCCGGGATGGGCGAAATAAAGTCCCGCAACCGAGCTCGGAGGGTATATGGCGTAGTTCTCGGTGAGTCTTGCGCCTATGTTCTTCTCTGCATCGAGCAGGCGCCATAACGTTTCTTTCTCCGTGTGGTCGGGACACGCCGGATAACCGGGCGCGGGCCTGATGCCCCTGTACTTTTCCTTCTTCATATCCTCGTATGAGAGGTTTTCGTTTTTTCCGTAACCCCAGTTCTCGCGCGCCTTTTTGTGCATCATCTCGGCCATCGCCTCGGCTATCCTGTCCCCGAGCGCCTGTACCATGATCGCCGAGTAATCGTCGTTCTTCCCCTTGAAGTAATCGGCGTATTGCTCGACGCCCTCGCCCGCCGTGACGACGAACCCGCCCAGATAGTCCTCCCGCCCCGAATCCGCGGGCGCCACGAAATCGGCCAGGCAGAGGTATTTTTCGTTCTCCCCCCTGTCCTTTTGCTGGCGGAGGAAGTGGAACGAGGCGATAGCCTGCTTATGGCTCACGTCTGAGTAAACCTCGACGTCGTCCCCTTTCCTGGCCGCGGGCCAGAACGCGAGCACCGCTTTGGGCCTGAACCTTTTTTCGGAGACTATGCGTTTCAGTATCTTTTGAGCGTCGTCGAATAAGTTCTTCGCCTGCTTGCCCCATTTCTTGTGCTCGAGTATCTTCGGGTATTGTCCCTTGAGCTCCCACACCCAGAAGAACGGCGACCAGTCTATGAAAGGTATGACGAATTCGAGGTCTATGTGGTCGAATACCTGGACTCCGAGCTTTTCAGGCACGTCGATCCCGGCTTTCTTCCAATCCTCGGCAAACCCCTTCGCCCTGGCCCGGTCTATCGTAAGGTATCCCGTTTTCAGCTTCGATTTCTCGTGGAGCCTTCTGAGCTCGTCGTGCCTCTTTGCCTGCTCCTTTACGAATGCCCCGTGCTTTTCAGGGTTGAGCAGGTCGTTGCATACCCCTACGACGAGGGAGGCGTCGAGCACATGGCTCACGACGCCGCTGTAGTGGGGGGCTATTTTTATCGCCGTATGGGCCTTGCTCGTGGTGGCTCCCCCTATAAGGAGCGGGGTCCTGAACCCCTGCCTCTCCATCTCGGAAGCGTTATGGACCATCTCGTCGAGCGAAGGGGTGATGAGGCCGCTCAATCCAATGATATTCGCGTCCACTTCCTTCGCCTTTTTCAGAATATTCTCGCAGGGGACCATCACGCCTAAATCAAATACCTCGTAATTATTGCAGCCCAGTACCACGGAGACGATATTTTTTCCTATATCGTGGACGTCCCCCTTGACGGTCGCTATTACGAATTTCCCCCTGGCCCTGCTGCCGCCTGATTTAAGCTTTTCAGCTTCCATGAAGGGCTCG
>Ga0155644_1005_pt1 | contig 10861 bp, 8 predicted proteins | sample RifCSPhighO2_12_FD_107301 | JGI IMG/M metagenome (GOLD analysis project Ga0155644, IMG submission 107301) | Candidatus Dadabacteria bacterium RIFCSPHIGHO2_12_FULL_53_21 | reverse complement strand
GGATAGACCTGCACGTGAAAGTTGATTGACATCAGGGGCTTTCTTGCGGATATTTATAGGATTCGAAGTAAGCACTTACTTACACTTTCTAATAAGGCTTTACGCAGATGCGGAATGAAATGAAAAGCCTGAAAAAAGCGGATTATTTATAATTGTCATGATAAGATGAGCTGACCGGACAGGCCGTCAGGGAGGAGGGTTTGAGGTATTGCGAATGTGGCTAAACTTATCTTGGGTCTCTTTTCGAACTAATACGTACGGGAGGAAAGAATTCATGACTCGCAGCCGGCCGGGTTACTTTATTTTAATCACCGCTTTTTTAATGTTTATTGCGGCTTGTTCCGGGGAGAGCGACACGCCGGCCGACAAATCGAGTCAGGAAGGCCGGGGGACAGGCGTTCCCGTCAGGGTGGCTAGGGCCGAACAAAAGGACGTACCCGTCCAGCTAAATGCTATAGGCAACGTGGAAGCATATTCGATCGTCGAGGTCAAGCCGCAGGTGGACGGTGAGCTGTCGAAGATATATTTCAAGGAGGGCGAGAACGTAAGCAAGGGCGAGCTTCTATTCCTGATAGATACGAGGCCGTATGAAAATGACCTCAGGCAGGCGGAAGCCAATATGGCGAGGGATACCGCCATGCTTAAAAAGGCGGAACAGGATGCGCTGCGCTACGAAGACCTCATTAATAAAGGGGTGGTATCTGCGCAGCAATATGACCAGGTCCGGGCGGAGTATGAATCGCTGGGAGCAACGGTCCGGGCGGATAGAGCGGCGGTCGAGAGCGCAAAACTCGAGCTCGAATACTGCTCTATAAGGTCCCCGATCGACGGGCGTATCGGAGAGATACTCGTCCACGAAGGCAATACCGTGGAATCCCGCTCGACGCTCCTCGCAGTTATAAATCAGACAAAACCGGTGAATGTAAATTTTTCCGTACCCGAGCAATTTTTGGCCCTGATAAGAAGCTATAAGGCGGATGCCGGGGATCTCAAGGTCTATGCCAGCGTACCTAAGGGCAGCCGGACAGCCGAGCGGCAGGATGCGGAGGGCATTAAACAATCCGCGAATCTAACTACGGAAAACGAGCCCGCGGTCGGGACGCTCAGTTTCGTAGATAACCAGGTTAACGAATCCACAGGGACTATCATGATGAAGGCCATATTTCAAAACGAGTCGGAGACACTCTGGCCGGGCAAGTTTATAAATGTGACGATCAACCTTACGACGCAGGAGGACGCGATCGTAATACCTTCCCGCGCGGTCCAGACCGGCCAGGACGGGGATTACGTGTTCGTCGTGAAGCCCGATTCTACGGTGGAGTCGCGTCCGGTAGTGCCGGGCGCAAGGCTCGACGGAGAAGTCGTAATCACCAAGGGGCTCGAACCCGGGGAGATCGTCGTCACGGAGGGCCAGCTGAGGCTCGCCCCCGGAGTCAAAGTGAGGACGAACGAAAGCTCGCAGAGAATATCCGGAGACGGCTCGGACGTAAGCAGGAAATAGTATAAAACCGGAGAATTAAGGAAAACGGGGGAATCCGCATTTGAACGTTTCCGGAATATTCATCAGGCGTCCGGTAATGACGTCACTCATCATGGCCGCCATATTGCTGTTCGGGATCGTCGGTTACAGGGCGCTTCCGGTAAGCGACCTCCCCAACGTGGACTTCCCTACCATCCTCGTCAGCGCCAGCCTTCCGGGAGCGAGCCCGGAGACGATGTCCTCCTCCGTCGCCACACCGCTCGAGCGGCAGTTCTCCACGATCGAGGGCATAGATTCGATGACCTCGGTGAGCGCGCTCGGTTCTACCCAGATTACGATCCAGTTCGATCTGAGCAGGGAGCTCGACGCGGCAGCCCAGGACGTTCAGACCGCGATATCGAGGGCAACGCGGCTCCTGCCGCAGGACATGCCCCAGCCGCCGACGTATAGAAAGGTTAATCCGGCCGACCAGCCGATACTCTACTACGCAGTAACGTCGCCGAGCCTCCAGCCCTGGGAGCTCAACGAATATGCCGACACTATCATGGCGCAGCGTATTTCCATGGTCAGCGGAGTGGCGCAGGTGCAGATCTTCGGGGCCAAGAAGTATGCGATCCGGATCCAGCTCGATCCGAACGCGCTCAGCAGCAAGGGCATCGGAATCAACGAAGTCGAAGAGGCGGTGAACGGCGCTAACGTGAACCTGCCGACGGGGGCCCTCTACGGTCCCGATAAAGCCTATACGATCCTGGCAACCGGGCAGCTTTATAACGCAGAGGCATACAAGGACGTCATAGTCGCATACCGCGACGGCTCGCCTGTCCGGCTGAGCGAGCTCGGCGACATTGTAGACAGTATTGAGGACGACAAGACCGCGGCGTGGTTCGTGACCAAAGACTTTCAGGAACGGGCGGTAATTCTCGCGATCCAGCGCCAGCCGGGTACGAATACGGTGGCTGTAGCGGACGCGGTTAAGGAAGTCATACCGTCACTTAAATCATACCTGCCTCCGACCGTAAGCCTGAACCCGCTTTACGACCGCTCCCAGTCGATCAGGGAGTCGATGGCGGAAGTGAACTTTACCATGGGTCTTACCCTCGTACTCGTCGTCATGGTCATTTTCCTGTTCCTCAGAAACGTATCCGCAACGGTCATTCCCAGCCTCGCCCTGCCCCTGTCAATCGTGGGCACCTTCGTCGCAATGTATCTATTCGGGTTCAGCCTCAACAACATCTCCATGATGGCGCTTATCCTGGCTATAGGGTTTGTGGTGGACGACGCTATAGTCATGCTCGAAAACATAGTCAGGCACATGGAGATGGGGAAAAAACCGCTCCAGGCGGCGCTCGACGGCTCTAAGGAAATAAGCTTTACGCTCATATCCATGACGCTCTCTCTGGCCGCTGTTTTCATCCCGGTGCTTCTGATGGGCGGGGTTATCGGCAGGCTCTTCAAGGAGTTCGCCGTATCCATTTGCGCGGCCATTCTCATATCGGGCTTCGTCTCGCTGACACTTACGCCGATGCTCTGCAGCAGGTTCCTCAAGCCCGAGTCGGCTAAAAAACACGGGCGGTTTTACAACACGACGGAGCGTTTCTTTGACGGTATGTTCAAGGCCTACGAGTGGAGCCTTAAGGGGGTGCTCAGGCACCGGTTCGCGTTTCTTATGATAAACGCCGCGATACTTTTAATTACCGCATATATGTTCACGATAATCCCAAAGGGATTTCTGTCGAATGAAGACCAGGGAACGATCTTCACCATTACCGAAGCCCCTCAGGGGACATCCTTTGAAAAGATGGTCGAGTATCAGCAGCAGGTCGCCGACGTCTTGAGGGATAGCCCTTACGTCAGGGCCTTCTTCTCGAGCGTGGGCGGCGGCGGGGCCGGCACTACGGGGACCAACCAGGGACGCATGTTCATGCATCTAAAGCCCCGCGGGGAAAGGCCGAGCTCGTTTGAGATTATAGACGAGCTTCGCCCCAGGCTTGCCGAGATACCGGGGGTTAGCGCATTTATGCAGGACCAGCCGGAGATAAGGATCGGCGGGCAGCTTACGAAGAGCCTCTATCAGTTCACCGTACAGAGCCCCGATATTGAAGAGCTCTACAAGTATGTCCCTCTGCTCGAGGCCAGGATGAGCGAGATGCCCGAGTTAAAGGATGTTACCAGCAACCTCGAGATCAAGAACCCCCAGGTAAACGTGGAGATAATGAGGGACAAGGCCTCCACCCACGGGGTATCAGCCGCCGAGATCGAAAACACGCTCTATAATGCCTATGGAAACAGGTGGGTGTCGACTATTTACGCGCCCACAAACCAGTTCCAGGTCATTATGGAGCTTAAGCCGCAGTATCAGGAAGATATGAACGCCCTGTCGAGGCTGTACGTCAAGTCATCGAACGATACACTCATACCGCTCGAAACGGTTGCGAGATTCACCGAGAACGTCGGCCCCAAGACTATCAATCACTATGGGCAGTTCCCGGCAGTGACTATATCTTTTAACCTGACTTCGGGCGTGTCTTTGAGCGAAGCGGTCGATAAGCTGGATAAACTGGTCGCCGAGACCCTGCCCGGCAACATGAGCACGAATTATCAGGGCGTCGCGCAGGAGTTCCAGAAATCGCTCAGCGGTCTGGGGCTTCTACTCGTCTTTTCGATTCTGGTCATTTACCTGATCTTGGGCATTCTCTACGAAAGCTTCATCCATCCGATCACTATACTCTCGGGTCTGCCCTCGGCGGGGTTCGGCGCCCTGATAGTGCTGCTGATTTTCGGGGTCGAGCTCAACGTATACGCATTCGTGGGCTTGATCATGCTGATAGGTATCGTAAAAAAGAACGCCATTATGCAGATCGATTTCGCGCTCGCCGCGCAGAGGAACGAGGGGAAGAGCCCTGTCGAGGCTATATACCAGGGCTGCCTCATCCGTTTTCGTCCCATCATGATGACAACTATGGCCGCGCTTCTCGGGGCGCTGCCCCTCGCCCTCGGCCACGGCGCGGGGGCCGAATCGCGCCGCCCGCTGGGCCTGACCGTGGTGGGGGGTCTCCTTTTCTCCCAGCTCATTACGCTCTACCTTACGCCCGTCTTCTATATATATATGGACAGGTTTCAGAGCTACGTCCCCAAACTATCCCTTGGCCGTTTGAGGGGCAAGAGGCCGCGAGAGGATTACGCGTCGCGGTAGCCGATCGCGTCCGGGATTCCAGAGGGAGTTTATTTGTTAACGTGATGATGAGCGGGGCCTCGCCTGAACCTGTATATGAATCCCGTATGGAAAGAGCGCAATGAGGATTTATGTTGACATGTTTTAGCGAATATCCTAAACTTAAACTAAATCATAGAAAAACCGAGGATTGAATCGATAATACGTTATGACAGGACCCGACCCTCATTTGTGCTGCTATAATTCAGTCTTCGTAAAAACCCCCGCCATAAAACCGGATTTTAATATTGAGATACAGCTAAATAAGTCGGCTTCCGGGATTTAATCCGCATGATAAACGAACTTAGCGCTCTTCGTCTCATCGAAGAGCAGTTTCAGAGCGCAATCGAGTGCGTTGAGGTGGGGATAGGGGACGACGCCGCAGCGTTGAGGGTGAGCCCCGGGAAACTGCTGCTCGCGACCACGGACTGTCAGGTCGAGGACGTGCATTTTCGAAAGTCCCGTATTACTCCGGAAGAGCTTGCGAGAAAGTCGGTCGCCGTGTCAGTGAGTGATGTCGGGGCCATGGGCGGGGTGCCTAAGTTCATCCTCGCCTCACTGGGTTTCTCGGTGAACGAGGACGAGCGGTTCTTGAGGGGCCTGATAAAGGGATTCAAGTCTTCCGAGGAGGAGTTCGGGGTGAAGCTCGTAGGAGGGAACCTGAGCGCGTCGGAAAAACTCTTTTTGGATGTCACCTCGCTCGGCGAGGTGGAGCCTGAGAACCTTGTCAGGAGGAGCGGGGCTTTACCGGGGGATGCGATATACGTGAGCGGGACGCTCGGGGACTCAGCCCTCGGATTGAGACTTCTCTCCGACGGGAAGACGTCGGATGAATACGCGTATCTGATCGGGAGACACAAATGTCCGAGGCCGAGGCTTGCGCTGGGCAGAAGGCTTGCGCTCAGCGGAGCGGTCACTTCGATGATCGACGTGAGCGACGGACTCCTCCTCGACCTCGAGCGCATAACCGTACAGCAGGGAGCGGGAGCGAGGCTTCATTTGAGTCAAATTCCCATATCCCGCGAGTATTCGGAGCGTATCTCCGATTATACAGAGGATTTTTTTGAAACGGCATTGAGCGGAGGAGAAGATTATGAGCTCCTCTTCACTTCACCTCCCGCCAGGAGAGACGAGGTTCAGGAAATATCCCGCGCGCTCGATATAGACATAACGGAGATAGGCGAGGTGGTGTCGGAACCCGCCCTCACGGTGCTCGATCCGGGCGGGGATGAAATCGATATAAACAGGAGGGGGTTCATTCACTTCGGCAATTAAATGGACGACGTACCGTTAAGTTATAACTTATTATTAATCATCCTGCTGCTCCTGCTCTCGGGATTTTTCAGCACGGCCGAGGGATCGCTTTTTTCATTAAGCAGGCACCAGCGTGACAGGCTCAAGAAAGAGGGGAGGAAGAGCTCGAAGCTCATCGAAAAGCTCCTCCACGAGCCCTATAAGCTCATAATAACGATCCTTTTTGCCGATGAAGTAGTAAATGTCGCGTACACGAGCATCATAGGTCTTACTGTAAATGAGCTTCTGCACGGCTATTCGGAACGGTCTGTTACTATCCTATCGATAGTGATAGCCTCACCAAGCCTCCTCCTTCTGGGCGAAATCGGACCCAAGACGCTGGGCGTAAAGTATCCGAGAATTATCGCCGGGATCATTTCATACCCTCTTCATCTATTTCACCTGCTGATAACGCCTCTAAGATGGGTTCTCGTGATACTGTCTATTGGGTTCACCAGGATATTGGGCGGAAAGATCGAGTACGAGCACAGCAAGGAATTTACGCCCGAGGAGGTAAAGGCCCTTGTAGGGCTCGGCAGCGAAGAGGGGGTAATTACCGACATTGAGAAAAAGCTCGTCGGCAGTCTCTTCAAGCTCGAAGAGGTCCCCGCTTATAAAATAATGACCCCGAGCATCGACTGCTTCCTTCTGCCCGCAAACCTCTCTCGCAGGGACGCCGTATACGAAATCAAGAAGAGGGGATTTTCGAGGACTCCGGTTTATGAAGGCGATAAGGACAATATCATCGGAATACTTTACGCCAAGGACCTCCTCACGTACGATCTCGCGGACGACACGATCTTAAAGAGCATCCTGAAGCCGCCTTATTTTATTCCGAGGACGAAGATGGCGTTCGATCTGCTGAAAGAGCTTCAGCACGAGCGCACGCACATAGCGATAGTCGTCGACGAGTACGGCCGCTTTGACGGTTTAGTGACTATGGAAGACATACTGGAGGAGCTCTTCGGCGAGATCGAAGATGAAAGAAGGGTGGTTAAAAGGCCGCAGGTCAGGTGGGAGGGCGAGTCGCTCATTATACCGGGCAGCATGAAGATTGAGGAATTTAACGATACGTTCCTCTTTACGGTCCTCAGGTTCGGCGGCCTCGAAAACCTCGGAGAGGACCTCGAAGAGTCCATCCTGCCAGCGCCTGAGGACCACGAGACCGTCGCGGGATTTATTTTCGATATGTTCGGGAAGTTCCCTGATGAAGGGGACAGCGTTTCTTACGGGAGCCTGGTATTCCTCGTCAACCGGATATCCGGCAAAAGAATTACCGAGATAAAGGTTCAGAGAATGAGAGAAGAGGTGGCCGTTGTCGCTTGAGCTTTTAATTGTAATAATCGCGGTATCGCTCCTCATACAGGGATTTTTTGCGGGCTCCGAGATAGCCCTTATATCCTGCGATAAGGTCAAAATGAAGCTACTCGCCGACCGCGGCTCCAATAGCGCGAAGCTCGTAATGAGCGCGTTTTCCGAGATCGACCGGTTTATAAGCACGACTCTCGTGGGAATCAACCTGTCCCTGATAACGAGTACTATAATCATGACCTTTTATATACATCATAGATTCGGGGCCGGAAAGGAGTACTACACCGTCCTCGTTCTCTCGCCCCTGATCATCATATTCGGGCAGGTGGTGCCGAAAGCGGTATTCCAGAAAAAAAGGAACACGATAATACTCTGGTCGATATACCCCCTCTGGTTCGCATCGAAGGTCTTTTATCCCATCCTGATCGTGGTGAATATATTCACCAAGAAACTACTGACACTTATAGGCAGCACGGAAAATACATTCATCACGAGGGAAGAGCTCATCGACGTCATCGAAGGCGACACGTCGATACCGAAAGTGGATTATAGGGAAAGGATCATTAAGAGGATATTCAGATTCTCCGAAACCACTGTAGACGAGATAATGATCCCCCTTGTCCACGTGAGAGCGCTCAGCGATGAGGCTAAAGTAGGCGACGCGGTGCGCATGATTAAAGAGACCGGGTATTCGAGGATCCCCATATACACGCATCGCGTGGACAACATCACGGGCATGCTCCACTCTTTTTATCTGCTCGGAGCCGACCCGAACGAAAGAGTGAAGAACTTTTCGCGAGTGCCTTTCTACGTGCCCGAATCGAAGCTCGTGGACGAGCTGCTGGATGAAATGAAGGAGGGGAGGGCGGGAATGGCCGTTGTGGTGGACGAGTACGGAGGAGCCGTCGGGGTGATTGCGCTCGAGGACATCATCGAAGAAGTCGTCGGGGAGATAGAGGACGAGTACGATAAGGGTATAAAGCTCTGGAGGAAGATAGCCGAGGGCGAGTATCTCGTAAATCCGAAAATTGAGATAGACGTGATAAACGACGACCTCGGGCTCGGCATACCCGAGAGCGTTGATTACGAAACCCTGGGCGGTTTCCTGTTGTCCGAGTCGGGCTCGATACCGAGAACCGGCGATAAAATAAAGATCAAGAACAGCGTTTTTACAATCACCAAGGCAACGACGCGGTCAATTGATGAGATTAAGCTCGTAATAAAGAAGAAAAAGTAATTCCGGTGGGTCCGGTGTCAAAGTTCTTTTATAGAGAACATAAGTCGAGATTCCTTTTCCCGCATCATCTCCTTGTCCCTCTTTTTCTTGTGGTCGTATCCTAGAAGATGCAGTATGCCGTGGACGATGAGCTTTTTTATCTCGTCGTGGAGCGTATTTCCGTATTTGCCGCTGTGCCTTTTCGCCGTGTCGATAGAAATTACTATGTCGCCGAGCAATGTATAATCGGGCCCTCCGCCCTGGGGGAACGAGAGCACATCCGTCGACCGGTCTATTTTCCTCCATTCGCGGTTGAGCTCCCTCATTCTCCTGTCGTTTATAAACGACAGGGAGAGCTCTGTCCCGGAGGGCAGTCCCAGATTTTTAAGTGCCGTGCCCGCGATTTTCCTGAGCCGGCTCTTATACGCGCCATCTAGCCCGCCTGTTTCGTCCGAAATCGAAATCTTCACTATCCATATTTTACTCGCGCATGAAGGCGTGCGAAAGCTGTAAGCGTATATACCGAGCCCGGGGCCCGGACTTGGACAGTCCTTTAATTTCTGATATGATTCTTAACCATCTATGAAGCAGAGAAAGGCGAAAACCGAGAGGGTCACGTCCGAAGTAAGGGTCAAGGTCGATATTAACCTCGACGGCAAGGGTGTTTACGAGATAGAGACCGGGATCCCGTTTTTTAACCACATGCTCTCCCAGTTCGCGAAGCACGGATATTTCGATCTTAAGATAAGCGCCTCAGGCGACCTCGACGTGGATTTCCATCACACTGTGGAAGACGTCGGACTCGCCCTGGGGGACGCGTTCCAGAAGGCGCTCGGCGATAAAAAATCGATAAGGAGGTTCGGGGAGGCTTTCGTGCCGTTTGACGAGACCCTCGCCTTCGCGTCCGTCGATTTGAGCGGGAGACCTTATCTCGTCTACAGGGTAAAAGTCCCTAAAAGCAAAGTCGGCGAATTCGACTTAGAGCTCGGGGAGGAATTCTTCAAGTCCTTCTCGAATACGCTCTTGTGCAACCTGCACATAGAGCTTAAGTACGGGGAGAACCTCCACCATATGATAGAGGCGATATTCAAGGCAGTCGGGCGGGCGCTCGACAAAGCTACCAGGATCGACCCCAGATCGGGCGGCATTCCTTCCACTAAAGGGAAACTCTGATCCATGATCGCGATAGTCGATTACGGAATGGGCAACCTGAGGAGCGTGAGCAAGGCGTTCCAGAGCCAGGGCTTCAACGTCAATGTGACGAGGGATCCGGGCGACATCCGAAACGCAAGCGGGCTGGTGCTTCCGGGTCAGGGGGCTTTCGGGGATTGCGTTAAAAATCTCGAAGAAAACGGAATATTTCACACTATAAAAGAATTCATTCAATCGGGGAAGCCTTATCTGGGCATCTGTCTCGGCCTGCAGGTGCTCTTTGAGGGAAGCGAAGAGTCTCCGGGCGTCGCCGGACTAGGTTTACTCGGGGGCAAGGTAGTGAGGTTCCCTTCCTTTAAAAAAGAGCGGCTGAAGGTCCCGCATATGGGCTGGAACAGGATCAGTATAAGAAAGAAAACGGCGCTTCTCGAAGGGGTCCCCGACGGGAGCTGGTTCTACTTCGTCCACTCTTACTTCCCCGTGCCCGAGGATGAAAGCGTGACAGCTGTAACATGCACGTACGGGTTGGAATTCACAGCGGCCGTAGCGACGGGGAATATCTTTGCCTGTCAGTTCCACCCCGAGAAGAGCAGCGCTCACGGGTTGAGGCTCCTCAGGAATTTCGGTCTTCTCTGCGGAGAGAAGATAAAAAGCGCAAACCCCTAATTTGCCGGATTTTGCGCCCCGGTGTTCTGAGGAGGGCTGGTATTTTGAGAGGGGGGAGCATTCTGGGGCGCCGCCACAGCCGTATTCCCGTATATTGCCTTATACGCTCCGTAGCTCCTCAATATTCTCCTGATATAGTTCCTGGTTTCCTTGAACGGAATCTCTTCTATGAACTCGTCCTTTTCCAGTCCGTAGAAATCCACTTTCCAGTCGGCAGCCCTGTTCGGTCCGGCATTGTAACTCGCGAGCGCGAGCTCGACGTCCCCGTCAAACTGGTCGAGAACCTGCTTCAGATAGAATATGCCCATCTCTATGTTTATCCTCGGGATAGTCAGCATCTCTGTGGTAAATCCGCTTATGCCTATTTGATTGGCTACCGTTCTCGCAGTAGGCGGAATGAGCTGCATAAGGCCGACCGCGTCCGCGGGAGAAACTACATCTTTCTGGAACCTGCTCTCTTCCCGTATGACGGAGTAGATGAGCAGCTCGTCGACGCCGTATTTTTTCGAGTATGAGGCGACTATGTCCCTAT
>Ga0155644_1043_pt1 | contig 10884 bp, 10 predicted proteins | sample RifCSPhighO2_12_FD_107301 | JGI IMG/M metagenome (GOLD analysis project Ga0155644, IMG submission 107301) | Candidatus Dadabacteria bacterium RIFCSPHIGHO2_12_FULL_53_21 | reverse complement strand
ATCGGGGGGGCCGTCACGCCGAGGATCCCGGCTATGCGCGCGGAATCCCCGTGAGAGGAATGGGCGGATTCGACCGACTCGCAGAAAGGCGCGTGTTTCGTGTCGCCGATATCGGAGACCGCTATAAGTTTTGGCGTATTGTGCTCGAGCGGGCGCATCGACGAGCCCCCTCCTCTCACCGCGGTAAGTATGCAGCCCCGGTTCGCGTCAGGGATGTTGAGATCGAGCGGCAAGTTAGGGCATCCGAGCACGCCCAGCACGACGCGGCCGTCCTCGATCAGCGCGAGGGCCACCGCGTACTGCTCGCCCCTTAAAAATCCCTTCGTCCCGTCTATAGGGTCGAGCGTCCAGAACCTGCCGCCCTTTCCTCCGCCGTAGTCCCCCGCGTCTATCGCCCTGACGAGGCCCTCTTCGTCCATGCCGGGGAATACCCGGGCCGCGTATTCGAGCACGCGGACGGTGAGGGCATTCCCTTCATTCGATCTCAATTCGGAGGAATCCTCTTCGGCCACGATCGGTATATCCGGGAAGGATTTTATGAGCTCGTGACATATTACAGCCTGCGCGCCGAAATCGGCGACAGTGACCGGGGAGTCGTCCTTCTTCTTTACCGTTTCTTCGGAAACGAGCGAAGACTGCACGCTTATAGAGAGCCCGCAGGCCTTTCTCACGGCTTCGACGGCGACTTTGAGCTCGGATTCGTAATTCATATCTCACTCCCCGGGTGTAAATATTCTAAGGAGTAACATTTTACCATCTATATCGCCGCTCAAAACCCCGGGTGTTTTTTAAGAACGAGGAACCCCCGCTTCCTCTGGAGGGAGAAGAGGGTGAACCCCGCTATGTCGTGGGCCGCGTGCACGGCCATCGTGACGGGAAGGGAATCCGTGTAGAGATATATAGCTCCGAGTACGACCCCTTCCCAGAACGCCCAGAGGGAGAAGAGCGCGAGGCGTTTATTCCTTATGATATGGAATAAGCCGAATATTACTGCCGATACGATGACCGCGTAATAGCTCCCGGCGTCAAGCGTCTCGATCAAGTACTCAAGCAGGACGCCCCGGAAGAACATCTCCTCGCTTGCGGCGAGGAGGCCTCCCGCCAGTATTGCGTACCGGCCCTGACGGCTGAAGTATTGCGCCAGATCCATGGAGAGACGGACGTATGCCGTATGGAATACGATCACGAGAATGAGGCTGATTGAGAAGTCGGATGCGATGATAAGGCCGAGGCCCAAAAAAAACTGCTCCAGAGATGCTCTGCCGATATGTAAATTCCAGTCGAGGCCGAGGTGATATTTGAGGAGGAGGGAGACCGACGCGAATACGAGCGTCAGCATAAGCGAAAGGGCGGTACTTTTTTTTACAGAGAATAGCACGGCTCAACCCTCCTCTGCCTTCGGGTTCAGTTTAACGGCGGGGGAGCGTCAAGTCCATCAGGTCACTTGAGAGCGCCCAGGGCTTTCATGAAAGGGAGCATGCAGTTCTCTATCGAGGGCGGATGGAACAGGAGGACTAGCGGGACGAGAATGAAAGCCGCGGCGAATACCCATCCCCTCCGTCCGCGGTTTATCCCAGCCTTCACGCCGGACCCGGATTTCTCGATGAAAACCCCGCCCGCCTGTATGAGAAAGAAGAGGGTGGGGAGGCCGTACCACGCGTCCGCGGGAAGCGATATGAGCAGTTCGTGGAGCACTCCCGAGAAAACGAATGCGGCTATGACCGCGTACACGACGCCCCATCTCCTGAGTACCGGCCTGAACACGAATGCGCGGGCTATGTCCCTGAACGCGAGGTTCCACCTGCTGCTCCAGAAATCGGAGAGCGAAGAGGGGAGGAGGGGGGAGCTCATTATCGGGACCGCGTTCACGCCGCGGCGCCTCCAGAAGAGGGAGAGGATGTGGAACGTGCCGAAGAAGGTGAACAGCAGGAAGCCCGCGAGCCCGATGTAGCCCGAAGTCAGGGTATGCGCCGGATAAAAGAGACGCGCTATGAGAAAGAAGAGGACGAGGCCAAACGCGGTCTTCAAGAAAGCGAGCAGCCATTCGGAGCGGGACGGCTGCGGGACTTTGGCTGACCTCTCGAAATACGCCGCCCCGTCCATTCCGACCCAGCAGAAGAGATATCCGATCGTGCTCTTCAGCCCCGGGCTTGCGCCCATGACTACTGCCCTCCTGTACGTGAGCCACTTGAACCCGTAGAAGATCGAGAAGGCGACCGCGAATAGAAACCCCCAGCCCGGAAGAACCGGCCGGGCGACGAATATCGCGAGCGCCGGGAGGACGAATACAGGAATCCAGTCGGTGAAGGTGATTTTCATTACGCCTGATTAATACGGATGTTTCCCGGATCCGGATTGATTATTTATTTGCTGCGGATGCCGGATACATAGCACGCCCCCGGGAATTACTTGGGCTCAAGCGAGGCCGTGATCCCGCCCCTTACCTTCGAGAGGAAGCGCGAGAAGCCCTCCCGCCATTCGAGCACCAGGCTGAACACCGCCGGGAAGAGTACGAGCGTCCGGGGCGCTGAAAATAAGAAAATCAAAGCGGATAATACGGCGATATACGTTCCGGCTTTAGTAAGTCCCATTTTTCTCTCTTACGTTTTTGATCCGGCCGGCCTTGTGTTCGGTTCCGATAATTTTTACGGGCGCTTCAGGATTTCCCGGATTTTATCCCTTCCAGGAATATTTCGACGAAAGTCTCGGTTAATTCTTTGTAGTCCGTTTTGTTTTTCTTTTTCTCCCCGAACAGCTCCTGCACTATTATCTGGTTTACGACCATGCCGATAAAGGCTTTGGACGAGTAGAGGGGGTTCAGTTTCTTGAACTCGCCGTCCTTTATCCTGGTATCGATGTAGTCGGATATGAGCATGTTTATATATTCGACGTATGTATCGAAGAACATATCGGAGAGGTCGTGCCCTTCGAGCGCGCTGAAATGGAGGAGCCTCATGAACGAAGGGTCCCTGCCGCATTTTTCGAACATGCGGGAGGCAATCGCCGTGAATACGAGCCGGTCGTCCTTCGAGTCCCTGTGGGTCTCGAGCGATAGCTCGACTCCGGGCTCTTCGCTTATTTTCTTCTCGATAATGGCGCCGTAGAGGTCCCTTTTGGTAGAGAAGTGTCTGAAAATAAGGGCTTCGTTCACCTCGGCCGTCTCCGCTATCTCTTTCGTAGTCGTGCCGTTGAACCCCTTTTCCGAGAACAGCTTGATCGCTGCCTCGATTATCCTGTCGTGCGTGTTGACCTTCTCTTTAGCCGTTTCCTTGGCCGCGGCTTCCGGTTTTTCGAGCGCTTTATCTGTTGACATTTTGTTTTATCCCTGTAGGCTGTAAGTAAGTAATTACTTACAAATTACCAGCGTTGGTACGGAGTGTCAAGAAAACCGGCTTAACGATTAAATGACCGATTGAAAACCTGAATTTATCAATTATATATTATTGCCAGGATTAATAATTATAAAGACCCGGAGCGTGTGCCTTTCGAGGAGATAACGATGACCAAAACGCTTTTATTGATTTTGATCACGGCGACCGGGACCGGGGGCGTGCTCGACCTCACTCTCAAGGACGCCGTCAGGCTGGCGCTCGAGAATAACAGGGACATTCAGATAGAGGAGAAGAACGTGGAGGTCTCGGAAGGGGAGATCAAGACGCAGCAAGGGGTGTTCGACCCCCTCTTCAACATCGTTTCATTCTATAACGACGGGGACAGCCCCGAGCTCAGCACTTTTATACCGAGCGGCACGGTCTCGCAGAAGGAGTTCAACGCCGAAGCGAATATAGAAGGACTCTTGCCGACCGGTACTTTTTACAACCTGATCGACTTCTCTACCACGTGGACCGACACGAACAACCCCCTCGAAGACCTGAGCCCGAGCTGGTTTAACAACGTGGGCTTCAGCCTGGGGCAGGAGCTGCTCAGGAATTTCGGCGTGGGCGTGAACAGGACTTTCATCGTCACGGCCACGAGGACAAGCGAGATAACGGAAAAGGAGCTCGAAAAAAGGATTTCCGAGGTACTGCTCGAGGTCGAGAGGCGATACTGGCTCGTCGTGGCCGCGAGGAAGAACCTGGAGCTCGAACGTACGGCGCTCGAGCTCGCCATAGACCTCAAGAACCGTAACCAGATACAGGTGGACGTGGGAGTGCTGCCGCCCGTCGCGGTGACGCAGGCGGAGTCCGAGGTGGCGGCGAGGGAGGTCAACGTGATAAGGGCCGAGAACGAGCTCCAGGCCACGCAGGACAACCTCAAAAACGTACTTGCAATGGACCTTTCCCTGCCGATAGCCGCCGCGGACGAGCCCACCACGGAGGTCTACACATTCAGCGAGGAAGATTCGCTCGCCCAGGCCTATGAAGAGCGCCCGGAGATAGAGCAGGTGGAGCTCGACATCGCGAACAAGAAGACACTCAAAAACTACTATTCCAACCAGAAGCTCCCGAGGCTCGCCGTCGAGGGGAGCCTTCAGCTCCAGGGCCTCGGCGGGGACGAGAACCCCGACAGGCTCAGCTTCGACGAGGAGCCCGAGCCCATACCGCCCCAGTTCGACAGCCCGGGAGACGCGTTCAGCCAGATATGGGGGGGAGACTTCGCCACGTGGCAGGTGCTCGGCATATTCAGCTTCCCGTTATTCAACAGGACCGCTAGGGGGAATTATATAAAGGCGACGGCGGAGCTCGACAGGAGCGCGATAGTGCTGAGCCGGACGAAAGACGACGTCGCGCTCGACGTCAGGAGCGCGATAAGGCAGATAGAGAACAGCCTCCGGGCGATAGAGGCCGCCAGGGTGTCGATAGGACTTGCGGAAGAGGTGGTGAGGAACGAGCAGGAGAGGCTCAACGTGGGAATAGGCACGACGCGCGATGTGCTCGAAGCGCAGAGGGACCTCATAGACGCCGGCACGAGGGAGATCACGGCCGTAACGAGCTACAACATATCGCTCGCCGAGCTCGAATACGCCAAAGGGACTCTGCTTGAGAAAAACAACGTCCGGATCGAGGAGTTCGGCCCGGGCGCCGATACGCCGGCAGCCGAGTAGCCGGCTGATGTGACATGGTTGAGATTTCTGCTATACTATTTTTCAGCTTATACAAAAGGAGATTTTAATGGCTGCCAACGGAATAATCGAACTGAGCGACTCTAACTTCGACGCCGAGGTTATGAAGAGCGATGTCCCGGTATTAGTGGATTTCTGGGCTCCCTGGTGCGGCCCCTGCCGGGCGATAGCCCCGGTCGTGGAGGAGATTTCCGCTTCGTATCAGGGGAGGCTCAAGGTCGGGAGGCTCAACGTTGACGAAAACCAGCAGACCACGATGAAATTCGGAATCAGAAGCATCCCCACGCTCATCGTTTTCAAGGGGGGGCAGGCCGTCGAGCAGATTATAGGCGCCGTACCCAAGGGCGAGATAGAGAGGGTCGTCGGAAAGACCCTCTGAGTAGATTCGTTAAGAAAGGCTTACACCTCAAACCTTTTCACCGATTTTCTTCATCTGTTTCTTAAGCTTCTCAATCTTTGAATCGATATCCGCGAGCTTTGCGCACGCGGCGAGAATGGGGTCCTTATCGGGGGCGCCGCCTCCTGTGTCCTTACCCGTTTTCTCGGGCTTCACGCCGCTTCCTCCGGCCGTCTTCACGCCTTCCAGTATCGAGCGGGTTTTTTGCTTGTCGAACACGTATACGGTCTCCCGTTCGCCGTCTATTCTCTTCGAGACCTTCTTCGCGGCGAGCTTGAATTTCCCGAGCACGCGCCCGAGCCACTGGAGGTTCTGGCCCTTTTTCTCGGAATCGGGGAGATGTTTTTCGACCTCTTCGCAGAGGGTCTTCGCGGTGACCTTGAACTGTTTGGCGGTATCCTCGAAGAGGATGCCGGGCAGCTCGCCTTCCGATATACTGCCGAGCACGTCGAGGACGGACTCCTCCCACCTGTCGAGACCGGGCGGATCCGCCGTAACGGAGGCCTGCCCGACGGTGAAATCGGGGACGCCCCCCGAAACCTGGTACTGTTTGTAGGTGAGCTTCCCGAGCTCCTGGAACACCATCTTCCTCTCCGCTTCAATTTCCGAGAGGTGGAGCCTTATCTTCTGCCTCTCGATTATTTCCTTGGACTTTACGTTGACCGTCGTCAGGCCCTTGTCTATTCTGACCTTGAGCTTATCGAGGAACTCTGCCATCGGCGTCACCTCCGTCATCACATTATATAACTTTTAGTGAATCGATGTAAAGATGTTGCATTAGGGTGAAATATCGTGTGTGTTTCCGTCCTTCGACAAGCTCAGGACGAACGGGCGGCGGGTCGCCGCGGACATACGGAAGTATAACCCGTTCAATCCTTCGATCCTTCGACTTCGCTCAGGACAGGCTCCTGCTCAGGACGAACGGGTTGGGCTTGGTTGCTGGTTTGGGCGGAAGAGATTGGGAAGGATCGTATATGAGCACACATTGTGTGCCATACAATGTGTGTGGATTCCCGATTCTATTTGGCTTGTACTACTGTAGTGCTCTGACAAAGGGACTTATTCGCAATCAGCCAGGGGCGACCGATTGCTTACCTGCTCGCAATCGTTTCGGGAATGACAAACTATTCGCCCCCCCCTAAATTTGCAAAACCGCGCGGGATTTGTATATTTCTCATTCGTTTTATTTTTATTCGCAAGAGGTGCGGGATGTACAAAAAAGGGTCAAGCGTCATGTTGAATCAGCCTATCGAGGGGAAGAAAGACAGGTTCGAGCAGGGGCTCAAGGGAACGGTAGTCGAGGAGTTCGACCTCCCTCACGGGAAATCCTACAGGGTGCAGTTCGTCGACGGCAGGGTAGCGAGGTTCCCCGAGCAGCTCATGAAGGAGGCAATCGACGTGATAAGCTAGGCACAGAACCTGTGCTCGTGTGCGATTCCTTCCAACTCCTCCGATGAGGGGGGAATTCTCCGCACTTGTATAACGCCCGTTTGCCTGCGGTTGGTATTTCTTTTTTGTTTTCCCCCTTTGTAAAGGGGAACAATTCCGAACGTGTGAGGAATTGGTCGGAGATGATTAATTGCAAAGGACTATCTTAATCGAAGCGACACTTTTGTTAAGCCAGATTAAGGGGGATTTAAAATAAGAAAAGAAAAATCCTCCCTAACCTATTTGGACTTCAGTAACACTCAGCCAGAAATTAATTTACTTAGGTGCCTTTGTTGTCAGGGCGTCCGAATGTATTTGTATTCAGGCGGCTTTTCCATGGATTATGAACAGTCGAGAAATCAGCGTGGATCGACCTATTTCTCGCACGCTCGAAACAGTACTTGCTCGCATTCGTTCTTTTCCAAAGGAGGGAATTAAAACTGCGTCCTTCGACAGGCTCAGGACGAACGGGTTAGGCTCTCACTTGTCCGCGCTGCCGCGGCGCGGCAGCGCCCCGTTCCCTCTTATCTCGATCGCCCTCTTTTTACGGGACAGGTCGAACCTGGAGACGTCCACCACGAACTTGTCCTGTATGAATTTCCGGCCGAGCAGTATCGGGTGCTCCATCCCGGACCTGTCGCAGAGCGAGAGCTCTATCTCGTGCGTCTTTCCGAATATCTCTACGAACGTTTTTATGATGTACCTGTATTCGGTTTGACCGAAGGAGCTCTTGACCTTCCTTCTTCCGAGGAGCGGCTTCCGCATCTCCCTCCCGTCGTACGCGGGGTGGGAGGGGTCGAGCAGCCTGAACCTCACGAACCTCTCGCCGCCTTTTCTCACGGCCCTGATGCTGTCGCAGTGTATCGCGGAGGTGTACGCCCCGGTGTCTATCTTCGCGTTAATGCCGTAGAGCCTGAGCTTGGGGAAATCGACCTTCTCCTTCCTTCCGATCAGCAGTTTTACCCGTTCCTTTGCCATCAGATCCTGTCCCGCCTATATACTCAATCCGAAGAAGATTGTAGCCAATCCGAGGAGGGCCGCAAGCCCGAGTATATCCGTTACCGTAGTGAGTATTATCATGGAGGACTGTGCGGGGTCGAGCCCGAGGGACTTTAGCCCGAGCGGTATGACCGCGCCTGACAGGCCCGCGATCAGGAGGCTCACGACCATCGCAAGCCCTACCACGAGCCCGAGCGTGGCGTTCCCCTGCCAGAGGTATGCTATCAGCGCCGTGATGATACCCGTGATAATCCCGTTTATGAGACCGAGCTTAAGCTCCTTCCACAGGAGTTTGGGGAAATCGCTCTTCGATATCTCCCGCATGACCAGCCCCCTCATCACTACGGCGAGGGACTGCGCGCCCCCGTTCCCTCCCTGACTCGCGACTATGGGGAGGAAGACCGCGAGCACCGTGACCTTCGCTATAGTGCCCTCGAAAAGAGCCACCACGGCGCCCGCGAGGAAGGCCGTTGCGAGGTTTACGTTGAGCCACGGGAGCCTCTTCTTGAGCGAGAAAACTGTGCTCGAAAAGGGTCTTTCGTCGCTGTGGACGCCGAATATGGTCTGTATGTCGGCCGAGTATTCCTCCTGCATGTCGCTCAGCAGCTGGCTCGTGTTCACTATGCCTACGAGCTTCTGGCTGCTGTCGACGACGGGTACGGCGAAGAACTTCTGCTTGGACACGATGCTGGCCGCGTCCTCCACGTCCATGAACGCGTCCAGGTAGAAGATGTTCTTTATCATGACCTCGGAGAGTTTCTTCTGCGGGTCCCGGATGAGGAGGTCCCTCATGCTGAGCACCCCTGCTAACTTAAAGTCCGCGTCCACGACGTAAACGTAGGAGAGCGGCATGTTCTCCTGTCCCGCCATCATCTTAATCTTGTTCACCGCGTCCGATATTCTGAGGTCGCCCCTGAGCGCGAGGTAAATTGGGCTCATCATGTAGCCCACGCTGTCCTTCGGGTACTCGAGCAGCTCCCCGATCTCGCGCTTTTGCTTTTCGGTGAGGTTCTGCGCTATCTTGCCCTTGAGCGACATGGGGCATACGCTCACGATGAGCGAGACCTTGAGGGGCTCCATGCTGCGGATGATCTCCCCCGCCATATCGTCGGGCAGACGGCCGAGGAGCCTGGCCGCGTATTCGTTCTGCAGGTTCTCGAAAATCGTTTTGGATATGTGCGGGGGGAGGCTCTTGAACACCTCCGCGCTCTCCTCCACGTCCATGGTCTCGATGACGTGCGCGGAGATCACGGGGTCGTATTCGGAGAATTTCTTTATGTAGTATTCAAGCGGCGAGCCTTCGAACATTTGAGACCTCCGGGAGTTTGTCCGGCCTCGATGCCGGGATATACAAGAATACATAATGAATGGGGGTTATGGTATTAGGGGATGGTCCTCTATTCTGTCATCGCAAGACCGTTTTGCGGTCGCGGCGATCTGTTTTTGCACTTAATTCCCTCTCCCCAGCGTGGGAGAGGGCAAGGGTGAGGGGGTACCTAAATTATGTTTTCAGATAACTCTTCGCGAGGAGCGACGTGGCAATCTCTCATTTTCAGGAGATTGCTTTGCGCTTTTCGGAATGGGAATACAAAGGCAAAAGCGAAAGAAAAGGCACATATATTTTTCTTCTTTTCCTTGATGAAAAGAAGCAAAAATCATCCGACTGAACATAATTTGCTGAAAATATCATATTAAGGCGAAAATCTTTCAATTCCTCCCTAATTAGCAATGATGCAAGACTAATAACATTATTGCTGATAGGAAAGGGCGTCCGAATGCGCGCTAGCTTGCATTCATCCCCTGAAAGATTTATTGACGCCTTAATAATCTATTTTCTTAACGCAAATTCTGTAATGTCGGGAAAGAAAAATAAACGAGATTGCGGCGCTACGCTCGCAATCACAAAAAAATAATATGTCCTTCGACAGGCTCAGGACGAACGGGTGAGAAATCAAATCCCCCTAAATCCCCCTTTACAAAGGGGGGGAAATGATGTTTCTTGCCTTTTAATTCCCTCCTTTTGTAAAGAACGAATGCAAGTGAGCGCGCATTCGTTCACCCTTATAATAAAGGCACCGAAGGAATTTAACATCCGGCTAAATGTCGAAATATCATACAAAGGTTAGGGTGGATTTTACAACAATCTGTAATTCTAAACAGGCCGAAGCAATGCGCGGGCGGGGGCGCCTTCGCAGTCCTCTATCTTGATGGGCAGGCATATGAGCTCGTAATCCCCCGGTTCGACCTGCGAGAGGTCGAGCCCCTCTATGACCCATATGCGGGCGTTAAGTATTATGTGATGCACCTCGGCGACGTTCCCTTCGTATCCGCCTATGGAGAGGTAGTCGACCCCTATCGTCTGTACCTGGCGCTCGACCAGGTATTTCGCGGCGTCCGTCGAGAGGTGGACGAAATTTTCGTCGAAGGGTTTTTTGTCCCATTTCCTTTTCGAGTTCCGGGTTTTGAAGAGTATGCGCTCGCCCTTTCTTATTCGGTGGGCACGAAGCTCTTCCTCTTTGATCAGCTCCTTGTCCTCTATCTCTATCACGCGCGCGTTGCCGACGACCGCCGAAAGGGGCATCTTGTCTATCCCGGTCTTGAGCTTCGTGAAATGGGAAGGCGCGTCCAAATGCGTCGCCGTATGCACGGACATTGAAAGCGCGGTCATGTTGAAATCGTCCCCTTTCCCCATGTCGCGGACGCGGAATACCTTGACCGGCGGGTCGCCCGGCCAGTGCACCATGCCGTCCGAAAGCGGCACGGTTATATCTATCCAGTCCTCCGAGCCGAGGGTGTAGCTCCTTTTCCCGGCGGACTTTGGGGAACGTGTCTGCATGACCCGGTTATCTTAATCAATATTTGCGCGAAGGACAAACGGCGCGCTGAGATCCCTCCCGCCACGCTGTCATCGCGAGGACGCATTACCGGCCGTGGCGATCTCGTTTTTGCTTTTAATTCCCTCTCCCCACTTTGTGGGAGAGGGGGAGGGTGAGGGGGT
>Ga0155644_1024_pt2 | contig 11077 bp, 7 predicted proteins | sample RifCSPhighO2_12_FD_107301 | JGI IMG/M metagenome (GOLD analysis project Ga0155644, IMG submission 107301) | Candidatus Dadabacteria bacterium RIFCSPHIGHO2_12_FULL_53_21 | reverse complement strand
GGTCTTCGCCGAAGCGACGACGAAGATAAAGGTCGGCACGTGGATCACGAACATCTATATGCGTCAGGCGGTCATGGCCGCGGCTACGGCAATGACGATACAGGAAGTATCGGGCGGAAGGATGGTGCTCGGCCTGGGCGTAAGCCACAAGCCCGTGAACGACAGGTACGAGATAGTCATGGGCGACCCGGTTGAGAAGATGAGGGGATACGTGAAGGCGGTGAAATCCTTCATGGACGGGACGGCGCCCGCGCTTACACTAAAGCGCGAGGTTCCGAAGGTCCCCGTGTATATCGCAGGGCTCACGAAAGGGGCGGCTAAACTCGCTGGTGAAGTAGCGGACGGCATAATGCCGTATATGTCCACGCCTGAATATATAAAGAAGCTCGCGGGCTACGTGGCCGAGGGCGCGAAAGCCGCGGGGAGAGAGACTTCGGAGATAGACATCACGCTCGGCATTCCGTCCGTCGTATCGGACGACCTCGAGCTTGCGAGGAAGGCGGGCAAGCGCGGACTCTCGGGATATTTACGGTTCCCGTTCTATCAGAGGCTCATGACGAATAACGGTTTCGGCGGCGCGATCGAGAAGATAAAGGGCGGAACCGACCCGATGGAGGTATTCTCGGACGAAATGCTCGACGCAGTCGCGCTCGTGGGTCCTGCCGATAGGTGCAGGGAGAGGCTCGAGGCTTACAGAAAGGCCGGGGTCGCACTCCCGATAATAGTGCCCAACGCCGCCGGGAAACAGTCGAACGTCGAGGTCATGAAAATCACCGTCGCCGCTTACGGCGGGTAAACGCGCAACTTGTCATTGCGAGCGGAGAGAAACGAAGCGCGGCAATCTCGTATGTCCGCGGCGACTCGCCGCCCGTTCGTCCTGAGCTTGTCGAAGGACGTGTTGCAGGAGCGGATATCAGTATAGTGCACCGATACTTCCCCGAAAGCAGTCCGGGAGTACACCGGTTTTCTGATTTTGGGCGGAGGGCCTTATACATACCTCGCCTGACACTCTGTGGTGCAGGCTCTTACTATATATATGCTAGCGAATATATATAGCATATCCATTAGAATTCAGGCGTTGTCGCGAGACCGAATCCGATCTCAAACAGCGGGTCGGATATCCTGGGGAATCCCTGGGCATTTTTCCTGTAAACGGGGTAATTCCGCAATTGATCCATGTTCCGGACCCAATCGACCGGAAGCGTATTGGTACTTCCCTCGTCACAGATCATCTGTCCGTCGATCACCGTGAAGCTTCCCCCGCAGAAAAGATAATCTCCGAAAATTGCGTCGACTAACGCCGCGCCGCCCGAAGTACCCGGAAGCCAGGCGGCTATAAAGGCGCTGCTTTCATCCAAAGGCGCTTCTTTATCGCCTGAGCTTATTATCATAGGCCGCCCTGATAACAGTATCGTTACGAGGGGTATATCCGGGTCGTGGCCCTTAACGATATCGATTACCGTCCTGTCGAAACCGCTGAAGTTTATTGCCAACGTATCGGGCTGCTGTCTAGGCAGATACGGGTTGAGCTTGAATTGCTCGAGATTGTATAAACAGCCGTTCTGAAAGTCGTCGATGTTATTTTTACAGGCCGGATTGTTTATATCGCCCATGAATTCCGCATAGGGGGGTTCGGATAAAACCCCGATTATTAGAGTATCCGCGCTGCTCAAGCCGAGCTCCGATAAAAACACAAGGAATTCTGCGCGCGCCGCGTCTATTTCCGCCATATCGATCGTGGACGTATATTGCGGGAAAAGCAATTGTATATCCTGGCCGCTGTCTTCAATAGCTCCGTTCAGGCCGTCGAGAATGCTGCTCGCGCGGGAAGTCTCTTTGTTCTCGCCCTGCCAGAACTTGTTACCCTCATAACCCTGCCACCTGATTGTCCATCCGCCGTTCTGTGCGCCGATATTGTCGTAGTCCTGAAACAGTGTCGGCTGCGGCGACTGGGTAGTCTGCACTTCGATTATTTTTTCTCCGACAAGGACGATGTTCCTGATATTATTAATGTCGACGGGCAGGGTGCCAAGACCGTTACCGAACCCTTCGTTTTTCAATAACACCAAGGATTCCCTTGCCGCAATCAATGCAGCTCTGTGGGCCGCGTCCCTCGCGTCGCCCGCGCCGCGAACCCCGGGCAATATCCGGTTGTGATGGGGCAGGTCTTCTGTTTTTTTCTCATAATGAAAAACGAGCTCGCCGTTCTCTAACCTGATGAGGCCCATGGCGAATTTGACCGCCAGTATACTCCTGACGGCTTCGTCTATCCGCTCGACCGGAATTTCACCGGTTTCGACGAGGTTTTTGAGGACGCCGATATAAGTCTGCAAATTCGGAATCCCGACCTGCTTTCCGTCCGTCATAATCATATCGATGCCGCCGTTTACGGCTATCGTCAATGCGTCCGGGAACGGTATCTTTGTCCCTGTCGTCGGGAGACCCTGGGTCGCGGCCTTTTCTATGCTGTTAAAATCCGACACGATAAAACCATTGAACGGGGTCCCAAGGGTATCGCCGTTTATATAATTTTGCAGAAGGGCCGGGTTTATGCTCATCGGGACGCTATCGTCGATATCGAAGGGCGGGCCTTGATTTATTCCGCTGTATGAAACCATCGTAGAGCCGACCGACGCTTCGAGTCCCCCTATATAACCCAATAGATTTACGTCCAGAAAATTATTCATGTTGGCTACGTGGACGTTCCCTTCGTCGATGCCGTTGAAGGTCGCCCCATCGCCTACCAGATGCTTCGTTGTCGCAAGTATCCCTCTTATCCGGCCCCTTTTAAAGTCGACCGCCTGGTGGCCGAATACGTAATGCTGCGCGTAGTCCGCGATGAATTCCGGAACGCTGCCGAGGGTCTCGTACGCTCTCCCCCACTGGAAGTTGTGCGTAACGGCGATAGTCGGGGAATATCCCCAGTTTACGCCGCTCTCGATTACGCTGTAGGCATTAAAGAAAGCTGTGGCGCATATGATCTCCGGGTCATGAGTCGCGGCGAGGCCGATGTTATGCGGGACTAGTATTTCGCCGACCACGTGCTGGTTGCCGTGAATGTTATCCGTGCCTATAAGCACGGGTATCTGACCCCCGTCCCTGGCCGCCCCCATTATACTGCCCGTAAGCTCCTGCCAATTCGCCATAGTTCCGTTGAGATATAAGTCTTCGTCGAGAAAGTTGGTGGAAATGCTTCCTTCGCCGTTCGTCACGACGTTCGCATCGATGAGTAATCCGCCGAGGTGGAATTCGCTTATCAACGAGAAATCTATATTGCCGCTCATGTCCTGGATAAAAGTAAGGTCCGCGAGTATCATCTGCCCGAGCTTTTCGTCGAGCGTCATGCCGTTCACGAGCCCGTCAACTGCATCCCGGAAGCCCGAATAATCGAGTTGATTTCCCGGATTCATCAATTTTCCGGAGACGTCCGTGCAGAGGAAATTATCGCCGCCGTTCTTTTCGCATCCGCTTATAGTCCCCAGGGAAATAATAAAGAGCAGAGTAAAGTACCCCAAGAGTCTTATACGAGCGTATCTTAGCATGTATCTCCTCCTCAAGGATTTTCAGGCATTATACTGCATTATTTCATGAATTGTGAACGCTAAGAAATGTAAACTTAATGAAGGCCGGCGACATCGCTCAGGACATGATCCTGCGTGGCGCAAATAGGCTGAAAAGCTGGATTCCCGATCGGTGTCGGGAATGACAGAAAAGTGATTACTTCTGCTCGACTTCCAAAGTCCGGAGCCTGTTTATCGCGGCGGCGAGCTCTATTTTCCTGAACTCCGCATAACCCCCCGAAATCCTGATGCCGATTACGTCGAGACCGTCCCTCGCTATGTCCATCATCACGAGGGACGTTATCTCCCTGAGCGTCCTCTTCCCGTCCATGTACCTCCGGGCGTACTCTATCGCGTCACCTATGGCCGCCGTCTGGCAGATGTCCGTGAGCTGCTCGACCGCATGGAGGTCTATCTTCTGCCTGCCGTAGTGTATCGAACGGAGCCCCTTGGCCGAGATCTTCACGTCCTTCTTCCCCTTCCTCGGATCGAGGCTCCCCGAAAGCGGTATCCTGTCCGTCACCCTCCCGAGCGGGCCGCCTCCTTCTTTCTTCCTCTCGCTCGCGAACTGCTTCGCTATCCCCAGCGCCTCGGCCGTGACGTCGGACGATTTATAATCCGTCATGCATATAACGTGGTCGGCTACGTCGAAGTAGTCCCCCGAGCCGCCCATCACGAGCACGGTCGAAACCCTCTGGTCCGTATAGAGGCTCCTCACCATGTCTATGAACGGCGTTATAGGCTCCCTGTCCTTCGATACGAGCTCCTGCATCCGGTGGTCCCTTATCATGAAGTTCGTAGCGGATGTGTCCTCGTCGATGAGGAGCACGTGCGCCCCGGCTTCGAGGGATTCGAGGATGTTCGCCGCCTGGGAGGTGCTCCCGCTCGCGTCCTCCGTCGAAAATGATTTCGTGTCCTTGCCGTAGGGGAGGTTCGATATGAAGGGGGATATGTCCACCTTCTCGATCCTGCGCCCGTCCTCGGCCCTTATCCTGACCGCGTTCGGGTTCGTGACCACGAACTCACGCCCGTCCCCCGGTACGTGGTTATATATGCCCTCGGATACGGCTTCGAGAAGGGTCGACTTGCCGTGATACCCGCCGCCGACAATGAGGGTCACGCCTTTCGGTATCCCCATGCCCGTGATCTGCCCCCTGTTCGGAAGCTCGACGTCCATCCTGAGAGAGGGAGGGGATTCGAACGGGACCGCTTCGTCCGCGCTCATCGGCCCCGGGTCTATGCCGCTCGCCCTCGGAAGCACGCTCCCCTCGGCGATGAACGATACGCAGCCGAGTCCTTCTATCTCGTTCCTCAGGAAATCCGCGTCCTCCGCGGTCTCGATGTGCCGGTAGAGGGCGTCCCCGTCGAGGTTTCCGAAGACCAGCGAAAACCTTACTATCCTGGGGAGCTCCTCGAAGAACATCGCGTGGGCGTGCTTACCGGCGACAGTCCGGCCGAACGCCGGCAGCCCCATACCGAACCTCGCTTCGGCGTAAAGGTGCGTGAAAACGACCGACGAGCGCTCGAGTATCTCCTGGCCGGGTCTGCTCATCGTTATGAGGCCGCTCCCCCCGCTCCCCCTGTTCCCGAGCGAGAACCTTTCGGCTGCGGCATTGAACGCGCGGGCTATGTAGTCCCTGAGCGCGGTCTCCCTGCTCTTCCCCGTGTACGTATCCTTCGGGAACCCGGCGATGTCCTGATAGACCCTCACCCTCACGCGGGAAGGGGACGCGAACGGGTCACCCTGCACGCGGTCTATGTAGAGGATGAAATCGTCGAACCCGTATTCCCCGGCGATGTCCTTGTAAGAGGCGTAACCCCTGCCGTCTATTATCCTGAGCGCATCCCTGAGATCTTGTGCCGTCTTCATCGATTCGGGAATGATATGATAATTTCCCCCGGCTGTCTATAAAACCGGGCACGTGCCCGGGTCTTATGATGTTCGTCCGGGCGGGGCAGGGTGGTAAACCCGTTCATACTTCGACAAGCTCAGCACGAACCCTTCGACTGCACACTTTGTGTGCGCTCAGGACAGGCGGGGTTGGGTTTCGCTGCCGGTTTAAGCAGAAGAGGTATGGAAGGGCCGCAGAGACACACGTAGTGTGTTTAATGAAAAGACAAGAAAAGGCGAAAGGCTGTGTTTTTTTATCCTTCTTTTCCTTGATGAAAAGAAGCAAAAATCACACACGTAGTGTGTTCTATGAAAGGACTGCACATAATTTGCTAAAAATATACCCGTTTAATCCTTCGACGGGCTCAGGACGAACGGGCTGGCTTCGGTTGTTGGTTGAGCTGAGGAGTTGGTTAGAGATGGTATGCCCGCGGGTGCTCACCCGCCGCAAATTCTGTAATGTCGGGAAAGGCAAAAGACTGGATTCCCGATAAAGGCGTTCGGGAATGACAAGGGAGGAGATACTTGGGTTCGAATGCCCGCGGGTGCTCACCCGCCGCAAATTCTGTAATGTCGGAAAGAAAAAATGCGTGCTTCGACCCTTCGACTGCACACTTCGTGTGCGCTCAGGACAGGCAAGCTCAGCATGAACGGATTTTTGCATTAATTCCCTCCTTTTGTAAAGGAGGGCTAGGGTGGATTTAAGTTTTGGGACAATGGGACAGACGGGCAGGGTATATACCCCGGTGATGTGTCCCATCTGTCCCTTGAGGGGGGTATTGAAAAAAAGTAAGAACGGGATTCTTGAATTCATATATAGAAGGTGACACCCCCACCTTAATCCTCCCCCCTCAAGGGGGAGGAAATTTATTTGCGGTTGTTCACCCGCCGCTGGAATCGCCGGAAGTCGTTTATTTTTCAAGAGAAAATCCCATGCCTGGATACCTATATAGATAACCATGGAAAGATATGGATTTAGCGGTATAAATGTTGTATGTTGTTTGACTATCGGGGGATTTAACACACCCCCCGGGTCGGAATCCAATTTCACGAAAGGAGGCACAAGTATGAAGTCTATTTTCAGCAAGTTCCTTTTCATTCTTTGCGCGGGCGCGTTCGTGCTCGGACTCGCCGCCTGCAAGCAGGCTGAAGAACCCGAGGAAGTAGAGGTGGAAGAGGTCGAGGTCGAAGAGGTCGCCCCCGCCGATACGGACATGACGGACAGCATGGCTGAGCCGACTGTACAGAGCACCGTACAGGACACGGGCGGTACAGAAGTGGAAGTGGACGAAACGGTGGAAGAGACCGTTGAATCCGTCGATGACGCGGGCAATGCAGCGCCTGACAGCGCCACCGACGACGCGGAAAAGAAGGGGTATTAAGGATTTAAACAGCACTGTTAACCAAGGTTAACGTCGAACGAGAATAACCGGGGCGGGCGCAATATGCGTACTGCCCCGGCTTCCTGCCCCTTGCGGGGGCATAATCGGCAGCGCATTTTATTGAACAACGACGGCGGCAAGTATCCGGCGGAGAAATACGCTAATTTGAAACACTATTTGTCCGTATGCGCTATCTTCAGGAATGAGGCCGAATACCTAAGGGAGTGGATTGAGTTCCACGGGCTTAATGGAGTCGGCCACTTCTATCTGTATAACAATCAGAGCGACGATGATTATTTACCGGTCCTGAAAGACTATGTCGATCGGGGAACCGTAACCCTCCGGGATTGGCCTGAGCGTTGGGCAGGCTCGACGCAGCGGAACGTTTACGGGGAATGCATCGAAAGAGACGGGAAAGATTCCCGGTGGATAGCCTTCATAGACCTGGACGAATTCCTGTTTGCCCCGAACGCAGAAAATCTGCCTGCGGTTTTGAGGGAGTATGAGGGTTTCCCGGGTATTGTCGTCAACTGGCAGATATATGGGTCGTCCGGGCTCAAAAAAAAGCCGGATGGCCTGGTCATCGAGAATTATACTATGAAGGCCGGGACCGGCTGGATCGGAAATAAATCGGTCAAGAGCATTGTCGATCCGGCCAAAGCGCTCCGCCCGATTAGCCCTCACGTCTTCGCTTACCGGGACGGCGAACCCGCGGTCACGGAGAATTTCGAGCCGGTGAGAATCGTCAGGACCGGGAGGATTATCCGGAGCCTTAAAAGGCGCATCACGGCTATTTTGCCGCGATTCCCGGTTGACCCTTATACCTCGTACCTGTGCGACATCAAAGGGGTCTCGGTCAACAAACTGCGTATTAACCATTACCTGGTCAAATCCGAGGAAGAGGCGCTCGATGATTTGAAGCGCCATAACCATAACAGAAAAGTCAGTCTCATCGACAAAATGAAATACTACGACAGGAACGATGAAAAAGACGACATCCTGCTGAGGTGCGTCCCGGAGCTGAAAAAAAGATTATCGGCCGTATAGGGGGAGTGACGCTCCGCCCGGAAATGCCGGTCCTTGTGTCAAGCGGCGTAAGCTGACGGGCTCTGAACTCATCGCCGGAACGGAGGAGTGGACGGTAATGCCCTGATTCCACGGATACCGCGCCCGCCTGACGGTTCTCCGGGGCCTCGGCCTGTGCTGCTCCCCGTTGATATCCTTGTGGAGGCAAGCCAGTAAAAATTCATATAAAACTCAATTCGGGAGAGCAATGAAGCGAGGGAGATGGGATTCCGGAGCCAAGGCAAAGATAATACCAGAGGGAGTTACCTTCATTTGGCCCCTGGATACCGCGCACCTATTCAGGCGGAAGAGTGGTAGTACAAAAATCATGGTTCACATTCAAATGTTGCTTGTGTAATGAGTTTAGTTAGCCCAAACACTAAATTGATTTCTATCATTAATTCGTAGTAAGATGTATATAGATTATAATATCTCCAAGGTCCAAAGGAGGAAGGGGATGAAAAAATCAATATTTGCCTTATTCTTTATCTTTATATCTCTACTGATTATTACCCCCAAGCTGTGGGCACAACCTACTTGCGTTGAGGCAAACGGCCTGTTGTGGTGTTACAACGATCAAGCTTGTGGCCAGGCTTGTAACGACGTTTGCTCAGCACTTGGTTTACAACCGATCGCGGATGACTCCGTATGGTTTGAAGCACAGAATAGTGTCGAAAAATGCCAGGCAATTAGTCAGGCATTGGGGCTCGGAAATGTCGTTAATGTTTCCTCTTGGACACACGCTTGTCTTGAGGATGAACTTGACAATCCTACTGTGGGTGGAGGGTTAAATGCCCCATTGTATTGCTCAATTTATGATGGATGCCCAGCCGATCACCGCACTGATATGGATGATCTGGGCATTCCTTGCGGGCCTGGGTCTAGGCGTTCAATATGTCCATGCGTATCACCGCCATCTATCAATCTATCTCCAACTACTGCGACTGCTGATATCGGAACAGATCACACCGTTACGGCCACAGTTGATTCAGATGGAATACCGGCACCTGGAGTTTTGGTTACCTTTGAGGTAAATTCCGGACCTAACGCAGGAAAAGTGAGTAACCCCAATAACGGTGAATGCTCTCCAAACGATGACTGCACCACAGATGAAAATGGCCAAGTATCATGGACTTACTCTAGTCGATTTCCGGGTACAGACATAATAGCGGCCTCATACACAGATCTAAGTGGCAGAGTTATAGCATCAGACCCGGTGGAGATTATCTGGGAGTCAGTACCTATCCCCACTCTTTCCCAATGGGGTGTAATCGCTATGGCCGGAGTATTAGGAATCATATGTCTATTAGCTATACGCCGGAAGAAAGCGACTGCATAATTTCAAGGTCAATATATTTGACTATATAACAATAAGGGAGCTTCGGCTCCCTTTTTTGTTTAGACGGCGGGTGAATCAGGGCATCTCAGACTATACATGATTCCAACTTAAATCGAACTTGACGAAAGGGGAGCGTTACAAGCCGCCCAGCCTTGTGCGGAGTCCGCTTCAGAGATAAACTACCTGTCTATGAAATCCAAAATGAAGTTCGAGGACGCGCTTGTAGAGCTAAAGGAAATAATAAAGAAGCTCGAGAGCGGCAACCTCCCGCTCGAAGACTCTATAAAGCTCTTTCAGGAAGGGACGGAGCTCATCTCCTTTTCCCATAAAAAGTTGAGTGAGATAAGGAAGAAAGTCGAGATACTCGTGGAGAAGAACGGCGAGACCGCTTTCGAGGATTTCGAGCCCGAGAGCTGATACCCGATGGCATTCGATATCATAAATTATCTAAGAGCAAAGAGGGAGCTCGTCGACAGGGCGCTGGATACGCTCCTTCCGGACGGGGGCGAAAGTCAGGCGAGGCTCCTCGAGTCCATGCGTTACAGCGTGCTTGCCGGGGGAAAGAGGCTCCGCCCCATACTCGCCCTCGCCGCGGGCGAGGCCGTGGGGGCCGACCCCGAAAAGGTCATGCCCGCCGCGTGCGCGATAGAGATGATACATACGTATTCGCTCATACACGACGACCTGCCTTCGATGGACGACGACGCGCTCAGGAGGGGGATCCCCACAAACCACAGGGTCTTCGGGGAATCGACGGCCATACTCGCGGGGGACGCGCTCCTGTCGGACGCCTTCGGTATGCTCGTCGCGGAGGGGCTCAGGAGGGGCGTAAGCGCGCGGATGATCTGCGAAATAGTGAGCGACATAGCAGAGGCCGCCGGCTCCCGCGGCATGACAGAAGGACAGGCCATGGACCTGGCCCTCACTCTCGCCGGGACGAAGGACGTCACGCTCCCTCAGGTCGAACGGATGCACGCGCTTAAGACGGGGGCAATGATAAGGGTATCCGTCACGGCGGGCGCGCGCATAGGCGGGGCCGATGAAAATCAGCTCGAAAAGCTCGCCTCATACGCGGATGCAGTCGGACTCGCGTACCAGATAATAGACGATATACTCGACATAGAAGGGGAAGGGGACCTCGGTAAGGAGAGGGGGAACGACGAGAGGCACGGCAAGTCAACTTACCCCGGTTTGGCGGGGATCGAGGAATCGAAGAGGAAAGCCTCCGAGCTTACGCGTAAAGCGGTCGGCATACTCGAAGGGTTCGACCACAGGGCCGAGGCGCTAAGGCAGATCGCGCTCTATCTGGGCTGCAGAAATCACTGATGAACAAGATAGATAAACGCGCCCCTATTAAGAAGAGGCTCGATATGGTGCTCGTCGAGAGGGGGCTTGCGGAGACGAGGACTAAGGCGCGCGCCCTGATCATGGCGGGGGGCGTTTACGTGGACGGCGTGAAGACGGACAAGGCGGGCGCTCTAGTAAAGGAAGGCTCCGGGGTCGCGGTCAGGGATACGTCACTCAAATACGTGAGCCGGGGCGGTCTCAAGCTCGAAGCGGCGTTAAAGGAATTCGGCATAGACCCGACGGGCGAGACAGCCGTGGACATAGGCGCATCGACGGGCGGCTTCACGGACTGCCTGCTCAGATCCGGGGCTGCGAAGGTATACGCGATCGACGTCGGCTACGGCCAGCTCGACTGGAAGCTCCGACAGGACCCCCGCGTCGTAGTGAGGGAGAAGCTGAACGCCCGCTACATAAAGCCCGAAGACACAGGCGAGCCGGCAGACATAGTTGTAATCGACGTATCTTTCATCTCGCTCACGATGATCATCCCTCC
>Ga0155644_1045_pt1 | contig 11091 bp, 11 predicted proteins | sample RifCSPhighO2_12_FD_107301 | JGI IMG/M metagenome (GOLD analysis project Ga0155644, IMG submission 107301) | Candidatus Dadabacteria bacterium RIFCSPHIGHO2_12_FULL_53_21 | reverse complement strand
CCTGATAGAAAGATGCAACCTGGCACGAATCAGTCCAATCCCCACTCTCAGCGAATGGGGCATGATAGCGATGGCGGGGGTTTTGGGGGTTATCGGACTGTACGTCGCCATGCGCAGAAGGAAAGCGGCAGTATAAACCAAGCTTAAAAATTACGTAAAGAAAAGGGGGCTTCGGCTCCCTTTTTTGTTTCTTGCTGTCATTGCGAGCGCAGCGAAACGGAGCGCGGCAATCTCATGAAAAAGCGAGATCGCCACGGTCGATTCTCTCCCTCGCGATGACAAAAAAAATTGTCATACCCGAATGCCTTTATCGGGAATCTCGCCTTTTTGATTTAACTATTCGCGCCAAGGAAATTAAGGAATCGCGGCTGGAAGCCGCTCCTACAGACAGGATCAAGATACATGATGCAGGATAAAGAATGAGTTTGTCTGAATATACGCACTTCGATCCTTCGACGAGCTCAGGACAGGCTCGCAGTTCGTGATTATCCTGTATCCCTTATCCGGCTGAAGCTGAGGAGTGGTATAGGGATTATATACGAACGCAGGTTCTGCGCCTCAGTGCGAACGGGTTGGCTTGAGCGAAGTCGGAGCTGAGGATCATGTGCCCGCGGGTGCTCACCCGCCTCACATCACGGCGTATCTTTTTTCTTCTTTGCCGAGGACTTTTTCTATCTTCCGCTTGATGAGCTCGCGCTTTAGGCGTGAGAGCCTGTCTATGAAGAGGACGCCGTCCAGGTGGTCGATCTCGTGCTGGAACACGCGCGCGAGGAGCTCGCTTGCCTCTATCTCCATAAGCTGCCCTTCCCTGTTGTAGGCCTCTATCACTACCCTCCGCTTTCGCCTGACGTCGCTCGTGAACCCCGGGATGCTGAGGCACGCCTCCTCCGCGATGACCTGGCCTACTGAAGAAATTATCTCCGGATTTATAAGCTCTATCAGCCCCGGCCCTTCGTATTCGGTCTTCTCCTCCCCTTCCTCCTCCTCCCCTTCCTCTTCATCCGCTTCGATGTTCCTCGGGCTTATATCGATGACGACTACCCTCTTATCGACCCCTATCTGGGACGCGGCGAGACCTACCCCGCGCGCGCCGTACATGGTCTCGGCCATGTCGTCGAGGAGCTTGAGGACCTCCCCGTCTATCCCTTCTACGGGAGCGCATTTCTTTCTCAGAAACGGGTCCGGATATATGAGTATTTTGCGGAGCGCCATAGAAAAAAGGCTATCGGATACGACCGGATTGTCAATGTATCGGGTATGTTCGGGTACGGGCGGAATATAAGTCCCGTCCCGGTTAAAGCTGGAACCGTCTGCTGCTTCCGAACCTGACCGGCGCTACTCGTTTCCGCCGTTCAGCTTCGTGATAAGCTCTCTGCTCGGCCTGAAATGAGGGAGCTTCTTCGACGATACCATCACTTTGGAGCCGGTCCTCGGGTTCCGCCCCTCGTAAGAGCCGTAGCTCTTCGTGAAGAAGCTTCCGAAGCCCCTGATCTCGATCCTGCCGCCGCCCTCGAGCACGTCGGTCATGTGCTCGATTATGGTATCGAGTATCTGCTCGGATTGCGAAGGTTGAAGATTAAATTTGTCCGCCAATTCCTTTTCTATATCTGAACGCTTCATGGTTAAGCTCCCAACCTTTTTAGTCCACCATTACTCCCGCCCCTTGCCTACACTTCCAATTTAGATAATTCTCAAGTGATTGTCAAGTGTTAGATTGACCCGGCGTGAAATTAGTTTCAGCCCCGGAAAAACGCGGAATACCCCCCTGAAGCGTCTGGTTTGCTAATGAATTAAGCCTTTATCTTCTTTTTGACCCCGCCCGCGGCCCTGGCTTCCCTGCCGCCCGATTTTTCCCGTGCGCGCCCCCGGGCTTCGGGATGGTCGCTCAGGAACTTGTCCAGGTGCATTTCCGAATAAGAGCCCTTCGGATAGTACTTGTCGTAGAATTCCACGTCTATGTTCATCGCCTGGAAAACGAGCCTCATATACATCGGGTCGACGAACGCCGGGAACCTGCCGTATGTATCATAAATATAGTTCGCCACGTCCTTCACTATCTGGATCGTGTTTTCCGTAGGCTTGGGCGCCCTCATGAGGTGTTTGTCGGGCTCGGTATAGGGGAAGGGCTTCTCGGGTTTCCACGCTTCTTCCTTGTGGTGATGGAATGCGTCTATAGCCTCGTCCATGTTTTTATAATACGGCGGGCAGTAGGCCTGGAATATACCGTCCCTTCCGACCGGTACGGTTGCAGGCGGGTCTATCACGCCCTTCTTGGGCTGTATGAACCTGAAACCGAGCCCTTTGAACAACTGAGGGGCCCCTCCCATGGCGAACCTCGGTATGAACCCGCTGAAGGTCCAGCCGGCGAGGCCGAGCGCCTGGAGCGCAAGGCTCATGTTCTGGCAAATGAACGCCTGCTCGACGTTGAGCCCCGTGAGAATCCTCACCTCGAGGTCGAAGAGCGACATCTTCACGCTGTCCTTGAGCCTGCCTTTATCTATCCACTTCTGCACGCCCGCGGGCTTGCCCGTGAGGTCGTCGATTATAGTGAACCCGTACGTAGAGCTGCAGTAGAGGTGGAGGAGGTTGATGTACTCCTCGGTCACGTCCGTGACCGGGATGAATACCGACGTCCCCGGCTTGTTAGTATTCCACTGGTTGAATTCGAAGAGGCCGGGCATGCGGTCGGGGAGCTGCGCCCTCCCGTCCTCGAGCTTCACGAGGCTCTCGCGGTAAAGCTCAAGTATCCTCTCCATCCGCTCCCCGCGGCTCATGCGGAAGAACATGTCGAGCTCGTGGTTCTTGGGCAGCATGTGCTTTACGTTCACGTGGTAAAGACCCTTGTCGTTCGTAAAAAAGAGCTCCGTTCCGTGGTTGTTGCACGCGGAAGGCCAGGTGCGTCCCGTCCACTGGCAGAGGAGGTCGATACCGGTTTCGGGTGGGAGGTCGGCGAGGCAGAGGCCCGTCAAGCCCGTGCCGGCCCACACTAAAAGCGCCTCCTCCATCTCCTCAAGGGGTATGGGCTCGTATTGCGACTCGAAGCCCATCGTGGTGTCTTCAAGCTTCATGCCGAGGCCGAAGCGGCGTGAGCGCCTGTTGAATATGGAATCGAAAAGAGGGTAACCGAGCGCCTGCTCGTACCTTTCTCCGAGAACGAATTTACCGTTCCCCTTTCCGTTATTACCCTTATTCCTGCCGTCTTTAGCCATAGTAGCCTCCGAATTAAATATCGAAAATATTAAGAGGATTCCCCCCCCACATGAGAATTTAAAATAACTCGACGGAAAATGCAAGGAATTCGAAGGATAGGGGGTCTTGCAGATGCGGGGTGGGTCGTTCTTCAGGGCGCGGTCTGCGTGAATTTCGCACCCCGGGACGGTTCCAGTCCGGTTAAATCGACTGCCCTCTCAGGAGCTCGCTCCCGGACGGCTTTTGCGCGCCCCCGTCGGGCTCTATAGTGACGAGGAACTTCTCGACATTTCCGTACTTTTTGAGCGAATCTATCTTAATGACGCTGTCCCCTTCGCTATCGACATGGAAAGTGCCGACGCTCTTCGGGACGCCGCCTACTATCACCCACCACTGGTATATCTTTCCGGGGGGGGCTTTGGGCAGATCGAGGCAGTAAAGGAGCGCGTCGTTCTCTACCGTATCCAGTAATACCCTGCCTGCCGCGCGGATCTCGGGCTTCGTCCTCTCCATCCTGATGAGCACTATCTCCTGGTCTTCCATGAACTCCGTTATCTCCTCGAGGCTCGCGAGCTTGGCTTCGAGTCCCCCGACCATCCCCTCCTTCTCGGCAAGGAGGTTCCTGAGCGACTTTATCTCCTCGTCCTGACCGGAAACCTTCGCGCTGAGGTCTCCGACAGTAGTTTTCTCCTCCCGGAGAGTCCCCCTCAGGGACAGGTTATTTGCGAAAAGGAAAACGATGACGCCCGCGGCCAGCGCCCCGCTCAGTCCGAAAAAGAAGGGCCTCAGTCTATCCATGAAACCGCCCGCCTGTGCGGGCCTCCGCCTGAGCGCGCTATTCCTCGCGTACTCGATTATCTCCCGTCTGACGCGGGGGTCGGGCGCGGCCTCACCCGCCGAATACGGCAGGAGAGAGGTCACATTTTCGTATTGCCTCAACAGCTCCCTCGCATGAGGCGAGCCCTCTTCGATGAGGCGTTCGGCCTCCCTGAGCTCGTCGCCTTCGAGCACGCCGAGCGCGTAAAGCGGGATCAATTCCTCGAGTCTCGTGTTTTCTGCCATAGAATTAAAGGTCTTACCCGAATTTTAACAGTTTATCGCCGTAAAATACAAATTAGGCTGCCGCCCAAATAAATATACGGGGACAAACGATTTTCGGTTTATCCGGCCGTAATATATTATAACCGCTTAAAGCCCTCACGGGATAACGGCCCCCGCGGCGGAGCCTCAGAAAAATAATACTATAAATACCTCGCGCCGAAATATGTTATAGTCACTGGACCTAATTAATCGAATCGGATTTATCCTTAGTGTATCAATAAAGACGCGGACGGACGACAATGCCTTCGGCTGATACTACCCGAATACCCGATTTAGAAAGGGAGCTGAGAGAGCTCATCAGCAAGATATCGCGCGGCTGCGAGTCGGCCCTGGGGAAGCTCTACGACAGGATGATCTCCCAGGTATACGGCCTGGCGCTCAAGATCCTGAGGAGTAAACCGGAAGCAGACGAGGTCACAATCGACGTATTCAAGCAGATATGGGACAAGGCCTTCGACTATACGCCCGACCGCGGCACCCCGTCGGCGTGGCTCATTACGCTTACGAGGAGCCGCGCTATCGACAAGCTCCGGTCGGATACGAAGAGGAGAAGCATCCAGGACGCGCTCCACGACGATATCCCCTCAAATATAGACCCTCCCGACGAGACGACCGAGACGAGGGAGAAACGCGCGCTCATAGAAAAGGCGCTCTCGGAGCTCGCCCCCAAGCAGAGGGAATCGATAGAGCTCGCCTATTTCCACGGTCTCACGCAGACGGAGATATCGGCCCGTATGAACGAGCCGCTCGGCACTGTAAAGAGCTGGATGCGGGCGGGGATGACGAGGCTCCGCGAGATAATAGGCGCCGGGTACTGACAGGCCGCGCCTCGCCTAGAGCGGCAGCCCGAGCTTCCTGCCTAACGCCGCGTACCCGAGATAAAAGACCACCATCACCCCCGAAGACACCGCGATAGACAGCCAGAAATTGTAATTATTCCTCAGCATCCAGGGCAGTATCAGGAAGAAGAGGAGCGTCGGAAGCACGAGCCAGAATATAGCAACGGAGAGGTCCGCGATACGTCCCGGGTCTTTCGTATCCGTATAGAGCCAGACCATGGCGAGGAGAGAGGTCAGCGGCAGCGCGGCGAGCATGGCGGCGAAAGCCGTATGCCTCTTGCCCAGCTCCGATATCCCGACGATCACAGCCGCCGTTAACAGAGTCTTAATAATGATATATATCATCGCCCGCACCTTCCCTGTTCATATAATTGATATTAAACTACTCCCTGTCCGTGATGCTAAGAATAATCGGAACCGCCGGGTTTGGAAATATTGCAACCTGACACTTACACGCCGGATCGAGCCACGGCAGGGAGGCCGGGATTTGAGGATCACTTCATATATCATAGGCGACGACCTGCATCTCGAGGAAGAAACGTCCGTCACCGCTCTCCCGGAGAGGATAAAAGACGGCAGGCCCAGATGGATCGACATCGTAAGCCCCGCAGATGACGAGCTGAGGAGCCTGCTGAGACCGGTCGTCCACGACGATACCATAATCGAGGACTTTATACTGAAGGAGCGCAACCTCCCCGTCGCTCATTCGGAGAAAGAGCTCTACTTCGAATTCCCGATAATCAGGGACACGGTCGCATTCGATCACGAATACATATCCTTCCTCTGCATGCCTTCTCTCCTGGTTACGATACACGACCATGAGATCGAGGTATTGAATAAACTGTCCCAGGACCTGTGCAAACACCTGCACCTGCAAAGGGCCACGATTGCGTCCCTCCTGTTCAACCTGATGGCGGAGCTGGTGGAAAAAAATCACTACCTCTACATGGATCAGAGGGAGAAGATCACAAAGCTCAGCAACAGGGTCATCAAGGGGCAGAACTCGATCGACGTGAAGACCATCCTTCATTTAAAAAAGAACATCGGGCGTATAAATATCATGATCGAGGACCAGCTCTACTGCATCAATACCATACAGATATACGAAGGGGTGGCTTTCGATATCGGCAAGCAGCGGAGGAACTTCAACAACCTGGAGGACGAGGTCCGCAACGGGTTCAGGTTCCTGAGCAGATATGAGAACAGGCTCGAGGACATACACAAACACTATGAGCTCATGCTCCAGGAGAGAACGAATAACAGGCTCAAGGTGCTGACTATAGTAGCGGCGATATTCCTGCCCCTTAACCTCGTAGCCGGTATCTACGGTATGAACTTTGAGTATATTCCCACCACTCAATGGGAATTCGGATACCACGCCGCGCTGGGCTTAATGCTGTTAGTCGGATTCTCGATGGTTTATTACTTCTACCGCCGCGGCTGGTTTAAATGACCCGCTCGCAGCAGGGGTGAAATCTATCTTTTGCTTTTTCCTTTAATTCCCTCCTTTGTAAAGGAGGGTGAGGGAGGATTTGTCTTTTTCCGACATTCCGACAGCTCTGCAAGGGTGTATACGTGCTGCGTTTGTTGGAGTGTCGGAAAGGATTCCGGGGAATGGTTCTGAATGGATTATCACCCTCACCCACACCCTCTCCCCTCAAGGGAGAGGGAATTAAAAAAAGGAAAAGACTAGATTCCCGATTGATGCTTCGGGAATGACAAAAAAGAGTAATGCTTCTCCCGCACTTGAATTCACCCATCCGGCACGTTCATGCCCCCCTTCCCCCCAACCTGATGTAAAATATAGTCAGCCAGGATACAAATTCATTAAAGAGAGCCTCAAGGGAGCAAAATGAATTTCGAGCGAATGCTATTCTCCACGACTGTTTTAATACCCCTCGCTTTGACGGCCCTGATATCGATCGCGCTCCTGTTCGTTCCACTTGCGGGCGCGCTCGGTTTCGAGTACTCGGCAGTCATGGGTTTCGTCCTCTCCTTCGTATCGGTATTCGTATCGGCGGAGCTCATTGCGGGCGACAACAAATCCCACTCGGCGGGGAAGCGGATCTCGGACAGGGTATCGTCCATATTGCTCGTCAACTTCTTTTTCCTCGCGGTCGTTTACCTGATAGGCCTCCTTGGCTCTCTCCTCAAGGGGGACTGCTTTATAAGGGAGGGGACTGTGTTCTTCCTCCTGATACCCGTCGTGAGCGTATTCTTTTCGTCTTCCCTCGGACTCCTGACGGGTTACGTCATGCGACGGAGGGGGTTCATCGCGGGGGCCCTGATGCTTATCGGCATATTCGCGTATTCGCTCCTAGAGCTATACAGAGAGCCTTCCCTTTTCGTATACAACCCGCTCTACGGATTCTTCCCCGGCCCTATATACGACGAGGCGATACCCGTCACGGACTCGCTCCTCGTCTACAGGCTCGTGACCGCGCTGTGGGGAATACTCTTCCTGGCGCTGCTCCATCTGGCGAACGGGCTCAGCTACAGGCGGGTCGGCGCATGGGACTTCCTGAAGCTAATTGCCATAGGCGCGGCCCTCGTCACGGCTTACTCATACGAGAACGAGCTCGGTATAAGCTACGACAGGGAATACATAACGGAGAAGATTCTCCCCGCGTCCATCGAGACGGACAACTTCGTCATTTACTACGACCCCTCGTCTCCCGAGGCGAAGCACATCGAGCTCATCGCCGGGGACCACGAGTGGAGATACGAGGAGCTGAGCGAGTTTCTCGGTCTCGACACTCAGGTGAAGATACGCTCATACATATATCCCGATACGGAAACGCGCAAGAGGGTGGTCGGGGCGGGCGACACCACCATAGCGAACCCTATACATAGGGAGATACACCTCGTTTACGGCGCATTCCCCGACCCGATACTCAAACACGAGCTCACGCACGTGATGGCCGGGGATTTCGGGACGAAGGTCCTCCGTATGAGCCCCGAGGTCGGGCTCCTCGAAGGGCTCGCGGTAGCGGCCGACTGGGGCGGGGACGGCTACGACCCTCACCAGTGGTCGAAGGCGATAATCCGGAACGGCATGGCCCCAGATATCGGGGACATAACCGGGTTCGGGTTCTGGTACGCCCCCCCGGGGCTCAGCTACACCCTCATGGGCTCCTTTACCAGATACCTTATAGACACCTACGGCATAGAGAAATTCAAGACCGTGTACAGGACGGGGGATTTTTCTATCTACGGCAAGGACCTCCCCGGGCTCGCCGCCGACTGGAAAAAGTTTCTCGAAGGGGTGGACACGCCCGGGGATATAAACGAGCTCGCGAAGGCAAGGTTCGGCGCGCCGAGCATCTTTACCGCCTCGTGCCCGAGGAGGGTCGGCGCTCTCAAGGCGGAGGGGTACGAGTATTACGGAAACGATAATTTCCTGAAGGCGCGCGAGTCTTTCACGGAAGCGCTCGAATACGACGGAAACGACCCGGTCCTGCTGATCGGGCTTGCATACTCGAGCTACTACGAGGGCGACTACGAGGGGGCCGCGGGAATAGCGGGGGGATCAGGCGCCATGACGGAAGCGGACAGGGCAGTCCTCGAAAACATCAGGGGGAACGCGCTCTGGCAGAAGGGCGATACGGAAGCCGCGGCCGGCATATTCAGTTCACTGCGCGGGGAACCGCTATCTCAAGACCTCAAGAGGGAGATGGACATAAAGCTGTCGGCGGCCGGGGAGGGAGGGCCGCCCGCCGAAAGTGTGAGGGAGTTTTTCTCGACGAGGGACAGGACCCTTCAGGCGGTCTCGCTCACGGAGTCGATACTGGATTCACCCGATTACGCCCCGCCCTATTACCTCATGGGCAGGCTGCTTTTCAACTCGGGCGAATTCGAGAGGGCGATCCCGTATCTGTCCACGGCCGAATACCTGGGCCTCCCGACGGAGGAGATCGCGCGGGAGAACCGGCGACTGCTCGGCATCTCACTTTTCGCGACGGGGAGGTATGACGAATCCGCCGTCATATGGAGCCGCATCGCATCCGACGGGGACGCGGAATCGAGAAAATACGCACTCGATTTCATCGAAAGGGCCGGGTGGGCCGGCAAGAACCGGTTGAAGTAATCTGCTAATCCTATATAATCTTAGCTTCCGAAAATGAAGACATACAGAACCGCCGCAATAATCGCCGCGCTCGTAGTCATAATCGACCAGGCATCCAAGTGGCTCGTGGTCAAGTACGTGCCACTATACGGAAAGATAAACGCACTCCCTTTCCTCGACATCACACACATCAGGAACCCAGGGGCGGCATTCGGCATCTTCCGTGAAATGCCGGAGTCCCTGAGGCTCCCGCTCTTCATAGCGGTGCTCGCCGCGGCGGTAGTAGTTATCATATACTTCCTCTCGAAGACCGGGAAGAACGACGGGCTGCTCGTCTTCTCGCTCTCGCTGATACTGGGCGGGGCGATAGGCAATTCGATTGACAGGTTCAAGCTCCGGTACGTGACGGACTTCATAGACTTCCACTGGTTCGGGAACCCGGCCCTCCACTGGCCGCCGTTCAACCTCTCGGATTCGGCAATCACCATAGGCGTCGTACTCATACTTTTCGACACATTCATCCTTAAACGGGGCAGGTAGGCATGTTCACGGGGATAGTAGAGGACAGAGGGACGGTCACGGGGATAAAACGCCGCTCGAAGGAGTCGACACTGACGTTCCGTGTAAACAGGATCGACATCGGCGAAGTAGTAAAGGGCGAGAGCATAGCGGTGAACGGCGCATGCCTGACCGTAACCTCGCTCGAAGGCGAGACCTTTACGGTCGACGCGTCGCGAGAGACACTTTCGAGGACGAGCCTCGGGAAGCTCAGGGCGGGGAGCACGGTTAACCTCGAACGCTCTCTCAGGGCGGGGGACAGGATGGGCGGGCACATGGTGAGCGGTCACGTGGACGGGGTCGGCAGGGTGAAATCGAAAAAGAAGCGGGGCGCCTCCGTAGAATTCAGGTTCACGGCCCCGGCTGAGATCATGAAATACATAGTCGAGAAGGGCTCGGTCGCCATAGACGGGGTGAGCCTCACCGTAAACACCGTCGAAGGCGGCGAATTCACGGTGAACATCATCCCCTACACGCTCGCCGAAACCACTTTCGGAGCGCTCAGGGCCGGGAAACCCGTCAACATAGAGTGCGATATCATAGGAAAATATGTGGAAAAATTCATCACGGGCCAAAGAGACGAAGACGCGGCCTAGAAATCCTCAGATGACTCCCGAACGGAAAAAATTGAAAAACATCTTTCTCGTCGGCTTCATGGGTGCGGGCAAGACGACCGTCGGCAGGATACTCGCACGGAAGCTCGGCTACCGGTACTGCGACGCCGACAAGGTGATAGAGACGAAGGCCGGGAAGACCGTATCCGAAATATTCTCGAGCCACGGGGAGCTCCGTTTTAGAGACCTGGAATCGGAGACGCTCGGTTCGCTCGCCGGAAAGGAAAAACAGGTGATTGCCACGGGAGGCGGCGCCGTGGTGCGGGAAGAGAATCTCCGCGCGATGAAAAAGGGCGGGGTCACAATTTACCTTAAAGCCCCCATGAGCGTGATATGGGAAAGGGTCAGGCACAGTAAGACGCGCCCCCTTCTGAACGTGGACGACCCCTTCAATGCGGCGGACGAGCTTCTCCAAAAGCGCGCCCCATTTTATGAAACCGCCGACATAACGATCGACACCGAAAACCTCACGCCGGAAGAAGCCGCTTCAGAAATCATGAAAAAGCTCGGGATTTGAACAGAATTGGCTGCGGGCACACACACATTGTGTGTTCTACGATCCTATCCTACCTCTTCCGCTTAAACCAGCAACCGAGCCCAATCCGTTCATACTTCGACGGGCTCAGTACGAACGGTTTTTTAAATGATTTGTCATTTCGAGCTACGCGAGAAATCTATCTTTTGCTTTGGTCTTTCCCCCGACATTACAGAATTTGCGTTAAGA
>Ga0155644_1001_pt3 | contig 11157 bp, 11 predicted proteins | sample RifCSPhighO2_12_FD_107301 | JGI IMG/M metagenome (GOLD analysis project Ga0155644, IMG submission 107301) | Candidatus Dadabacteria bacterium RIFCSPHIGHO2_12_FULL_53_21 | reverse complement strand
CTCCGCCTATTCTGGCGAAGAGGGCAACGGAGCTCGCGCCCATCGCGAAGCCGCCGATTATCGATCCGAACCTCTCGGCAAAAAGAGCGAGGCCCTGAGCGTCTTCCGGGTTCGAGGGAAGCCCGATGCCCAGTGTGAAAGCTATCGAAAGGCCGAGGAGTCCTATGCCCGCGACCGAAAGCCCCATAACGTTCCCGCCCTTGAAGGCGACCATGAGGGCTTTCCCCTGTCCTTCGGTCGCAGCCGCGTGGGCCGTTCTTACGTTGGCTTTCGTCGCCGCCTTCATTCCGAAAAACCCGGCTGTCAGCGAGCAGACCGCCCCCCCGACGTACGCTATCGCGGTATTCAGGCTGATAAATATGGCGAGGAGTGCGAAAACAACTATTACGAATATACCGATTATCCGGTACTCACGGCTTAAAAATACCATCGCGCCTTCGGAAATCGCCTGAGCGATCTCCTTCATTTTGTCGTTCCCTTCGGGAAGGGACTTTATCTCCCGGTACACTAAAAAGGCATATAGCAATACCACGAATCCCAGTGCGACCCCGAAGACGGCTGCTATGAATTCTCCCATTTTATCGTGTCTCCTTTAATCTAACCCTGGTTCGGTTGTCCGGCGCTCTCTTCACTCTCAGGCCTGACGTTATATTTGTTCATTGCTTTTTTGAGTCCGTGCTGAATGATTTCCAAAACCGCGTCAGCCGCTCTTAGTAAGGATTCACGTACGAGTTCGCTTTCTTCTTTGTTGAATTTGGTCAACACGTGGGAAACTGTGCCTTTTTTCTCTCTGGGTTTACCTATACCTATTCTGATCCGAATGAAATCCCCGCTCCCCAGCTCTCCCATTACCGACTTTAATCCTTTGTGTCCGGCGCTGCCCCCTCCCGCTTTAATCCTTACGGTGCCTGCCGGGAGGTCGAGCTCGTCGTGTACGATGATTATATTCTCTGCCGGGATGTGATAGAAGCTGGCTGCGGTTGAAACCGATTCTCCGCTCCGGTTCATATATGTCTCCGGTTTCAGCAGAATCAGTTTGTCGTTGTTAAAAGTTCCTTCCCCGTATACGCCGCTGAATTTTTTCCTTTTTAGATCGATCCCGGCCCTTTTCCCAATTTCGTCCACGGTCAGATAGCCGAGGTTATGCTTGGTGGAAGCGTATTCGCTTCCGGGATTTCCGAGGCCGGCCACCAATATCATATCCCGTTATTTCTCTTCACCGCCCGGTGCCTTCTCCTCGCCTTCGGCGGCTTTTTCCGGAGCTCCTTCCACTACGGCTGCCGGGGCCTCTACTTCCAGCTTCGGCGCCAATATCGTCACGATTGTCTCATCGTCGTCTTTTAATATGTGAAAGTCCTCTGAAACTCTGAGCGCGCTCACGTGGATGGAATGCCCTATGTCCAGGTCGGTCACGTCGATTTCGAACGAATTCGGGATATCCTTCGGCAGGCATTCGACCGGGATATCGCGCAGTATCTCTTCCAGTATTCCCCCTTCCTTGGTCCCCTTGGCCTTGCCTACTATCTTTACCGGGACATTCACCGTTATCTTTTTATTGATGTCGAGGGCCTGAAAATCGAAATGTATAGGCTTACTCGTCAGGAAATCGTATTGAATTTCGCGCAGCAGCGACAGCTTCTTCACTTCACTCGAATCGTCTTTGTAAGTGATTTCGAGAAGAGTGTTCTCGCCCGCTTCTGTCGACAGGGCTTGCTTCAGCGCTGCCGGGTTCACCGCTAACATTGTCGGCTCTGTGCCTTTTCCGTAAAGTACCGCAGGTATGCTCCCCTCTTTCCTGACTTCCTTCGCCCCGCTTTTTCCGGGTCTCTTCCTGATCGATACTTCCAAAGTATTCTGTGCCATTACTCGAGCTCCTTCTGTAGTTTAATTAAACAGGCTGCTGATCGATTCGCCTGTCGCAATTCTTTTTATCGCCTCTCCGAGGAGGTTGGAAATGCTTATTACCTTTATTTTACTGCACCTGACCGCTTCCTCTGACGGGGCTATAGTATCTGTAATTATAACTTCCTCAAGATCTGCGTTCTTTATCCTTTCGATCGCGCTTCCGGAGAGTACTCCGTGTGTGCTGCACAGGGCTACGCTTTTAGCCCCTTCCCTCATGAGGGCCTTGCCTGCCTGTATAGCGGTCCCCGCCGTGTCCACGAGGTCGTCGACCAGGAGCACGGCTTTCCCCTCGACGTCCCCTATTACGTTCATAATCTCCGCTTCGTTCGGAATGGGCCGTCTCTTGTCCGTCATCGCGAGTCCGGAGTCGAGGATTTTCGCATAAGACCTCGCCCTCTCCATCCCTCCGGCGTCCGGGGAAACGATAACCATGTCTTCACCGCTAAATTTCTCTTTAATGTAACCGATGAAAACGGGCGCTGCATAAATATGGTCGACCGGGATGTTGAAAAACCCCTGTATCTGTCCGGCGTGCAGGTCTACTGTAACCACCCTGCTTATGCCGGCGGTCGTTATCAGGTCCGCGATCAGTTTCGCGGAAATGGGGGCTCGCGGCTGGACCTTCCGGTCCTGCCTGGCATAGCCGTAGTAAGGGATGACCGCGGTAATCGCCCTTGCGGACGCCCTCTTAAGTGCATCCGTGATTATCAGCAGCTCCATGATATGCTCGTTCGTCGGGGGACATGTAGACTGTATGACGAATACATGGGAGCCGCGTACGCTTTCCGATATTTCGACGAACACCTCCCCGTCGCTGAAACGCCTGACCTCGGACTTGCCGAGGGGGACGTCGAGGTACTTACAAACAGCTTTTGCGAGCGGGACGTTGGAAGTCCCGCAAAAAATCTTTGCGTTGTCCATTTGATCTCACATGAATGTGATAGAGCACAATGCCCGAAATTAAAACAAGGTATTATAAAATAGATAACCGATAATTCAAGTTTAGGCCCCGGGCCGGGACACGCTGGTTTGATAGCGATACCGAACGACCAGGAAAGGGAGATATTGCTCTCGGAGCGAGTTGCCAGGATGGCGACGGCGGACGGTTCCGGGAGACCGCATGTGGTGCCCGTCTGTTTCGCATACGACGGACATAATATATTCACCCCGCTCGATAAAAAGCCGAAGAGCGTCCCGGCCGGTGAATTGAGACGGGTTAAAAATATACTGTCAAACCCGCGGGTATCCCTCGTTGTCGACGGCTATTATGAGGACTGGAAAAGGCTATATTACGTTTTAATTTACGGGCTTGCCAGTGTGATTGAGAGCGGTGAAGAATACAGGAATTCCCTTATTATTCTGTCCCGAAAATACCCGCAATATAGAAAAATGGGACTCGAGGGGGCGGGCCTCCCTGTCATCAAAATCGTTCCGGAGAGTATAGTTTCCTGGGGGAACCCCTGACCTCATTACGCACGGCGGTATGAATACCGTACAAATGAGACAATTCCGGCGGGTCTTTGGTATGCTGAAAAAAGTAATGATAAAGGGTGAGTGCGGGAATATTTTATCTGAAAACCCCTAGCGTGGGATGATTATCTGTGATAATATTACAGATTAAGGGTCGTTCAAATTCTAAATCGCCGAAGTGGCGGAACTTGGTAGACGCGCTGGATTCAGGATCCAGTGGGTGCAAGCTCGTGGGGGTTCAAATCCCCCCTTCGGCATGGACTGAGCGGTATAAATTATGAGAGAGCTTAAGCCTAAACTGATGATAGCCAACTCGGGAAGAAGGAGGCGCGGCCTGGGAGGGGGGTTCTGGTCCTTCCTCACATTCCTTATAGTATTCCTGGTGGGCGTATACGCAGGCACCAAGCTCGACGATTTTTATCTTGACGGCGCCGAGTCCCCGCAGGTAAAAAAGGAAAGCCCGGCTGTGAAACCCACTGTGAAATATGAAACCACTACGGAACCCATAATCGATAAGGACGAGATTCCTCCCGGGGGAATAAACGCATCCACTGACGAGGCGTCCTTGTTGATAGATGAAAAAAAGATTTCTGAAGAACTGATGGCGACTGAGCCTGTTCTATCCGTAAACATCAATAATAAAGAAGGGTTAACAGATGCGGGAATTACATCGATCGACCCCGTGCAAATATCGGGCGAGACGAAAACGGTAGAAGATGCGGCGCTTGCCAAACCCGTGAACACGGCTCAGGATACGGCAAAAACCGATAACAGCCAACCCGAAAAAACGTCCAAAAGGGGATACACCCTCCAGGTAGGGGCATACTCCGAAAAGGCTCAAGCCGAGAAAGTGGTTAGTAAGTATAGAAGCAAAGGGTTTAGCGCATACACTGTTCAGGTGGAGAATACCAAGGGTGAGAAGTGGAACCTCGTCAAAATAGGCAAATACAGCAGTATCGAGCAGGCATGGGGTCAATCGGCGGCTTTTAAAAGGAGTGTTGGAAAGGATGCTTATGTCGAATCCCTCGGCACCAAGACCGTTTTCAATGAATCCTGGGGGAAAGATGAATAGTCAGGGGATTTGCGCGGGATTCGCGCCCGGCTTGATATTCTGTTAGCTTCTGCGTATACTGAATACATCTGCATATTGTTATAGCCTGATATTATTAACTAATATATGCGAATCGGGGAATTTTGCATCTGCGAAGAATTTGCTTGACAAGGATTCTTCACAGCCGTATATTAATATAGTTGGGGGATGTCAGCTTTAAAAAGCAATACTATTTAAAAATTCTTATTAAGGGTCTGGAAAGGTGTGAGAATGAAATCTGCGAAATTCAGAGACGTGGAACGTGTGGCTCCGGAAATGGAAACTATGGAAAACTATAACGAGCAGGATGAGGAATCTTATTCTTCACTAGGCTTCAGGGACGACGTCTCGATCGAGGGCGAAGAGTCCGATTTCGGGTTCGAGATCGAGGATAATACCGTTGCCGAAGACCAGGAAGAAGAATGGACCCCTGATGAGCAGTTCAGGCTTCTTTACGTCTACTTCAAGGATATGGCGGTAGAGTCCCTTTTGACCGCGAAAGAGGAAATAGAGGTCTCCGCTCAAATCAAGAAGTGTGAATTCAAATCGAGGGAGCTCACCTCTCATATCCAGAAACTCTCAAAGAAAAGAGAGAGTTTTACGGGAAAGAAAAAGATTGTAAATACCGCAATTACCGAAAAAGTGCTTACGAAGAGGATCGAGAGCCTTATGGCGTTCGTGAAAGTATATTCCGAGCGCGCAAATGAGTTAAAGGAAAGGTTCGTAAAGGCCAACCTCAGGCTCGTCGTAAGCATATCAAAGAGATACATGGGACGCGGACTCCCGCTCACCGACCTCATACAGGAAGGCAATGTCGGTTTGATGAGGGCGGTTGAAAGGTTCGACCATACCAAGGGTTATAAATTCTCCACTTACGCATCCTGGTGGATACACCAGGCTATTTCAAGGGCGCTACTCGATCAAACGAGAACAATAAGGGTTCCTGTATATGTACTCGAGCAGGCGAGCAAGGTCTACAGGATTAGCTCCATGCTCCATAAGGAGCTTGGAAGGAAGCCTCTGCCCGCCGAAGTGGCCGAAGTAGCGGGCATATCGGTCGAGGGCGTAAAGAGGATCCTCGAATCGACCAACGACGCTGCGCGCCTGGATACCCCGATACTGGACGGGGAGAAAACGACCCTTCTCGATTTTATATCCGACGATAACTCTCTCGCTCCCGATTCTGTCATGGCCAACACGGCACTGACCCATGAAATCAGGGACGCTCTTAACATCCTCACTTCGCGGGAGGAAGAAATTATCAGACTCAGGTTCGGGATCGACCAAGACTCCACGTACACGCTTGACGAGATCGGAAGAAGGTTCGATCTTACCCGCGAGAGGATCAGGCAAATAGAGAAAAGGGCTCTCGAGAAGCTCGCCTCGTCAGAGATGGGTGAGATTCTGAGAAGCTTCCTCGCCCGTTAGTCCTCATATTCAGTCCCCTGCACGCAATCGCTTGTGGTTTTACGGACAATGCCGCGCTCTGTCCGTGCGCAAATCCATTGCCAGCGATAGTTGCGGCCGCAGCCATTGTTATTCCGCAACATATAGTATAATTTCAGGTTGAAATGAGCACCCCCCGCCCCCCGGTAATCATAATCGGAATGAGCCGTTCAGGCACGAGCATGCTTACACGGATGCTCGACGACCTCGGCCTATTCGTAGGCAGCAAGGTTACCGACAACCACGAGGCGATATTCTTCCGCGATTTGAACGACTGGCTTTTGACCCAGTGCAGCGGCGGTCTCGAGAATCCGGGTGTGATCAAATACCTTCTCGGGGACGATGAGGCGAGGGCCCTATACGGCGATTTCATAAAATTTTCCATGAAGACGCCGCGCGCTATGTCGTTTCTCGGCCTCACTAAGTATCTCCGCTACGGGACGCCCGCCCGCCTCGATATCCCCTGGGGGTGGAAGGACCCTCGAAACACGTTCACGCTATCTTTCTGGCTCGATATATTTCCCGATGCGAAGGTCATACATATTTACCGCCACCCGCTCGACATTATAAACAGCCTGCGGACAAGGAGGAAAAGGGGGCTTGCAAGGCTCGGGGACAGACACGCCGGGTTCTTGCTAAAACCCCTTTACCTGCTTTACCTGGTCCGGAAATTCATAGGCGGCAGGCGCGTGTTCGTCGATTTGAGGGGCGCTTCCCTCGAGGAAGGGTTTATTCTCTGGGAGGAATACATGAAGGAGGCGAGGGGGCACGTGGCACGGATGGGAAAGCGGGCGATAGAAGTAAAATACGAATATTTTCTCGACAATCCTTCAGATGTGTTGAAGACACTAGCCGAATTCTGCGGTCTCGAAGCGGGTAAGGGAGAAATTGAGAAAGCGGCTCCCGAGGTTAATAAATCGCGGGGCTATGCATTTCTTAAGGACCCCGAGCTCAAATCCTATTCGCTGGATATAGCCGCAAGGCTAGGGAATTACGGTTATTGACCCGGCTCCGCGGTTCACCTCTTCAGTAAGTCAGCGAACCTGATGGCGAGGAGCACGTTCCCCGTCAGCTTGATCTTGCCGGAGAGAAGGGCGCTCTCGGGGGGCAGCTTGCCGGTGAAGAGGTCTACGAAATGATCGTCCAGTATCTCGACCGTACACTCCGCATCTTCATCCGCCTCCCTTACGCCGAGGGTATCTTTTCTCAGGTCGATAATCCATGTCCCTCCTTCGGGGCCCTCGATGACGAATTTGTAAACCGCTCCGACTTCTGTAAAATCGTCGGGCTTTTCTTTGAGCTTCTTTTCCACTCTTTCGAATATCTCGATTGTCCTGGACACCCGGGCGTGACTCCTTGAAGGGATGGGAAACCATTTTACCATCAGCGCCGTTATAATCCAAAGAGCAAGCTCGAAATTGACGCTGACTGATTAACTATTTACTATTCTTATGGAATTTGAACGGGAGATACGGCCATGAGCATCAATCATCCTACGAATTACGATGTTATCGTCATAGGAGCGGGGCACGCTGGATGCGAGGCGGCTCTCGCTTCCTCCAGGATGGGGTGCCGCGCGCTCGTCCTGACGGCGAATATCGACACCATAGGGCTCATGTCGTGTAACCCATCGATCGGGGGCGTCGGCAAGGGACACCTTGTGAAGGAGATAGACGCACTCGGAGGCGAAATGGGGAAAGCAGCCGACCATGCCGCGATTCAGTGGAGGAGACTAAACACCAGAAAGGGAGCCGCGGTTCAGGCGACGAGGATACAGGCCGACAGGCAGGCGTACAGAACGTACATGAAAAGCGCGCTCGAGGCTGAGAGTAATCTCGACATAAAGCAGAGGATGGCTGAAGGATTTCTCGTTTCGAACGGCAGGGTGGTCGGCGTAAAAACTACGCTCGGCGAGCATTTCTTTTCCGATGCGGTCGTCGTCACGCCGGGGACATTCCCCAACGGACTCATACACATAGGCACGACGAAGATATCTTCGGGACGCGCGGGCGAGGCGGCGGCGATCGGCATCTCGGATTCTTTCGGAAGCCTCGGGTTCAGGGTGGGCAGGCTCAAGACGGGGACGCCCCCGAGACTCGACGGGAGGACCATCGACTGGGGAATACTCGAGCCCCAGCCGGGGGACGAGAACCCCAAGCCATTCTCTTTCTCTAACGGCTCTATCAGCAGAGAACAGCTGCCCTGCTACATCACTTATACGAATGAACGCACGCACAGGGTAATAACGGACAATCTCCATAAGTCGCCGCTCTACTCAGGCGAGATAAAGGGTATCGGGCCAAGATACTGCCCTTCCATAGAAGACAAGGTCGTGAAGTTCCGAGACAAGGAGAGGCACCAGATATTTCTCGAACCGGAGGGGATCCACACCTACGAAATATATCCGAACGGCATCTCGACGAGCCTTCCTCTGGAGGTTCAGTACGAGCTCGTAAGGACTATCGACGGCCTTTCCCGCGTGGAAATCATGAGGCCCGGCTACGCCGTCGAGTACGACTTCGTCGATCCGGTGCAGTTAAAACCGACTCTCGAAACGAAGCTCGTCGATAACCTCTACTTTGCAGGTCAGATAAACGGGACAACCGGTTACGAAGAAGCGGCGAGCCAGGGACTCATGGCCGGCATAAACGCCGCATTGCGCGTAAAAGGACGGGACCCTCTTATACTCGACCGCTCCCAGGCGTATATAGGAATAATGATCGACGATCTTGTAACGAAAGGTGTAGACGAGCCTTACAGGATGTTTACGTCGAGGGCTGAATACCGTCTCGTCTTGAGAGAGGACAACGCCGATATCAGGCTCGGTGAAATCGGCTACAGGATCGGACTTCTGAACGAAAAAATGTATGAAAGGTTTTACAACAAGAAAAAGGCAATATCCGACGAGCTTCACAGGCTTGAGCACATCAGGATCATGCCGAGCCCCGGGGTTAATAATATACTGTCGGGATTAGGCTCCTCTCCTCTCAAAAAACCGCAGACGCTCAAGGAAATTTTGAGAAGACCCGAGATATCGTACAGAGAGCTCGAAATGATCGGGGGCGGAGGGTATGAGGCTCCGCCGGGCGAGGATTACGTCACGCAGATTGAGATGGAAGTAAAATATGAGGGTTATATCAGGATGCAGGTCGAGCAGATCGATAAATTCAAGAAGCTCGAAAACATGCCGATACCCGGTGACTTTTCTTACCATGGCATCCCGGGGTTGTCGAAAGAGATCGTGCAAAAACTGTCGAATGTTCGTCCGGGGTCATTAGGACAGGCGAGCAGGATATCGGGCATCACGCCCGCCGCGATTTCTGTGATTATGGTTTATCTGAAAAAGGGTGGATTTGAAAGAGAAGCGGACACTCATCCCTTTTCTTCCTGATTTTCCTCTTCTTCCGATTCGGCTAATTCCTGTTCGAGAAGGTCCATCATATCCTCGTAGTCTCCACCTATGTAGCCTGAATTTTCAGGGTCTTCAAGCATATCGACGAGGTCTTTTATTTTTCTCTTACCTCTCTTTCCGGCTTTCTTCTGCTCCATTGCATTCACCTCGCTATAATGAACTCAGTTAATACTATAACACAGACTCTTTTCGATGGTCTAAGCACGAATTAAAAAAATATTCCCCGCATTCGCGATCTTATATTAACTAAAGAAAGTGAAATTTTTATGACCGGCCGTTTGGAAATCGCGATTCCATTTTCGAATAATATTTATACCAGTAAATCAGGAAAATCAAAAACTTTACCTCTGCCAATATTTAACGTATAAAATTGGTGTCTTTATTTAGCGAGGAGCTCCAGTGCTTTATTCAAATCCGTGGTAGGCAGGTTGCAGACATGATCGAGGCAGACGTAAGCCGTGGCTTTTCCGTCGATCGGGGATTGTCCTTTCGTGAATTCGGCGATAGCCGTGACGCTCGGGACGTCACCGGTTCCTTTAAATAGCAGCACTTTATTAGGACTGTATTTTTTTCTGAACGCCGACAGCATTTCTTTCGTATCCGGCGATGCGGGGTCTCCCGCCACCACCACTTCGTAGGAAGGCCCTATCGCGAAGTCGAGGCTCGAAAGGAGCTGTGTATAAGCCACCGGGGCCTGCTCCACGGTCTCGGAAAACGCTTTCGCGAGCTTTGCCGCCATCTCGTCATAAGCGGCGTCGCCCGTTATCCTCCCGATCCTGAGGAGATTGAGCATCGCAACCGAGTTGCCGGAGGGGATTGCGCCGTCGTATATCTCCTTATGCCTAGTTATAAGCTCTTCCGCATCATGCGATGTGAAATAAAAACCGCCGTTTTTATCGTCCCAGAATAGTCCGGTCATTTCTGTTTGCAGGTCGAGGGCCGCCTTTAAATACTTTATATCGAACGTGCTCTCATATAGTTCGAGCAGGCCCCATATAAAAAATGAATAGTCGTCGATGCTCCCGCCTATCCCCGCATCCCCGTCCCTCCAGCGGTGGAGCAGGCGCCCTTTGCCGTCCCTCATTTTGCCGAGCACGAAGTCTGCCGCGCGTTTAGCGGCATCACTATAGAGCGGATCGCTGAAGACGCTCCCGCCCTTTGAGAGAGCGGCTATCATCAGCCCGTTCCAGTCGGTCAGAATCTTATCGTCCTTATGGGGATGCGCCCTCTTCTCCCTGACGTCGAAAAGCTTTTTTCTCGACTTATCGATTCTGCCCTCGAACTCATCCGCGCTCATGCCGAAAGACCGGGCGAGTTCCGGAAGCGGCTTTTTGAGATAGAGTATATTCGAGCCCGTCTTCTCACCCGAAGCTTCTTCGCTGAAATTCCCTGACACCTCGACGTTATACGTTTTTATAAACAGGCCTGCCTCGTCCTCTCCCAGGACGCCGATAATTTCATCTTCGGTCCAGACATAGAACTTACCCTCTTCGCCTTCACTGTCGGCGTCCTCGGCTGAATAGAATCCCCCCTCGGGCGACGTCATGTCCCTCATGACGTATGTGAAAATCCGGCGCGCCGTATCTTCATACACCTTTTTCCCCGTGGCCTGGTACGCTTCGGTAAAAACGAGGGCGAGCATCGCCTGGTCGTAAAGCATCTTTTCGAAGTGCGGGAGGAACCACCTCGGGTCCGTAGAGTACCGGTGAAATCCGTACCCCACATGGTCGTAGACGCCGCCCTTACGCATACCGCCCAGGGTTGCTTCCACCATCGACAATGCCTGTTCGTCCCCCGTTCTTTTCCAGTACCTGAGGAGGAACAGGAGGTTGTG
>Ga0155644_1027_pt1 | contig 11246 bp, 10 predicted proteins | sample RifCSPhighO2_12_FD_107301 | JGI IMG/M metagenome (GOLD analysis project Ga0155644, IMG submission 107301) | Candidatus Dadabacteria bacterium RIFCSPHIGHO2_12_FULL_53_21 | reverse complement strand
ACGAAGATGATTACAAACTCGTGATTTCTGATACAAAAGAAGTTATCAAGGGATTGCAGAATGACGAAAGCGGGAATAAAAGCTTTACTTTATTTTATCGTTCGGTACCTGCATATACTTGTGCGGTATTAATCCGTGACTATTTTGATAAGCTTGATGTAACAGAGAGAGAGTTCTGTAAAAATATAATCTTAGAGTACGCTTCTAGTCCCTTAAGAACAGACTATCAATACCAGATCGCTGATGGTGTTAGCACGGCTGTCAATGTTCTACCACTTTTATTAAAACCATTTGCTCAAGATTGTAGAGATATAAAAACAGTTCTCCTATTTACTCTGTTCGACTCGAACCCTATCGGGATGAACCAACACCTATCTGATTACTCAGTATCAGCGGTTTTGAATCATTTATGGAGAGATAGTTTTCCAGATGCCAATTCTATATTTCTGGGATATTTGCTATTAAAGCCAAAAATCGATGATTTGGGAGAATCGATCAGAAAAGAAAATTACAAAAATAACATATATACACTTTCAAATTCTTCCATAATAGAGCGCTTTGCAAAAAAGCATGAGGCTGAAATAACTGAAGTTATTTCTAACAAGATCACTTACGATAAGGTACCTACTTTGAATGAATTGGATTCTGACACATTGGTGACGGCCTTCTTGTTGCTACCTCTAAAAACACAGGATAAGAATCACAAAAATTTCGTGAGTGATATTTCTTCAATTTTTTCAAAAAGATTGTTAGAGCGTGACGATGAGGTCGACTATACACATGAACACCGATTCTTAGAGAAATTCGCTTATTTTGTTTTGACGTCGAAGAAAGAAGATATTGAGATTTACTTGAGGCCATTTCTTGATATTGATAACTTTAAAAGCTTAAGAATTATGGCAGATTTATTCCGTGAATTTGTTATTGCCGAGGACGGACTGATTCAATATGAAGAATTTTGGATAGTTTGGAATCTTTTTTACTCCAAGATCGTAGAAATGTGTAACGATAAGAATCTAAGGTCGTATTCATCAGAAATCGTGCATAATTATTTATTGGCCTGGCCGTATTGGAAAAAGGATGCGAAAGAATGGCACTCATTGAAAGAGCGAGAAAAAGCATTTTTCAGCAAGGTCGCAGAAGACATTGGACATTATCCTGCTGTTTTGTATTCCCTTTCGAAGCTACTCAATGAAATTGGGAGAAGTTTTGCGAGTGAGGGAATATTTTGGATTAGCAGTATATTGGAAAATAATCCAGATCTAACCACTAAAGAACTAGAAGTGAACACTGTCTACTATTTAGAGAACCTTGTAAGAGGATATATTCTGAGAAATCGTCATAAAGTTAGGACAACACCTAAAGTAAAAAAACAGATCTTACTCATTCTAAACTTTCTTTTAGAGAAAGGTTCTGCGTCTGCGTATTTGCTGAGAGAGGATATATTATGATTGTCGCGGCGCAGAAAAGCAGCTAGGTACCCGGGATTATTATTAATCCTAAGTAGATATAGATAATCTTGCCTCTTTTTTCCTTGGGGAACTTGCTTCTTGAGGCATGTCAGAAGCAGGACTCTGTCCGGCAGCCGAACCGGCTCTAAACATATCGGTAAGGCACCGTCACCCTTTTACTATATAACTTTGCATGGTTAAATACTCACATGCCCAAACGGGTGATAGTCATAGGGGGCGGTATAACTGGATTGAGCGCTGCGCACCGGCTTGCCGAGCTCCGGAGCGACAGGAACCTGAACCTGGATATACTCCTCCTCGAAAAATCGGACAGGGTCGGGGGAGTAATCTCTACGGTAGAGAGAGACGGATTCACCATAGAGGAAGGCCCCGATTCGTTCATAACGTCAAAACCCTGGGGTATTAACCTCGCGAACAGGCTCGGCCTCGAAAGCGAGCTTATAGAGACCAACCGGGACAAAAGACGGACGTTCGTGCTCCTTCACGGGAGGCTGGTCCCGCTTCCCGACGGGTTCATCATGCTGGCCCCTGCCCGGATAATGCCGTTTCTGAGGACGCCGCTCTTCTCCTGGCGCGGGAAAATGAGGATGCTGATGGACCTCGTTATACCGAAGAATCCACAGGGTGACGAGAGCCTCGCGTCCTTTGTCAGGAGACGCCTGGGCAGAGAGGCGCTCGAGCGGGCCGCCCAGCCCATGATAAGCGGCGTGTATGCGGCCGACCCCGAAAAGCTCAGCCTGAGGGCTACGATGCCTCAGTTCATCGAGATGGAAGAGAGGTACGGAAGCGTTATCAAGGGTATGTATCAAGGCTACAGGAAAAGAAAGAAAGGCGTTATGTCCGATAGCGGCGCCAGGTACAGCCTCTTCGTCTCATTCAATAGAGGTATGAAGACACTCGTGGAAGCCCTCTCAAAAAAGATCCCCGGAGGGTCCATAAAAACCGGCGTTACCGTAGAGGGAATTAAAGAGGCATACGACGGCTGGGAGGTAGCGACCGGGGAAGGAATATTCGGGGCGGCGGGCGTTATCATCACGACACCTGCTTATATCACGGCCGGGCTTCTGGAGAATGCAGCCGGGGAGTGTGCGGCTCTCCTGAGAAAGATCGAATACGCATCAACCGCCGTAGTGATATTAGCATACAGGAAGGAGCAGATAGAGACCGAGCTCGACGGCTTCGGGTTCGTCGTGCCGATGATCGAAAGAAGCAGCATGATCGCCTGCTCGTTCAGCAGCGAGAAATTCGCCGGAAGGGCTCCAGAAGGCTACACGGTCCTCCGCGCCTTCGTCGGCGGGGCCGTCAGTCCCGATACATACCGCATGGAAGACCCCCGCATAATCGAGACCGTCCAAAAGGAGCTAAGCCCGCTCCTCGGTATAAAATCAAACCCTGTCTTTACGATAATAAAGAGATACCCCGAGGCAATGCCCCAGTATCACGTCGGTCACAGGGAACTCGTCGAGGGGATACAGAGGGAAATAAAGAAGCTGAACGGGCTTGAGATCGCCGGAAACGCCTTCGGCGGCATCGGCATACCCGACTGTATAAACTCGGGCGAGAGGGCCGCCGAAAGACTTCTGCAATCCCTGTTTGCAGGTCATTTCTAAACCCGTATAGGCAATGTCATTCGTGACGTGGCTGGAGCCTGTTTCTGCGGGCAAACCACGTGTAAATTTTTCTCCATGCAATGAATATAATCGCGGCTGCGCCGATAGCCGCAAGTACGGGTACCGCGATCGCGAGTATGGACATAACGAGAGAACCGCCCGCTTCGGCCGTTGAGACAAGCGGGTTCCCGAGACCCCCGGTCGCGGCCGTTGAAGCGATGCGGGTTATGGTAGTGAACCCCTGAACCGTGCCCGCAACCCCGCCGCCCACGATTATTGCAAGCCCCCATTTAAGGAAGGGACTCATCTCCGACACCGCGGAAGCCATTACTATAGTTCCGGCCACTGTCGCAGCAGGTATGGCGACCGTATCGAGGAGGTTATCGACCCACGGGATGTAGTAAGCACCGATCTCGAAAATAGTGGCTATAGCGAAAGCGGCAAGGGCCGGATATGTCGCGATCCACTCGAATTCCGGGGATAGCGTCATTTGCCCCGTAAGCGACGCGATGCTCATCACAAGGAGAGGCAAGAATACCCTGAAGCCGCACGCGGCGCTCAGGCCCACTCCCACGAATACGCTAAGCAATGTATCCATTCCGCATACCTCCGATTAATAGTATATGAAGCGGGAGAATCATTATCAAGCGGTATTTATGAGCCGACATAAACAAGTAATTACAGTAGGTTGCGCATATTCACTTTTTAACGACCTTTAGGACTTTGACCCTGTAATCGAGCGTCCTTCCGGCAAGCGGGTGGTTGTAGCTTATCTCGACTTTACCTCCCTCAATCCTGGTAATGTGACAGTTGCCGTGAGGGGTTTTAAGCACCATTCCGATGTCTGGCGTTATATCGGTCTTAGCGAACATATCCGATCCTACCGTGTGAATAAGCTCGGGTTTTTCAATACCGTAGCCGCTCTCAGGCATAACCCTGAACTCCTTCTCCTCACCTTCGGACATCCCCAGTATTCGTTCCTCTAGACCCTTTACGAGGCTTCCCGAGCCGAGCTCGACAGTAATGGGGGTTTCATCGAACGTGTGAAACGTGGACCCGTCCTCTATTCTGCCATCAAAATTCAAAGTGACGGTATCCCCGCGTTCGGCTTGATTGCTCATGCAAGACCTCCGGACGTAATTTCGTATCTAGGACCCCGGCCCGGAGATCATCAGGCAACCGGCTCCGGGACCGCGTTTCCAATGCCAGCACAATAGGAACTGAGACCAGATGATAACATAATGCTGTAGATTCTTGAATAAAAAAAGTGATTCCTTTATACTCATCCATTAAAAAACACAAAGGAGACTATGTAAACGTGATGCTCGAAAACAAAGTAACCCTTATAACAGGCGGGAGCCTGGGACTCGGAAAGGCGACTGCATTCCTTTTTGCGGAGGAAGGCGCAAAGGTGATCATTACCGGAAGAACGGAGAAAACGCTCAAGGAAACGGCAGAAGAAGCCAAAAAAAAGGGGCTCAGCCTCGACCACCTGGTGAGCGACGTATCCAAAGAAGAGGACTGCAAGAAAGCGGTCGATTACACTATGAAAAAATACGGCAAGATCGATATCCTGTTCAATAACGCGGGTGTCCTTTATCTGGGATTCACGCACGATACGGAGACGGAGATATGGGACAAGACGTTCAATATCAACGCCAGGGGAACCTATCTGATGTCCAAGTACACGCTCCCCCATATGATCAAGGAAGGCTACGGTTGTATCGTGAACAACTCCTCGGTGCTCGGGCTTAAGGCTGTCCCCGGCGTGGCCGCGTACAACGCCAGTAAAGGCGCCGTGACACAGCTCACCCGCAGTATGGCGCTCGAGTATGCTGACAAGGGGATCCGGGTAAACGCGATATGCCCCGGGACCATAGATACACCCATGGTAGACAGACTTCTCGACCAGATGCCCGACAGGGGCGAGGCGGAGAAGCTCTTTAAATCATTTCACCCCGTAGGGCGATTCGGAACGGCAGAAGAAATAGCTCATTCGGTGCTATTTCTATGCGACGACAAGGTGGGTTTCATGACCGGAACGATGCTGTCCGTGGACGGCGGATGGATAGCGAGGTAACGGGATTACTTAAACCAAAGGTTTATATTTTAGTAATAACAGTATATTACCACTGGACAATAGGCATGTTTTAGTGGTATAAATTAGGTGTGTTAATCCAATAATCAGGAGGTAAGGATGAAGTTAATTACATCCATTACGCTTTCGGCAGCATTGTTTTTCTCCGTATTCACGATGAGCAGCCACGCTCTCAGCCAGTATTTTCCCTTAACTGCGTCTCAGGACCACTTTACACACATTATCGCGCAGCTCAAAACGTTCAGAACCGTTGAATGGGAGTCACCGGTATCCCTGTGGGTACAGGTAGCTTCGAGCCAGAAATCGAGGGCCGCGGAGCTGGCGAATACGATAGAGGACAGGGCCAGGGGGGCATTGATGCAGCCTTTCTGCGTTCATATATATGTAACCGCGGGGCAGTCGCTCGCACGCTCCTGCGTATATTAAATATCAGCTACTCGCTTTTGTCGTGAGTCAGAAAATCGCCGGAACTGCGGGGGTGCTTGGTTTCTCCGCAGTGATTGCCAGAGGGCCTTACGCGTCGAAGAGCATCCCGACGCCGATTCAAGAATAATTTAGCGAACGGGAGAAAGTGGCTTCGGCTGGCTGTTCAATTATGGCCGCGGCCCACGAAGGGAATCGATATGTAGAGCTCGTCCCGCTGGTTACCTTCTTTTACGTTAATCTCGATATCGGCCAGGTTAAATTGCGGATACTTCTGGAACAGGTCAATCAAATCGCTCTGAATCTTGTCGGTAAAATTCGGAGGCAGGTCCTTCCTTTCATAAGAAAGCACCATCCTGAGCCTTTCTTTAGCGACGTTCGCTGATTTCTTCCGTCTGAAAAATCCGAATAATGACATTTATCATCCCCCTATCAATCTGCTGAAAAATCCTTTTTTTTCTGTGAGCTCATTAAACGGTATATCCTCCCCCATGAGCCGTCTGGCAATATTCATCAGCGCAGTACCGGCGCTCGAGTTATTGGATAACACGATCGGCTCACCCTTGTTAGTGAAGTCGATCATCTTTTCCTCATCCGGGATCACACCGATCTTCTTTATCCTGAGTACGTCTTCGATGTCCTCTACGGAAAGCATCTCTCCCTTCTTTACCTGATGGGATCTAATCCTGTTCACGATCAGGCTGAGCTTTTCCTTGCCCATCGACTCGAGGAGCCCGATAACACGGTCAGCGTCCCTGACGGAGGAAACCTCCGGGTTTACAACGACCAAGGCCTCTTCAGCCGGGGCTGCGGCCGTTCTGAACCCGCCCTCAATACCGGCAGGCGAGTCAATGAATATAAAGTCGAAATTAAATTTCACCCTCTCGACGATCGCCGAAAGCTGCTCACCGTTTACAGATTCTTTATTCTTGGTCTGTGCCGCGGGCAGAAGGTACAGGGATTCGCTCCTCTTATCCTTTACGAAAGCCTTTTCGGGCGGTATCACGCCCTCGACGACGTCCACGATGTCATAAACGATCCTGTTTTCGAGACCGAGAATCATGTCAAGGTTCCTGAGACCGATATCCGCGTCTATGGTGAGCACCTTATTGCCCAAAGAAGCGAGCGCGGCCCCGAGGTTGGCCGTCACGGTTGTTTTACCGACCCCTCCCTTACCGGAAGTTACAACTATAACTTTGGCCATATTCATACCCCTTAGCTTCGAATTTTTTCAATGAAAATCTGATCGTTTTTGACATAGGCAATCTCCGGGTATTCCGGATCGTCCGATTCGTCCGGTGACCTGACTATCCTCCTGGCGATCCTCAGCTGCTGGGGTCTGAGCTTTAGCGCTATGACTATCGCGCTGTCATCCCCCCCTGCCCCCGCATGTACGATACCTCTCAACGTGCCCATTACAATGATATTTCCGGATGCGGTGATGTAGGAACCGGGGTTTACGTCCCCTATAACGAGTACATCCCCCTCATGCTCAACGTTCTGTCCGCTCCGCATATTCTTGTTTATCAGCTTGAGTGTCTTGATGTCCTGATTTGGTTCGGGAGCCGTTGTCTTCGACGGCTTTTCCAGCTTGAGAGAGGGCTTATAGCCAACGAATTTGGTGTTCGTGTTCCTGACGGCATCCTCGATCTTCTTCAAGTTCTCCTGGGTTATTTTCGTACCTTCGTAATCGATCACCGCGAGAGAACCCTTGAAAAAATCGCTCGAGAGCTTGTCTTTTATCTGAGAAATATTCTCTTCCACGGACATATTTTCATCCAGCTTGACCAGTAAGGCCGGTACCGTCATGCCCTTGACTGTTATTCCCATAAAGTCTCTCTAAGTTATAGAATTAAAGGGTCCCTCTCCCCTGAAAACAAATTATCATATGTTGGATGACAACACAAGATTGATCAGGCCGAACGAGGATATTCCGGATATTAATTAAAGCGGGGGCAATTTGTTTTGAAGTTTATAACCAGAACCCGCATGCGTTCAGGACGTTGGAGAAGGGAGGAAACGAATTCCAATGGACGGCCGGAGAGAATGCCCGAGCATTTTACCCGATTGTCGATGAAGACCGCCCATGACGATTTTCACGATGTAATAATTAGCGGTATAATAATTAATTGTAATCAATAGCACTTATGATATAATCAGAACGCGGCCCGCCCTGATACCAAAATATTCCTCTAATCGTACAAACTATACGTGATTTTATGTATTCTAATGAATCATGTTCATCGACATACACGGGCTGGTCATACAAACTCATTGCCGGTCAGAGGAGCTTCTCGCACGACTGCTGAGACCCTTCAAATATTTCATTAAGGATTCGGGTCTCCCTGCCGTAGGGATTTTCATTCAAGCGGCCGAACCCCCGTATGATAGCTTCCCGAGTCTTAAGGCGAGTTTTTCGACTCCGCGCAACATAGTGTTTAAAGGGATTGGAATAAAAATAATCGATTATTTCGGCAAGGGAGTAATCGTGGAAGAGAACGGGGGTCAAAAATTCACGATATACGGCACAGACCCGAACTTTCTTCTGGAGGCGTTCTACCTCCTCGTGATGTCCAAATTCGGACAATACTGCGATAAGAAGGGTATATTAAGGATACACGCCCTCACCTTCTCGTTCCGAGATTGTGCAGTCATATTCTCGGCAAACGCAGGGGGAGGAAAGTCGACGATGGCATTCGCCTTGCTTGAGAACGATAATTTTAAAATCATCTCCGATGACGAGGCGCTCATTAACAGCTCAGGCCGTGTGCTGCCCCTTCCCATACGAATCGGGACCCTGGACGAGAACAAAATCAAATCCATCCCGAGCGATTACGTTTACGAGATCGACAGGATGGAGTTCGGAAGCAAACACTTCATCGATATGGAGTACTGGGATAACAGGCTCGAGAAAAGAGAGCTGCAGAAAAAGATTTATTTTGTCGCTCACAGGCTTATAAACGGTGACCCGTATATTGAAAAAATTACCGGATACAGGGCTTTTGTCAGCCTTATAGGAGCTGCCGTAATTGGCTTCGGGCTGTACCAGGGGTTGGAATTCGTTTTTAACAACCCGCTAAAAGAAATTATGACATTGACCCCTGTCTTTCTCAGGAGAACTGCATCGGCTATAAATTTCGCTAAGGAAACGGATTGTTACCAAATATACTTATCAAGGGATACGGAGAAGAACTTCAGGGCGCTCGAGGAATTTATCTATAAACTGAAGCTATGAGAACGTTAAACGATCAACCGACCATCGATATTTCACTCGTGATCCTGACATTTAACCGCAGGGAAGCGCTCAGGAGATGTCTCGACTCGATATCGGCTATGAATAAGGGGGAGCTATCGGTTGAGGTGATAGTGGTGGATGACGGGTCCGAAATAGACAATCTCCCCGTCATTAACCAATTTACTGAATCCCTCGACGTCACCTACTTTAAAAAGAACAATCAAGGCGTTGCCTCAACCAGAAACTTCGGATTAAGGAAGGCGCGAGGGAAATTCATAGGATTTATTGCCGATGACTATACGCTGCCGGAGTCTTATTTGTCAGACGTCGCGGAATTTTATAATAATCATCCGGAAGCCTGGGTCATTACGCACAACATAAGACCCACGGGTCCGAGCGTATTCAGGTACGTGCAGAGGCTCTACTATCAGATGTCTCTCCTTCAGCGTTTCGAGAATCGGGACCTCAATATGGAAGTCGTTAAGAGCTTAGACCTGCCGCCATCCAGAGGAGCCGTCTTCAGGAAGGAGGTATTCGGCATAGTCGGTGAATTTAATGAGGACCGTCTTACGGGCGAAGACGGAGAATTCGGGATGAGGATGGCCTCCAATGACATGCCGGTTTTTTTCTTCATGAATAAATATATTGACCACTGGGAAGATAAGGGCCTCATCGGCTATCTTAAACAGAGAATAAACTACGGCAGCGGGTTCTTCAGAGTGCTGCAGTCACATAATCCGGGAGTAGCGGATAAGCAGACCATGATGGCCGTCTTGTCTTCGACCATAGAGCGATACCGCCGATGGCTCCGGCTATCTTACGACCTTCACCGTTGTCCGGAATATATTCTACTTTCGCCTTTCATAGTCCTGTTCCTATTTTTCTTTTATGGAGGCTTCTACCTTGAATCGACAAAGATTGCTGCACCAGCCGTGCCCAAGGAATCACAAATAGAGAACTGACCTTCAACCAGCCTCGGAGTAATCACTTTATGCTTCTCGCAGCAGAATGAGATTAAAAGAAACGCTCTTCAGACTTAGCCGCAAGAAAGGTCTCGTTTTCGCAGGAAAGGCCGCATACTCCCTCTGCGCGAGACTCGTATCTTTGTATTTCCGAATTACTCCGGAGATACGTTCGGTCTATCTTGCAGGGAGCATGTCTGGGGGAGACATAATACCGGGCCTGAGCGATATCGACTTCGTAATCGTAGTTAGGGGGCTGGACAGTAAAAACGAGTATGAGTTCCTCAAGAATCTCGAGGAAAAGTTAAGATATATGCTGCCCCCGTTCGGAAAAGATAAAATAGGAACTCATGTCATCGTTTATACCGCAGGGGAATGGGCTATTCTGGGCGATATATTCCAGGGTAAGAAATCCGGCAGTCCACTTGCATTATTTGATAAAGATGTAATTACTTTCACTAACCGTTTCGGCCCGGCCCTAAAAGCGTTACACCATTATTATAAGGCCCATTGGCGACTGGAGATGATCGAGCAGAATATCGTCGACCCTCCGATAAATGATTATGAGCTTCGGTTGAAGGAAAGGCTTTTAGAAAGGTGTTTACGATCAATATTAAACGGAATTGAAGAAAATGATCTCAATACGAACCATTCAAACCTGTTATCAGAATCGAAACACGAGATAGAGGAGCTACTAAGGAAATCAGCGGAACTGGGAAGCGATGGTCTCCACCCGGCAATTCTATCTCGACTGCTCCACTTCTTTGATCTTGCGACAAATGGCAACGTCTTCCCCGGAGAGTATTTGTATGAGAGTATGGGTATCAACGAGAAGCCTTCTACAACCGAAGAAAATGGAAATGCTGATAAGGATAGGCTCAACAGGGTTCAGGATATATCCATTCTCTTGAGAGATGAAATCATAAGCTGTCCCGTATTTTATTGCCGGAATAACAATACCGATTACTTCATTTATGACCTCAGCCGATATCATATCACAGAAATATTGATCGGACATTATAGATGTAATAACGAGCTCAGCTTCAGAATACTGTCGAAATCCAGATGCGACAATCTTTATTTTGTCTTTCAGGAAAGTTCGGCGCGCTTCACCTGTCTTGGAGACAATAAACAGTATCTGTTGAAAGTAGGCCTCGATGATGACAGGATTATTTTGGAATCTTATACGTTATTTCCTCAGCTCAGGTCACTTATAAACTCCAGGGATCCTATAAGGTACAAGGCGTTCCATGAGAAGGCCCGGAAACTAATCAGTTTGATCGAATCGCGAATACCGTCTGAAGCCCAGCAAACGGCGTCAACTAAAGAGGAGTTGCGGGATATCAATTGCTCTCGACTTGAAGGAAGCGATTACGAGCGATTCAGTAATTTAAGAGAGACCTCCTGTATATTAAGGGACAGATTAAATTCCTTCCTCGAATCGAA
>Ga0155644_1158_pt2 | contig 11331 bp, 9 predicted proteins | sample RifCSPhighO2_12_FD_107301 | JGI IMG/M metagenome (GOLD analysis project Ga0155644, IMG submission 107301) | Candidatus Dadabacteria bacterium RIFCSPHIGHO2_12_FULL_53_21 | reverse complement strand
GGCCCTTCTTGCTTGAAAAAGCCAAAACGGATATTGTTATTCCCGTAATAGCTGTATCATTTTATTTTTGGAACGGAGTGTTATGACCCATCCTGAAGAGATAACGGAAAGGTCTAAAAACAAAAAAAGGCCGGAGTCTACAATGCTGGTCGGAAGCGGCATTAAGACATGGTGGCTCCTGCTCATGCTGCCTATCGAGGACTATCTGCTCAAGATCAGGGTCCATCCCAACGTCCTTACCGTCTCCACTCTCGTAGTCGCGATAATCACCGGTCTCTTCTACCACTACGGGTGGATATTCGCGGGGGGGGTACTGGTGCTGGCCGGATCGACGTTCGATATATTCGACGGGCGGGTCGCGAGGGCTCAGGGTCTCAGCAGCGAGCACGGGGCTTTCTTCGATTCCTGTCTCGACAGGTTCTCTGAAGCCTTCATCTATCTCGGCCTGCTCAGTCTCTTCCGGGATACCATTTTTTCATATGTCGTTTTCCTCATACTCGTTTCGACCACTATGGTTAGCTATACCCGCGCGAGGGCGGAAGGTCTCGGCGTGAAGTGCGAAGTCGGCGTAATGCAGAGGGCAGAGAGGGTCGTTTACCTGGGGGTGCTGTCGGTTTTCAATTTCCTGGGTAACATGGTTGCCGAGGCGTTCGGCTTCGGACCGGACGATTATCTGCTCAAGCTCGCGCTGATACTGATGCTCGTCTTTTCTTCTTACACCGCCGTCCAGCGTATGTTCCACGTAATGACCGAGCTCAGGAAGAGGGACGAGCAAAGGAAGATCGAGCATGGAACGATTCCCTAGAACGGCCCGGTATATTCTTCTCACCGCCCACTGCCTATAACTCATTAAACTTCATTTGTTTTCCCGATGAACTCGGGGCCCGGCCCCCGGTCGTTATTGGCTATTATCTTATAATCTCAGGGCTGTTCCATTTGCTAGATTCTGAATTCGCAGGTATAAATCAAGTGCTTCACAGTCGGGGGCTCAGGCGTTACACGTACCCCCCCGATTTTCTCGTTTAATCATATATTGACTCTTATTCCTATTTGATAATATGCCTAAACGGAAAGACATAAAAACCATACTGCTGGTAGGGTCGGGTCCGATAGTCATAGGTCAGGCCTGCGAGTTCGACTATTCGGGCACCCAGGCTTGTAAAGCCCTCAAGGAAGAGGGCTTCAGGATCGTGCTCGTGAACTCGAACCCGGCCACTATAATGACCGACCCAACGTTCGCCGACAGGACTTATATAGAGCCCCTCGTGCCGGCGATAGTTGAAAAGATAATCGAAAAGGAGAGGCCCGACGCCCTGCTCCCGACGTTGGGCGGACAGACGGCTCTCAATATCGCCGTCGACCTCGCCGAGTCAGGCGTTCTCGACAAGTACGGGGTGGAGCTGATCGGGGCCAGGCTGCCTGCGATTAATAAGGCCGAGAACAGGGAGCTCTTCAAGCAGGCCATGCTGAAAATAGGGCTCGAAGTCCCCAGGAGCGGCGTCGCTCATTCCATGCCGCAGGCCTGGAATGTCATTGAAGATCTCGGATTCCCCGTGATAATCCGCCCGTCCTTCACCCTCGGGGGCTCCGGCGGAAGCGTCGCCTACAACATAGAGGAATTCGAGGAGTTCGCCAAGTCGGGACTCGACTTGAGCCCCGTGAGCGAGATTTTGATAGAGGAATCGGTCCTCGGATGGAAGGAATACGAGCTCGAAGTCATGCGCGACGTTATGGATAACGTGGTGATAATATGCTCGATCGAGAACTTCGACCCGATGGGCGTACATACCGGGGACAGCATAACGGTCGCGCCCGCCCAGACGCTCACGGATAAGGAATACCAGAGGATGCGGGATGCGTCGATCGCGATAATCAGGGAGATAGGAGTCGACACCGGGGGCTCCAATATTCAGTTCGGGCTCAACCCGGACGACGGGCGCATGGTGGTCATAGAGATGAACCCCAGGGTTTCCAGGAGCTCTGCGCTCGCGTCGAAGGCGACGGGCTTCCCCATAGCGAAGATCGCGGCCAAGCTCGCGGTCGGTTACACGCTCGACGAGATATCGAACGACATCACGCGATACACACCGGCTTCATTCGAGCCGTCCATAGACTACGTCGTAGTAAAGATACCGAGGTTTACGTTCGAGAAATTCCCCCAGACCGACTCCTCCCTCACGACGCAGATGAAGTCCGTGGGCGAGGTCATGGCGATAGGAAGGACATTCAAGGAATCGCTCCAGAAGGCTATCAGGTCCCTCGAGATAGATTCCTCGGGATTCGAGCCCAGGTCCGCGGATGCCGGGCTCGTAAGCGATAAATTGAGGACTCCGAACGCGGACAGGCTCTGGTATATCGCCGACGCTTTCAGGTGCGGGATGGGTATCGAGGAAATTTTCGGCCTCACATATATAGACAGGTGGTTCCTCCGGAATATAGAGCAAATAGTTCAAATGGAGGAGAGGCTCAAGTCCTCCGCGCGGAAGATGAACGGGACCCTCCTGAGAAAGGCCAAGGAGTATGGGTTCTCCGATATAAGGATCGCCGAGCTCACGGGCAAGTCACAGGACGACGTGCGAAAATCAAGGCTCAGGAATAATATCGCCTCCGTATACAAAATGGTCGATACGTGCGCCGCGGAGTTCGAGGCGTATACGCCTTACCTCTATTCGACCTACGAGACGGAAGACGAGGCCCCGCCGACGGATAGGCCCAAAGTCGTGATTCTGGGCGGAGGCCCTAACAGGATCGGGCAGGGCATCGAATTCGATTACTGCTGCGTACATGCCTCATTCTCCTTGAGGGAGGAGGGTTACGAAGCCATAATGGTGAACTGCAACCCCGAGACGGTGAGTACCGATTACGATACCTCGGACAGGCTCTATTTCGAGCCCCTTACACTCGAGGATACCCTCTCCATAATCGCGAGGGAAAAACCGGAAGGGGTGATAGTGCATCTCGGCGGCCAGACCCCCCTCAAGCTCGCTATACCGCTCGAGGAGAGGGGTGTGAAAATTATCGGCACGTCGCCAGACAGCATCGACCTTGCGGAGGACAGGGAGAGGTTCAGGGACCTCGTCGAGGAACTCGGGCTCAGGCAGCCCGAGAGCGGTATAGCGAGGAGCCAGGAGGAGGCCATCAGGATCGCGAATGATATAGGCTATCCGATCATCGTCAGGCCCTCCTACGTCCTCGGAGGCCGCGCCATGGAGATCGTATACGCCGAGGATTCGCTCAGGCGCTACATAAGAGAGGCGGTAAAGGTCTCCCCCAACCGGCCCGTTCTCATAGACAAGTTTTTAAAAGACGCCAAGGAAGTCGACGTCGATGCCCTATCCGACGGCAGGACGGTCGTCATCGGAGGGGTGCTCGAGCACATAGAAGAGGCCGGGGTCCACTCCGGGGACAGCGCCATGGTCCTTCCCCCTTTCTCGATCGAAGCCCCTGTGATAAAAGAGATAAAGCGTCAGACAAAAGTGCTCGCCCTCGCGTTAAAGGTCATAGGACTCGTCAATATTCAATTCGCCGTAAAGGACAATATCGTCTACATACTCGAGGTGAACCCCCGCGCGAGCAGGACCGTCCCGTTCGTGAGTAAAGCCATAGGCGTCCCGCTTGCCAAGCTCGGGACCAAGGTCATGATAGGGAAAACGCTCAGGCAGCTCGGATTTACGAAGGAGATCGTCCCCGGGCACTACTGCGTCAAGGAGTCCGTTTTCCCGTTCATCAAGTTTCAGGGTGTAGACACGATCCTCGGACCCGAGATGAAGTCCACCGGAGAAGTGATGGGCATCGATAACGATATCAGCATGGCGTTCGCGAAGGCGCAGATTGCAGCGGGAAGCGACCTCCCCCTCGCCGGGACGGCGTTCATAAGCGTCAAGGACGAGGATAAGCCCAAGCTCTCGGAGTTTGTAAAGGACCTCGAAGGTCTCGGCTTTAATATTATGGCTACGGCCGGTACGGCCGCGTATCTCCGGAGCATCGGCGTCAAATGCGCCGTCGTGAAGAAGGTGATGGAAGGACGCCCGCACGTGGTCGATCATATTAAGAACGGGGAGGTCCAGCTCGTCGTGAACACGACTTTCGGGCAGAAAGAGGTGGAACAGTCCTACTCTATCAGGCGGACGGCGCTCGTCCACAGGGTCCCCTACTTTACGACTATTTCGGCGGCCAGGGCCGCCGTAGGCGCGATAGAGGTGCTTATCAGGAAGGGTCTCGACGTTAAGGCTATTCAGGACTATTATTAAGTGTTGTATAATTGAATACCATGCTTATGTTATCCAAATATGATTTAATCCGCTCGAGACGATTTCCTTTCCCGCTCCCCTAACAGCTCCAGGAGGATTTTAATATGACCGTAGAAAGAGTGCCGATGACTCCCAATGGATATAAAAAGCTTCAGGAAGAGCTCCGCAGGCTGAAGACCGTCGAAAGATATGAAGTGATAAAGCTTATCGCATACGCGAGGTCCCTCGGGGACCTTTCGGAGAACGCAGAGTATGAAACGGCTAAACAAAGGCAGTCGTTCGTCGAGGGGAGGATACAGGAGCTCGACAGCAAAATCAGCAGGGCGGAGATTATCGACCCCGCCGAGCTCAGGGATAAGAACAGGGTAACGTTCGGTGTCAGTGTCAAGCTCGAAAACGTCGAGACGGGGGAAACGGTGACGTATCAGCTCGTAGGCCCCGATGAGTCCGATCCCGATGACGGTCTCATCTCGATTAGCTCGCCTATAGGAAGGGCGCTCATAGGGAAACAGGTGGATGACGACGTTCAGGTTCAGGCTCCTGGCGGCGTAAGGGAGTTCGTGGTTCTGGAGATAAGCTGACAGCTTCTAGAGCCTTCTCCCGGGCGGTTTAGTCGACTACAACGCTCGATTCCACTTTGCCCGTCACAGGATCGTATACGTATTCTTCGCCCAGCGGGTGGACCGGGAAATCCGCTGTTGTCTGCAGCTCGATGAATTGCCTGAGCTCATCCGGGCTCCTCGGATAATCTCCGTATAGTTTTTTATATCTGGCGGACTTTGCGTTTAGAAAAGATATGTCCTCCTGGATTTTCCGCTTCGAGAGCTCCGAGCTCTTTATCGCTTCTATCTTGGGCGCGAGGATAAATTTGCCTCCCACCGGGGCTTCCGGAATTCCGTTTTTGACTATGCCTGACCGCGCCAGATCTTCAGGCGACGACGGCAGCCTTCCGTAGCGCTTTACGTACTCCTTTAGGGATTCCGTCAGCTTGTCCTCGAGGGCCATCGTGTCTATCTCGTTGATGTTCCTGAACGCGAATTCCCTCCTCCCGCCGCTCGGGCTCGTTTCGTAAATGATTTCCCAGATCTTCCTCGATAGCTCGTTGTTTCCGCCCCTCGCGTGAGCGGATGCCGCCATGCCGGTTATCGAGGCCTTTCTGAGCGGGGAGATGCCCGGTTTTTCGGAGGCTTCCCTGAACAGCTCGGCGGCTTTTTCGTAGTCTTTCGGGTAAAAATAATAGATGAAAGCCTCTTCGAGAGGCAGCTTGTAATTCTCGGGGTTGTTCCTTCTCCCTTTATCGAGGAGATCGATCCCCTTCCTCGTTTCGCCGAGTCCGAAAGGCGGGGGTTCAGCCAGGAATGTGCCCCCGTACCTGTATGCGTTCACGAACTTCGGGTCGAGGTCCGTGATAATATCGAAGTAGTGATAAAGAAGGTCGGGATTCTGCTCGCCGGGTTTCTTACTGCCGAAGTATTGGAGCGCCCTTATCCAATAAATGTCGGCGAGGAGCTCGTTGTAGCCGAGAGACAGCTTCTTCAAGGACGAAGACGATATGTAAAGGCTCCCTTCGACGGACCGGAACCTGCCCCTTATATCGTCGATCCTGATCTGAAACGGGATCGATACCGCAACAAGAGCGGCCAGTATGACGAGGGCGATCAAAGGTTTTATCGCGGTTCTGACTGACATCTGCTATTTAAACTCTTTCCTCTCGAAAATGATGGTCGCGAGTATGAGGAGTGCGAGTGTATATATGACCGCATATACCGTCGTGTATAGAATCAGATCGGGGTTGACTACACCTCCGTATACGGCTTCGCTCCTCACGTCGAATTTCTCCAGATTGGGGATTATTCTGTAAACCGCTTCTGAAAAGAGCCCGGTTAAGGGGCTTTTCACTTCCTCGGCGAATAGTCTGATATCGCTCGAGAAACGCCCTATCGCGATGACGAAGAAAGTGAATAATGCGCTCATAATGGGGGTCGTGAAGCTCGAGAATACGAGCGCAATGCCTATTACGACGAGGAATTCGAGGTATTCGAAATACACCGCGTTGAAAAATTCCGCGTAGTAATGTCCCCCGTAATAAAAACTTATAAGCCCCTCGTATCTGATTTCTATTAACAGCACCAGCAGGAATAGAATAAGCGCCATGCCGAGCGTGATTACGAATAGAGTGATCCCAAGGCCCAGGTATTTCCCGAATATGAATTCGTATCTCTTGATAGGTTTCGAGAAAATGTTGTAAACGGTTTTTCTCTCCACCTCTTTGTATACGAGGCCGATGCCCAGAAAAACGGATATGAGGATTCCGATTATGGATATGGCGGTGAGCCCCAAGTCCTTGACTATCTTGTTGTACTGTTCCGCCGATATGCTGGCGAAGACGAGCGAGCTCAGGATCATTATTATCGCGAACAGTATCAGGCTGTAGAGGACCCTGTCCCTGATTGCCTCTATGAACGTATTGTGCGCGACGCTCAGTATTCTTCTCATCTTATGTTATTCGTGTGACTGACACCCGAGTTTCTATTGTTCCTTTTGCGGGTTCCCCTTTTTGGCTTCCTCTACGAAGAGCCCTTCGAGGGACTTCCTCAGCGGGTGGATAGATACGATCTCGGCTGACGTGCGCGTAACGGCTTCGAGGACCATCCGCTTGATGTCTTCGTCGAACTTGAGCACTATGTATCCGGCCCTGCTGTCCATTTCCACCCTCAGGTCTTTTACGCACTGCTTTACTTCGTCGCCGGGCCCTTCGAGATGCATTTCGTAGTCCGTGTGAATCTCTTTAAGCAGCTCCCCGATATTTCCGATTTTTATGACTGTGCCTTCCATGATTATCCCGACCCTGTCGCAGAGCGCTTCCACGTCCGAGAGCATGTGGGAGCTCAGGAGTATCGTCTTTCCTTTCCGTTTCTCTTCGAGTATCAGGTCTTTAATCTCTCTCCTGCCTATCGGGTCGAGTCCGCTCATCGGCTCGTCGAGTATTATGAATTCCGGATCGTTTACGAGGGCCTGGGCGATGCCGATACGCTGGAGCATGCCCTTCGAGTATTTTCTCATCTGCACCTTTTTCGCGTGCTCCATGCTGACTTTCCGGAGCAGCTCCTCTATTTTTTCGTGGAGGTATTTTCGCTTCAGGCCGTGGAGCTCGCCCATGTAGTAAAGGAGCTCCTCCCCGGTGAGGTAATCGTAGAAGTAAGGGTTCTCCGGCAGATATCCGATCCTGCCCTTGGCCCCCGAGTCCGAGTGATCTTTGCCGAGGAGCTCTATCTTCCCTTCAGTCGGAGTGACGAACCCCAGGATCGACTTGAACGTCGTCGTCTTCCCCGCGCCGTTAGGCCCGACGAACCCGAACACCTCTCCCTTGTAAACGTCGAAGGATACGTTCTTCAGGACGCGTGTCTTCTTCCCCGAAAACCCGGTTTTATAGTCCTTAACGAGGTTCGTGATATTGAGAATTGTTTCTGACATGTTCAGACATCTAAATATATGTTAATGAATGCTGGGAGGCAATACTGCAATACATTGAAAGGAGTGTTCAGGTGGCATTAATCAATTTTATCCATCACAAGCACGGTCATTGCTTCCTGACTCGAACGTGCCGTTTGCTCCCGAAGCTTGTGATGTCACTGTACACTTGATGACCTTGTCGGTGAATGCTGAAAAGTCCTTTCTGCCGTTTACCCTGGCGCTCGTCATCGAGGCCTCCCATCCGAAGTCTCCTTTGAGCGACTGAGCGTCGGTGCCGGCGTCAGCGCTCCATGAGAGACAGTATCCGGCTTTCGGATCGATGCAAACGGCGGAGCTCGAAGGGCTGCCGTCGCTCGAGACCGCATCTTCGAAAGTGGAATCTATGAGCGCATCCGCCGGGTCACTTGTTCCGGCCGGGTCTCTGAGTGTTCCCGCGATACCGAGCACTCCGATTAAGTTTGTAAAGTTCCTGTCACCATTATCGTCCAGGTCCTGTTCGAAATACTCATACTCGGCGTCTTTAAGTGTCTGCAGGGCCTTCCGCGCGTTAACCTCGTTCGAGGAGATACGGGCTTTCAGAAGGTTAGGTATAGCGATTGCGAGCAGAATTCCTATAATAGCCGCCACTATCAGGAGTTCGATTAAGGTAAATCCTTTTTCAAATTTTCTTTGTTGCGGATTGATCATACGTATATACTCCTACTTTCCTACTTTATAATTAGCAATATATATACCAGAACCGGCATGAAATTATCTCTTGAGTCTCCTGATATAACATGCTCTTAATATTATATAAAACGAATTATCGTAATATGGCTTCACTGGTTGTCTCGTATTGATTTTCATCCTTATGGAATCCCGTGACAATATTTGTCATAGCTATACAAATTCTGTTAAAAAGTCAGGCCGAGGATGAAAAGGAAACATTCAATTTTCATAACAAAGGGTGGCAAAAAATTTTATTGTCGAATGTCTATTAGCTTTGTAGAAACTGTGATAAGGTCGTTGTCAATTGGGGTAGTGGTGTGGTATTTAGAAAATAAAACGGCGGGTTTATTGCAAACCCGCCGTTTTAAGTTTTTTCTTTCAATTAATTATAAGAGTTAATCACAGCCGGGTGAGGTACGAAGGGCCTGAAATGTTCCCGCGGCTCCTGTTGCCGATGTGCTTAATGTGCACCTTATAGCTCCGTCACCGTAAACCGCGAAGTCCCTTCTGCCGGTCTTGTTAAAGCTCGACATGCTGTTCTGCCAGCCGAAATCGTCAAAACCGCCGGAACCGTTTGCAGTGAACGCACCAAAATCACCTTGGAGGCAATAACCTGCCTTCGGGTCGGCACAACCAGCGCCTTCCGCGGCCTCGAAGCTGCTGTCAATAAGAGCGTCCTCCTCGGCACTAGTACCTCCGGGATCACGCAAAGACTGAGCAGTTCCAAGTGCACCGATTGCATCGGTAAAATCTCTTCCTCCCTGATCGTCCAGGTCCTGCTCGAAGTACTCGCCTTCAGCGTCCCTCAGGGTCTGCATGGACTTCCTGGCACTAGCTTCGTTCGCCGACATTCTCGCCTTTATAAGGTTAGGTATCGCGATCGCAAGCAGTATGCCTATGATTGCCGCTACTACGAGAAGTTCGATAAGTGTGAAACCCTTCTCTCCCTTTTTAACTCTGTTTAACTTGCTTAACATATCAATAACCTCCTTTTCGGTAATGAGTCTTGATGATTAAGGATGCAATGGCCGTGCCAAGTGAGGTGATTTTAAAATCTCAAAAGCATATGATGCCGTAATTTAACAGAAAACCCTCATTTATACTTGCGTGTGTGCAAACGTTCTCTGCATCGGCCATACTCCCGAATTTCAGTAGATGCGACATTTTTCGGTCGCCATCTCGGAAATGTGACAATTTTTGTCAGTATATCTGTTTTGGTGACCGTCAGCACGGTTCTAATGAATCAATATTTATCAATTAGAGGAAGTATGCTATTTTATACTACCTATTTCAGAAGGAGGCGGTTTGAACCATGTGTAGACATAAGCATTTAGTTTTCCCGTTGATGATTTGCCTCACGGTATTCGCCCTGTTCGTTTCAGGATGCACGAATATAAAAACTACTTCCTATTTTACGCCGACAAAGACGAAGCTCCGTGACTTTCAGGCATTACAGGTCGAGACCTTCGAGACTGAGATCGAGTACTTCCCGAAGGACGCCCTCACGAAGCTTCCGGATAAAACGGCCGCTCTCATCGAAGCCGAGAATAAGTTCAAGGAGGTCAAATACGGCGAAATTGAAAATATCCCCGCTGAAGATACTATAGTGTTGTTAGGCGAGGTGAGTGAATACAGGCCGAGCTCCGATGTCTCGTACGAAGGCGGTGCGCTTAAATTCGGCGAAGTATCGATTGCCATTAAGCTCGCACTGGTGAATAAAGCGACGGGAGACGAAATCGCGACCGGAGAGGTGAACGGTTTCAGCTCCACCGGATTTATGGCGAAGGATATTTTCGAAAGCATGGCCGAGGAAATCGTCAAGTATATAAACGAGACCTATTGAGCAAGCCGAAAAATTCTATTTAAAATTTAATTCGGGAGGATGATATGAGAAAGTTTATTTTTTGTCTTTTACTTCTGCCTGTAACCATAGGCGCATTCTATCTGGCTGAGTCTGCAGCATACGCCCAGAATGCGGGGGGCGCTGCGGGTCTTTATAAACAGGGCAGGGAATCTTTTATGAAATTTACACCCGAGGGTTTCGACCAGGCGATATCCCTCTACAATCAGGCTATAAAGGCCGACCCGAATTACGCGCAGGCATACGCGGGCCTGGCGGAAGTATATTCGTTCATGGGTTTTTACAGGTATCAGGTAAGGGAGGAATACGAGAACTACTATAACCAATCGTACACGAACATGACGAAGGCGCTTCAGATAAATCCGAACCTCGAAGAGGTGCAGCTTGCGCTCGCATATAGTTATATCCAGCTGAGCAGGGAGAAAGACGCGAAGATAGCCGCGCAGAAGATACTGGCCAAAAACCCGAATAACCCGGAAGCCATTTACATCCTTTGGTCGGCCAGCGGAGAGAACCCCGACTCCCCCGAGATTAGAAAGGTCCTCGAGCTCAGTCCGAAGTTCGTGCCGGCATATGTGGGACTCGCAAACGCCTTGTTCTTCAAGAAAAGGGCTTACGGGCAGGCGACCCAGTACTTCAGAAAAGCGGCGGAAATAGCACCTTCTGCGCAGATACACAACTTATTCGGCACCGCTCTCAGGACGCAGGGTCACTACAACGAAGCGATCGACGAGTACGAAAAGGCTATAAAAGAGAACCCGAATTACGCGCCCGCATACATGAACCTCGGCATTACGTATTATTACCTCAACAAATTCAACCAGAACATCGACAACCAGAAAAAAGCGATATCGCTTAACCCGAATTATCCCGATTCGTACTTTTTTATAGCGCAGGGCTACGAGAAGGCAAACAACCCTCAGCAGGCCGTCGTTTACTACAAGAAATTCCTCGAAGTGTCTATCGAGCAGGAGATGTACGCCGGTTACGCCGCGCAGGCCAAGCAGAGGATTTCGGCCCTCGGCGGCGGGGGCAAGT
>Ga0155644_1011_pt1 | contig 11389 bp, 11 predicted proteins | sample RifCSPhighO2_12_FD_107301 | JGI IMG/M metagenome (GOLD analysis project Ga0155644, IMG submission 107301) | Candidatus Dadabacteria bacterium RIFCSPHIGHO2_12_FULL_53_21 | reverse complement strand
GGTGACCGACGCAAACATCGAATACGAAGGGAGCATTACCGTCGACAGGGACCTGATGGACGCCGCGGACTTCCATCACTACGAACAGGTACACATATTCAACGTGACTAACGGAAACAGGTTCGTCACCTATGTAATCGAGGGCGAGCGCGGCTCAAACGATATATGCGTCAACGGGGCGGCGGCCCACCTGGCCAGGAAAGGGGACTGCCTCATTGTCGCAAGCTTCGCCTCTTACAGCGAAAGCGAATGCAAAGCCCATGTCCCGAAGCTCGTATACGTGGACGGCAAAAACCGGATCACCAGGATCGGACCCGAACAGACTACGTTAAAGGTCGCAAAGAGCTAAATCCCGCTGACCACACGAGGAAAATGGCATTGGCGCATAGGATTTTAACCTTAAACTTATTTCGGCACACGGTTTCCGTGACTGCAGCCGCCGTTATATGCCGGATTTTCATGAATTTTCTTAAAATCCGAAGCTTAACGGCACGAATTACATCATAAATATTGACAGAAGTCATTCTGGAGGTTATAAATGTTAGCTAGTATTAAAAGGAGGAGAAAGGATACAGGATTCGTATTCTGCGGATCCTTCTATATTACTTCTAACAAAAATAATTCTAACATATCCTTCTGAAGCGGAGAAAATTATATGAAAGCTGTCATACTCGCAGCTGGTAGAGGTAAAAGGCTTTACCCTTACACGAAATACATTCCGAAATGCTTACTTGATATCGGCGGCGAGACAATCCTGGAGCACCAGATAAACCACCTGCGCGACTGCGGAATCGACGAGGTCGTAATCGTGGTCGGATTCGGATTCGAAAAGGTCGAAAACTTCCTTAGGAACTATGACGGACTGGGGATGAGGATCAAGACACTCTATAACCCCTTTTATCAAACGACAAACAGCCTTATATCCCTCTGGATCGCGAGGGGAGAGATGGACGACGACATAGTGGTTATGAACGGGGACGACGTTTTCGAGATAGAGGTCCTGGAGCAGGCCCTTAGAATGAGGGACGAAAAGATCTGTCTGCCGATCAAACGGAAATCGAGCTATGAAGACGAAGATATGAAGGTCGTGATAAAAGAGACCAAGATAGTCGACATAAGCAAGACGCTCACGAACAGGGCATCCGCGGAATCGGTAGGCGTCAGGGTTTTCAGAGACACGGGCGTCGAGCTTATGAAAAGAGCGATCGAAGAAGAGATGAGGACGGTCGGGGCCGAGAATAAGTGGTACATCTCCGCAATACACAGGCTCATCAAGAAGGGGTACAAGGTAAAATCGCTCGACATTAACGACCTTTTCTGGATGGACGTGGACTATCCGAGCGACCTTTTTAAGGCGAGATTCAATTCGAATAAATTCATAAAGAAATCTTATCAGGAACGGGTCCTGCGAGTTGTAGAAACTAGCTGAAAAAATGGACCATGCAATAGTCGTTGCCGCTGGTACGGGTATAGAAGAAGAGAAGCTAAGCCTTCATGGAAAGACCGTATTCGGCTCCCTTCCTCAAATCAAACGCCTCATCATCACCGCTCAAAGAGCCGGAATTAAAAAATTCACGATAATTACTGAAAAGGGCGACTCTTCTTTAAAAGATCTCCTGTCGGGCGACAAGCGCATAGAGAGCGATATAAGCTGGCATACCCTGAATTCGGAGATAAGCCTCGGTCCCGATCACTCCCTGATTATCCAATCCAACCTGATAACGACCCCGCGCGGGCTTTCGAATTTTATGGAGCCCGGATGCGGGCCGGACGAGGTCCTGGTGCTGACGGACTCCCTCGACGACGCCTGGATCAAATCGGACGGCGACGAAATCTCGGATGTTTTTTCAAGAGGAGGGAAAGCCGTAGGCGCCTTCATAGCGTCAGGCAGGCTGCTCGAGAAGTCCATCATGGATTCGATGTCGATCAGGTCATTCGTCCAGGAGCACATGGGGAGAGACAAAGTCAAGCTCAGGAAGTTCTCGGATTCATACTGGATGCGTCTCGATTCGGAAAGCGGCTCGGCAGCGAAAGCCGAGGACCTGATATTCGCTCACGTCGGCAAGACCGCGACAGGCTGGCTGTCGAGAAACATCAACAGCAAGATATCCCTGCCGACAAGCAGGCTGCTGGTCAAGACCCCGCTCACGCCGAATATGATCAGCATACTCATCAACGTGATCGGGGTGCTGTGCGGGGTGTTCTATGCGATCGGTCATCCGGTGTGGGGCGCGCTCTGCATGCAGGCGGCGACTATTCTCGACCGGTGCGACGGGGAGGTTGCCCGCGTCAAGCTGATGGAGACTCATAAGGGACAATGGGTCGATACGATATCCGACCAGGTAACGGTCCTGTCATTTATATTGGGCGTCCCGATCGGGTATTACGTCATTTCAAAGAGTCCGCTTGCGATAATATTGGGCGCAATAAACCTGTCCATATTTATATTTTTCGTCATTTGGTCATTCTACTTCCTTAAGAAATATACGAATTCGGGGAGCCTTGTAACTTACTTCGATGTCGATAAACTAGTTGAGGGGCAGAAGATGTCGCTCGCGCGGAGGTTCATCAAGCTTATACGACCCATGGGCAGAAGAAATTTCTATTCCCTCGCATTCCTCGTGATTGCGATTGTCGGGGGATACCCCTGGGTGCTCGGCATCCTGACTGCCGCATTGGTTGCGTTTCTAATTCATCAGATGGAAGATATGATAAAATTACGTAGAGTCGATCCCAAGAACAGTATCCTAAAATAATGTCATGCAGGAAGGGAATTAAGATGGCAGATCCTACTCAAAACGATACGAAGAAGACAGGGCAAAACGGAAACGGCGGTACTCCGCCGGCAGATTACGAAGTGAAGGAGTACATGCCGGGACTGATGACTCTGGTCATCAAGTTCGTGGAAAAAACGAACGTCCTTTTCGCAAAAAACGGGAACCCCCCGATTTACGATAAGAAGACCTTTCCCTGGGTCGCCGAGGTTGAAAAGGAATGGAGAAAAATAAGGGCGGAGCTCGACAAGATTATGGAAAGGAGGGAGGACCTCCCTAGTTTTCACGAGATTATGCCGGAAGTAAGGACCATAACAACCGATAACCTGTGGAAAACATTTTTCCTCGCCGGATACGGACTCGAAAGCAATGAAAATTCGAAGAGATGTCCCGAAACGACCCGCATTTTAAAGAAAATACCGGGCATGAAAACAGCATTATATTCAATCCTCGCCCCGAAAAAGCATATCCCCGCGCACAGGGGGCCTTATAACGGTGTCCTGCGTTATCACTTGGGCCTGATAGTGCCGGAGCCGAAAGAACAGTGCCGTATCCGTATCGAAGATAAAGTGACCCACTGGGATGAAGGAGACAGCATTATATTCGACGACACGTTCGAACACGAGGTCTGGAACGACACCAACGGTTTCAGGGCAGTATTGTTCGTAGACTTCGTCCGTCCGGTGAGGTTCCCTTTCAACATGCTAAACGAATTCCTCATAAATGCCGCATCTTTCGCCCCGTTGATAAAAGAAGCGGAAGTCAGGCACAAGGATTGGGAAAAGAAGTTTTACAAGCAGTAAGAGGGATAACGTATATCAGAAGCACCCCTGACCTGTAAGTTTCTCGGGTAAGAGGGCGTATCCACCGGGAAGAGCGGGAATCATTTATTATCGCCTATGAAACACCGGCGGTACGCAGGCCCCGTCCGCACACGGTCTCGGTATTGATAGTACCAAGCGCTGTGTGCTGAAAGGTGCAGGTAATCCGTCTGATCGACGATTTCAGAAATCGTTATCAATAACACAAGCCGCCCGGATGTAAAAAATATATTATCGTTCGAGTCCGGGCGATCCATCAATTTTCCTTTAACGACGACACACGTGAAGGCGGTATAAGCCTCTGCGGGGGGAAATTTACTCTTGACAAACCGATTAATGTACTTATCTTAATACACCTTTGCTTTAGATTTCAGATTGGCCGGATAGTGATTTATTCGGATCTGGTTTCACGGTCCGGTCTTAATATAGAAGCCGTTATAGGCGGTTAAGTAATCTACTAATGAATAAGGAGACCCCTTATCACTATGGCCAAGAGCGCAAAAAAAGCACCCCCGAAGAAGAAAGTAACGAGAAAACCGAGGAAGGATTGGCGGGACGATGTTAAAAAGATGCTCCTCCAGATGCGGAAGGAACTCCTTCTGGAAGTAACGCAAACGATGAGAGCGGAATCCGACCATCTGAAGTTCGACATAGGAGATTTCTACGACCACGCCTCAACAGACAGAGACAGGGAACTCGCCCTCATGCTAGCCGACAGAGAAAGGGAAAAGCTCACTCATGTCGACGATGCATTAAAAAGGATCGAAACGGGGACGTACGGCATATGCGAGTCGTGCGAAGAGGAAATTGACAAGGAAAGGCTCGCAGCCATGCCATTTACGAAACTATGCCTTTCCTGCCAGGAAGACCTGGAAAGACAATAGTAATATGGCTATTCACGCAACTTTAGGAGATTTACAGCGAAAGGTTTTACCACTATACCCTTTTCGGTTATTATCGCGCTAATATTCTCGTTAGGTGTTATATCGAAGGCCGGGTTATAGACATTAACCTCGGGCGCTATCCTGATGCCGGAGATATGAGTGACTTCACCGGGACTCCTTTCCTCTATTGGAATGGAATCCCCCCCGGGGCAATCGAAGTCTATAGTCGACATCGGGGCCGCCACGTAAAATGGGATATTATGGGATTTTGCGAGAACCGATATGGTGTAAGTCCCTATCTTGTTCGCGACGTCCCCGTTCCTGGCAATCCTGTCGGCCCCCACTACGACAGCGTCCACCATTCCTTTACTCATAATATGTCCCACCATATTATCGGTGATAAGAGAAACGGGGATACCGTCCCTGTCGAGCTCCCATGCGGTGAGCCGGGCGCCCTGAAGGAAAGGCCTTGTCTCGGTGGCAATGACCTCTATCTTCTTACCCCCCTCTACAGCCGCCCTTATAACACCCAGAGCGGTCCCGTAGCCCCCGGTCGCCAAGGCGCCGGCATTACAGTGAGTCAGGACTATGGAGTTGTCTCTAATGAGCCCGGCTCCGGTTTGACCGATCCTTTTGCAGGTATCTATGTCTTCTTCAAGTATGTACCGGGCTTCCCCGACGAGTCTCGACTTTAGCTGCTCCACATCCCCTTCAGCCGCGTCGAGAATCCCGAGCATCCTCTTTACAGCCCAGGCAAGGTTAACCGCCGTGGGTCTCGTCCCCAGTATCACTCCCGCGATCCTTTTGACTTCGGCTGTGAATTCATCTCTCTTAGTCGTCCGCAGGCTAATCGCTCCGAGCGCGATACCCATGCCTGCCGCAACACCTATAGCGGGGGCGCCCCTGATGACCATGCGTTTTATCGCATCTGCCACGTCTTCGTATGTCTTGCATTCGACGTACGACTCCTCTCCGGGCAGCCTGGTCTGGTCTATCATCACCACTGTGTTCTCTTTCCACTCTATCGTATTAAAAGAAGGCATGTATACCACCTATCAAGTTTTATCATGGATTCGCCTGGAAGAATACCGGAGCATGCCTTGTCATCAATCGAGCCTGAACCCGAATGCAACCCACTCGCCTTCTATCATTTCTTTGTGGAGCCTGAATCCGGCGTCCACGAGGCATCTTAAAGCCTCGTCCCTTCTTCTGCATGGGATACCTGAAATAATAAGTGTACCCCCCGGAGCAAGCCTGGACTTAAATTCCCCTCTCATGTGATATATAGGCTCCAGATAGACGTTAGCGACGATAATGTCATAAACGCCGCGGACGCTTTGAATAAATCCGCAAAAGAACTTTATCTTGTCGAGCACCGAATTCCTCTCCGCGTTCTTTCTCGATTCCGAGATAGCAATAGGATCGGTATCGAAGCCCGTCACATTCTCTACGCCGAGCTTATAAGCGGAGATGGAGAGTATCGCGCTCCCGCATCCGACGTCGAGCATACTCTTCACATTCCCGGCCTTGACAATATCCTCGATGAAAGCGATGCAAAGTCTTGTCGTCTCGTGGTGTCCCGTCCCGAATGCAAGCGAAGGATTTATTTCGATTACCACCTCATCGCCTTCGGGCGTGTGTTTCTCCCACGGCGGCACGATCACGACCTTTTCGCCGGCTCTTACCTTGGTCAGAACCGTCTTCCAGACCTCCCAGCTGGAGCGGTCTATATGCTCCACCCCTAAAGTAACTAATTTTGCCCCGGTAACGCTGTCCTCGACAAACTCCGCATAGTCTCCGAGGCTTCTCATTACAGACGACAAATCGGTCTCCATAGGAAAGTATGAAGAGATCTCATAGACTCCGTCCTCCTTCACGTCTTCTGAAACTCCGAGAGAGCCGAGCCCGAGAAGGAAGTCGGAGAAGAGCGCAACCGAGTTTTCCGACGTCCTGAACCTGATTTTAGATAATTTGTACAATAATCCCCCGTGAGGTCTTTCCGTATAGTCCATTATAATAACAGAGAAATCCCAACTGCATAATTAGTAAGATTCAGCTCCCTCCCGGGGTACTCAATATGCGAACGCGTTTGATCGATGGCCGAACACAGGCATCGGCCGCGTTTTACAGTATTTGCCATAAGTGATATAATTTTTTCATGGATAAGCAAAGGCTCAAGCACTTCAGGGAAATTCTTATAAAGAAGATGGCCGGCCTGCTGGGTATCGCCGATGATACCGTTACGCGCATGAGCGAAGGCGACGGGACGTTTCCGGATCCGCTCGACAGGGCGCTATCCGAATCCAACAGCACGATAGAGCTCCGCAAACGGGACAGGGAAAGGAAGCTTATACAAAAGATACAGAAAGCGATTCAGAAAATGGAAGACGGGACCTACGGCGTGTGCGAGATATGCGGGGAGGAAATCGGAGAAGTCAGGCTCGAGGTAAGGCCGGAGACCACCCTCTGCATCAGCTGTAAAGAAGAACAGGAAGAGGTGGAAAGGCAATTCGGCATGTAAGCAGTACGACTAATCTTTATTGCGTCCAAAAACGTACCCGTAAAATAAATCCTCGTCTGACTCCCTGACTATCACCCATTTACCGTTTTCCTTAGCCAGCAATATCTTTTCCTTGAGCTTCAGCCTGCTTTTGCCTTCGTCGTCCTGGACGTCGACGAGTGTTTTCTGAAAGACCTCGGCCCTGTCGCCGTCCTGATAGACGGTCCTGTCGGTATGAGTGATATGCAGAGTTTCGAAGAGCTTTACGTTTACCTCGAAATTCTTTTTAATCTCCCCGGGTCCGATGATTTTGCCTTTCTTCTCCTGCTTGTAACCGGGCGCGATCAGCGTCATGTAGAGATCCACGTCCTTCGTCTCGAAAGCCTGCGTCCTCAGGGACATGACTTCTTCGATCGCCTTGTCCTGATCGCTGCCGCAAGAGACGGCAAAGAACATTAAAACAAGAAAGACACAGTGGAGAATTCTCATCCTTGCTGCGGTTCCGCGGGCTCTTCCTTCTTTTCTTCCTGCGGGGGAGGCGCGGTCTTGCCCTGTATATCGTTCAAGAGCGAGGTGGCCTTGCCGGAATACTTTTCATTGGGGAATTCCTGAACGAGGCGGTTGAGGGTCTGCCTCGCAAGATCATACTGGTCTGATTTTGCGTACGCCTTGCCGAGGAGATAGAGAGCTTCCTGGTATCTCTGAGTCTCGTTATAATCGTCCACCACGATCTTATACCTGTCTGCCGCGGCTTTGTAATTATCACGTCGTGAATAAAAATTACCTATATATATCTCTCTGCGGGCGAGTCTGTCCCGGCATCTCAAGGCCCTTTCGCGTGCGTCGGGCACGAGCGGGGAATCCGGGTATTTTTCAATAAAGGTATTAAACCATTGAAGGGCGAGCCTGGTATTGAGGGGGTCTCTGTCCGGGCTCTTGATCTCCTTATAATAGGACAGGGCGAGCCTGTATGTGGCATAGGGGGCTTCCGCATGGCCGGGATGCCGCTTCAGGAACTCCTCGTACTCGATCGCCGCCTGTTCATACTCTTCTTTTTCAAAGTACGCGTCACCTGTCCTGAGCTCGGCGAGCGCCGCATACGGGCTGTACGTATATCTCAGCTGTATCTCTTTCAGGTAGGTGAAGATCATATCATAATCCCTGCCCCTGAAAATCCACGGGAAACCGCCTTTATCGGACGTGAGTTCCTTCATCGCGGCGTCATAGAGCTGCTCGTCGGTGAGGTCCTTCGGAACTTTTTTCGAGCCGCAATTTATTACGAAGAGCAGAGAAACAGTGAGAATTAGAACCGCGAGAATTTTTGTCATGAAGTCTTATAGTATTTAGATAAACATATCCGTGTCAAGTTCCGACGGAAATTGGCAAATGTCAGACATTTAGCCGCCGGGCCATATTTATGGCTATCAGATTATTAAATTTAACCAGAAATTTTGCGGTAGCCGGGACTGGATAATTAATTTTCGAAAAAATTCAACCTGCCGATAGTTTTGCCGGATAAGATACCCCTTGCCGCTCCGGACGACCGTGGTATTGTACCGGACCCCGGACTCAGATCAAATTACGGCCATAGCGGCATACAAAACTAAAAATTCAGGACTACCAGAAAAAGATCGGTCGACCGGAAGATGATCCCGACTTCCTCTTGATCGACTGAGCGACCCGGTTTGTAATCTTACATGAAGACGAGGCCTCTACCCTCGACTGAATGTATATGCTCCTTCCGCCCAGGGTACTCGACAGTGTGGGATTTATGGTGGCTTTCCCGGTCGAATCCGCGACAGCCGATCCAAGCGATATCGGGCTTCTTAAACTTAGCGCTTTCCCTTTGCACACCCCGCTGGTAATGGAAGACGTACCCGGAGTTCTCGAATAGTAGAATCTCACAACTGCGCCTTTAGGAGCGCCGGTCACGGTCAATGAATTCTTGACCCCCGCCGTTCCGGGGTTAAATCCGGTCAGAGTACCGCTCGCCACCGGAGGCGGTGTCGGCGTGGGCGGCGGAGGGGGCGTCGGAGAGGGCGACGGAGGAGCAGGATTACCCGAGGAGGCCAGGTCCACCGCAAAACCGGCATTCACTCTCCCTTCCCCGAAGTACAGAGAAGAACCGATATTCTCAGCCGTATCCCTCAATATCTGATCCACTTCCGTGTTTGTGAGGGATGTATCGGCCGACCATACAAGCCCCGCAACGCCGCTGACTATGGGAGCGGAGAATGACGTCCCGGACCAGGAGGCGTAAAAACTTCCGGCGACGTTAGACGTCCCGACCGCATTGACGATACTTACGCCCGGGGCAGCTATATCGACAAAACTCCCGTAACTCGAAAAGCTCGCGAGCGTATCGCTGCTGGTGGTCGCCGATACGGCTATCACATGATCCGCGGCGGCCGGACACTGAAGATTGCTGTTTGCTGAATTCCCGGCGGATGCAACGACCAGAACGCCCGCGTTCCACGCCGCATTAATAGCGTCCTGCTCGGACTGAGTAACCCCTGAGGACTGGCAGTCCCTGCCAAGGCTCATATTTATCACGACTCTCTTAGATGGATTATTCAAGGCGTAATTACGGGCGAAATTAATCCCCTCAATCGTGTCCGAAAGCGATCCCGATCCGCTGTCGCTCAACACCTTGACGGGAAGGATCGGACAATTCCAGCATAAGCCGGCAACACCCAACCCGTTGTTAGTTTTAGCTGCTGCTGTGCCTGCAACCCCGGTCCCGTGCCCGTGATTATCGTCTACATTTGTCCCGCAGCTGTTTTCGGTAAAGCTCCCTATAACGCTGCAACCCTGAAGCGATTTACCGGAGATGTCCTCGTGGACCACTTCTACTCCGGTATCCAGAACCGCGATTACAACGTTCGAGTCACCCGTTTCGGAGTTCCATGCCAGAGGGGCGTCAATTACGCTTAAATAAGACTGCTGACCGTACCTCGGATCGTTAGGGTTCAGGTCCGCATAAACTATGTAATTCTTTTCGACGTATTCGACGTCGGGATCGGCTTCGAGAGACCTCTGCATGCTCTCGATCGTATCCCCGGGCGCTACCTGAACCACCATTATTCCCAGATCGGAGAAGGACTCCCTTACGACGGCGCCCCTCGATTGAATCTGCGATACGGCAGCCGATTGGTTCGTATCGCCCTTCATTTTTACAATCAGCTCATCCGTAACATATTCTTCTTCCGCATAGGAAAGATATTCGATGGAAGACGTAACAAAAAAAAGAAAAAAGGCGATAAGGAACCTTGCCGGAAGCTTCCCATATTTAGTCATATTAATTTTCCTCCAATTAATCAATTACCGGTGAGATGCTGAGAATAACCCCGTAATATAAAGTTGCAATGTTTATGCCACCTCCAAGTAATCCAAATAATCAACAAACAAAGATATTTAAGTCTTACGAACAGGCGGCAGCAAAACTTAATCGACTAATATTTGTCGCAATATGACACAAATTGTCAACATTCTTGTAATTATCCATAATTTCACACAATTTATCTTGAATGAAACAGTATCTATCCAGCCCTCGGTTCAACGCGAAATTCTAGTCGAAGTTAATCCTGAGCTCGCCGTTATCCACGTTTATTCCCTTTGAAAGCGCATCATTTTTCTCGATCCCGCCTTCGGCGAGCGCCGCCACATAAGGGAGTATCGTATTGGAAAGGGAATAGGTCGAAGTACCCGAGACGAGTGAGGGCATGTTCGTAACGCAGTAGTGCGTCACCCCGAGTGTCTTGTATACCGGGGAGTCGTGCGTGGTCGGGATACTGGTCTCCGAGCACCCGCCCTGGTCTATGGCCACGTCCACGAATACACTCCCCTGCTCCATACAGGCTATCATCTCTTTCGTTATCACTCTCGGGGCCCTGGCTCCTGTCACCAGCACCGCGCCCACGACGAGGTCGGATCTCCCGAGCTCTTCCGAGATCACCTCCGGGTATGAGGGGAGCGTTCTGACCCTGCCTTCGAAATGCTCATAGTAGAATTCGAGCTTCCGGTGTTTGTTATCTATGACCGTCACCTCCGCGCCCAAACCGAGGGCCGAGAGCACGGCGTTAAGCCCCACAGTCCCGCCGCCTATTACGGTTACCCTGCCGTTCCTCACCCCTGCTGCGCCGCTCAGCAATACCCCCTTCCCTCCCTTCGACTTCTGGAGGAAATGGACGCCTACCTGGACCGACAGCCGGCCGGCGATTTTGCTCATGGGGGCGAGAAGAGGGAGTGAGCCGTCGGGGAGCTCTACGGTCTCGAAGGCTATCGCGCGGCATCCGCTCTTCTTGAGGGCCTGAACGAGTTTATTGTCGGCCGCCAAGTGGAGGTAGCAGAAAATAGTGTGATTTTTTTTTATTAACGGGTATTCGACCGGGAGGGGTTCTTTTACCTTGA
>Ga0155644_1149_pt1 | contig 11451 bp, 8 predicted proteins | sample RifCSPhighO2_12_FD_107301 | JGI IMG/M metagenome (GOLD analysis project Ga0155644, IMG submission 107301) | Candidatus Dadabacteria bacterium RIFCSPHIGHO2_12_FULL_53_21 | reverse complement strand
CAGCGTTGGTTATAATCATTTCCCTTATGGACCTGGATTTACTTAAGAAACTCTGCGAAGCGCCCGGGCTGCCCGGCCATGAAGGGCCTGTTAAGGAAATTATCAGGGGGATATTCGCCGAATTCACGAGCGAGATCAGAGAGGACGCACTCGGCAATATCATTGCGCACGTACCCGGCAAGGGGCCGAGGCTCGTCATCGACGCCCACACCGACGAAGTCGGGTTCATGGTGAGCCATATCGACGCCAAGGGGTTCCTTCATGTGATCCCGCTCGGCGGTATGGACCCGAGGGTCTTTTACGCGCAGAGGATAACCGTGTGGGGAAGGAAGCCCGTCACGGGGACCGTCGCAGCAATACCGCCCCACGTGAGCAGGAACGCGAACAACAAGGAAGCGCCCGAGGTGGAGGACTGCGTCGTCGACCTGGGTCTTTCCCCGGACAAGGTGAATGACCTCGTGAGGGTCGGGGACGTGGCATCGTTCTGCTATCCTTTCGAAGAGACTGAAGACGCGCTCATCTCCAAGGCTATAGACGACAGGGTCGGCCTCTTCGTCATGATAGAAGCGCTCAGAAAAAAGCCTAAACTCTCCTGCGACCTCTATCTCACCGCTTCATGTCAGGAGGAGGTGGGGCTCAGGGGGGCGCACGTGATAGTGCCGGCTATTGAACCCGATTTTGCGATAGCCATAGAAGGGACGGTCGCCATGGACGTGCCGGGCGTGTCCGAGTACAAGACGCTCGCCAATACCGGCAAGGGGCCCGAGGTGAGGCTCTCGGACAGGTTCCTCGTCGCACACAGGCCTTTCAGCGACTTTATTATGAAAACCGCCGAGCGTAAAAATATCCCATATCAGATCACGGTGAAGAAGGCTGGCTCGACCAACGCCACGGCGATGCAGGTCACGGGAAAGGGCACGCGCGCCGCGTCCGTTTCCGTGCCGGTCAGATACCTCCACAGCCCGAGCTGCCTCGCCTATAAATCGGATATCGGGCATACAATCGACCTCATCCACGCGGTCATAGAAAAAATCGGGGATTTTGGGAAAGACCCTTCTCTCTGATACACTTATTACGCATAATGCGGAATAAGAATTATTTACTCCCCCTGCTTGCCGTTTTATTCCTCGTCCGGCTGATCCCCGGAGAAAACGCTTACTGCAAAAGCGTCTCTGTAAATACGCCCGGGGAAACTAATGCTGCCCCGACCCTCGAGAACGCATGGGAGATATTCGGGGTCTATCACGAGGACCCGGGCAAAATAGACGAGACTATAGCCCTCACGGAAGAGGTACTGAAGCGCGACCCCGGTAACGTCACCGCGCTCGTTTTCCTCTCCCGCGTATGGCTCACGTACGGATACGTGAAGGCGCGGTCCAAGGAGGAGCTTATACGCGTCTTCGAGAACGGGAAAAACGCGGCGGAGAAAGCGATCGGGATCGAACCCGGCAGCGCCGACGCCCATTTCTTCTACGTCGCCAACCTGGCTTCGCTCGGCGATACGAAGGGGCTCTTCAACTCCCTCTTCATGCTGCCCGAGGTGAGGAGAGAGCTTGAGACGGTGCTCGAGCTCGACCCTGACCACGTGAACGGGCTCGCGATGACCGGGGCGCTCTATCTCTATCTGCCGTCCGTGCTCGGGGGAGACCTCCACATTTCCGAGGTATATCTCAAGAGGTCAGTCTCGCTCGACCCGCACGTTTCATCAGCCGGGCTATATCTGGCGGCCAATCTGAAGAGGCAGAAGAAATACGACGAGGCGCTCGAAGTCTTAAACGGCATACTGAACGACAGGAACCCGTCCTTCTATCCCGACTGGGTGGAGAACAGGAAGTACGCGTACATGATGAGGAAGCAGATCAAACAGGAAATGGGCGGCGAGACGGCTAAAAAGGATGAAGCCAGTACGCTCAATTGAAATTACAACGCATTTGAATCAGGTTTGAGGGACGTATGTACATAGAAGAACTTCTCGCTCTTTTCGATACGGCCGCAGCAGGCTTCCCCGCGCTTAAATCCGAGCGTGTGAGGGAGGAGCTCAGGCGCGCGATCGAGGGCAGGAAATACGACCTCCAGGACGTAGCCCTCATAGAGGCAATTCTTAAGCAGGACAGCCGCGACCTCGTAGAGTCCTTTACGGAGGCATACGGACCGGGATTAAAGGGGTTTGAAAACGAATCCGGGAATATGGAGTATCCGGACGGGGTCGGCCCTGAAACTGAGGCGATACGTATATATATCGCCTCCCTTGAGCATCTGATCAATTATTACCACACGAGCCTTATAGGCAAGCACTTCTCGAGCACCTGATAAGCGGGAGGCGACTGCCCTTCCCTTTCGGCGCTCTCAATCAGGCCTTCTTCTTTTTGCCCCTTTCTGACATCGGCACGTATTTGCGGTCCATTTCGCCCAGGTAAATCTGCCTCGGGCGGGCGATCCTCCTCTCGGGGTCTTCCAGGAGCTCGATCCACTGCGCGAGCCACCCCGGGTTACGCCCTATAGCAAAGAGCACCGTGAACATGTCGGTCGGTATGCCCATGCTCTGGTATATGAGGCCCGAGTAGAAGTCCACGTTCGGATAGAGCTTCCGCTTGACGAAGTAGTCGTCCTCGAGCGCTATCTTCTCCAGCTCGAGCGCGATTTCGAGGAGCGGGTTCTTGCCCTTGACCTCGAAAACGTCGTATGCGATTTTCTTTATTATCTTGGCCCTCGGGTCGTAAGACTTGTAGACCCGGTGCCCGAAACCCATGAGCCTGAATTCACCCGTCTTGGCCTTCTTGATGTATTCGGGGATGTTGCTGACGGACCCTATCTCCCTGAGCATCTGGAGCACGCCCTCGTTTGCGCCTCCGTGGAGGGGCCCGTAGAGCGCAGCTATTGCCGCGGCCGTCGCGGAATACGGGTCGGGGAGCGAGCTTCCGACGTTACGCATGGCGCTCGCGCTGCAGTTCTGCTCGTGGTCTGCGTGGAGTATGAAAAGCACGTCTATTGCCTTTTCTATAGCGGGGTTCGGCTTGTATTTGAGCTCGGTCATCTTAAAGAGCATGTTGAGGAAATTCCCTGCGTAGGAGAGGTCGTTATCGGGATACACGTAAGGCATGCCCATCGTATGGCGGTACGCGAACGCGGCCATGGTCGGCATCTTCGCGATGAGCCTGTGCACCTGAATGTCGCGTATTTCCTTGTTGAATATGTCCTTGGCTTCGGGGTAGAAGGTCGAAAGCGCCCCTACCGTTCCGAGGAGCATCCCCATCGGGTGGGCGTCGTAACGGAATCCGTCCATGAACCTCTTTATGTTCTCGTGGACTATGGTGTGATGGATGATGTTGTGCACCCACTGGTCGTATTCCGGTTTCGTCGGCAGCTCGCCGTGCAGGAGCAGGTACGAGACCTCGAGGAAATTGCTCTTCTCGGCGAGGTCCTCGATCGGATAGCCCCTGTACTGGAGTATGCCGTTATCTCCGTCTATGAAGGTAACCTTGCTTATGCAGGCCGCCGTATTCCCGAATGCGGGGTCATAGCTCATCATACCGAAATCGTCGTCCTTGACCTTTATCTGCTTCAGATCGGCAGCCCTTATGGTGTCGTTCTCGATCGGTATCTCGTAACCCTTCCCCGTCCTGTTGTCTGTGATGGATAACGTGTCCTTAGCCATGGTAATTCCTCCTTGTACGCTTTTCTTTCCTGCAAGGTTTTTTGTTTTGTTTTACTTCCAATTCAATTTTAAGGAGTATTTGTCCTAAATACGAGCGTTTGCGAACAACTAAACTTACCTTAACCCCCGAAATTATCAATATATATAAAAAATTTCGGGCGGGTGTATTATCACCCGGTAAATACGCCCTTCCCTTCCCTCGCCGCGGCAGGACCCGGACATGCCGGTGCATGGTCTAGGCGAGCTTTATCGGCACGGGTGAAATGCATCCGATAAATATTAAAAGCGCAATGAATCCGAGGAGTTTCCTCCCCGTGTCGAGCTCTCCCTCGTCGTGTATGGTGGGCGGGTGCTTCGTCCCCATGAACGTGAGCAGGACGGCCCACAGTATCCAGCCGGGCCAGCCTTCGAATTCGGGCAGGCGGCTCAAGAGTTCGCCCGCGCTGCTCCCCGTGAGCCTCTGAGAGAGGAGGAACAGGGGTTCGGTCCCTATGCCGAATATTATCAGGAGTGCAATCATGGCGATGGAGACGATTCTGTGCGTCTTCTTCGAAAACAGGGAATACACGATGTGCCCTCCGTCGAGCTGACCTGAAGGTATGAGGTTAAGTGCGGTTACGAAAAGCCCGACCCAGCCGGCGAATGCGACCGGGTGGAGGAAGAGGTCCTTCCCTTCGGGTATCTTCCCGATGAATATCCCCGAGAAGAATGAGAATATGAGGGGCGACCCGAGCGTGAGCCCCTGCTCCCCGGCACTGCCGGCGATGTCCACTATAGTCGAGAGCTTGATGCCTATGATGAGGACCGGGACGCTGGCTAATATGCCCGCGAGCGGGCCCGCTATTCCTATATCGAAAAGGGCTTTCCGGGTCGAGATCGGGGACTTGATCTTTATGAACGCGCCGAACGTGCCTATGGGCGAGATTATGGGCGGCGCGGGGATAAAGTACGGGGGCGTTATATCGACCCCGTATTTCCTTCCGTAAAAATAATGCCCCATCTCGTGAGAGCCGAGTATGAACAAGAGAGCGCCCGAGAACGCGAGCGCGCTCAGAACGGTGCCGCCGAACGAAAGCCCCGTCGCGAACGTGGTGAATACGGTGAGTACGAAGAGTACTATGTGTATCTTTCCGACTTTCATTTAGGGTGTAAAAAATACCTTAGTAAACGGAAATTGAAAGCGGCAATGCCGGAGAGCCGGTTTATTCGATCTCTAAAAGCGCCGGGTCAACTGTCTCGAGGGCCTCGATCAGGTACCTCTCGATATCCGACTTTTTCTTTATGTTCAGGATGTCGCGCCTCACGGTGCCGAGCATGTATTTATCGAGCTTCTTGCATAGGTATCTGATGTAGGGGACGTGCGACGGCGAAATGCTCAGATGCCTGTATCCGAGGGCTATAAGACTGAGCGCCCCCGAGGGGGTCCCGGCGAGCTCGCCGCACACCGATACGTCCATGCCCGAATATCTGGTTTTGTAGTATATGTCGTCGAGGACGCGCAGCACCGCGGGGTGGAAGCCCGAGTAAAGGTGCCCCACCACGTTAGAGTTCCTGTCGACGGCGAGTATGTACTGAATGAGGTCGTTCGTGCCTACGGAAATGAAATCGATCATGTCCTTGTAGTCGTCGAGCTGGTAGAGGATCGCGGGGACTTCGAGCATTATTCCGAGCGGCGGTATTTCATTTGAAGGCAGTCCCGTTTCGGCAGCCATCTGCTCTATTATCTCCTTCGCCGTCTCCACCTCCCAGAGGTTCGTTATCATCGGGAGGAGTATCCTGAAGCGGTATCCCTTCTTCAGCGTGAGCAGTATCGACCGTATCTGGTTCTTGAAGAGGTCCAGGTACTCCATAGAGAACCTTATCGCCCGGAGCCCGAGAAGCGGGTTGTCTTCCTTCGGGAACTCGAAGTAGGGAAGGAGCTTGTCGGCCCCTATGTCGAGCGTGCGGACGGTGACGTACCCTTCGAACTCCCTCGCGAGGTCGGTGTAAATCTTCACCTGCTCCTTTATCCCGGGCCACTTGGTGTACTGGGTGAATGCGAATTCCGTGCGGAAGAGGCCTACGTCATTTATGCCGTAATGCTTGGCGAGCTGTACGTCTATAGGGAAACCTATATTTGCCGTTATCTTCACGCCGAGCCCGTTGTGGTCGATACTCTCTTTCCCGGCCTCTTCTATTACCTCCCTCACCTTCATGAGCTTGATGTACGTGTTCTGGTACTCGGCGATGAGGCTCTCGTCGGGGTTGGAGAATATAAACCCGGTCTTGCCGTCGACTATTACCCTCTCCCCCGATTTCAGCAGGCTGCATATGTTGTCTATTCCCACAACGGCGGGTATGCCCAGGGACTTCGCGATAATGACGGCGTGGGAGGTCTCGCCCCCCCTCTCTATCACGACCCCGGACACCTTGTTCCTGAAGAGCATCGATATGAAGGAAGGCCCTATTTCGTATGCGACGAGGACTGAGCCCTCGCGGGGCTCTGCCGCGACGCTCCTGCCCTTCTTCAACTTGACGAGGTCCTGCAATATCCTCTCGCCTATGTCGCGGAAGTCCTGCGCCTTTTCCCTAAGGTATTTATCGCTCAGCTCTTCGAACTGCTGCGCTATGGATTCGATGCCTTCGATGACCGCGAGCTCGGCGGGGATATTCTTTTCCTTGAGCTTCTGCGATATGGTGTTCCTGAGCGTGGACCCTTCGAGTATCATGAGGTGGGCCCTGAATATGTCAATTTCGGCCTTGGACAGGAGGGCCTCGGAATCGAGCGTCTTGATGAGGTCGCGGAGGTCTTCCTCCACTTCCCTGAGCGCCGTTTTAAGCCTCCCTTTTTCTACCTTGGGGCTCGCAGGCGTGAGCTCGTCGGAGCTTATCTGCTGGAAGAGCCCCCTGAATATGAATACGTTGCCTATGGCGACGCCGGTCGAGACCCCCTTCCCCTGATATGTCCTCGTCTTGTGCTTGACGATCGAAGGGGTCTTCAGGCGCTCGAGCCTGTCGGCTACTTCGAGGAGCCCTGCCAGCCTCGAAGCGATTATCTGAAATAGCGTCTCCTCCGCCGGGTTGATCAGCCTCTTGTCCCTGGTCTGGCCGACGAGGACGCCGATGCACCTGTTCTGGAGGATTATCGGGACGCCTATGTAGCTCTCGTATTCCTCTTCCCCGATCTCGGGAAAATACCTGTACTTCGGGTGCTCGGACGCGGGCATTACGGTTATAGCTCTCGAGCTCTCGAACACGAGCCCCGTAAGACCCTCGTCGGGGCTGAGCGTGATCGGTGTTCTGAGCGGGTCGACGTGAAGCCCCTTCGTAGAGCGGAGCCTGAGCACGTTCTTATCCTTGTCCCACAGGTAGACCGAGACCACGTCGAAGTGGAGCGAGCCCGCGATCTTGTTCACGACCTTTTTCAGAATGGTGTTGAGGCCCGTGGATTTATTGACCAGGTCGCTTATTTCCTGGACAATCTTCAGATGAAAGTCGGCTCTGTCTACTGTTTTCTTGGTAATCATGAATTATTCCCGGCCCGGACATTAAAATACGCGGACAGGGCGTTTTCTACTGGGCATACGGCCTGTTCCGAGTATATTTTACACCGGACCCTGCGGTTTCAGCACGATACCGGAAGCGCCCGACACAAGCATCTCCGGTTCGGACGCATTATTTTTCTTAATAAATACACCGGGCGGGATTTTTTGGTATATTTATCGCCTGATTTATAATACTCGTTAAAAACCCGGATGCATAATTCCCGAATAAAAATATAATTCCGATTACGAACGGGTCAATAAGTAAACGGGACCGGGGCGAAAACTCGAATAACGGGACCGGGCCAAAGGACGAAAGGAAGCGGATAATGGAAACGCGTAATAAAGGAAAGAGGATAATAAGGGCGGCGATTATCGGGTCGGGACCGGCCGGGTTCTATACGGCCGAGCACCTTCTCAAGCAGACGGATTTCGAATTCGAGGCGGATATGTTCGACAGGCTCCCGACGCCTCACGGACTCGTGAGATCGGGCGTGGCGCCCGACCACCAGAAGATAAAGTCGGTTACGAAGGTGTACGACAAGATCGCTTCCAGCCCGAGGTTCAGGTTTTTCGGACTCGTGGAATTCGGCAGGCACATTACGCTCGAGGACTTGAAGAGGCACTACCACGTCGTCATTTTCGCCACGGGCGCTCAGACGGACAGGAAGCTCGGAATCCCCGGCGAGGACCTCAAGGGGAACCACACGGCAACCGAGTTCGTCGCCTGGTACAACGGACACCCCGATTACAGGCATATGAAATTCGACCTGTCCGGGGAAAAGGCCGCCGTCATAGGGGTGGGCAACGTCGCAATCGACGTCGCCAGGATACTCTGCCGCACCGTCGACGAGTTAAGAAAAACCGACATCGCCGACTACGCCCTCGAAGCGCTGGGCAAGAGCCGCGTCCGTGACGTGTACCTGCTCGGGAGGAGGGGCCCGCTCCAGGCCGCGTTCACCAATCCGGAAGTCAGGGAGCTCGGGAAGCTCACGGGCGCACACCCTGTGACACTCCCCCACGAAGTCGGGTACGACGAGTTTATAATCGAGGCTGTAGAGACGAATAAGGACCAGACGGCGATCAACAAGATCGAGATACTGAGGTCGTATTCCGACCCCAGGCACCACACTAAGAATAAAAGGCTCCACATCAGGTTCCTCGTTTCCCCGGTCGAGATCATAGGGGACGCCGGGGGCCATGTAGCCGCGCTGAAGCTCGCCAAAAACGAGCTCTACAGGGCCGAAGACGGAAGCGTACGCTCCCGTCCCACCGGAGAGTTCGAGGAGCTCGAGGCGGGCATCGTGTTCAGGTCTATAGGGTATCAGGGGGTCCCGCTGCCGGGCGTGCCGTTCCACGAGAAATGGGGGGTGATCGAGAACGAGAAAGGGCGTGTCACGGACCCGGGGACGGGCGGACACATGAAGGGCCTATACGCGGCCGGATGGATAAAGAGGGGGCCTACGGGCGTAATAGGAACGAACAAGCAGGACGCGGGCGAGACTGTCGGGTGCATAATCGAGGACGTAAGGAGCGGCGCTGTGATCGAGCCGCCCGAGCCGGACCCGGACAGCGTGCTCAGGCTCGTATCCGGCGCGCAGCCCGACTACGTGACTTACGAGGACTGGCTCGGGATCGATCACATCGAGATCGAGAGGGGGAAGGCCTCGGGGAGACCCAGGGTAAAGTTCACGAGCGTGGAAGAGATATTAGAAGCGCTAAAATCCAGGAAAAAGGCCGCGAACAGCCCGGATCAGACCTGAGATTACGTATAATGCATAACTTTAGATATATATGCTATCAGACTGTAGCCAATGATAATAATTTTCTTAATGGGTCGACTTTTCTCACGCGGAGCCTGATTCTCGCGCCCTCCTCCGGGACCTTATCCGAGCCCAGGCTGACCGGTGTTTCAAAGAGGTAGTCGGGAAGGTACGCGCTCGCCCTCTTGTCGGTGACAGAGCTTATGATCCCCTCGATCTCCCCCCCTTCGAGAGACCTGAGGTGCTTGTACAGCCAGTATCTCTCCCTCTGCCTCTCTATGGTTTTCTTGTCGCGAATGCCGACTTCTATGCGGGGATAGAGGTTCTCGATCTCCTCCTCCGAGTACGCGGCCTCCCCGTAGAGGAGCTCGGACACTATCTGCCTCTGCATAATAATGTCGGTATACCTCCTGATGGGAGAGGTGACCTGCGTGTAGACGTCTATGCCGAGTGACATGTGCGGCTCGGGGCTGAGCCCTACCCTGGGGGCCCTCAGGAACTTCACCACGCGCACGGGGTAAAGGGGGGCGGTCTCGTCGAGCGTCCTCACGTCGTCGGGTACGGGCTCGGGCTGCGAGCGGTAGATGCACGGGATCTTGTTCTCCCTGAGGAACCTGCCTGACATCCTGTTCATGAGTATCATCATCTCGGCCACTACGACGTGGGCTACGGAGTTCATGTAGTTCTTCTCAACTTTGATACGCCCTTCGCCGTTTATCCTGATTTTAAGCTGCGGGAGCTGGACTATGAGGGCGCCCGCTTCGAGCCTCCTGTTCCTGAGCCTGAGCGCTATCTCTCTCATCCTGATACCGCCGGGGTCATTTTGAAAGAACTCGCTGCCCCCGGCGTAGCTCATGTTCTTCCTGACCCTGATAATGGAGTTCGTGAACCTCTGGCTTTTTATGTTGTTCTCTCCGTCGAACGTTACGAAGAGCGACAGGGAAAGACGCTCGGTCCTCTCAACAAGGCTGAGCCTCTCCTTTACGAGCCTGAGCGGGAACATGTGTATGCGCTTTTCAGGGAGGTATATGGTTTCCCCGCGCCGCCCGGCCTCCTCGTCGGCGTCGCTCCATTTGGGCACGAGCGCGGCGACGTTCGAAATATGTATACCCACCTCCGTACCGTCGGCTGTCTCCCTTACCGATAATGCGTCGTCTATGTCTTCCGTGTTTTCGTCGTCTATCGAGAATATATCGAGCCCCGTTAAATCCTCGAAGCCTTCTCCGGGGAGGCCATCGCTAATCAACCTGTCGGATTCTATTTCCACGCCTTCAGGGAAGTCGTCCCTTATCGAGAACCTTTTTAATATTGGGTCTTCGTCTTCCTGCCACACCCCGGCTTTTATCAGAAACTCGAGAGCGCCTTCGACGTCCCTTATGCCTATCTCCGACAAGAACGATTTGGCTTCCGGAGACCGGCTGAATTTATCGAGGTAGGTTATGTATCCCCTGAGAAGGTCGACGTAGCCGGAAACCTCATTCGAGGCCCCGTTCACCGGGGGATTCCCCAGGAGCACCCCTTTAGCCCAGTAAAGGGCCTTTTCGAGTTCCTCCTTCTTTTTTTCCTCGGTTTCCTTCTTCTTGATTATTTCCCCGGCCTCTTCCTCGGTCCTCGGGGTATAGCCCTCCTCTCCCCTCCTGAAATAAATATCGTCCTTATCCACGGCCCAGAAGAGGGCGAGCCTCTCCCTGTCGGAGACGCCCCTTTCCCCGAAATAGAGCGACAGCAGCTCGTCGAACGGCACCTCGTCCCCGCTGCCTTCGTAGCACTCCCATATCGTCACGAGGTCTATACCCTGTTTCTCTTCGTCGAGGTCTCTCCTCAGATCCCTGAGCTTGAGCTTTTTTTCCGAAGCCGTGAATTCCCCTTCGATCTTCAAGCCGCTTATGAAAGCGACCTTGTCCGGGTCTATGTCCGCCTCCCTGCCCTCTTCCGAGAACAGGGTCAGCTTATCCCCGAGCGCGCGGATGAAAATGCCCAGCGACGGCTCCTTCCGTTTTCTGAACAGTACGACTTCGTGCGGCGATGGGAATCTTGATCTGGTCATGGAGGTAGTATTCTAATTGAGCGGACGGGTTTTACAAAAAATCAGGGAAAGTTCAGTGATTACAGGTCGTTTAGGGTTAAAGGCGGCTTCCGGAAAAGTGATTCAGCGGCTTTCCCTGTAATTCCGGAGCTCCTTAAGCAGCCAGTCCCCGGTATTTTCGGGTTCCCTTCCGGCGCATATGATGAGATAGTATTTGCCGCTTATCATGCTCTTCGTAGCGGCGTATTCGATGAACGTTTCCGTCGAGGTAATCTCGTCCTGGAAGTGTTCGTATTTCCTTTCGATATGCTCATACGCCTTTTGGCCGTCATAAAGCTTGCCGTTCCTTTCGAATTTGCAGGCTGAAGTCTTCACGAGCCCGAGCAGGTATTCGACTTCGGGTTTCTCGGCGGGGGGGACGTCGGCCGAGGAATATAGCGCCGCCGGAATGATATATACAAGCAGCACGATCAGGAATATTCGTAT
>Ga0155644_1013_pt1 | contig 11530 bp, 6 predicted proteins | sample RifCSPhighO2_12_FD_107301 | JGI IMG/M metagenome (GOLD analysis project Ga0155644, IMG submission 107301) | Candidatus Dadabacteria bacterium RIFCSPHIGHO2_12_FULL_53_21 | reverse complement strand
GGGATCTAGAAAGTATCCGAGTTCCCCTAAAATGCGAGAACACCGACAGGGCCAGGCAGATGTTAATTGCGGGGCACCCGCCCCGGTTAAATATTAAGTGAACCCCGAAGGACGTGTCAAGAAAGGGGTGTGCAGTTCTCTACGATTCGTAAAATGCGGGATAAGGACATAGCCTCCTTCAACTCTCCGTTCTTAATATGAATTTCATGTTAATCCGAAAATTCAGGGATGACACAGAAAGGATATTGATATATCCTTGTATAAAATAATACATTTTATTGTTTAGATATCACGGGTAAAGGAGAGCGCAAGATGGCGACTAAAAAAGAAGCAGCACCTAAAAAGACTGCGGGTAAGAAGGCGGCGACCCCCAAGACCGGGAATAAAAAATCCTCGTCGGCCAAGGAATCCGTTCAGGACAAAATCGCCAGAGTCGCGTACGAGCTTTTCGAAAAGAGCGGACGCCCCCACGGAAAAGACGTCGAGCACTGGATTGAAGCAGAGGCAATAGTCCTCGGCAAGAAGAAGAAAAAGTAAATACCGCTTCTCCCGCCAAATGTCCGGGAACGGTTCCCGAATATATCCATATCTATGCCTGAAAGCCCTTACCTGATCCTCCTAACGTTCTTGAATACGCTCCCGCTCCTCGTTTTGAATGTCCATGCATAATGAAATATTATCGAGAACCATCGGAGGCGGAATATGCTGATCGGGAATGTGCCGCTTTTTTATCCGTATAGTGGTCTCTTTAATCCATTGCAGGCCCTCAAGGGTACCGGCCGCCGGACCGCAACAAATAATCGGCTATTCATACCGGGCTGTCTCCGCTGTAAAATAATACACACAGTGTGTGATTTCCGCCCGTATCCGGGCACACAGGAAATGACGACACGAAAATCGGAGAGGAGGATATGAGGGCCTTATCTATCGGGCGTCCCGGGACATGAAAGCGTTCCGCCTGAGAACTCAGACGGCACGGTAACCCGCCCCGGACGACGGGCCCCCACAATCATCATGAATACAGGAATCAAGCTCACCGCGGAAGAGAAGAGACTGAGAGAGGACAGGGAAAAAAAGGCATACTGGAAAAAGTGGGGGCCATACCTGAGCGAGAGGCAGTGGGGGACCGTGAGGGAGGACTACAGCCCCGGGGGCACTGCGTGGGAATACCTTCCCCACGACCACGCCCGCTCTCGCGCCTACAGATGGGGGGAAGACGGTATCGCCGGAATCTCCGACAACCACGCGAAGCTCTGCTTCGCCGTAGCGCTCTGGAACGGGCACGACCCGATACTGAAGGAGAGGCTCTTCGGACTTACGGGCAATGAAGGCAATCACGGGGAAGACGTGAAGGAATATTACTACTACCTCGACAACACGCCGTCCCACGCCTACATGAAGTGCCTCTACAAGTACCCCCACAGGGCTTATCCCTACGACGACCTCGTCGAGGTGAATAAAAAGAGGAGCCGGCACGAACCCGAGTACGAGCTCATGGACACGGGCGTCTTCGACGAAGACCGCTACTGGGACGTTTTCGTCGAGTACGCGAAAAAATCACCCGAAGACATACTCGTCCTTATCACGGTCTCGAACAGGGGGCCCGCCGAAGCGGTGCTCCACCTGCTCCCCACGCTCTGGTTCAGGAACACGTGGTCGTGGAACGGAGGGGAAAAACCCTCGCTCCGCTACGCCGAGTCGGAGGAGAAATTGAAAGTGATCGAGGCCTCGCACCCGGAGCTCGGCAAGAGGTGGCTCTACTGCGATAACCCCGGAGGCCTCCTCTTCACGGATAACGAAACCAATTTCGAGAGGGTCTACGGCTCCCCGAACGAGACGCCGTACGTCAAGGACGGGATCAACGACTACATCGTCGGGGGCAGGGAGAGCGCCGTCAACAGCAAAGGCGCGGGGACGAAGGTATCCGCCCATTACACGCTCACGATACCGCCGGGTAAATCCGTAACGGTCAGGCTCAGGCTGTCCGACACTATAAACCTGATAGACCCCTTCGGAAAGCCCTACGACGCGGTCTTCGCGAAACGCAAGAAAGAAGCGGACGAGTTTTATAAGAGGGTATGCCCGTACACGCTCCCCGAGGACCTCGCCGCGATACAGCGCCAGGCGTTCGCCGGAATGCTATGGACGAAGCAGTTTTTCTATTACGTCGTAGAGGAATGGCTCAACGGAGACCCCCTCTCCCCCCCTCCCCCCGAGTCGAGGAAACAGGGGCGGAACCACAACTGGATACACGTCTACAACGAAGACATACTCTCGGTGCCCGACAAGTGGGAATACCCATGGTTCGCCGCGTGGGACCTCGCATTCCACACTGTTAACTTCTCCCTCATCGACCCCGATTTCGCAAAGCGCCAGCTCATGCTGCTGACGAGGGAATGGTACATGCACCCAAACGGGCAGATACCCGCCTACGAATGGGCTTTCAGCGACGTCAACCCCCCAGTCCACGCCTGGGCCGCCTGGAGGGTATACAACATAGAGCACAAGATGTACGGGCGGAAGGACATCCATTTCCTGGAAAGGGTCTTTCAAAAGCTCCTCCTCAATTTCACCTGGTGGGTTAACAGGAAGGACGCCGAGGGAAAGAACGTGTTCGAGGGAGGGTTCCTGGGGCTCGACAACATAGGGGTATTCGACAGGAACGCGAAGCTCCCGTCGGGGGTGATACTCGAACAGGCGGACGGCACGAGCTGGATGGGTATGTACTGCCTCAACATGCTCGCGATAGCTATAGAGCTCGCGAAGCATAACTCCAGCTACGAGGACATCGCGAGCAAGTTCTTCGAGCACTTCCTCTACATCGCGAGGGCGATAAACATGCCCGAAAGGGGACACGACGGCCTCTGGGACGAGGAAGACCAGTTCTACTACGACGTCCTCCACCTGCCTAACGGAAATCACCTGCCGATGAAGGTGCGCTCCATAGTGGGGCTCATACCGCTTTACGCCATAGAGACTATCGAGCCCGACGTGCTCGTGAAGCTCGGGGGGTTCAGGCAGAGGATGGAATGGTTCATAGAGAACAGGCCCGATCTCGGGCAGAACGTGGCCTCCATGGAGGAAAAGGGCGTGGGGGAGAGGAGGCTCCTGTCGATAGTCGATCAGGACAAGCTGAGGCAGGTGCTGAAGAAAATGCTCGACGAAAACGAGTTCCTGAGCCCGTACGGGATACGCTCGGTCTCGAAATTCCACAGGGACCAACCATACGAGTTCCACGTGGCCGGGTATGACTATACGGTCGAGTACGAGCCCGCGGAATCGACGAGCGGAATCTTCGGAGGGAACTCCAACTGGAGGGGCCCCGTCTGGTTCCCCGTCAATTTCCTGCTTATCGAGTCGCTCCAGAAATTCCACTACTACCTCGGTGACAGCTACAGGGTCGAATGCCCTACCGGCTCGGGGAAGTATATGAGCCTCTGGGAAGTGGCGAAGGAGATCTCCCACAGGCTCGTCAGGATATTCAAGAAGGACGCCTCGGGCAGGAGACCGGTTTACGGCGACGACGAGAAATTCCAGACCGACCCCTACTGGAGCTGCTACATTAATTTCTACGAGTACTTCCACGGCGACAACGGCGCGGGTATCGGAGCGAGCCACCAGACGGGCTGGACCGGGCTCGTCGGCAAGCTGATCCGTCAGTCGGGCGAGTACGGGACGATAGACGAAATTTAACGGCCCCCTCGTTTGTGCGGGCATAGAGAGGGGGCTCATTACAACGTCTATATATATGTCTCCGGCATTGAGGTTAATATGACGTGCTTAATTTAAATAAGGGTAAAAAATTCGCTTGACAACTTAAGAGGCATCCTTTATATTATCTACTAATATTAAGTAGCGCACTTAAAGTCATCCTCCATCCTCCTTTAAGAAAAGAGGGAACACTCCAGAAACGGATGTTCCCTCTTTTTGTTTTTTATAACCCTGATAATACAGAAAAAACCGGCCCTCGGGAATTGAAAAGTACTCAGAAACACATATAATTTTCATCCTGAGAGGCGCTTCCGGCCGCATATGGACCGTCGGCGGTGCGTAAAACCAATGAATAGCTACGATATAATCCTCTTTTATAAATTCGCGAAAATAGATGACCCTGAGGGTTTCGCCGCGGGGCAGAGGGAATTCTGTAAAAAAGAAGGGCTCCTGGGGAAGATACTAGTCGCGCGGGAAGGGATAAACGGCTCTTTTTCGGGCACGCGGGAGCAGATCGAGAAGTATAAAAAGTTCCTTACGTCTATCGAAGGGTTCTCCGACGTTACTTTCAAGGAAGAGACAGCTTCCTTCCAACCGTTCAGGAAGCTCATAGTCCGGGTGAAGAAGGAGATAATACGCCTCGAGCGGGAGGTAGATATGGGGAGAACGGGTAAGTACATCACCCCGGAAGAGCTCCTCGCCTTATATGATAGCGGCGGGGACTTCATCATACTCGACACCAGGAACAGCTATGAATCGGACGTCGGCAGGTTCAGGAACGCCCTGACACTCGGAATAGACTCGTTCAGGGAATTCCCCGAAGCCCTGGAAGGGCTCCGCGACAAGAAGGACAGGAAGATCGTGACATACTGCACGGGCGGGATCAGGTGCGAGAAGGCCACGGCCTATATGATAGGCAGCGGTTTCACGGACGTTTACCAGCTGAAGGACGGCATCATCAACTTCTGCCAGCAATACCCCGACACGGTGTGGGAGGGGAAGTGTTTCGTCTTCGACGACAGGCTCGTCTCGGACATCGAGGCCGAGGGCCAAGTCATTTCACGGTGCGCCGTGTGCGGAGAAAGCTCCGACCGCTACCAGAACTGCAGGAACCCCGTCTGTGACGACCTTGTAATACTGTGCCTCAAGTGCAGCGAAGAGAACGAAGGCTGCTGCTCGCATGAATGCCTCGGGGAATACCGGGCGCAGATCCGCAGGAAGACCCGCGAAAGACAGGGTTACAAATCGAAAACGGGCTGACGATACTCGAAACAAATCATCATCAAGCTTGGGGCTCGACATAGGGTAAACCGGGGACCGACCGAATTTAAGTTTAGCAGGTACGGAGGTTACAGAACGTATGCCCGCTCGTATGCCCGCGGGTGCTCACCCGCCGCTTCTCAGTCCTTTATATTTCTTGCTTTGAGCAAAAGAAGCAGGACGAAGGCGAGAAGGAATATCGCGTATAGGAAAGGCGGAAGCAGCTCCATAACGGTTTAAATACCCCCTGCTGAATCGTAATCGAGAAAATCCGGAGACCCCTTATATCCCGGGGTCTCCGCAGCTTTATTTCTCAGTGCTTACTGCTTGTCTTTTTTCTTACCCTTCGGTTTCGATTTCTTCGCGATGAAGCCCTTGAGCTCGGTGAGGTCCGGAGCGAGGAGCTCCTTTACCCTTTCGGTGTTGACCCTGGCCACGATGATGTGGCCGATCTCGGTGTTGACCTCGTCGTATATCCCCATCGCTTTCATCCCCTGGGCCTGTTTCTGGTTATCTTCGGTCGGGCTCACGTAGTGTACGGAGACCGCCTTGTACCTGTGTATCAGGAATATATGGATGAGGGCCATGAGCCTCTTCTTGCGGAACTTGTCTTCGAAGGTGTTCTGGTCCCTGATGGAAACGAAGTTGTTCCCCCAGCGGTCGTGTATGGTCGTGAAAATCGCGTCTGCCACTTTATTCCCGCCTTCGTCCTTGACCGAGAGCTCGAGGAGCTCCGAGCCCGCGGTATGCGGTCTCAGCTTTACGCTCAGGCGTCCCGGTATGCCGTAGTGCTCCGACCAGAGCTCGAACCAGTCTTCGAGAAGCCTGGGCGGGACTTCGGTTTCGACCAGGTGCTGTACCTGGGTCGAGCCCGCGCCCATGGCGACCGTGGTCGCGGTGCGTCCGGACGATGCGGCGAGCGCTCCGTCGAGCCGGGGCCCTCCGACGAGTGTCTGCGGCGTCCTGTAAGGCGAGTCGAGGAGCCTGAACTTCCTCTGGAGCCTCGCCAGCGCGAGCATCCCGTCCTGCTTGAGCGCCGTCGCGAACTCCTCGGCCGCGAGTCCGTCTATCTGGTGACCGCCGTAGGTGATGAAGTCGAATACGTAGCCGAGCTTCCCTATTTCCTTGGGGAAGTTCCTCATCTCCTCTTCGCTCATACCCGTAGTATCCCAGTTGAACGAAGGCGACAGGTTATAGGCGAGCATCTTGTCAGGGAACTCCGCGTGTACCGCTTCGGCGAATTCCCTGGCTTCTTCGTAATTTGCTGTTTTGGTTTCCATCCATATTAAATCGGCGTAAGGAGCGACTGCGAGAGATTTCGCTATGGCGTATTCTATGCCGCCCTTTACCTGATAGTAGCCCTCGGGCGTCCTCGAAAGCTCGCAGTCCCACAGGGCTTCTATGCCCATCTGTCTCGCCTTGTCCCTCGCGTGCTGGTAGGAGGCGTGCTGCGCGAATTCGAACCATTCTTCTATGGTCATCCCGAGGTTCCTGCCCTCTTCTATCGCGAACTCCATCTGCTCCGCTACAGCCTGGTCGTACGTCATAAGCCCGGATTCTACTTCCCAGGTCTCGACGAACTTGCTGGCCGCGTTCTCGAGCGGCTTGGTGATGCTCCTCTCCTTCCCTTCCTTGAGCGCCTGTATGCTCTTGTCTATTATAGGCGTGAGGCCCACCTTGTCGAACCACTCGTAGACCTCGTCGTACTCGGCGTCAGAGATCTGGTAGAGCATAAAGCCGTTCACGTCCGTGATGCCCTTGTCGTAAAACCTTTTCAGAATAGCGAGATAGCAGTTCTTGTATCCGGGTACGTTCGTGACGGTGGCTCCCAGTATGAACGGCTGGTCGCGCTCGTCTCCCCTTCCGTCGAGGAGGTTGGCGGCCTCGGCGTCCGTACGGGCGACGATGATCCCCGGCACCTTCATGATGTCGAGCTGAAACCTCGCCGCGTTCAGTCTTTTTATCTGCTCGTCAACAGGCACCAGCGCCTTCCCGCCCTGATGGCCGCATTTCTTCGTGCCGGGCTTCTGGTCCTCTATGTGGTACCCGGTCACGCCCGCTTCGACGAACCTCCTTACGAGGTTCCTGACGTGGGCGTCTCCCCCGTGCCCCGTGTCGGCGTCGGCTATGATGAACGGCCTGTAATCGACCTTGGGAGTAGCCTTCCTCTCCTTCTCCGACATGCGCGACCTCATGAACTTCTGGTTCCGGTCGGCTGTCAGGAGAGCGCGGACGAGCCCTGCGGCCTCATCCGGCACCTGGCTCAGCGGATAGCTCGCGAGGTCGGGGCCCGGGTCTTCCGAGAGAGATCCTTTCGCGGACGTAGCCCAGCCGCCGAGATATATCCCTTCTATGCCTATGCGCTTCATCGTCACTATCTGTCCCGGCGAATAGGGCCCGAACGTGGTTATCTGCTCGCCCCTGGCGAACAGCTCACGGAGCCTGTTGTAGAATTCCTCGGAATATTTCCTTGCTACCGTGTAGTCGTTTTCGATGGTCCCGGCCTGCTGTACGACCTGGCGCGCGGAGTATAGTCGCCTTATGCCCTTGAACCTCGGCTGGGCGAACCAGTCCTTCATCTCCCTGACTTCCCTTTCGAACGAATCGAGCTCGTCCTCGAGCGTCGTGTCGAGCCTCGTCTCGGGCAGGAAGTCGAGGTTCTCCGTGATCCTCGTGCCGTCTTTTTTGAAGGCGTCCATGTACTGCTTTATCCTGATCTTCGCGGTCGATAGGTCGTGGTTGTTGAGGTTTATATTCAGGAGGTCGATGTACCATGGGGTCTTGATGCTGTCGAGCACGTATGTTTCCACTATCTCCCTGGCTATGGGGAGCGTGGTGGGCTTGGAGTCGTCGTGGACGTCCTTGTCCTTCGCCCGGAGCAGCTTGTCGTATTCCTCGGCGAGGAGCCTTTCGAAGAGGTCGGACGTGAATATGTCCCCCGCCTTTACTCCCGTTTCCTCATCGTCCTCGGTAAGCACGGCGCCCTTGTCTACCCATTCCCAGAGTATGCTGAGGCGTATCTCGCCCGTGGCCATGTCTTCCATTAAATAGAGTATGTCGTCGTTGCCGAAGAAATCCGCAGGTTTAAGCGCTGCGGCCTGGAAACCCTGTCCGAACGCGTTCCCGTATTGAAGGGCGACCGACATCAGGTTCCTTGCCCCCCTTATAGTCCGGGGCGCCGGCTCTAGCAGGGTGAGCCCGTCCGCGTCCTCGTCAGAATAGGTGAGCGTCGGGAATTTCCTTCCCATCTGGTTTTCCTGCCCCGCCTCTTCCCATACGGGCCTGATTATATGCACCATCTTCCAGTGCGCGACCCACTTCCCGCTCGCACCCTCCTGCTGCTCCCTTCTGGCCCCATCGACCGCTTTCTTCATGCCTTCTTTTACGCCTTTATCCGAGCCTACCGGTATGTTAGGCTCCATCCCGCCCTGCCAGAGGGCGTAGTTATGGTTGACCCCGGGGGTGTTTACGGCTCTGCGCACCCGGTCTTCGTAATTCCTCATATATCCGTAAGTCATCGTTATCGATTCTATGCTCGGGTTAATGAACGACTGGTCCCACGCCATGGCGTCGGAAACGCTGTTTATGTAATCCCACCTGCCGGTGTTGAACCCCACGAAATGCCTGCCGAGGGCTGCGCGTATCTCCATCAGCTGGAACGTAGCCTCGAGCTGTTCGATGAGGACGTATACCTTGATGCTTCCGAGCGGTATGCTCAGGTGATCCTCGAGCGCCGAAAGGAGCTCGTTCCAGAAAGCGGCCTCTTCGGCCGTCTGTATCTTGGGCAGGTAGAGCACTATCGAAGAGCCTGACTTGTCGAGCTCCTGATAGTTGTTCACCACGTAAAGGACGACGTCGACTATGGAGGCCGAGAGCATGAGGCCGTTCTCGTCCCTTATGTGCCTGTCGTCGAGATGGAGACCCCTCGCCCGGAATATCTTCGTCGTGAAGTCGAGCTGCTTTCTCCAGTCGATAATTATATCCCGCCCAAGGAACCCCTTCGCCCATTCGTTCATCTCCCTCGAGACCTGCTCGGCGACGTTCATGAACATGGGGTCTTTCCTGATGGCGAGCTTCAGATTCCTCTGGTTGTCGAGCGACATCGTGCTTATCTGGCCGAGGGCGTCCTCGCCGTCGAACATCCAGCCGTCCGCTCCCGAAAGGAGCGCGTACGCCACGTTACGTATACTTTTGTCGATAGAAGTATTAGGCTTGGCGGCCGGGCCTGTCCCCTGAATCCACTGCCTCTGGAGGTCGTGCGGGACATCGGAGCCCACGAACTTGCCGTCCCTTGCGTCCTGCACCTTGATATTCGTGCGGGGTATGAAATCGTTGGGGTTGAGGAACCTTATCCTTTCCCTGTTGCGGTTGCGCTGGGCCCTCCTGGCATACCGCTTTTCCATCAGCATCTTCTGGTCTTTATTGAATACCGAAAGCGCCTTCAGGGCTTCCAGAACTTGCGGCGTGTATATGTCGGCGTATTCGCTCGCGAGGCTGTTCCTTATCTGGAGATTCCTCGGGGCGGAAATTACCTTGAACGGCGGTTTTGAAATATCACGAACGGTGCTCATGTCGCTCCTTCTCCTTAGGTTTTTATACTGTGCAAAAGATTAAAAAAGGGAACCATCATTATAATACAACAGGCCTTCAAATCAAATAAAACCACCATAACTCACTATGTTTATTAATATAATTACCGCTACATAGTAATATTTCGTCCGGGCCGCGGAAGAATATTCTTCCGCGATGCACAATAGGCGACCATAGGTTATTAATATAGAACCCTGCCCCCTTTAAAACATTTTACCCGTTTTTAAGCCCTTGTGAATTGCCCGCCGATAATTTTCCAAAACCATTAAGAACAAGGGGTGTCCAGTTAATTTTACTATCTTTTTTATATAAATTGATTTTATTCCGCTTTAATTAAATCCAGGAGTTTCATCGAACTATCGGAGGAGGACAATTATGAGCTTATCCGCCAAGATAATTCCTCTATGGTACTTTCAGATGCGCTTTCCGGGTGTTTTATGAATAAACTCCTCCATAATTTCCATCTGAATTTTTTGAATTTCAAGCAGTCTTCTCCACTGGTGTGAAAGCAGCTGATCCATTTTGGCGTGCAGGTGTCGTATCCCTAATTCCGCTTTCAAATTAATACGATAATCACTCTCTGACCTCATACGGTCTTTTGCCTCCTCGCGATTCTGAGTCATCAAAATAACAGGAGCCTGAACGGCCGCTAAGCACGAAAGAACCAAGTTCAGAAGGATAAAAGGGTACGGATCGAATGGTTTTTGCATAAGAAAGATTGTGTTCATTACTATCCAAAATAAAAAAACAATGGAAAAGATGCCAAGGAAGTACCAGCTCCCTCCGAATTCGGCAATCTTATCAGCCATACGCTCGCCAAAAGTGAGCTGCTGGTAAAATTCGGCATTGATGTTCCTGGAAACCAGTTCCTCGTTTCTCAGGCTTTCAACTAATTCCTGTTCAAGTGAAGAAAGTTCCCCCTTATCCGTTTCGAGAACATCCTCTATGTAATCCGCTCTAAAACGGTTGAGGCAGGATAGACATATAACATTTTGTGAGGACCATTCGGGATGCTTTTTAAGAATGCACTCCTTCACAGAGCCGTGAATAATATCTCCGTGCATTTGATCAATCAAAGATTTTTGTTCCCCGCAAATGGGACAGAGAAAAGTGTTTTCATGTTTTTCTTTCATATTATTCCTCCTGCTTAACAGTGTATAGGTTCACGACATATGAGACAACCAGGAAGTAACCTGCCCCCCATAATAGGTTCATAAGTTCAATAAGAAGAGGCTTACAGTGCATAATGAGAAAGGAGGGTGAGGGTGGGAAGGCTAATTCTAAATCAATCCGTGACTATCAGGTCTCCGTGTATTAGTGCAAACAACTAACTTTAAGGGGGGGCTATATACGGGGGCTTGACAGAAGCAGGGGAGCTACGTAGCAATCATATAAGGACACAATGCGCATTTCAGTGTGTGTCTGCCTGGGCTTCGCTCCACGGGGGGCCGCTCTGGCAGCCCTTCTGTTACGCGCAGGTGGGAGGACTCGCGCTCGCGACGGTGATAGAGCTCGTGCTCGTTCCGGTATTCTACGCGGTATTCGTGCTCGATCTCAAGATTATAAAGTGGGGGAAAGTCTAAATCCTCCCTAATCTATTTAGACTTCAGCAGCATCCAGCCGGAAGTTAATTTACTTCGGTGCCTTTATTGTTATGGAGTCCGGATGCGCACTCGTTTGCATCCGTTCTTTTTCTAAGGAGGGAATTAAAGGCATTTTCCCCCTTTGGAAAAGGGGAACAATTCCGACAATTCGGAGGAATTGGTCGATGTTGATTAACAGCAAAGGAGTTCCTTAATCGAAGTGACTTGGTTATTGAAACCAAATTCAGGGGGATTTTTCTTGTGGGACAATGGGACAGACGGGCTGGGTATATACCCGGATCATGTGTCCCGATGTCCCATATGCTTTGGGAAAGGCAAGAGAAGATGAGACCCTGAATATTTTGGATTGATAAACGAATAAGCGG
>Ga0155644_1156_pt1 | contig 11545 bp, 10 predicted proteins | sample RifCSPhighO2_12_FD_107301 | JGI IMG/M metagenome (GOLD analysis project Ga0155644, IMG submission 107301) | Candidatus Dadabacteria bacterium RIFCSPHIGHO2_12_FULL_53_21 | reverse complement strand
GGGGAAGAGGTAACGGCGGCTGTAGAAGAGCCCGAGGAAACAAAGGAAGGGCTTTTCGCGAGGCTCAGGAAGGGCCTGTCCAAGACCCATACCGGGCTATTCGGCAGGCTCGGTGAAGTACTCTCCAAAAAAGAGATAGACGAAAGCGTATGGGACGACTTCGAAGAAACGCTTATTATGGCCGATATTGGCGTAGGGACTACGATGAAGCTCAGGGAAAGGATAGGGGCGGCCATACAGAAAAAATCGCTCCGGGACGCGGACGCTATAACCGGGGCGCTCAAGGAAGAGATACTGAGGATACTGAAAACAGCGGAGGGCAGCCCGATACGCATCAGCACAAAGCCCTACGTCATTATGGTAGCCGGGGTGAACGGGGTGGGAAAAACGACTACGATAGGTAAGCTCGCGAACAGGCTTAAGAAGGAGAACCTGAGCGTGATGGTCGCGGCGGGGGATACGTTCAGGGCGGCCGCCACCGAGCAACTCGAAATCTGGTCGAAGCGTGTGGGATCGGATTTCATCAAGGGGCAGAGCGGGGCCGACCCGTCCGCGGTCGCGTTCGACGCCGTGAAAGCGGCCTCGGCCCGCGGGACCGACGTGCTTATCATAGACACCGCGGGGAGGCTCCACACGAAAGGGAACCTCATGGAAGAGATAAAGAAAATGAAGAGGGTGATATCCCGCGAGCTCGCCGAGGCGCCTAACGAAACCCTCCTCGTGCTCGACGCGACCACGGGGCAGAACGCAATCCAGCAGGCGAAGATGTTCAACGAGGCCCTCGACGTAACGGGCATAGTGCTCACGAAGTTAGACGGGACGGCGAAGGGGGGCGTGATAGTGGCTATCGCCGACGAGCTGAATATCCCCGTCAAATATATAGGTATAGGCGAGAGCCTGAGCGACCTCCGGGAGTTCAACGCCGATGAATTCGTCGAAGCCCTGTTTTACTCCGGTGAAGAATCTGTGCATTGACATACACCGTCGCTTTATAATATGAATTTGTATTAATGAATCGTATGAAAAAGGAACCGCACGAAAAGTACATGTCTCTCGCAATAAGCCTCGCCAAAAAGGGGGAAGGGATGACGAGCCCGAACCCGCTCGTGGGGGCGGTCCTCGTAAAGAGGGGGAAGATCATAGGGAAGGGTTACCACAGGAAGGCGGGGCTCCCGCACGCCGAGATCGAGGCATTCATCGACGCCGGGAGGAAAGGACAGGACGTCGGGGGTTCGACCCTTTACGTATCGCTCGAGCCCTGCTGCCACAGGGAGAAGAAGACCCCGCCCTGCACGGACGCGGTTATAGAGAAGGGTGTCGGGGAAGTGATCGTCGGCGCGCTCGACCCGAATCCGAGGGTGAGCGGGAAAGGGGTAAAAACGCTTAAGCTCGCGGGCATCCGCGTAACTACGGGCGTGCTCGAGGAAAAGGCCTGTGAGCTGAACGAGGCCTTTAACAAATACATAACCACGGGCACCCCGTTCGTGACACTCAAGCTCGCGGCCACACTCGACGGGAAGATCGCGACGCATACGGGGGACTCCAAATGGATAGGGAGCGAGAGGCAGAGAAAGATGGGACACAGATTGAGGAACCTTGCGGACGCGGTCATGGTCGGGACAGGGACGGTCCTCAAAGACGATCCGAGCCTGAACGTAAGGCTCTATAAGAACGCCGGGAGGCAGCCCGTGCCCGTAGTGCTCGATAGAACGCTAAAGACTCCGGTTAAATCGAAAATATTCTCCGCCCATGATAGCGTGATAATAGTAACGGGGAAATCGCACGACCGGGTCAAGAGTAAGAAGCTCGAAGGGGCAGGCGCAAGGATTATCGAGGTCGGGCTCGGGAGGGACGGACACTTAGGTCTCATTGAACTCGTCCGCGAGCTCGGGAAGAATGAAATTACGAGTCTCCTTATCGAAGGGGGGAGCGCGACTGCGGCGCTGGCTCTAAAGAGCGGGATCGTGGATAAGGTCGTGTTCTTTTACGCGCCCAGGGTCATAGGCGCCGAAGGTTTGAGCATGATTGGCAAACTGGGCGTCTCCCGCATAAAAGACTCCCTCGGCATAGAAAGGGTGAAAATAAGGAAATTCGGCGACGAGATTATGGTCGAAGGCTATGTGGCTAAATAAAACCGTCAAAAGAAATGATATGCTTTACCCAGGCGATGGATAATAAGAAAAAAGAGAGAGCGGGACTGTTCGGCGGGACTTTCGATCCCGTGCATTTGGGCCATCTGCGGGCAGCGGAGGAAATAAGAGAGCAGCTCTCTTTAGACATGGTGTACTTCATACCTGCCGCCATCCCCCCTCATAAGAACACGACACATACCACACCGTCAGGACAGAGGCTCGATATGCTGAGGCTCGCGGTGGCGGAAAACCCGCGCTTCGACATATGCGATTACGAGCTTGGGAAAAGTACTCTATCTTATACCGTGGAGACGCTAAGGCACCTGAACGAGCTTAATCCGGATTCGGACTATTATTTCATAGTAGGAAACGAGCTGTTCGGGGAAATAGAGACATGGAAGGAGTACAGGGGGCTATTCAGGCTGGCCAATTTCGCGGTGATCACGAGGCCCGGTTATTCGGACGCGAATGAAGCGAAACTCCCGCTTGCCCTCGAAAACGATTTTAGTTATTATAAAGAAAAAGACGACGTGAGATTCTACATAGATAAGAACTCTAAATTAATTGCTTTTTCCAAGATACGGGGCCTCGAAATATCTTCTACGGAAATAAGGCGTTACGTGAAGTCAGGGAGGTCGATCAAATACCTCGTCCCGGCATCCGTTGAGGAGTACATTCTGAGTAACAACATCTATAAAACGGAGGAATACCTATAAACTCAAGAAAGAAGGCTCTCGTTATGGCTCAAGCGGCATGGGAGAAAAAGGCGGACAATCCCTTGCTTCTCGACGTCGGCTCCACAAGCGACGTAACCGATTATTTCCTCGTCTGCAGCGCGAATTCGACAAGGGGCGTAAAGACTATAGTAGATAATATAGAAAAGACGCTCGATGAAGCGGGAGAAAAGGTTATCGGGATTGAAGGGTATTCGGAGGGGAACTGGGTGCTTATCGATTCCGCCGACGTTGTCGCGCACGTCTTTTATGAACCAAGCAGAAAATTCTACGATATAGAGAGCCTCTGGATCGACGCCCCCCGTGTAAAAACGTCTTTCGAAGACGATATCAAGAAAAAACCCGGCGCGCTTCAGGAAATGCAGGCCGCCGAATGAACCATTCCATAACCGGCTCAACCCGCTACAGATAAGAATATTTCGGTAATTGTGAATCGAGGTAATTAACAAAGTCCCCAAGTGAACCCATAACCTCACTCGGGTAAGCCCGGAATTATATTTCGCGTATCAGCCTCTACTTACTGCCCTTCTTTAAACCCGCGCCTCCGGATGAAAGCGGGGATTTCGAACTCGTCCTCACCGATGTCCGTGGGGAGCTTTGTCACAAGCTTTTTTATATTCTGATTCCTGATGCTCTGTATTCCGGTCGCTATGACCGTAATCTGAACAGATTCCTTGAATTCGGGATTGAATACCAAGCCGAAAATGAGGTTTACGTCCTCGTGAGCCCGGTCCTTTATATAATTGCAGGCTTCGTTGAGCTCCTCGATTCCAAAGTCAGGAGAGGCGGTTACATTGAGGAGAATGCCCGTCGCGCCGTCGATCGAAATGTCTTCGAGTAAGGGGCTCGTAATCGCGGCTTCGGCTGCTTCGACCGCCCTGTTGCTGCCCTCGGCGTAGCCCGTACCCATGAGGGCCTTTCCGCCGTTCTCGCCCATGATGCTCTTAACGTCGGCAAAGTCCACATTGATATAGCCCGTACCCGTGATTATGTCCGATATACCGCGCACTGCCTGGTGGAGGACTTCGTCGGCTCTCTTGAACGCGTCGAGTATAGTAATCTTGTGCACTTCCGTCAGGCGGTCGTTCGGGATAACGATCAGCGTGTCGACTTCTTTTTCGAGGCTTTCTATACCCGCGTGAGCCTGCTTGTTTCTCTTTGGACCTTCGAAGCCGAATGGCCTCGTAACTACGCCGACAGTGAGGGCGCCGCATTCTTTCGATACCTGCGCGATGATGGGCGATGCCCCGGTGCCGGTGCCTCCTCCCATGCCCGCTGTGATGAATACCATGTCCGCGCCTTCGATCGCTTCAGCGATCTTGACCTGGTCTTCGATCGCGGCTTCCCTGCCGAGCACGGGGTTACCGCCGGAGCCGAGCCCTTTGGTGGTCCTGCTGCCGATCTGGATTTTTGCGGATGCGAGGGATTTCCTCAGGTCCTGCGCGTCGGTGTTTGTCACGATAAACTCGACGCCGTGGAGGCCCTTTTCTATCATTGCGTTTATAGCGTTGCCGCCGGCACCGCCCGCGCCGATGACTTTTATTCTCGCCTTTTGTTCTATACCTGTGTCTTCGAGCTCAAAGTTTGCCATATCTAACACCCTCCTCAGTATAGTTAACTCATTTTAACCTAAAAAAACTCCTGAAACCAGTTTTTCATACTGTCAAATATTTTTTTGAAAACATTTTCATCGCGTATCCGTAGTTTCTTGTCGCCTTTATATCCGCAGCCGTATAAGACGAGACCGACTCCCGTGGAGTAAACGGGGTTGGCAATTATATCGGTAAGCCCTCCGACGTCGGTCGGAATGCCCATTCTTACGGGCATTTCCAGAACGTGTTCGGCGAGCTCGACAGTTCCGTTCATGATCACGCTCCCGCCTGTTATAACCACTCCCGCGGGGGCGAGGTCTTCCAATCCCGACTTCTTTATCTCCCTTTTCGCGAGGGCGAAAATTTCTTCCATACGAGGCTCGATAATCATAGCGAGATCCCTTCTCGATATTTTTCTGAAATGCTTTCCGCCCACGCTCGGCACCTCTATCGTCTCGTCGGGCGAGACGAGCTCGGTGAGGGCGGAGCCGTATTTCTCTTTTATCCTTCTCGCTTCCGCAAGCGGCGTGGAGAGCCCGAGGGCGATATCCCTGTCTATATTATCGCCGCCGAGGGTAACGTTTTCGGTATAGCGTATACTGCCGCCGACAAATATGGCTATATCTGTCGTCCCGCCGCCGCAGTCTATCATAACGACGCCTATTTCCTTTTCGTCCTCGGTAAGCACCGCTTCGCTCGAAGCGAGCTGCTCGAGCACGATGTCGGCCACGTCCATACCGGCGCCGTGTATGCATTTTACGAGGTTCTGGGCCGCTGTGACCTGCCCCGTGACGATATGTACTTTGGTCTCGAGCTTGATTCCGTAGATACCCACCGGGTCCTTTATCCCGCTCTGTCCGTCGATTGCGTATTCCTGGGGAATTACATGAATTATTTCCCTGTCTGCGGGTATCAGCACGGCGTTCGCCGACTCTATCACCCTTTCGACGTCCCGTTTCGCGACCTCGCGGTCCCTGATCGTTATCATCCCGTGCCCGCTCATGCCCTTAATATGGCCCCCCGCAATGCCCACGAAGACCGTCCGAATCTCGCATCCGGCCATGTGCTCGGCTTCTTCGACCGCGTGCTTAACCGACTGAATTGTATTCTCTATATTTACGACGACCCCCCTCTTAAGTCCGTAAGAGGGGTATGTACCTACGCCTATTATTTCGACTTCCCCTGTTTTTGAATTTAATTCACCCACAATTGCGCATATTTTTGTCGTCCCGATGTCGAGCCCTATAATCAAATTCTGCTCTTTACCCATCCTGTGCTCCCGCTTTCGCTGCAGGACCTTTGAAATCCACAACTCCCATGCTGCCCGAGGATACGTTGATGTAGGATTCCTCCAGGCCGAGGGAGTTCGAATATTTAATAATCCTTTCCACCTTGTCCCACTTTACAACTATGTCGTTTCTGTCGAATTCAATGCGGCGGTTATCGTTCGTGAATACGGTGATTCCGTATACCGAACTCAGCTGGACCTCTGAAATATCGTCCCATTTCAGCACGGCGCTGTTTTTAGATAACTCCAAGATCTCGAGGGCCTCTTCCAAAAGCTTCGGGTCCCTTATACCATCGCCTATCAGAACCGGAAAATCAAGCCCCAGATCAAAATTTCCGGTGCCGAGCATCCTGCCCGTCCTGCTCATATAGAGGGGCTTTCCGCTTTCGGAAAGCATGATGCAGTAAACGTCCTCTTCCTCGATTGTTACAGTGACCTTTTTGGGAAACTCTTTTTGGACAGAGACGTTTTTTATCCAGGGATTTTTCTTAATCTCGTCCTCGACCTGCTTCTCGAAAAAGAATATGCTGCTTTCGCCTTCTCTCAATCCCGACCTCTTGAGAATTTCCCTGCCGACTATTCTCTTGTTGCCTTTTATATCCACCTCTTCCACCGTGAACATCCCGAGGTGAAGCGTCACGTATGAAGAAACCGCAAGAACGGCTACTACGAATAGAGCCGAGAAGATTAGTATCGCTTTACGGTATGGGAACCTTTTGTTATCTTTCAACTTTATCCTTCCCTATTACCCTGACCTCTGTTTCGAGGGTTATCCCCCTCTTGTCGAGCGCCGCCTTTTTCGCCTTTTCGATGAGCCCGAGCACGTCGCTCGCGCTGGCGCACCCGGCGTTGACGATGAAATTGGCATGCATTTCGGAGAACTTTGCGCCCCCGATAGAGAGGCCCTTGAAACCGAGCTCGTCGAGGAGCTTTCCGGCGGGAATTTCCGGCGGGTTCTTGAATATAGAGCCCGTGTTCGACATTTTAATCGGCTGGGTGCGGTTCCTTTTATCCATGTATTCCTTAACGCTCCGCTCGATCTCCTGCGGGTTACCCTGCCTTAATCCGAAACTTGCCCTCGTTATTACGCTCCCCTCGGGGAGGTAGCTTTTACGGTACTCGAATTTCAAGTCTTTTCTGTCGATCGCGATTTCCTCACCGCCGAGCCAGACCCATACCGTCTCTAGCACGTCTTTTATCTCGCCGCCGTTAGCGCCCGCGTTCATGAAGATTCCGCCCCCGACAGTCCCCGGGATCCCGGCCGCGAACTCGAAACCGGTGAGCCCCGCCTTAATCGTCCTGTTGAGTATCGTGCCGAGGACGGCGCCTGTTTCCGCATATACTTTGTGATCGTCGGTAATTTCTATATTTTTCAGCTTCCTCGTCGAGACCACGACGCCTTCTATACCGGTATCGTAAACGACCGTGTTGGAGCCAGCCCCGAGCACAACCCAGGGCTCGCCTGACCGTGTGAGCAGGTCGAGCAGCTTTTTGAATTCTTCGAGGTTATTCGGCGTAACCAGGATATCCGCGAGACCGCCTACACGTAATGAGGTGTACTTGCTCATGGGGTACATCCGGTCGATTTCAGAGCCTATGAGCGCTATCTCATGCACCAGGCTCATGCGATCTCCTCTGCTATCTTTTCGCCCACCGCCCATACGTTGCCCGCCCCGAGGGTGATTACGACGTCGCCGGGCCTGACGGCGTTAAGCACGGAGGATACGAGGTTATCGCTCCCGTTCGAGTAGAACACGTTCCTGTGGCCCTTCTCCTTTACGGACTGGTAGAGCGATTTGGACGTGACCCCTTCTATCGGGTCCTCTCCCGCGGGGTAAATATCCATCAGGAAGAGCACGTCTATGTCGAGGAGCACATTCGCGAAATCGTCGAAAAGGAGCTTCGTCCTCGAATAACGGTGGGGCTGGAATATCGCGACTATCCTGCCGAGCCCCGAATCCTTGACCGCATCTATAGTCGCCCTTATCTCGTTCGGGTGATGGGCGTAATCGTCGAGCACGAGCACGTCCTTGCCCCTGCCCTTTATCTGAAGCCTCCTGTCGATGCCCCTGAACTCGCCGAGACCGTCCCTTATATCCCCGAAGCTCATCCCGAGCTCCATTCCGACGGCGACCGCGGCGAGGGAGTTCTGCGCGTTATGCCTGCCCGGGACATTCAAGCTGATCTTTCCGAGCGGGGAACCGTTGAGCACGGCTTGGAATTCGGTATTGAACCCTGATATGCCGACTCCCTCAGCCCTCAATTCAGCTTCAGGGTGAAATCCGTATGTGACCGATCTTTTTTCAAAGTTTTTAGCTATTTCCCTTACCCTCGGACAGTCGGCGCAGAAGACCGAAAGGCCGTAAAAGGGTATCTTGGCGGCGAAGCTTGCGAACGCCTCCCCGAGCTCCCGGAGGCCCTTGTAATGATCGAGATGCTCCTCGTCGATGTTGGTCAGGACCGAAATAACGGGGGAGAGAAGCAGAAAAGAGCCGTCGCTCTCGTCGGCCTCAACCACCATGAAGCTGCCCTTGCCGAGCCGGGCGTTCGTTCCGAGTGTCTTGACTTTGCCCCCAACAACAATAGTCGGATCGAAGCCCCCGCGCGAAAGCACGCTCGCAATCATCGAAGTGGTGGTCGTTTTACCGTGGCTCCCGGCCACCGCTATGCCGTACCTGAGCCTCATGAGCTCGGCGAGCATCTGGGCGCGCGGGATAACGGGGATGTTGTTCTTCCTCGCCTCCACGACCTCGGGGTTCCTTTCGTTCACCGCGGACGATATGACGATTACACCCGAGCCGTGAACGTTTTCCCCGCTGTGTCCTATGGAAATTGCAGCCCCCAGGTCCCTTAGCCTCTTAACAGTGTCCGACTCTTTTAAGTCCGAGCCCGAAACCGTATAACCCATATTCAGCAGGACCTCCGCGATACCGCTCATCCCTATCCCGCCTATCCCTACGAAATGTATCCTCTTGATTTTTCCGTACACTAATTCTCTCCGGCAAGTCTCGAAATTTCATTTACTATGACAGCCGCGGCGTCGGGCTTGCCGAGGCTCCGCGCATTCGACGCCATCGTAGTTAGTTTGTCCTTCTGGAGCAGTTTGGTCAATGCCGCATAGAGATTCCCGGGGCCTGCGTCCCTGTCCTCGACGATCACCGCGGCCCCCGCGCGCTCCAGCACCCTTGCGTTCTCGAGCTGATGGTTGTTGGTTGCAAACGGATAGGGGATCAGGAGAGAGGGTTTACCGAGAGCCGTAATCTCGGCGACCGTCCCTGCGCCCGACCTCCCGATTATGAAATCTGCCTCCCCGTAGGCGGCCGCCATATCGTCTATGAACCTGAGCACCCGGGCTTCGATACGATGCCCTGCATAGGCATTTTTAACGGGCTCGTAATCCTTGTCGCCCGTCTGATGTATGACCCTGATATCAGCCCCGCCAAGCCTGGCAATCGCCTCCGGGACCGACTCGTTCAGCTTATGTGCGCCCTGGCTCCCGCCGAATACGAGTATGGTGACCGTGGCCGTGTCTTCCTTGATAGACTTAACGCGTAATATATCGTCCCTTATCGGGTTTCCCGTGATAACGACCTTTCCGCGGGGGAAGAACCTCACGCTCTCCTCGAATGTCGCGAACACCCTCTTTACGAACCTTCCTAGGATGCGGTTAGTTACCCCCGGGTAAGAGTTCTGCTCGCAGATCGCAGTCGGTACGCCCCTGAGGGCAGCCGCCAGCACCATGGGACCCGAAACGTAACCACCGACCCCCAAAACGACATCGGGGCGGAACCCCTTTATAAGGGCCATGGAATCGGAGACCCCCTTACACGCAGATAAGAGGGCGGCAATGCTTTTTTTGACGCCCTTGCCCTTAATCCCCTGAGCGCTTATATGTTCGACTCTGTATCCCCTTTTTGAGAGCAATTCGTTTTCCAGCCCTTTTTTCGTACCCGCGAAAAGAACTTCGTTCGTCCCGCTTCGCTTTAATATTTCTTCGGCAACCGAGATTGCCGGGAATATGTGCCCCCCGGTGCCTCCCCCGGCGATTATGACCTTCATTTTAAACCTGATCTCGAGACGTTCAGGATCACACCTACCGCGGAGAGGGTCGCAATCAGAGAGGTGCCCCCGTAGCTGATGAAGGGAAGCGTGAGCCCCTTCGTCGGGAATAAGCCCACCGCTACGGCCATGTTGATCCCGGCCTGTAGCGCGATGAGTATGACGCATCCGAAAACGAGATAGCAGCCGAACAGATCGGGGGCCCTTAGCGAGACCTTGAGGCTCCTGACCAGGAGAACGCCAAACCCTGCAAGCACGAGCACTATGCCTATAAACCCGAGCTCCTCGCCGATTATGGAGAATATGAAGTCCGTGTGCGCCTGGGGCAGGAAGAATAGCTTCTGGGAGCTGTCGCCGAGCCCTGTGCCTGAGACCCCCCCCAATGCGAAAGCTATGAACGACTGAATGGCCTGGTAGCCCGAACCGAGCGGGTCCTGCCAGGGATCGAGGAAAGACATTACGCGGTTCATCCTGTAGCCCTTCGTAACAATGGCCAGGCAGAGGAATATGACTGAAACGATACCGACCGGCAGGAGGTATTTCATCTTGACCTCGCCTATGAACAGCATGAAGAAGAGGGTGACGAGCATTATCGTCGCGGTGCCGAAATCGGGCTCTAGCAGCACGAGTATCACAAAAACGCCCGCGATCAATATATGGGAAGCGAAGCCGACGATGAAGTTATCGAGCTTGTCCCTTTTTTTCGTAAGTGAGTGAGCCAAGTAGAGGACGAGTATGTATTTTGCGAACTCGGACGGCTGGAAAGAGAGCAGACCGAGGTCGATCCACCTCCTGGCGCCGCCCACTTCTTTGCCTATACCGGGTATGAGCACCGCTATGAGCATAACGAGGCCGAGCAGGTAGGCCGGATATACGAATTTTCTCAGCAGACGGTAATCAATTCTCATGAGCACTATCATCGACGCGAGGCCGATCGCCAGGTATATGCCGTGGCGTATGAGGAAGTAATTGGCGTTCCCGTACATCTCGAGGGAATATATGGAGCTCGTGCTGTAGACCATCAACACGCCTACCGCCGTCAGAAAAACGGCCGAGACGATAACGCCTATATCATAGGCCCTTGCTTTGGATGAGCTGAATATTTCTAACAAGTTCTTTATATCTCCTTCCTCGTTCTTCGTAAGACTGGAACATATCGAAACTCGAGCATGCGGGTGAGAAGAGGACTTTATCCCCGGGAGCGAGGTTCTCGAGTGTCTTCTCTACAGCTTCTTCCAGGGACGCGGCGAGCAGAGTACCTACCTTCCCGCGTAAATCCCTCTCCATTCTGAATCTTGATTCGCCCATCAGCACCATTAGCTTGACTTTACTTTCTATCGTCCCCCTGAGCGGCTCGAAGCTCACGCCCTTGTCCTTCCCCCCGGCTATGAGGATTATCGGGGGAGGCAGGGTCTCGAGCGCGCGGAGCGCAGCGCCGGGACTGGTCGATTTCGAATCGTTATAGAACTTGGCGCCCTTTATCTCCCCTATGTACTCGATCCTGTGCGGCAGGGGATCGAACTCGATCACGGCCTCGTGTATCAGACGCGGGTCGCACCCCACTGCCGTCGCGGCCGCGATCGCGGCCATTATATTCTCTACATTGTGGTAGCCCGGGAGCTTCACTCCTTGAAGCTCGTAGTAATCGTTTCCGTACTTTATCCCCCGCCCGTCGTAGGATATACCGTCCCCGTCACGGCCTGAGCCGAACGGTATCTTCCTCGACCTGATACGGGGAAC
>Ga0155644_1025_pt1 | contig 11682 bp, 6 predicted proteins | sample RifCSPhighO2_12_FD_107301 | JGI IMG/M metagenome (GOLD analysis project Ga0155644, IMG submission 107301) | Candidatus Dadabacteria bacterium RIFCSPHIGHO2_12_FULL_53_21 | reverse complement strand
ACACGGAGCATACGTATAGTATCGGCGGGGGACAGCATTCCGACGACTGAAGCGGGCAGGACGTGTAAATTCGACTGCTTCCCAACGGGTTATTACGGCGGTCAGACGATGTTCAGACAGGGGATCAAGCTGGTGCAGGTACAGGGCGTCGAGTTCTACCAGCTCGGCCAGGGCGGGCGCAAGGGGCGTTATCCCGTCCATCTGCACCTTCTGCGTCTGGCGCCGGCCACTACCTTCGTGAAAGACAGCTCCGTAAACGAATCCATGACCAGGTGGTTTACATTCCACGGCACGCAGAACGTGACCCTCGCGAGGAACGTGGGCTGGAAGTCGATAGGGCACGGTTATTACCTCGAGGACGGCACGGAGACAGACAATAAGCTATATTCGAACATAGGTATCTTCGCCCGGGCGGCAATCGACAACCCACAGAACCCGCGCAAGGTGCCGGGAATCCTGGCGTATACGGCAAACAAGGAAGTTACCACGGATGTCCCCTACCATTCCGATTACGCACAGCCGGCTGTGTTCTGGATAATGAACGGCTGGAACGATATCGAGTACAACATGGCGGCGGGTGCGAACGCATGCGGAATATGCTACTGGTGGGTGCCGGGGGCTATAAGCGGCATGTCGCAGGACCAGAAGTGGGAAAAATACGCCTCACAGCAGAGTAATTTAGGCAGGGCGGGCATTACGCCGCTCAAGAACTTTAAGGGGAATTACTGCACGTCGGCGATGAACGCATTTAATTCCATTCAGGACATCAGCAGTTGTAACGGCGTCGGCGGTCCCCTGGACTCCACATTTCCGGTTTTCCAGCCGATAACGGCAGGGAACCTTTCACCAGCGCCTAACCGGGGGGAGGCGGAGAAATATTATCCCAAGGTTTCCGGCGGGCATAATCCGACGAAGTGCGACAAGACGGACTGCAGTAATGAACCCGTCTGCACCCCGGGAGACCGAAAGAATTGCATTGTCGCAGTGATCAATCAGTTTACAACCGCGTTTAACTGGGCCGAGACTAACTTTTCGGCTATATGGCTACGCCCGCGGTGGTATCTTGTTATTAACAGCGTGATCTCGGACGTGCAAAACGCGGGCCTGACATTCGTGACAGGCGGCGACTATACGGAATCAAATTTCTTCCCCGGACAGTGGCAGCTTGCGAGACAGAACGTCTTTATCGGCCAAACGCAGCCCAATAACGCCCTGGCGTCGGCCGCAGGCCCCGTCAATAAGAATTCGCCCCTCACATGCGCTCTCCTTACCAACGGCCATCCCGTCGGTAATTACTGTTTCCTAAGGGAAGAGGGGATAAGCATACCGCTCTCAAATTTCGCGAACAATCAGAGGATGTTCAATATATACGACGGCCCCAGCTTTGAAGACTCAAACGCCTTTTTAGATATCAAAAAGTCGGTCATAGACGATTGCACAGTCGGACAGGGGAGCTGTTCATCGAGTAAGTCGATGTATGGAGGGGTTCCTCTCATGCCCTATGATAAAAAGAAGAATCAGTGTTATCTGCCGAACGCGGCAATCGCCTGGAAACAGCCGAACGGGTTTTACTATCCCCCCGCGTTCCACTCGGCGAACCTCTACTTCGCTAACAGCGTCGATATACGCCACTTCGTAATAGAGCCGTTGTTCGTACCGGGCGGCAAGTTCGCGTTTCAGAGCGACGACGACCGCGTCAAGACGAACTACTGCACCTTCGCGCTTAACAATCCCGAAGGTGTCGGGGGATCGTTCGGTAATTTCTCGGCTATCGACAGGCAGACCATACTCAACGACGACGACGGCTCGCTTACGGGACTCAAGAACACGATATCTGTAAACGAGGACCCGTTCTTTAACGCCCCCACGGAAACACTCGAGTGCCAGTCGGAGAATACGGCCAGAACCAGTCCTTACGACTACGTTACGACCGTGGTGTATCCGGGCTGTGTCGAGAAAGGGGACTGCGGGGGACACTGCCGCATAGACGGCAAAATCTGCGCAATAGATGACAACTGCGCTAAAATGCCGCCCAAGGACAACTCGTGCAATCTGGAAGGCGCGTTCTGGGGCGGCGATTGCGGGAGCTCATTCTGTTACGGAGTCCCGCTTTACCGCCAATTTCTTACCCAAAATGAAGCAAGCAACAAATCGGGCGCGCAAATCCGCATGATGGGGATGAACTTCTTCCAGCGGAGCAACCTGACGGCAAACCACGGAGTTTATTACATCGATACGACCGTTTCGCAAGCGAATCAACTGGCAGGACTGCAGCTTGCGGGAGGCCAAAAGCCCACTTTTAATGTCTTTAAGGGTAGTGAGACGTATTATGTACTCCTCATATTCGCCAAGGACACTACGAAGCAGACGTATCTCATACCCGTCGGGAACGGGTTCGACCCTGCGACGGACGTAAACGGAATAAGCTCCCCTCTTAAAAAGAGCCGCCCGCTTGACGTTAAATCTATGGACTGGCCTAGTAAATGGGTCAGAAAATGGTATAAAGACGACCCTGCGACAGGAATTGTGGAAGTAACGGTGGATCTGGCCGATTTCAAAACGAAGTTCGATAACGCCAAGAAGGACAGGTGTCAACCGGAGAGCTTCTGTACGTGGACCGGATCGGCTGCATCAGGTACGTGCGGATGCTCGGATCAACTAAAGACCAGCAACCCCGAACTATACACCGAGTGTACGAAAACACTCGGCGACAATAAGAACACGGTTTGCAGCTGGGCAGTCAGGGCTGTCGATTGCCCCGAGGGCGGCTGTGTCGGATTTTCTTTCAAGCTGCCGACAGATCCCCCGGCAGAGCCATTGCCTCCTCCGGCCCCGTGCTGCTTCCCGGATAATTCCGACTGGAACGTAAAATTCAGCCCGGTGGGACAGAACATAGCGGGTTCGTGCCAAGATTCAAATCCGCCGCCCCCGGTGTTCTGTACCGCCCCCGTATGTCCGACGGGGTTATGAAGCGAAAACTAATCTAGGTAAACGGCTGCCGGCCATCCGGCCGGCAGCCTCCTTGGGGATATAAAACACCTCTCAAATTAAATCCATACAAATTAAATCCATACAATGCCGGATTATTGTCTGACTCGTAGATTTGTAATCAAGCGGGCCCGGCTTGTCCCGCCTTGTTAGAATAGTAAAGAAGGAAAGCGAGCAAGGATATCCAGATAACCGTCTGTCCTGTCCTGAACAGTGTGCCGATAGGGAAGGGGAGCTGGAGAAAGAACCCGGGAGAAAGCAGACCCAGCCAGGATATCACAAGCAGGAGATCGGCCGCCAGGCTCTCGTTACGGGAGAGTTGACTGCTTCTCGATATTCTGAAAATCGTTATCATGGGAACGAGGATCAGCAGGTCGTCGTATAATCTGTGGTATGTCCAGAGGCGGGCGACGATAGCCGCGACGCCGAGTTGAATCCAGATGTCTATTTTTTGGAACGCGTAGAGCCAGATGCAGAATGCCGAGATCAGAATAAATGAGCAAGGCAATATCAATTGTTTGAAGCCGAGACTGCCGAGCCAGATGTGAACGTTCGCGTATCCCCCTGTTGTTGCCAAGGTCGAACTATCTTTTAACCAGATTTTAAATGTCTCAATAATACCTGCATCGCGGTATGACATTGCTACATAAGTCAGGATGATATAACCGCAAGCCGCAATAACTAAAGGGCGAAACGCTCGTTGAGTTATAAGGGGTATTAAAAAAAAAGGCGCCGTCACAGGGATTTTGAGTAAGGAGAAAAGGAATAGTGCGGAGATGAAAATGTTCTTGACTATGCCGCTGTCACGGCCCCTTTCCATCAGCACGGCGGTCAGGATACTCGGAAGGAGAAAGAGAATTAACTGGCCGTTGCCGATCGTAATTCCGGTCGGATAGATCGCCGGAATAAAAAGAACGGCAAAAATGATTTCTCTTTTCTTCACTATACCGGTCTCGCTTATAACTATGTACGAGAGCCATGCGAGAGAGGCGATATAAATAACCGCCCACAGCCATCTCGATGATTCAAAGGATAACCACCCGGTAAACGGCCATAGCAGAGCATACGTTGCGGGAAGAAGGATAATCTCCTTAAGCGCTTCTCCTTTGAACCATAAGTAGACCAATTCATGCACGATTCTGAGATCGATTGCCCCGTTCGGGTTCCGGTCTATCAGAAGACGCCAGAACTGATACGCCAATCTAGTTGCTGCGAGGAATGACATCAGCCCGATTGCAATTTTGAATAACGACTCTCGCTGGGCGTAGCAACGGTTTTGAATACTGGATAATTGTTTTGTTAATGTAGAGCTGCCTCGGAAATTCATTCGATCAAGTTTACGATATTTATGCCCCCTTGATTGATATAATATCTTTACTCTTCATAATATAGAATAGGGGGAATTATAATTACAGAATTCGTATCTCATACTCTCACCGGCTGCCGGATCTTTTTGGGATTACGATCCTGTGACTCGGCTTTGAGAGGATTATTTGCTCCGCACCCCGTCATTTTAAGAGAGAACGATTTTTTCGACTCGCTTCCAATTTTTTAAATAACTCTTATTATCTTTGTTGATGCCGGTATTTTGAAATTTCCGGAAACCAATGAGAGTGCTGACATATGAAGATCGCAGTCATCGGTGCGGGTCCCGCCGGCCTCGCGTGCGCGTATCAGCTCACAAAGGCGGGCGTAAAAACTGATTTATACGAAGCGGGCGGCGCCGTAGGGGGGCTCGCGAGGTCGTTTTCATTATGGAACCAGACGGTCGATCTCGGCCCTCACCGTTTTTTCAGCAAAGACCCCCGCGTCAATAAATTGTGGCTCGAGGTCGTCGGGCGGGATTATTCGATGGTCGACCGGCTGACAAGAATTCTTTATAAAAACAAGCTCTATCAATACCCCCTAAAACCTATCGACGTCGTCGGAAAGCTGGGCGCTGTAGAGACTGCGCGCTCGATGCTCAGCTACCTCAGAGAAAAATTTATCCCTGAAACAGCCGGGGCAGGTGAAGAGACCTTCGAGAGCTGGGTCGTCAGGAGGTTCGGGAGGAGGTTATACGAGATATTTTTCAAAACCTACAGCGAGAAGCTGTGGGGTATCCCGTGCAGCGAGCTCGACGCAGACTTCGCGGTCCAGAGGATTAAGAAGTTTTCTTTATATGAGGCCCTAAAAGCCGTGTTCTCGACAGATAAGATGGGCAGGCATAAGACGCTGGTCGACAGGTTCGCCTATCCTGTCGACGGCACGGGGATGGTTTATGAGCGCATGGCTTCTTACGTTTCGGAGAGGGGCGGCAATATATATCTGAAGTCCCCGGTGAAAAGGGTCATCAAAATAGACTGCGAAGTTAAAGGGATAGAGCTTATGGACGGAAAGGCCGTGACTTACGACCACATCGTATCCACAATGCCGCTCACACTGCTCGTTCTCGGTCTGGAGGGGGTTAGCGCGGACGTGATTGCCGCCGCACAGTCTTTGAGGTTCCGGAACACTATTCTCGTCTATCTAAATGTGCAGAGCGAAAATTTGTTCCCCGACAACTGGATCTATATCCACTCGCCGCAGCTGAGGGTGGGGAGGATCACTAATTTCAGAAACTGGTCACCGCGCCTGTACGGCGGGGAAAAGAGCTCGATACTGGCTCTCGAGTACTGGTGCGATGAAGCCGATGAGTTCTGGTCGCGGGAGGATAACAGGCTGATTGAGCTCGGCAGGAAAGAGTTGGCGGACGCGGGGCTTGTGCGCTCGGAGGCAGTTACGGACGGGTATGTTTACCGTATAAATAAGTGCTATCCGGTATACAGGGCAGGGTATAGGAAGCATCTAAAGCCCATAGAGGAGTACCTCGGCGGAATACAGGGATTGACGGTCATCGGCCGGTACGGGTCGTTTAAGTACAACAATCAGGACCATAGCATATTGATGGGCATTCTGGCTGCCGAGAACATCGTTAACGGCGCGGGGAATAACCTGTGGGCGATTAATACGGATTACGAATATCAGGAATCGGCATTAATCACAGAGACCGGTCTCGTCGAGCTCAGCACTTGAGCCGGACACAGGTTTTGCATTATTATCATGCTGATTCCTGGCGCCAGAGATTGAAATATGGCCGTATCTGAAACGCGTATGAAAAATAAATTCGGTGACACGATCTGGCCGGTTCTGCTGTGGGCACTGTTTGCGGGGATACTTGTCTCTATATTTTTCTATTCAGAGAGCCGGGATTTTGACAGGGATGAGCTCGAGCACGTGCATACGGCCTGGAAAATAGCCCAGGGTCAGGAAATCTACGTCGACTTCTTCCAGCACCACCACCCGTTCTTCGATTACATGATTACGCCCGTCATAAATACTTACGGAAGTACCGCCGATACGTTATTCGCCGGCCGTTACGTCATGCTGCTCCTCACGGCGTGTATTCTGGCTGTGACATATTTATTGGCCCTCAGAGTTTTTAAGAATCCGGAAGTAGGACTCCTGAGTCTCATATTGACCTCCGTTTTTACTGCGTTCTTCGAGAAATCGATCGAGATAAGGCCGGATGTCCCCCAGGCGCTGACCGGGCTCCTGGCCGTCTACTTTCTCTTTGCCTATTACGATAAAAAGTCATTGAGGAGCCTGATAGCGAGTGCGGTATTTCTGGCCGTCTCGTTTCTTTTTCTGCAAAAGGCCGTCGTATTGATTGCCCCTATAGTCGGCATTCTTCTTTATGATATATGTAAAAAACGAGTACCGTTGAGGGATGCGATGTTGTATGGGGCGGCGTTTATTGCGTCCTTGTTGCCGTATTACATATATCTCGTGATCGGCGGGTCGTTCGAAAGGTACTACGAGATGAACTGGCTCGTGAATTATTACTTGCCGCAGCTGTTCAGCAAGTCCGAAAGTATTATTCCACTCTTTAAAGAGAATAGCATTACCTGCGTTCTCTACTTCGTCGGGGTTATAGCGCTCCTCAGGTCGGGGAAGGAGTGGAGATTCGCGGTACTGTCGCTCTGTCTGATAGTCCTGCCGATAATATTGTTTAAGAACCTCTGGTGGCAGTATTTTGTGCTCGTGGTCCCTCCAGCCGCAATAGTAGCCGGTTATGCCGTTCATTCGACTTTCAGCAGCCGGTTGAGCAGGCTCATCGTCCTCCTGGGAGCGATATCAATGCCTCTCGCGTACATGCACAATGACGGTTTCTTCAATATGAATAATAATAAGCAAAGGGCTCAGCTCGATAAAATTGAATACGTGCTTTCAATAACGGAAGAAGGGGAAAAGGTTTACGACGGAAACGTATTATTCAACGTATTCCGTGACGATATTGATTATTTCTGGTTCTGCGTGAGTTTCCCGAATTGTCTCGGTTCCTATCAGCAGATTTCGGATTACCGGTATAACATTTACAAGCTGATTGGCTCTCAGCGGCCCAAAGTCATCTCGAATACCGGGATCCACAGCTTCCATGACATCAGGATTAAGAATAAGTACAAGGTTTCGGACAGGTATCCGGACCTGTATATACGAGTAGATTGACGACCGGCCAATCACAAGGAGGTTACATTGTGCTTCTAAACGACCTTGTTTTGTTTATCTCCCTATTTCTGTTTCAAATATTATTTTTCTTTCTTCTGCACGTCATAGTCCTAAGAATTTTTGCGAAGAGCAACATCCTCTACTCTTCGACACTCACGATTTTTCTGAGCGTATTATCGGTTACTTTGCTGAGCTATGTTCTTATTTCCGGCCTGTTTTCCAGCCCTGAATCATACGCTGTGTCGGCTGCGGGGAGCGGGATAGCCGCAATTTTTGCCTGCGGCCTCTATACGTTTTTAGGTCCTGCTACCGCAGACCGGTCACTAGCATGCCAGCTGTTGGTATTCCTTTCCGGCAAGGCCGGGGCCGAATGCCGCCGGGAGGAACTCTTTCGTCTTTTTGACCCTGCAGGCTTTATCGAGAAACGAATAGACGAATGCAGGAAAGAAAATATTATCGATGATTTAAATGAAATCATTATTTTGACGGATAAAGGCAAAAGGCTTGCAAGGGTATATATATTTCTTCTCCGCTCTCTCGGTTTGCGCGAGAGAAATGATTACAAGGAATATTTCCCGAAAGATTAGCTGGCGTTATGAATCAAGAAATAAAAACTCTATACCCCGGACTGCTAAAGTACATTCGGGGCACGGATAAGCTCTTCTGGCTGCTGCTGATCGTTTTTGCAGGGATCCCGTTATTGTATTTTTCCTATATCCCCATCTGGGACGGATGGCAATTCTCCCGCTGTTATATGCGGTCGGCTTTAGAGGGTTCGGTTGATTGTGAAAGGCACAGCGCTTTCCTGCATACGCTTATATACAGCATCCTGCAAAGGATAGATTTGGGCAACTTTCAGCTGATATATGCCATGAATTTACTGTTCGGGATCGCGGGATTGATAAGTTTCAGATCGCTCCTGAGATGCCTCTTCGGGAGCCGCCTATCCCCTGCGAATCTCACCTTGCTCACGTTCTGTTTCGGGCTAAATCCCGTCTTCCTGGTTCATGTGATACAGCCTTGCCTCGATTTCACGCTCCCGATCTTGCTGGTAATGGTTCTCCTATCTTTATTTAAGAACCGGTTCTATTATGCCGCAGCTGCCGGGGTTCTGATAGTGTTCACCAAGGAATCCGGATTCATGCTTTACGGCGTCAGTGTATTTCTATTTATTCCTCTCATGATATTAAACAACCCTTCATTGCTCAAAGAGAAAATCAAGTTCGTCAGGAAGGTAGGCGTATTGATCATACCGATCATGCTCTTCGCCATTTATATGGTTCTCGTCCCCCATACTCAAATCGGGGGTTCCTGGACAGAAGGTATCATGAAGATGCTTCGATTTTATTTGCTGGATAAGGTGATGTTGGCTCAGCTCATATCTCTATTTGTCATCAACTTCAACTGGCTAATTACCGCAATCGTGTTAATTAACGTTCTTATTATTAGCGCGGATTATTTAAAGTCGCTCAAGTATAAAGACATAATCGGGACAAGCTTCAACAGCAAATACGAGGGGAGCTATTTTTACCTGTTGTTTATAATGATTATCTATTTTCTCACTCGCCTCCCCTTTGTAAATAACCCCCGATACATGCTGCCCGCTCTTCCTATATTGATAGTATTGTTTGGCGGGTCGCTTCTGAATGTACTGAGGAAACAGTCGATTATTACTATTGCCCTGATCATGATGCTCGTATTATTAACCGTATCTTCCTTCAGAACTGTCGACCCGTTATCGAAAAAAGCGATGGGCACGTTTAAATTCGGTTCGCACGAACTACTTCATATGGCCAGTTATGACACCCCGGTCCACGGTTACGGAAGGGACCATCTCGTATACAACTTCGAATTTACACAGTTTCATTACATAACGGAAAAGATTATCAACAAAGTCGGGTGGGCCAGGGTGTTCATTATAGCGCCCGGAGCGACCTGGCTGCCTGATTTCGGCGCTTTTGACATCAAAGAAGGAAAACGAGCTATAATCGGAGACAGACTTAGATCTCTTTTATTCTATTATTCGGATCAAATTACCTCTAACGAAATTGCTCCGGAAGAATTTTATTATATTTCCTATCCAAATTATGATAGGAACAACATTAATGCTAAGGAAAGAGACAAATTAGCCAAAACGTACGACCTGACAAACATCATCACAGTAGAAAATGACGGTTACAGCATTGATGTGTATCGCTACGTTAAAAAGAATAACTGACGGTTCGGGGCAGAAGCCACGATCGGGATTTCGGCGGGGATAAATTTAGACTCTGAGGTCGGCTATTGCCGTATTGCCATTATTAAAAAGCTGGTTGAATCTCACCCTGCTGATAATGACGGGGACTATACGCGAGTTGTCCCCGGGATGGGCCCTGTTGGCGTCGGCTGCTTCTATAGTCGCAAATAGAAAGTTGGCATTATGAATCTTCGCGGCGTTCGACCCCCTCCGTCCCCTGAGGGATAATTTGTAAACTGTCGTCGCTTCGCCGGTCTCCGCACCGCCGTCACACCTGACCGTAACGAGCGCCGCTGCGGTAACGGCGCCGCTCAATATTAAGAACTCCCTTCTCGTGATGTCCGACTTACGCATATGATTTATTAGTGCGGGCAGGGGGAAGAGCCGCACATTCCCCGCCGGTTCGATTAACAATAATCGGCCCAGACTTTGCGATAGAACTTAAATTCAACGGAATCGGCTGCGCCCGCCGGCCTCCCCGACGCGCGTTGCAGGTTTTTCACGCCCGCTTTTTTCGCCAATCGACCTTCTATCCTTTCTGCAATCCCGATTATAATGCCGTTAGTTTTTAGTGTCAATAGATCGCGAGAGGCCGGTGAGAAAGGCATCAGGAATAGAGCTCATACAACTGTAAAAGATAAGGTTTGCAATGGGTTACGCTAACAAAGGAAATTTCTGACAGCCGCCCATACGGGGTTGGGGCCATTCACTCCATAACCGTCTGTTTTGTTTAGATTATTTACCTCTGGCCAATACGGACAATTGAACGTGTTCCGTTATCCTTGCGATATGCTTGCTGACCCGTCTTAACCATCTGATCGCTTCGAGCTTGCCGGTCCCGGCGTATACGTCGTAAGTGCCGTTTGCGATGCCTGCTATCACGTTCCTTCTGTAAGGTCTGACTTTGACGTGTATTTTTGCGGCGGTATCATTCGCTTTCTCAGAGGCCTTGAGCCAGTTATTGCCTTCGACGTCGTCAACGATACTTCTTATGCTATTTATAAGGAGGCTGCATTCTTCTGTAAGCTCCTCGGTGTCTCTCGCGGTAATAGCGCGCTCCTCGTCCTCTTCACACCTTTCATGAAGCCGCTGCAAGTGGTCCAACGCATGAAACATATTTAATAACCGCTCCCATTCCGCTCCCTCTGACGATTTGGGTTTTATACGATCGACGTAGGCATGAGTGTCATTGAGCGCGGACTGGAGCTCGTTGAGATCGGCCCTCGCGCCCCTTTCCGTATCGCCGAGTATCGCATTCACATGCGAGAACAGCGCGATGGATATGGTGCTTATGGCGGATTGTACGGCGTTCAGCGCGAGGTCCGTATCTTCCAATAGTACAACATCCAGTTTTCGCGTATAAACAGAGGCTTTTTCCGGGATCAACCTTTCCATAAATCCGGCGAATTGGCTCGTGAAAGGCAGTATCAGGATTACGCCCAGGGTATTGAAGCATGTGTGAAATCCAACGAGCGCAATTTCCGCGTTTTTGATCATCTCGCCCGGTGAGAAAAAATTCCAAACCCATGTGTATGGATTTATTAATACGAGCGCCAATATAGCTGTTAAAAGGTTGAAGATAACATGGGAAAAACCCGTTCTTTTCACTCCCACCGAACCGCCGATCGTCGCTATAGCCGCTGTAGAAGTCGTGCCCAAATCCATTCCGATTATTAGGGCGGCGGCCTGATTGAAATTGATCAGGTCCGCGTATAATGCGGTCAAGGCTGCCGCGACGCCCGCGCTAGACGATTGTGTTACGACTGTAAAGAGGATACCCAGGGCGACTAACAGCAATCGGCCTGATAGCGTATCGGCGGGTAAATTATCAAACGAAATAAAACCGTGCAGCTCACTCATCGATTCCTGCATGAATGTAAGACCTACGAATACGAGGCCGAATCCCGCAATCGAATATCCGATAGTGGCCA
>Ga0155644_1151_pt1 | contig 11803 bp, 10 predicted proteins | sample RifCSPhighO2_12_FD_107301 | JGI IMG/M metagenome (GOLD analysis project Ga0155644, IMG submission 107301) | Candidatus Dadabacteria bacterium RIFCSPHIGHO2_12_FULL_53_21 | reverse complement strand
CGTATGCCCGCGGGCGCTTGCCCGCTTTTCTTAACGCAAATTCTGTAATGTCGGGGAAGAAAAAATAAAAACGAGATTGCCGCGGCTTCTGCGAAGCCTCGCAATGACAAAGTAGAAAATGGCGAATGGCAGCGTTTCCATAAAAAGTAATAAATCCATTCTATATCTGGCACTCCTGTGCCTCCTTATTTTTCTAATTCAGTCCTATTACGGATACATAGTTCCCGGCGGGACGGGAGTCACTAAAACAAACGGCAGGATATACGTCGAGATAGACGACGGGCGCTCTTCAGTCGTGAAGGCCGTCGAAAGGCCGGAGGATATTGATGAGATCAGGGATATGTATAATATAGATAGCGAGTTAAAGAGCGGTGATAAAGCAATACTTGAGAACGGAGAAAAGGCCCGGACAGTCAGGATCAGCGGGATAAAAAGCATTTCGCTGGGCGTACCGATCGGGATAAATTCCGCTACGGCGGAAGACCTCGAAGCCCTCCCGGGCATAGGCGAAAAACTCGCCCTCAGGATCGTCTCCTACAGGAATGAAAACGGAAGATATAAAAACATGCGGGCGCTGCTCGAAGTAAACGGTATGGGCAAGAAGAAGCTTTCACGAATAAAGCCTTATACAAATCTCGATTAATGTTTAAGCAGGAAATCTATTTCGGTTTCAGTCTCGTTGTTTTTCGATCCCCCGTATTCCTTAGGATAGTACATCCCCGAATTCTCGATCTCCTGACCGTCTATAACGACCCTGTCGCGTATCGAATCTATCACGTTGTCCCTGAGAGACTCGAGGCTGTAAGGGATGTATCCGTAGGGCGTCGAGACCATTTTGATGCCCGCGGGCTGCTTGAACACCCCGCCCGGGTATTTTACGAGTGCGTCTTCCATGTAATCTATCCATATGGGGAGGGCGGCGGTCGAGCCCGCCTCTTTTCTTCCCAAAGGCTTGTGGTCGTCCCTGCCTACCCATACCGCGGTCGTTATTTTGGGGCTGAACCCGACGAACCACGCGTCCGTGTAATCGTTCGATGTCCCCGTCTTGCCGGCAACGGGCGCAAGTGAAGTGAGTTTGAGCGCCTTCATGCCCGTGCCCTCCTTCACGACGGCCTGAAGCAGGTCGGTCATTATGAACGCCGTCTCGGGCTTGAGGGTCTCTTTGGAATTACCCGCGGACGTGAAGTCAACCGACTGCTCCTTTAAAAGCCCGAGAAACTCCTCGGGCGTAAGGAAAGCGTACTTGTCGGCGTTCGCGGCTATATCGCTCTTGTCCGTGAGGACCTCTTCCGTGATATATTCAGGCGCCTCGATCGGTTCCATGCCCTTCTTCTCGGCGAGCTCTTTCAGTATTCTAAGCCTGGCGTCCTCCCTCTCGGCTTTGAGAGACTCCTCCTTCGACATGAATTTCCCGCCTGTGTTGTCCTCTATAATTTTTCCGTTCCTGTCATAGATGCGTAAAATAAACTGAGGCTCCACAAGCTTGCCGCCCGTCGCGAATACGTTGAACGCATTGGCCATTTCCAGCACGGTCACATCGGAGCCGCCCAGAACCAGAGACGGGTACGGCTGAAGTTTGGAGGTGAATCCGAAATTCTTCGTTGCATACTTCTGGGCATACCTGGGGTCGATGTCCAATATGAGCCTGATGCTGGCGAGGTTGCGCGACTTCGCGAGGGCCCTCCTCAGCACCATGGGACCTTCGTAGTTCCCGTCGTAGTTCTGAGGCGCCCAGTCCTTGACGACTACGGGCATATCGTAAAGTATCGAAGTCTCGCTGTACCCCTTGTCTATCGCGGCCGAATACACTATGGGCTTGAACGACGAGCCCGGCTGTCTCAGCGCCTGAGTGGTCCTGTTGAACTGAGAGAGACCGAAGTCGTAACCCCCGACGAGCGCCCTGATCCTGCCGTTCGATTCCATCGATATGAGGGCCGCCTGGGACACGGGGAAATAAACCAGCGAGAAATAATATTTGCCGTCCTGATTCTTTTCGGCTTCGACCTTTACGACGTCGCCTGCCTTGAGCTCCTCCGGAGCGAGGCTCGTGCCGTCGTAGCCGTCTGCGGGGGCGAGGTTTTTCGAATAAGGAGACGGGACGCCCGGCACCGCTTTGCCGAAAGGCGTGCTCACCGCGAATTTCAGCACCCCGTCCACGCTGCCTATTTTTACCGCCGCCGTGTATAAAGGCTTGTCGGAGTCCTTCGTCTTATCGTCTTTAGTCACTCTGGTGATTACGGCGTCGTACGTCCCTCCCAGCTCCACGCCCTTTACGCCCTGATCCCGGACGAATTTCTTTATCTCCTTATCAGTAGCCAGATGCTTCGAGACGAAGCTGTGTCCGTGCCTGGAATCGAGGTTCATAACGCCCCTCTTGAGCGCCCACTGGGCTTCGAGGTTGAGATCGACGTCGAGCGTGGTGAATACGGTATATCCGCCGTTTAAAAAATCCTTCACTCCCACCTTGTCCTGGAGGTACCTTCTCACGTGCTCTACGAAATAGGGCGCGAGGTCGCTGTTGACCCTACGTCTCGGGACTATCTCTATTTTCCGGTCTATGGCGTCGAACCTCTGGTCCCTCGTAATGAAGCCCGCTTCCTCCATCTTGCTGAGGACGAGCTTCTGTCTTTCGAGCGCCCTCTCGGGATGCTTCCGGGGAGAGTAGTACTCGGGTTTTTTGGGAAGCCCCGCGAGTAACGCGGCCTCCGCAAGGTCGATGTCCCTGGCGGATTTGCCGAAATAGTTCATGCTCGCGGCCTCTATCCCGTACGTGCCGTCCGCGAGATAGATGTGGTTAAGGTAGAGATAGAGTATTTCTTCCTTGGAGAGGTTGTTCTCTATCCTGTGCGCCAGTATGGCTTCTTTTATTTTCCTCGATAAAGTCCTTTCGGGAGTCAGGATGATGTTCTTGATCACCTGCTGCGTTATGGTGCTCGCTCCCCTCACCCAGTCGCCTTCCTGTATGTTTTCGAGCACGGCGCCCAATATGCTTTTTATATCGACTCCCTCGTGCTCGAAAAAGCGCCGGTCCTCGATTGCTATGAACGCGTCCCTCACATGGGGGGGGATGTCCTCGTAAGCGATGAGCTTCCGCCTCTCGGCCGCGAACTCGGCGATGAGAGTGCCGTCCGATGAATATACCTCCGTAATCAGCTTGGGTTTATACCCTGTGATCGCCCTGAAATTGGGGAGGTCCCGGGAGTAGTAGAGGTAGGCCCCGTACAACGCCAGCACGCCGGACGCACTCAGAAAAAGAAACGCTACCAAAAGGAAGGCCAGGAATTTGCTTTTTTTTGGTTTCGATTTAAATTTAACCTTCTTTTTCTTGGCCATTAAGGTGTACTGGGTCCCTTCTTCGCGTATAAATTGTTGACTTTTGGAGAATCAAAGTTAATTATACCTGAGTTAGGATTATTAAATAAATCAAATTTCAGTCAAGGCAGACCGATGGAAGAAAACGGTGAAACCCTCGATCTTTACATAAGGAAAATAGAAGACCAGGAGCTAAAGGGGCTGCTCCTTAAACTAAAGAACGAGCTCAGAAAGCAGGACGCCTCGTGGGACGGGGTCAGGGCGATACTCGTGACCCTGTACAGGAAGAACAGCGGGGTATTCAGCGAAGTCGCGCCCCTGATAATAAAGTAAGAGCGATCATAATCACGCCGTAACAACTTCAAAAGCATCAGCCCGGAACAAAATGAGCGAGAGAGTAGTCGATAACATCCTGGACCTCATCGGCGGAACGCCGATAATCAGACTCAACAAAGTGGTCCCGGAAGGCTCAGCCGCCGTATGGGCGAAACTCGAAAACCTGAACCCGGCGGGGAGCGTCAAGGAAAGGATATGCCTCAGGATGATCGAGGCCGCGGAGAGGTCGGGAGCGATTGAGCCGGGAAAGAGCGTTATCGTCGAGCCTACGAGCGGCAACACGGGCATAGGACTCGCCCTCGTCTGCGCCGTAAAGGGGTACAGGCTGATACTCACGATGCCCGACGATATGAGCCTCGAGCGCAGACAGCTCCTCACCGCCTACGGGGCCGAGCTCGTGCTTACGCCCGCCTCGGAACAGATGGGGGGAGCGCTCAGGAGGGCCGAGGAGCTGTTAAAAGAGAACCCCGGCTCTTTCATGCCGCAGCAGTTCAGGAACAGGGAGAACCCGGCGGCCCACAGAGAGGGCACGGGACCGGAGATACTCGAGCAGATGGAAGGCGGAATCGATGCATTCGTCGCGGGCGTCGGCACCGGAGGGACAATAACCGGGGTAGGCGAAATACTCCGCAGGAAATTCCCCGGCATATACATCGCCGCGGTCGAGCCGGAGGAATCGGCGGTCCTCTCGGGCGGAAAGCCCCATGTCCACGAAATTCAGGGCATTGGCGCGGGATTCGTCCCCGAGATACTCAACAGGGGGATATACGACGAGGTCATCAGGATAAGCGGTAAAGAGGCGAAAAGCTTCGCCAGGGAGCTTGCGGTCAAGGAGGGACTCCTCATCGGGATCTCTGCCGGGGCGGCAGGAGCCGCGGCCCTGAAAGTCGCGAAAAAACTGGGCAAAGGCAAGAACGTCGTTACGATATTTTGCGATACGGGGGAGAGGTATCTGAGCACCGGACTTTTCGACAATGCGTGAAACTCGTTGTAAACTTTGTAATTATCCTTTATAATTACCGAATCTAAGTTGAAAAGCCCGAGCTCGTGTGCTATCCTTTTCATGCATAGTCTTTATTAATTTCAAATAAAATGAGGTAAAAGTGAACAGCCAGTTATTTAAGAACTTGGTGTTATGGTTAGTCATATTCGTCGCCATCATCGCCCTCTACCAATTGGTACATACCCCCAAGAGTAATATCCAGGAGATACCGTACAGCGATTTCCTTTCGAACATTGAAAAGGGAGAGGTTAAGGACCTGGAATTCAAGGGCGAGGAGATCAAGGGTCAATACACGAACCCTGTCGGAGACCAGACCGTGGAAGGTTTTAAAACCATGGGGCCGGCGAACGACGATCTTATAAAAAAGCTTGATGAAAAGGGAATAACCTTCAAGTTCAGCACCGACAAGGAAGGGTCGCTGACGCACTTGCTGCTCAACTGGGCGCCGCTGGTGCTTCTGATCGTAATAATGGTCATATTCATGAGGCAGCTCCAGGCGGGCGGGACTAAAGCGATGTCGTTCGGTAAAAACAAGGCCAGGATGCTTACGGAGAACCAGAACAAGATAACCTTCAAGGACGTAGCCGGCATCGATGAGGCGAAGGAAGAGGTTCAGGAGATAGTCGAATTCCTGAAGAGCCCCAAGAAATTCACGAAGCTCGGAGGCAGGATCCCGAAAGGCATCCTGCTCGTAGGCCCCCCCGGAACGGGAAAGACGCTCCTCGCAAAAGCCATAGCCGGCGAAGCCGGTGTGCCGTTCTTCATAATAAGCGGCAGCGATTTCGTAGAAATGTTCGTGGGCGTAGGCGCAGCCAGGGTAAGGGACCTCTTCGTTCAGGCGAAGCGCCACGCGCCGTGCATCATATTCGTCGACGAATTAGACGCCGTGGGCAGGCACCGCGGAGCGGGGCTTGGCGGCGGGCACGACGAAAGGGAGCAGACCCTGAACCAGCTGCTCGTCGAAATGGACGGCTTCGAATCGAATGAAGGAATAATATTGATGGCAGCGACGAACCGTCCGGACGTTCTCGACCCCGCCCTTCTGAGACCGGGCAGGTTCGACAGGCAGGTCGTCGTCCCGAGGCCCGACGTGAGGGGAAGGGAAGAGATACTAAAAGTCCACTCGAAGAACACGCCGCTCGACGAAGACGTCGCGCTCATGGTGATCGCGCGCTCCACACCCGGCTTCTCGGGAGCGGACCTCGAGAACCTCGTCAACGAAGCGGCCCTCCACGCAGCGAGGTTCGGCAGGGCGAAAATCACCATGGACGATTTCGAATACGCGAAAGACAAGGTCATTATGGGGGTCGAGAGGAAAAGCCTCATCATCAGCGACGCCGAGAAGAAGATCACGGCATACCACGAGGCCGGACACGCCCTCGTGGCGAAGCTCACGCCCGGCACGGACCCCATACACAAGGTCACGATCATTCCGAGGGGGATGGCTCTGGGGGTCACGCAGCAGCTCCCGATCGAGGATAGGTACACCCTCTCGAGGACGAGCCTTAACGCCACTATCATGGTGCTGCTCGGAGGCAGGGCCGCGGAGGAGCTCGTGTTCGGGGAAAGGACGAGCGGCGCGGGCAACGACCTCGAGCGCGTTACGGAAATAGCCAGGAAGATGGTATGCGAATGGGGTATGAGCGAAAAGGTGGGCCCTGTCACTTTCGGCAAGGGCGAGGAGCAGATATTCCTCGGAAAGGAGCTCTCGAGACCCAAGGACTACAGCGAAGAGACGGCAGTCGAGATCGATAACGAGATTAAAAGGATCGTAAACGATAATTATACAAAGGCAAAAGCGGTCCTCGATGAGAACATCGACCTGCTCCATAGACTGACCGAGGTTCTCCTGGATAAAGAGGTAATAGACGGTAAGGAGCTCGAGGAGCTCGTGAAGGATTTCAAATCGACAGATTATTCGTCCCCCTGGGAAAAACCTGCGGGTTCCGAAGGATCGGTTGCGCTCAGGAACAGCAACAGCCCTAAAGAAGCGTGAATAGAGATAGCCGGCTTCCGTCTGTTTTTGCAAAATAGAAAGTAAAATTAGAAAAATAAACTTTCCGCGACAAGAGACTTCGATAAAGGCCTCTTGCTATGATAAATAGAAACCGGAAAAAGGATTTCTATGCAGCAGAAAGAAGTTGACGCTTACATTGATCCTGTCGAAAACCGTCCCGGTAACGCGCCGTTACCCGATCTTACAGCTTTAATATTCAAATGCGGGGGCAAATCGCTCCCGCTCCGTGAAAGGACTCACATCATGGGCATACTTAACCTCACGCCCGACTCATTTCACGACGGCGGAAGGTATGGAGACGTCGACTCCGCGCTCAGGCACGCGGGCGCCATGATAGAGGAAGGGGCCGACATAATCGATATCGGGGGCGAGTCGACGAGACCGGGGTCGTTAGGTGTAACTGAGGAAGAGGAACTAAGAAGGGTGATCCCGGTGATAAGGGAAATACGGAAGAGGTTCGATACGGTCCTATCGATAGATACGACGAAGGAAAGGGTCGCCCGCGAAGCCCTCTCGGAAGGCGTATCCATCGTGAACGACATAAGCGGGCTCACCTACTCCCGCGGTATCGCGGAAGCCGCAGCCGGGTACGGGGCGGGAATAGTGCTGATGCATACCCCTTCACGCCCGGCGGATATGCAGTCTAAAACCGGATACGCTTCGCTGATCGATGACGTCCTGGACTCCCTCGGGAGATCGGCCGGAAAAGCCATTCAAGCGGGTGTCAGCGCGGGGAGCATAATCGTCGACCCGGGATTCGGGTTCGGCAAGACGGCCGTGCAGAACCTGACGATACTCAAAAACCTCGCAAGGTTCTGTGAGCTCGGATTCCCCGTAATGATAGGCACGTCCAATAAATCGTTCATCGGCGGAATAACCGGCGGGGGTACCGAAGACAGGCTCCTGGGCACGGCGGCTACCGTCGCGATCGGGATAATTAACGGGGCTTCCGTGGTAAGGGTGCACGACGTCCCGCAGATGAGACGAGTCGTAAGAATGGCCGATGCCGTAGCCGGTAAAAATACCAGCATTAACAAAGGGTGAAGGGTGTTCGACGCTATACTCAATTATAGATACATATGGGACACGCTCGACATAATGCTGGTCGCGTTCATCATCTATTACGTGCTCAGGCTCCTCGAAGGGACCCGCGCTCTCCAGGTGCTTTTCGGCTTCGTATTATTGATAGTGCTCTACTACGTATCACAGAAGGGCCTGTTCACGCTCAACTGGATACTGGGACAGTTCCTGGGCTCGATAATAATAATAGTCGTCATACTGTTCCAGAACGATATCAGGCGGGGGCTTGCCGCATTAGGCCGCAGACCGTTCCTCCTGAGAATATCGCTCGGAAAATCGAAGGAGCTGTTTTCGGAAGAGATAGTAAAGGCGGCGAGCTACATGGCCAACCGCCGCATCGGAGCGCTCATAGCGATAGAAAGGAACAACAGCCTCTCGGACTTCATAGAGATAGGCATGAGGATAGACGCGCTCGTGTCGAGGGAGCTGATAATAAGTATCTTCAACCCGTCCTCCCCTCTCCATGACGGGGGAATAATCATAGTCGGGAACAGGATAGTGTCGGCGGGGTCGTTCTTCCCGCTGGCGACGGACCCCGATCTCGAAAGGGAGCTCGGTACGAGGCACAGGGCGGCGATAGGGCTGTCGCTCGAAACGGACGCGCTGGTTATCGTCGTTTCGGAAGAGACCGGGAATATATCCCTCGCGGCGGGCGGCGAAATAACAAGGGGCCTCGACGCTACATCCCTTCAAAACCGGCTTCTCGATTTACTCGGAATAAAGCGGCCCAAGAAGAACAAACCGGATAGAATCGGAGGAATAATGGAAAAGGAGGAAGGTGAGAAGGCAAACACCTGATCCGGCCCCATGACAGACTGGACAAGAGGAGCATTCGGTTCGAGAGGAGACAGCGGCAGGGAAAAAGAACCGTTCATTAAAGACGCGGGCAAAAAGGTGCTTGCGCTTTTAATCGCCCTCACGCTATGGTTCGTCGCCAACCTGCAGCACGACGCCGAGAAGTATATACCCATCGATATTAACTACGCTAACCTCCCGAAGGGGCTGATCATAGTCAATAACCCGCCCGAGAAGCTCAACATCAGGGTGAGGGGCCCGAGGAGCCAGCTCTCTTCGTTATCGCCAAATGACATGGTCTTTACCGTAGACCTGTCGAACCTGACTATGGGCACTTCTATGTTCGAGATAAGGACAGACCAGATAGTACCCCCCCGCGACGTGCAGGTGACCGCCATAAGCCCGTCCGAGATCAACCTGGACGTGGACAGGCTCGCGCAGAAGAGAGTCAGCGTCGAGCCCGTCATAGAGCCGCCCGATACAGGGTTCGAAATTGCGGGTAGTACCCAGGTGACGCCGGAATCGGTCGTTATCAGGGGCCCAGAAAAGCTGCTCAAGAGGATCAAGAGCATCGGGACCGACCCGGTTTCACTCAAAGACGAGAAATCGAAATTTACTATCGAGGTGCCTCTCCGCTCGCCCTACAGCCTGGTCGAAATCACGGGCGGCAATACCGTGAAGGTCACGGTCGATATATCAGAAAAGATCATGGAGAAGGAATTCAACAACCTCGACATCAACTTCGTCAACTTCGACGATCTCGAGTATGAGACGGACGAGAGCATCGTGACGGAACTCGCTTTCGAGGGACCTTTCAGCATCATTAACAATCTCAACAGTAAGGATATAGAATTATACGTGGACGGGAGCGGCATCAAGGACTCCGGGAGCGGCAAGACACACAAACTCACGGTCAGCGTCGATTATCCGCACAAGGACGTTCTCAAGCTGACGAAGCAATCGCCCAAGACGATTGCGGTGAAAACGAATTAGCGGGAGGATCGATTTTGGAGCACAGGAGAAAAAGCCTTTTCGGGACAGACGGCATAAGGGGGGTAGCAAACCGCCACCCCATGACGCCCGAGATGAGTCTCAAGCTGGGAAAGGCGCTCACGTACCTGCTCAAGCAGGGGGGTATTACCCATAAACCTAAAATCGTCATCGGCAAGGACACGAGACTGTCCGGTTATATATTCGAGCAGGCGCTCTCTTCGGGTATCGCCTCCATGGGGGCGGACGTGCTGCTTGTCGGCCCCCTGCCCACGCCCGCTATAGCCTTCATCACACAGAGTATGAGGGCCGACGCGGGTATCGTCATATCGGCCTCTCACAACCCGTACGAGGACAACGGCATAAAGATCTTCGACAGGCACGGTTTCAAGCTCCCCGACGAGGAGGAGCTGAAACTCGAGGAGATGATAGAGAACGGCGGGGGAGAGCACATGGTCGCCACGCCCGATGATATCGGGAAGGCCCACAGGATAGAAGACGCCCCGGGGAGGTACGTGGTCTTCGCGAAGAATTCTTTCCCGGGCGATATGACCCTCGAAGGTATAAAGATAGTCCTCGACTGCGCGAACGGGGCCGCGTACAAGGTCTCGCCGATAATACTCGAAGAGCTGGGTGCGGACGTCGTTACAATCGGAGTCAATCCGGACGGCAGGAATATAAACACCGAATGCGGCTCGCTCAATCCGGAGCTGCTCAGAAACAAGGTGCTCGAAACGGGCGCCGACCTGGGGATCGCGCTCGACGGGGACGCGGACAGGGTCATATTTTGCGACGAAAAGGGTGAGATCGTAGACGGAGATAAGATTATAGCGATATGCGCCGACGAGATGATAAAGAGCGGGAAGCTCAGGGGGAATGCGGTCGTTACGACGCTCATGAGCAACATGGCGCTCGAAAATTTCATACGGGGCAAGGGCATGGATTTCTTCAGGACCGAGGTCGGAGACAGATACGTGGTAGAGGCAATGAGGGCGAGGGGCTGCAACCTCGGCGGGGAGCAGTCGGGGCATATCATATTCCTCGACCACACGACGACAGGGGACGGGACCCTGGCGGCGCTCCAGGTGCTGGCGATAATGAAGAGGGAGGGTAAAAAACTATCTGAGCTCTCCAAAATTATAGACCTCTATCCGCAGCTACTCCTGAACGTGAAGATACGGAAGAAGAAAGAGCTCAGCAAGATAAAAGGACTGTCAGAACTACTCGACAGGAACGAAACGCGCCTCAGAGGGAAAGGCAGGATCAACATCAGATACTCAGGCACTGAGCAGATATCGAGGGTGATGGTCGAGGGCGAGGACGTTTCACTCATCAATGAGATAGCCAACGAGCTCGCCGACGCCATACAGAAGGACATAGGGGCCGGCGCCTGATGCCGAGACTTAATGTCAACGTAGACCACGTGGCGACCGTGAGGCAGGCACGGGGCGGGAACGAGCCCGACCCGGTCCTGGCGGCATACCTGGCCGAGCTCGGGGGGGCGCACGGGATAGTCGTGCACCTGAGGGAGGACCGCAGGCACATACAGGACAGGGACTTGAGAATCCTGAGAGAGACCGTGAGGACGAAGCTCAACCTGGAAATGGCCTCTACCGATGAAATGACGGCGATAGCCCGAGAGATCAAGCCCGACATGGTCACGCTCGTTCCTGAAAAGAGGAAGGAGCTCACGACCGAAGGCGGGCTCGACGTCGCGGGCAACTTAAAAGGCATATCCCGCACCGTCAAGGGGCTGAGAGACGCGGGTATATTCGTAAGCCTCTTCATAGACCCCGACAACGAGCAGATCAAAGCCTCCAGGGAATCGGGCGCGCAGATGGTGGAGATACATACGGGCTCTTACGCCGAAGCCGCGGATGAATCGGTAATGGAAGACGAGCTGAAAAAGATTAAAAAGGCCGTAAAGAAGGCGACAGAGCTAGGTCTAAGGGTTGCCGCCGGGCACGGGCTCAATTACGTAAACGCGGGGCCGGTCGCACTCATTAAAGAGATCGAGGAATTCAATATAGGGCACAGTATAGTGTCGCGGGCCCTGATGGTGGGGTTTGAAAACGCAGTTAGAGAGATGGTGAGAATTATAGACTGATCCTTAAAAAAAGCCTACTCGCAGATTCCGTAACTTTGACTGCAATATTCCGGACCAGAAAGAAAGATTAAAGACAAGAAGGGCTCGCGGCTGGAAGCCGCTCCTACGAGGCAGCGGGCCTATTCCATGTAGGAGCACCATCCTGGTGCGATAATTTTCATAA
>Ga0155644_1105_pt1 | contig 11926 bp, 10 predicted proteins | sample RifCSPhighO2_12_FD_107301 | JGI IMG/M metagenome (GOLD analysis project Ga0155644, IMG submission 107301) | Candidatus Dadabacteria bacterium RIFCSPHIGHO2_12_FULL_53_21 | reverse complement strand
CGACATTGTTTATAGACCTTATCCCTGAGGACTCGAGCCTCGACTTGAGCCACATTGGAGAGGGCCCTATATTCACGTTCTTTATGACCCGGCAGGAATATCTGGGGCACTTTTCCCGGTCCAGAAGCTCCACTTTCGCCAGTTGACGTATATCCTCGCCTGATTCGGCGACAGTCAGCGGGGGATAATTTAATTTCAATCCGAGTAGTGCGGCTACCTCGCGCGCGATACCGACTACGCTCAGACAGTCCGGGCGGTTTGGGGTGACATTGATCTCGAATATGACGTCGTTTAGTCCTATCTCGTCTATGAGCCTCGCTCCGACCCTGGCCGAAGCGGGGAGTATCATTATTCCGTCGCTCTCCTCTCCGACGCCGAGTTCGTTCTCCGCGCAAAGCATCCCTTCCGAGACCTCGCCCCTTATTTTGGCTTTCTTAATGGTCATACCCTCTGGGAATTTCGGTCCGGGCGGCAGGGTTGTGCCTAATTTTGCGAGCGCGACCTTGTCGCCTGATTTCATATTGCTTGCGCCGCACACAATAGGATAGTTCTTTTCGCCGTCCGAGACGTCGCAGAGGGAAAGCTTTGTCGCGTCCGGGTGCGCTTTCATCCCTATGATCTGCGCAACGACGACATTCTCTAGACCCTTTCCCCGGTGCTCGACCCCTTCCACTTCGAGACCCGCCATAGTGAGCCTATCCGCGAGCTCTTCGGGGGCGATGTCGATTCCGACATACTCTTTCAGCCAATTAACGGAGATTATCATTTTTGTGACCCATCAAAATTTAATGATTACATATTCTTAGAGTCGGGTCAATACTCTATCTTTCAATGATTACAACCGGTTTCAGTTTGCGGAGGGCGGATAATGAGGCATGTGGAAGGACTATGAATATGTGTAATGATAAAAAGAACGGTGATGAAACCCCCCGGGTAGGGGCTTCATCACCGCTTTGCTCCAGTTACAAGATGGAGGTAATGATAAGCTTGGTGTTTATTTACTTCTGTTCTGCGGCTTTCTTTGCCGGGAACGCTCGCCCGTATCCTTCCCCTGTAGTGGCTTCAAATAGCTCGTCGAGGGACAATCCAAGGAGCATGTTCAGCTTCCCTGGGTCGAGCTCGAGAGCCTGCGCCGCCTTCTCTCCGTATTCGCTGTCTGCCTTGTGGAAATGGTAAGCCTGCCTCATTCGTATCCTCTCCGGGACCCTTTCCCGGTTAAATGTGGCCATTTTTTCTAATAACTGAAATCAGGCCAGGTCGAAGCGGTCAAGATTCATCACCTTAGTCCACGCCGCCACAAAGTCATGCGTAAACCGCTCTTGAGAGTCCTCACATCCGTAGACTTCAGCGATAGCCCGGAGTTCTGAGTTCGAACCGAAGATGAGATCGACTCGGGTACCGGTCCACCTGAGTTCGCCTGTCGTACGATCACGGCCTTCAAACACTTCTTCGGCCTCCGAAGTCGCCTTCCATGTCGTGCCCAAATCGAGCAGGTTGACGAAGAAGTCATTGGTCAGCGCCTCCGGACGTTTAGTGAAGACGCCATGTTGGGACTGACCGAAGTTAGTGTTAAGCACACGCATGCCGCCAACGAGAACCGTCATCTCAGGAGCGGTCAGCGTCAAGAGTTGCGCCCGGTCAACCAACATTTCCTCTGCCGGTACGGCGTATTGGGCCTTCAAGTAGTTGCGGAATCCGTCTGCAGCCGGCTCGAGGTAGGCGAAGGATTCCACATCGGTTTGCTCTTGCGACGCATCGGCACGTCCGGGCGTAAAGGGCACCGTCACTTCGTGACCGGCATTCTTCGCCGCCTGTTCGATGCCTGCGCATCCGCCCAGAACGATCAAGTCGGCGAGTGAAACCATCTTGCCCCCGGTCTGGGCGACGTTGAACTCTTTTTGGATGCCCTCAAGCGTCTCCAGCACTGTCGCTAATTGGGCCGGATTGTTGACTTCCCAATCCTTCTGCGGCGCAAGGCAAATACGTGCACCATTCGCGCCACCGCGTTTATCGGAGCCACGGAACGTTGATGCTGACGCCCAAGCGGTTGATACCAGTTGGGACACAGACAGTCCTGAGGCAAGGATATTACCCTTCAGTGCGGCGATGTCCTGATTGTCAATCAGTTCATGCGTAACTGTTGGGATAGGGTCTTGCCAGATCAGCTCTTCCGCTGGCACCTCCGGGCCGAGAAAGCGCGTGCGTGGACCCATATCGCGGTGCGTAAGCTTGTACCATGCCCGGGCGAAAGCGTCTGCGAACTGATCCGGATTCTCGTAAAAGCGCCTTGAAATTGGCTCATAGATAGGGTCTATCCGCAAGGCGAGGTCCGTCGTAAGCATGAATGGTGCGTGACTCTTTGACGGGTCGTGCGCATCCGGCACTGTACCGGCGCCTGCTCCATTCTTCGGTTTCCACTGATGCGCACCGGCCGGGCTCTTCGTCAGCTCCCATTCGAAACCGAACAGGTTCTCGAAAAAGTTGTTGCTCCACTTCGTTGGGGTTGTGGTCCATGCGCCCTCAAGTCCGCTGGTAATAGTGTCGTCCGCATTGCCGCTGCCGAACTTGTTTTTCCAGCCTAGTCCTTGCTCCTCAATGCCCGCAGCAGCGGGTTCCGGACCAACATACTTGTTTGGATTGGCGGCTCCATGGGTTTTGCCGAATGTGTGTCCGCCAGCAATAAGCGCGACAGTCTCTTCGTCATTCATAGCCATGCGGCCGAAGGTCTCGCGAACGTCATGGGCTGCCGCGAGAGGATCAGGATTTCCGTTTGGACCTTCGGGGTTCACGTAGATCAGGCCCATCTGAACGGCACCGAGGGGATTCTCTAGTTCCCGGTCACCGGTGTAACGCTTGTCTCCAAGCCACTCGGCTTCGGAACCCCAATAGATATCTTCCTCAGGCTCCCAAACATCCTCACGTCCGCCAGCGAAACCGAATGTCTTAAGGCCCATTGATTCGAGGGCACAGTTGCCGGCGAGGATCATTAGGTCGGCCCAAGAAATTTTCTTGCCGTATTTCTGTTTGACCGGCCAGAGCAGCAAGCGTGCCTTATCGAGGTTTGCATTGTCAGGCCAACTGTTGAGCGGCGCAAAGCGCTGGCTGCCGGAGCCCCCGCCACCACGGCCGTCAGCGATGCGGTAAGTGCCGGCGCTGTGCCACGCCATCCGAATGAAGAGCGGCCCATAGTGACCGTAGTCGGCTGGCCACCAGTCTTGGGACGTGGTCATAAGATCGAAGATGTCTTTCTTCACTGCATCCAGATCGAGGGTCTTGAACTCCTCAGCGTAGTTGAACGCGTCGCCCATCGGATTGGATAAAGAAGAGTGTTGGCGTAGGATGTTCAACTTCAACAGATTTGGCCACCAGTCTCGGTTTGAAGCGCCACCACCAGCGCTGTGCTTTGGCATTCCACCCGTAAACGGGCACTTGCTTTCACCGTCAGTATTGATATTTCCTGTAGTACTGTCGTGAGCTGTGGTAAGCGTTTTTTTCTTAGCCATGTTATTGCCTCCTTAATATTTGAAAAACCCCACTTATACATTAAACAAAATTCTCCATAGTTGTCCAATATTAATATTCTATATATTCTATAGTTAATGCCTATGGATTGGGTTTGGTTTATCGTTAAATTGGTCAGTAGTTGGTCAGGTTTTGGACCTCTTTTGGTAAGGATAGATAAATGGAGCTTCATCAACTCAGATATTTTGTCGCCGTCGCGGATTCGGGCGGGTTCAGCAAGGCCGCCAGGATATGCTTTGTCGCGCAGCCTTCTCTCAGCCAACAGATAATAAAGCTCGAGAAAGAGCTCGGTCAGAGGCTTTTCGAAAGGCTCGGAAGAACCTCCGTGCTCACGGAAGCCGGAAGGGCGCTCTTGCCGAGGGCGAGGCTCATACTCAAAGAAGCCGGAGACATAAAGTCAGGTATTTCGGATGACCTCGGTTCCGGCGCAGGCCAGCTGTCGGTCGGGTTAATACCCACGATTGCGCCCTATATATTGCCCGGCGTCCTCAAAAGGTTTTACGAGTCCTTTCCCAAGGCTCGGATCTCCGTCAATGAAAACCTTACGGAAAGGCTTATCAAAAGCATTATAGGGCTCGAGATAGAGCTCGCCGTGATGAGCCTCCCTATCGAAGATAAACTCATAAGGATGGAGCCCCTTTTCGAAGACCCCCTCGTTCTCGCCATATCGCCCGTTCATGAGCTTGCGAAATCGGAGCACGTGACAATCGAAGACTTGAGAGGTATTCCGTTCATCGCTCTCGATGAAGAGCACTGTCTCGGCGAGCAGATAAATAATTTCTGCTACGAGAGGCAGATAAACCCCGATATAGTCTGCCGCACCTGGAACCTGTCGACCATACAGCACTGCGTTTCATTCGGCAGCGGGGTATCCCTTGTGCCCAAGATGCTCGTCATGACTGACGTTTCCAATAAATGCGTTTACAGGCCGATCAAGGGCCAGTCCCCGAAACGTACCGTAGTCGCTGCATGGCACAGGGACAGGAAGCTCTCGAAACTCGCGGCCGAGTTCATTCAGATCGTGAAAGACGAGTATGCGTACCTCCTCGAAACCCGGAGTTATGAAGGCTCCGGGAACGTTTCACCGATTATCGCGAATTTCTAATAACGCCCGCCTGATGTAAACTTAATATCCTGAGTCCGATGAAAAAAATATATCTGGATTACAACGCCACCACCCCTGTCGACCCTCGCGTGCTGGAGGCGATGATGCCCTATTTCAGGGACGGCTTCGGGAACCCGTCGAGCATCCACTCGTTCGGCATGAGGGGGAAGGGCGCGCTCGATCGCGCAAGGGAGCAGGTCGCCGCCCTTATCAATGCCAGTCCGAGGGAGATCGTATTCACGTCCGGGGGAAGCGAAAGCAACAACTACGCGGTTAAGGGCGTAGCCTTCGCGGATGTAAGGAAAAGGGGGAATCATCTGGTAACGACGTGTGTCGAGCACGAGTCAGTGCTCGAGGCCTTCAGGTCTCTCGAGAGGTCCGGTTTCCGTGTCACATATCTGGGCGTGGACGCCTCGGGCATTATCGATCTCGACGAGCTCCGGGATTCAATTTCTGACGAGACGATACTCGTATCGTGCATATTCGCCAACAATGAGACCGGGACCGTCATGCCTATAGCCGGGATCGCCCGCATCGTAAAGGAGAAGGGGGCCATTTTCCATACGGACGCCGTGCAGGCCGCGGGAAAGATACCTATAGACACGGATGAGATTCCCGCCGATCTAATGACCTTATCCGCCCACAAGTTCTACGGCCCCAAGGGCGCGGGCGCCCTTTATGTCCGGGAGGGGATTAATAAGAGGGTCCGGCTTAAGCCCCTGATCCACGGGGGCGGGCAGGAGAGGGGCAGTCGTTCCGGTACCGAGAACGTGCCCGCGATCGCGGGCATGGGTATGGCATCTGAAATCTCTCTCCGCGAGAGAAAGGAAGACGAATTGAGGATAAGGCCGCTCCGGGACAGGTTGTGGGAGAGATTCTCATGCGATATACGCGGCATAAGACTGAACGGCGATATCGACAGGCTTCTCTTTAATACGTTAAATGTATTTATAGGCGGTGTTAGCGGGGATTCCCTCTCGATGGCCCTCGATCTCGAAGGCATAGCTTTATCGACGGGCTCCGCATGCTCGGAAGGAAAGGTCGACCCCTCCCACGTGCTCATGGCCATGGGCCTTTCGAGAGAAGAGTCCTCCTCGTCCGTGAGGTTCAGTCTCGGCAGGTTTACAGGGGACGGGGAAATAGATGCGGCGGCCGGAATCGTACCGAGGGCAGTCGATAGGATAAGAGAAGCCCGCGGCGGCAGTTCCAGGGCGCTCTGAAAATCGAGTCCGCGCTTTTCACGGGAATATCGGAGGTACTTCAAGGCTGGCGGATTCTTCGAATCCCATCATGACGTTCATGTTCTGAACAGCGGCTCCGGAAGCGCCTTTAACGAGGTTGTCTATGACCGAGACTATAATCGCGGTTTTATTCTCAGGATCAGCCCTCATGCCTATATCGCAGAAATTCGAACCCCTGACCTGTGACGTAGAGGGATAGACCTTCTCGGGGGATATCCTTATGAACCTCTCTCCGCCGTAATGCTCTTCGAACAGGCCGATCAGTTGTCCGGTCGTCCTTTTCTTTTTCAGTCTTACGTAGATGGTCGAGAGTATCCCCCTGTCCATCGGGATCAGGTGAGGGGTAAAGGAGACGTTCACCTCGACTCCGGAGTAGACCGAGAGCACTTCCTCGATCTCCGGCATGTGGCGGTGCTCCCCAATCTTATAAGCCCTGACCCCCTCGTTCACCTCGCAGAAATGGTAATCGAGCGAGGGGGACCTGCCCGCTCCCGACACCCCCGATTTCGAATCGACTATGATCGAATCAGGCTCGATCAGATTCTCTTTTAGCAGCGGGGCGAGCCCTAATATCGCCGATGTGGGATAACAGCCCGGATTCGCGACTAATTTAGCCCCTTTGATCGCCGGCCTGTTAATCTCGGGGAGCCCGTACACTGCTTCCTCTATCAGCTCCGGACAAGGGTGATCTCCGTACCAGTCCTTATAGACCCCGTGGCTAAGCCTGAAATCCGCCCCCAGGTCAATAATTTTCAGGTCCTTTTTGTAGAGTTCCCGGACGACTCTGGCCGACTCCCCGTGGGGGAGGGCCAGAAATACTACGTCTATGTCCCCGGGCAGGGCACCCGGGTCGAGGGGCTCGAGCCTCCGGTCGAGGAACCCGCCCAGATGAGGGAATACGTCCGATATATTCCTTCCGGCGTGTTTATCCGCAGTTAAATAAGCGGCTTCCACATGGGGATGGGTGAGAAGGAACCTCAGAAGCTCCCCCCCCGTGTACCCGCTCGCGCCTAATATCGCCGCTTTCTTTTTTCTCATAGGGATTGAAAATATACGGGAAAAGAATCAAATACAAGTTCTTAGAGATTTTCCTTTATCGATGGTATAGTTATATGGGGTTTTTAACTCTCTCGCATACCTTGACTCTAATTGTTTGAAAGGGTACTTTCTTTAGGTTTTATTCTTCAGTAATACGAAAAAAACGGGAGTTCCGGAGGGTTGTTAGATGTCTATCAAGGTCGGTATTAACGGGTTCGGAAGAATAGGAAGGCACATTCTGCGTATAGGCCTCGATCGGAAGGACCTGGAATTTGTCGGAATTAACGATATCTCCGATTCCAAGACCCTCGCGCATCTTTTCAAATACGATTCCATATTCGGCTCGTATAAGGGAGAGGTCAAATCGGAGAACGGTCATATTCTCGTCAACGGGAAAGCGATAAGGGTGTTTTCCGAAAAAGACCCGAAGAATATCCCGTGGGAGGATGTAAAGGCGGACATAGTGGCTGAGGCGAGCGGTATATTCAGAACGAAGGAAGCTGCCTCGGTCCATCTCGGTAAAACCGTGAAAAAGGTCGTCATTACGGCGCCTGCCAAGGGCGAAGTCGATTTCACGACGGTTCTCGGGGCCAATCAAAACAGTTACGACAATGAAAAACACCACATCATTTCCAACGCGTCATGCACGACGAACTGCTTCGCGATGATCGTCAAGGTGCTCCATGAGGGCTTCGGCATCACCAGGGGCGAGATGACGACTATACACTCCTATACGAACGACCAGAGGATACTCGACGCCCCGCACAAGGACTTGAGGAGGGCGAGGGCGGCAGCGCTGTCTATAATTCCGACCGATACGGGCGCGGGAAAGGCTATACAGATCATCTTCCCCGAGCTAAAGGGCAAGCTGAGCGCCGTCGCGATGAGGGTCCCCACCGCGGACGTATCCGTCGTCGATTTCACATGCGAAGTCAAAAAGCATACGAGCCCCGAAGAGGTGAACGAGAGGTTCAAGCAGGCGGCTTCCGGAGAGCTGAAGGGGTATTTGAGATATACGGATGAGGAGCTCGTATCCTCGGATTTTATCGGCGACCCGCATTCGGCTATATTCGATTCGGCGCTGACATCCGTGGTCGACGGGAATCTCGTGAAGGTGATCGGCTGGTATGATAATGAATACGGGTACTCATCGAGAGTAGTCGATTTACTTGAATTCATAGGAGAAAAACTGTGATGAGTAAACTCGTGATATCCGACCTGCCCGATTCCGTATTCAACGGCAAACGCGTCTTCGTAAGAGTGGACTTCAACGTTCCTATAAGGGACGGAAAGATAAGCGAGGATTACAGAATAAGAAGGACTATACCGACGATAGACTATCTCGTCGAAAGAAAGGCGAAGGTGATACTCGGGTCGCACCTGGGGAGGCCCAAGGGGATAGCTATCCCGGAGCTGTCGTTAAAACCGATAGCTATGAGGCTCTCGGAGCTTCTCGGAAAGTCGGTCAAGTTCAACGGCAAGGTCATAGGGCCTGAGGTCAAAGCGGCGCTTGACGCCCTCGAGCCCGGGGAGGTCATGCTCCTTGAGAACCTGAGGTTTCACAAGGAAGAGACCGACAACGACCCCGAGTTTTCAAAAGAGCTCGCGTCATACGCCGATATATACGTGAACGACGCGTTCGGCACATCTCACAGAAAGCACGCCTCCACCTACGGTATGGCGTCCATGTTCGATCTCAGGGTCGCGGGGTTTCTCGTCAGCAGGGAGTTGAAATTCCTTACGAGGCTCCGTGAGAACCCGGACCGCCCGTTCCTTGTAATAGTCGGGGGGAGTAAGATCAAGGATAAGATTCACGCTCTTAAGAGTCTAATAGAGAAGGCGGACAAGGTGCTTCTGGGCGGCGGGGCCGCATATACGTTCCTTAAAGCGAAGGGCGTGAATATCGGCAGCTCCATAGTGGAGGACGAGTTCGTAGGGTGGGCGAAGGAAGCGCTCGATAAGTACGGCGATAAGATTTTTCTCCCGGTCGATCACGTCGTCGCGGGGAACCTGGAGGGAAGGAAGAATTGCATGGTCGTCGACGGCGATATACCCGACGATCTAAAAGGGTACGACATCGGGCCTAAGACGGCTGCGAAGTATAACCATCTGATAAAGGGCACGGGTTCGATTTTCTGGAGCGGTCCTATGGGGGTTTTCGAAATAGGCGATTTTTCCGCAGGCACGACTCAGCTTGCAAGGTCGGTTGCCCTCGCCACATGGAGGGGAGCAACGACCGTGGTGGGCGGCGGTGAAACCGTAGCCGCGATAAGGGAGGCCGAGGTACTCGATCTGGAGATTACTCACATCTCCACGGGCGGCGGCGCGCTTCTTGAGTTCCTGGGAGGCGACGAGCTTCCGGGAATTTCGATATTAAACGACAGAGAGGAGAAGATCTCCCTGGCTGCGAGTTAATCCTGTTTCCGCACACCGGAAATTTTATACCCGATCACCGCGTTCAAAATCTATCCATCCAAATAATTTCGTGTTATCTTTAGAATCACATATCTTTCATCAAGGAACGGGGTAAAAAATGGCGAAGGCGAATGTAAAAGATGGGAAGGACTCCATAGTCAGGCTTTTGGGCAAAGAGGCCGGTTATCTTCTCGATCACAAATGCAAAACCGTTTCCAGGAATCTGCTGCATCTGCCAGGACCCGATTTCGTCGAAAGGGTCTTCGCTCCTTCCGACAGGTCGAACCCCGTATTGCGGAACCTCCAGCTAATGTACAACACCGGCAGGCTCGCCGGGACCGGGTATTTATCGATACTCCCCGTCGACCAGGGGATAGAGCACTCGGCAGGGGCTTCCTTCGCCGCCAATCCCATTTATTTCGATCCCGAGAATATAGTGAAGCTTGCGATCGAGGGGGGCTGCAATGCGGTTGCCTCAACGCTCGGGGTGCTGGGCGCTGTCTCCAGGAAATACGCGCATAGGATTCCGTTTCTGGTAAAGCTCAATCATAACGAACTCCTCACTTACCCGAACAAATACGACGAGATAATGTTCGCGAACGTCGATCAGGCATTTCAGATGGGGGCGGTCGCCGTCGGGGCTACCATATACTTCGGCTCCGAGGGGAGCGACCGTCAGATACAGGAGGTTTCGGAGGCGTTCAGTTATGCCCACACGCTCGGGCTTGTAACGGTGCTCTGGGCGTATCTCAGAAACCCGGCCTTCAGCACTGAAAAAACGGATTACCATTTATCGGCGGACCTAACGGGGCAGGCGAACCATATCTCCGCCACTATAGAGGCCGACATAGTAAAGCAGAAGCAGGCCGAGAACAACGGGGGGTTCCTTGCGCTCAAGTTCGGCAAGACGGACCCGAAGGTCTACTCGAAGCTCACGTCCGATCACCCGATCGACCTGACCAGGTATCAGGTGGTGAACTGCTACATGGGCCGCGCCGGACTGATAAATTCCGGGGGCGCGTCGACGGGCAGGGAAGAGGACGACCTCGCGCAGGCAGTCAGGACGGCAGTCATCAACAAGAGGGCGGGCGGCATGGGTCTCATCACGGGCCGCAAATCGTTCCAGAAGCCGATGAAAGAGGGCGTCCAGATTCTGAACGCCGTACAGAACGTCTACCTGGACGAGGGAATAACAGTGGCCTGAGATAAAACCGCAGAGACTACCGGCATCCCGTGCATAGTCATACAACGGTTAGCCGTTTCCGGTTCTTAATTCCGTCAATCACGACTAAATACATAATTACGGCCTACCTTATTCAGCCGGCAAGATTTATACTAGAGGTCGGCAGGGGGCTTGCGGGCTGAACGCCAGCCGGTTAATCCGCCTGGTTAAACGATATGAACCGGAAGACAGAAGGGCTCAAGAGACTGGACGGCATACTCGGAAGGATTACATGCTCCGCATCCAAATTTATAGTCAGCCCCCGGGAAAAAGAAAGTTGGAAGAGCCGCAGAATACTCGTTATAAGGCCGGGCGGCATAGGGGACGCGGTACTTCTTTTTCCGGCCCTTTCCGAGCTCAGGAACCGTTATAAAGATCATACGATCGACGTGCTTGCGGAGAAAAGAAACTCGGGAATATTCGCCGGATGCCCGTATATAGACGGCCTCCTTCTTTATGACAGGCGCCCTCACGAGACCCTCTACAGGGTGATAAACGCTGGGTACGACATCGTCATCGACACAGAGCAGTGGCACCGTATGACGGCGGCTCTTTCGTATTTAACGCGCGCCCCCGAGCGCATCGGATTTGCGACTAACGAAAGGGCCGGGCTTTACAGCCGAAAAGTCCCCTACAGCCAGGACGACTACGAGGCTGTGAGCTTCCTGAATCTCGTCTCGGCCCTGACCGGGGAGGAATACGAGTTCGACAAAACTAGACCCTTCTTTCCGATCCCGGGTCCGCATGACGCCCTGAGCTCGGCAATATCTGAATTCAGGAAGGGGAAAAGGGCCGTTGTCGGGATATTTACCGGCGCTACAGTCCCCGAAAGGAGATGGGGCGCAAAGAATTTCGCAGAACTTGCGGAAAAACTGTCGGGAGAGAATATCGGTTCCGTTCTTGTGGGCGGCGAATCGGAAAAGGACGATTCCGAAATTTTTAAAAAACGGTGTACTAATGGATACCTTTTGGACTATGTTTGGGGAACCACGCTCGGAGAAACGGCGGCCGTTATTTCGGAGGTCGATCTCTTTATTTCGGGCGATACCGGGCTTATGCACATAGCATACGGGGTCGGAACGCCTACGCTTTCGTTATTCGGGGCGGGCATACAAAAGAAGTGGGCCCCCATGGGGGACGGTCACGCCGCGATCAACAGGAACGAGCCCTGCAGTCCCTGTACCAGATTCGGATATACGCCGAGGTGCCCCTACGGCGTGAGATGCCTCACGGAGATAAGCGTTGAAGAGGTAAAGGAGTCAGCCATGGGGCTCCTTGCCCGTTCCCCGAACGCCGGGCAATGAAGAACTATCGACGGGCTATTTCCCCCTCCTGCTAAACCCCTTTTTCCTCGAGCCCCGGCGGGACCTCCCCGTAATATAT
>Ga0155644_1144_pt1 | contig 12004 bp, 10 predicted proteins | sample RifCSPhighO2_12_FD_107301 | JGI IMG/M metagenome (GOLD analysis project Ga0155644, IMG submission 107301) | Candidatus Dadabacteria bacterium RIFCSPHIGHO2_12_FULL_53_21 | reverse complement strand
TGGAGAGCACGGGAAGCTCGGTTTCAAGTTCGGGGACGCGGGGTACGGTAAGGACATCCGTCTCGCTTGTCACGGGCTCGACAAGAACGACAACGACTTCCTGATCGGCGTCCTCGGGAAGGACCTCTATCCCCTGTCCATACTCATTCAGTCGATGCGGAAGACAAAGCAGACTTCGATGTATCTCGAAAGCCTGGGGCCATTTTTCATAGGAAAGGCGATCTGGCAGAAGAAGGCATAGTTCGCTCGGGATCGTTGCCGCATTCCCCTTGCGATGGCCCCGGCTCAGGTCTGCCCGTTATCTGAAGGACGGACGTTCTGCGGATGATCTATAGAATATACCGGCTCAGGTCCCTGTCTTTTACTATATCGGCTATCTTGTCCTTCACGTACTTCGCGTCGATCACGATCTTCTGCTCCGCCATGTCAGGTGCATTGAAAGATATCTCGTCGAGCATCCGCTCCATTATCGTGTGCAGTCTCCTCGCGCCGATGTTCTCCATGGATTCATTTACTGCCTGAGCGGTCTCGGCTATTTCCTGTATGGCGTCGTCCTTGAATACGAGCTCTATTTTTTCCGTGTTAAGGAGCTCGGTATACTGCTTTATAAGGGCGTTTTTGGGCTGTGTCAGGATATTTATAAAGTCTTCGGTCGTAAGCGGCTCGAGCTCGACCCTTATAGGGAACCTGCCCTGGAGCTCCGGTATGAGGTCCGAGGGTTTCGATACGTGGAAGGCGCCCGCCCCGATAAACAATATGTGGTCGGTCCTCACCATTCCGTGCTTCGTGTTCACGGTGCAGCCTTCGATGATCGGGAGCAGGTCCCTCTGGACCCCTTCCCTGGAAACGTCGGGGCCGGCCGTGCTTTCGCGCCCCGCGACTTTATCGATCTCGTCGATGAATATTATCCCCGACTGCTCGACCCTATCGATCGCCATTTTGACGACGTTGTCCATGTCTATGAGCTTCTGCGCTTCCTCCTGAATGAGGACTTCCATCGCATCCGGCACCCTGACCTTCCTCTTCTTCGTTTTCTTCGGGAACAGGTTTCCCAGCATGTCGGATATGTTTACGTCCATTTCCTCGAGTCCCTGAGGGGAGAACACCTGAATGGGGAAATTCTTAGACGTAACTTCGATGTCGACGAACCTTTCGTTGAGCCTGCCTTCCCTCAGGAGTTTCCTGAGCTTCTCTCTGGTTTCGCCGCTCGTCTCGGTCTGCTGCTGCTCAGCCCCGCTTGGCGGGAGCAGGAGGTCGAGCATCCTCTCTTCCGCGAGGTCCTCGGCCTTGGCTTTGACAGTCTGCTTCTCCTCGTCGGTTATCATTTTAATAGCGATATCCGTAAGGTCCCTGATCATCGACTCGACGTCCCTGCCGACGTAGCCGACTTCGGTGAATTTGGACGCTTCCACCTTCAGGAACGGGGCCTGAGCGAGCTTCGCGAGCCTTCTGGCTATCTCTGTTTTCCCCACCCCCGTTGGGCCTATCATGAGTATATTCTTCGGAGCGATTTCGTCCTTGAGATCCGGTGAAACGCGCTGCCGTCTCCACCGGTTGCGAAGCGCGATCGAAACGGCTCGTTTTGCCTTATTCTGGCCGATTATATACCTGTCGAGCTCGGAGACTATCTCCCTCGGCGTGAAAAATGTTTCGCTGCTCATTTTATGCGAGTTCCTCTACGGTGATTTTGTCGTTGGTGTAAATGCAAATTTCGGATGCTATCTTCAGTGATTCCTCTGCTATATCTCTCGCGCCCAGCGTTGAATGCCTTGAAAGCGCCTTCGCCGCCGCCTGGGCATACGAGCCTCCCGAGCCTACGGCCACGACGTTGTCATCGGGCTCGAGCACGTCTCCGCTGCCCGATATCAGGAACATGCTGTCCTTATCGGCGACCGCCAGAAGCGCTTCGAGCCTCCTCAGGATACGGTCTGTCCTCCAGTCTTTCGCGAGCTCGACGGCCGCTCTCCTGAGGTTACCTCTATACTCCTCGAGCTTGGCCTCGAACTTGTCAAAGAGGGTCATAGCGTCCGCCGTAGCCCCTGAAAATCCCACAAGGACCTTGCCCTCGTATATCTTTCTCACCTTCTTGGCGGAGTGCTTGACGGCCGCATGGCCCAGGGTTATCTGACCGTCTCCGGCCATCGCGACCCTGTCTCCTATCTTTACGCAAACTATAGTCGTTCCGTGGAAGTTTTCCATGATTACGCTCTCGGGTGTGTCTTGTCGTAGATTTCCATTAATTTTTCAATCGAAGTATGTGTATATCTCTGCGTGGTGGACAGGCTCTTATGGCCCAACATCTCCTGTATGGCCCTCAAGTCGGCACCCCCTCCGAGGAGGTGTGTGGCGAAAGTGTGCCTGAGCACATGCGGGCTCACGTTTTTCGGTATCCCGGCGAGCAAGGCGTATTTCTTGATAATCCTGTCCACGCTCCTTACGTTCAACCTGTCTCCCCTGGTATTGACGAACAGGTGGTCTCCCCCGGGGTTCATTCCGAGCCTTTCGTGCAGGTATTCATCGAGCGCCTGTGCGGCTTTGGAGCCGACCGGGACGATCCTTTCCTTGTTACCCTTTCCAAGGACCTTGACCGTCAGATTTTTCAGGTCGATGTCGTTCAAATTAATACCGACAAGCTCGCTCACCCTGAGGCCGCTCGAGTAAAGGAGCTCGAGTACGGCGACGTCCCGGGACAGGAGCGCGCCCGAGCCCTCGATACTGAGGAGCTTGACCACCTCGTCAACCGTGAGGAACGTCGGGAGCCTCTTTTCCCCCCGCGGCGTGGGGACGAGCTTGGCAAGGTTATTTTTAAGTGCCCCCTTCCTTATAAGGAACTCGAAGAATGTCCTTACGGACGCGAGCTTCCTCGATATCGACGACCTCGAGTTTCTCGTATATAGCCAGCTTATATATGCCCTTACGGGCGTCTCGTCCAGCTTCTCGAAATCGATTGCGCCGGCTTTTTCGCCGACGAGCTTTTTTTCTTTTATGACGCGCAGGAACTCGCCAATATCAGTGATGTAGGCCTTGACTGTGTGTTTCGAGTAGTTCCTCTCGGAACCCAGATATTCCCTGAAATTTTGAATGAGCTGTTCCATGATAACAATCGTTATAATATAAACACCGCTCCCTATCTTTCAATGGAGGGGATTTATCAAGAGCGGGAGAGGAATAAAGGGGAGCCGGGTCCGACACAAGGCTCCGCCGGTAAATTATCTTTTACATTGCGGGCTTTATACGGAGAATCGAGGCCTTTAATTACCGAACCCCGCGTAATCTTTAGAGAGCTCGTCATAGAATAACCCCGACAGCTGCACACGCTTCGCTCCAATGTAGCGCTTCTTGTAATACTGTTTGTTGATGCTGTCGATGGTTACCTTCCGGGACGCCGAGGAAGCGTGTATAAACTCATCGTTCCCTATGTAAATACCTACGTGTGATGGGTATTTCGCATACGTCGTGAAAAATACGAGGTCCCCTGTATCGAGGTTCTTTTTAGGAATGCTGTATCCGGAGCTGTAATATATGTCCCTTGCTGTCCTGGGCAGATATACGTTGAACCTGCTGAATATCTTCTTTACGTAGCCTGAGCAGTCGATTCCGGTCGCGAGGTCGTTTCCGCCGAATTTATAGGGGGCTCCCAGATACTTCTTAGCCACCTGTATGATGCTTTCTTTCGAGAACCTCCCGTTTTCGACGTCGGGCTCCGTATAGTCGTATTGTCCGTTCGATTCATGGATAGTGTTTTTCTCGGTTACGACTCTATATTCGGTTTCCTGCCGCTCGTAGCCGGGAATATATAGAACCTGCCCGGCCCTGATCGAGTTACCCTTTATATTGTTCTCTTTCTTGAGTTCTTTTATGGTTACGTCGTAACGCCGGGCTATGCGGCCGAGTGTGTCGCCCTTTTTAACCACATATTCACCCCTCGGAAGGGATGACGCCGTCACGCTTTCGGCTTCGCTTTCCCCGGACTCGGTGGAGTATAGCCCGGGTATGCTCAGTCTCATGCCCGCCCGAAGCGTGTCGCTCGAAAGTCCGTTTGCTTTCTTTATTTCCCGCACGGAAACACCGAACTTCTTGCTGATTTTCCCGAGCGTGTCGCCCTTTGCGACTGTGTATTTGGATTGAGTGACTTTCTCCTGGGGTACGGGGATGAGGAGTATGTCGCCGTTATTTAACGTATCTTTTTTGAGCGCGCTCGCTTTCCTGATTTCCTCTACCGTGACGCCGAAGCTCTCTGCTATATTGCCGAGTGTATCGCCCGACTTAACGACGTACCTCTTCTTGATATAGACTTCGTTCGCGGTTTCAGGCGCTGTTTCCTTTATTACAGATTCTTTTATTACTACTTCTTCGGTCTCTTCGGTGACTACGGTACCGGGGACCATCAACACCTGTCCCGACCTCAGATTACTGTTTTTGAGCCCGTTTGCCTTTTTGAGCTCGCTCTGCGAGACGCCGAACTTGAGCGCGATGTGTCCGAGGGTGTCCCCTCTTCTCACTGTGTATCCGGTAGTGTATTTCGCTGATTCCGTGATTTCGGTCTCTGTCTCAGTGACAGTCTCTTCCCCTACGGTCTCACTTGCGGCGACCGAAGTCCCGGATGTGTTAAGTACGAGTCTTTGGCCGACCCTCAGATTGTTGTTTTTAAGTTTGTTGTACTTCTTGATGCGCTCTACCGATACGCCGAACGTTTTCGCAAGCTCGTACAGGGTGTCGCCCTTTTTTACTATATATTCTGACGGCGCATTATTTTGAGCGTCCTGTTTGTCAGGGGCTGTGGCTCCCTTAAGGGTTTCTTTGTCATTGTTAGTCTCAGTCCCCGGAACAACGAGCGCCTGCCCGATCCTCAGCTTCCTGCTGTCGAGGTTGTTGAGTTTTATTAATTCATTGGTGCTTACGCCGAGCCTTTTGGCGATCGCTCCCGGGGTGTCGCCTTTTCTGATAACGTATTCCCTGGAACGTGTCTCGGAAGGAACAGTGACCTCGACTGTCTCGGTCCGGTCCGGTTCTGCGCTTTCCTGACCTGAGGCAACGACTTCTACTTTGGTTGCGGTCTGCTGCCGAGCGTAACCTGGGACCGTGAGCCTCTGGCCGATCTGCAGTTTCCTGCTGTCGAGATTGTTGAGCTTTATTAATTCATCGGTGCTCACGCCGAGCTTTTCGGCGATCCCGCCGGGGGTATCCCCCTTGGCAACGGTGTAAACGCCTGTATTCGCCGGTGCCGGCTTGACAGGGGGAACAGTTGCAGCTGCATGAACAGCTTCAGTTTCAGCCCTTATATTCCCGGGGATTCTGAGGACTTGTCCGATCCGCAGTTTATCGTTTTTAAGTCTGTTGGCTTTCTTTATGTCGCCGCTCGATACGTTATACCTTTCCGCGATTTGTCCCAGCGTATCGCCTTTTTGGACGGCGTAATCAGCCGGCGCCATGGATGGGCTTTTGGAGGAGTCCTGTACCTTGCCTGCTATTTCACTGCCTGAATCTTCCGTTACAGGCTCTTGAGGCCCGGTGACTTTAACCGGTTCGTGATTTGAGGATGGGATTAAGAGCTTTTGTCCGATTTGTAGTTTTGTATTCTTTAAACCGTTTGCTTTTTTGAGGTCTTCCGAAGACAGACCGTATATTTCCGCTATTTCGCCTAATGTATCGCCGTTCTTTACAGTGTATTCGTTATTATTGCTGCGAGCGATGTTTTTTGCCGTTGTGTCTTCGTCGTAGACGGAGACATCGATTGTTAAAACGTCGCCGATATCCAACCTGTTGTCTTTTAGCTTGTTTGCTGACTTCAGCTCGTCGACGGTAAGCCCGAACTTTCTGGATAAATCATAAAGGTTATCTCCTTTTTTGACTACGTATTTTTCGGCCGCTAAAGCTGATGCCGGAAGGAGAATTGCGATAAGGATAATTAGGGAACGCCTGAGTGCCATACCTATACCTCCTGCAGAGACAAAATCTTAAAAAAATCCAATCCCGGAATAAAATGCCGAGATCCGGTCATGCTTTCTGGTCTAGGTTTTCAAAGAACTAAGTAAACTACTTAAAATTAACTGGGAGTGATTATACATGAAAAAGATAAGATTTGTAAGGGGAATTAAATAGTTATGAATATTTCTGATTTTTCGGGTTAAGAGGCCTGCTTAGTTTAATAATTTCAGTCAGCTTTATTGTCTCAGGAACGGTATATTCTCCCTGAGCCATTCACCCAGAGGCAGCCCGAGTATGTGGAGAATTACTATAGTTCCGTCCTTATCCCTTTCCCTGGTGAGCACCTGTCTTATAAGCCTTGAAGCGATTTTCTCCATATCGCCCGCGCCCAGTCCCGAGGTGCCGAGCAGCTCGCTCATCCTGAGGGTGATGACCCCCATTTTAGGGTGGCTGAAATCGGAATCGCCCGAATACTCTATATTGAAAGTTATATCGTAAGGGGTAAAGCTATCCGATGTTATATCCGATATACCCACGATACGTATATAGTCGAGCGTCGGCATGAAAATCTCCATTCGTACCCGGAAAGGTCATCGTCGTACAGCGTGTCGCGGTGATGTATATACGGACCGGTAGGGACGGGACTTATTCGATTATGTTGGTACATATATAAAGGAACTCATCCCCGAGCTCCCAGTTGATAGTCATTATCTGAATCTGGCCTTTATCCTTCAAGTCGTTCAGGGCCTCGACGACCCTTATTTTCGTCTGGTTGTACTCGAGCCCAGGGTTCTCATCCACGATTGCCTGCGTGAGCCTGTCGGTATTGGTATTCCCCTGCCCCGTGCCCCTGCAGAGTAAATTTAGCAATTGGGATTCCATATCGTTCATTGCGTCCTCCCGGGTTAATATTCCCGGACCCGCTTGGTAATTATCTGTTATCCGTGACCCTTTTACGGGAGCCCGGGAAAGAGAATCTAAAACGAAATATAGTGTATTATACAAAAAAGTGCAATAATACATGCATATAATAATCAACATCCCCCTTGGGGACCGTTGATGACGGCGCTTGATGAAAGTCCTTCTTTATACCCATGAATTCCCCCCGTTTCTGGGAGGGCTGTCTACGACGAGCCTGAAGCTGGCAAGAGGTATATCCGGCCCGGGGATAGAGACTGTCGTGCTCGCTCCAGGCTATGGCCGGGAGGACCGTGAGTTTGACAGGGGGCTCGGATGCCGTGTCATAAGGATCGGCGGTCTCGGAAGCAATTGGATAAAGGCAATGCCCTACGCCGACATAATGCTCGGATTGTTCTCACTCATGTCCGCGCTCCGCAATGAAAAACCTGATACCGTGCTTTTCATAACCGAGGAGGCCGAAGCCGCGGGGGGTCTCGTGCCGCACATCTCGTTCGTGCCTGTGGTACGGGTGGCGGGCTCCGGTATTACTACTTGTTTCTACGGAAACAGGATAATGAAAAGACTGATGAAGTACCCCATGAGAAGGCTCTACAGGCATGCCGCAAGTATCATAGCAGTCAGCAGGAACACGAAGGGGCTTCTTAACAGTATCGGCGTTCCAGAAGACAAGATTACGGTCATCTACAACGGCGTCGGTGAGGAAATGCTGTCGAGGAAGCCTGATGCTGAAAAGCTGAGGGCTCTCAGGGCGGAGCATGGGATCGGCGAGACCGCCCCGGTCATCATCACTATTGCGAGGGTGCTTCCGAGGAAGGGCCAGGATATGGTTATCAGGGCTCTCCCGCTCATAAAAAAAGAGTTCCCGGATATCGTTTATCTCGTCGTCGGTGAGGGCCGGTTCAAAAACAAGTTCGGGGAACTGGCGGAGGGTGCCGGCGTGAGCGGCTCCGTGATTTTTACAGGGGGAGTGGGTCACGAGGGAATAATCGATTATCTCGACCTGGCGGACGTGTTCGTAATGCCTAGCAGGGACTGGGACAGCAAGGTCGAGGGTCTGCCAAACGCATTGATAGAGGCGAGTGCGAGGGCGAAACCCGTTATCGCTGCGAAACAAGGGGGATCTGCGGAGGCGGTGAAGGACGGCATTTCGGGAATCCTCGTCGACCCCGAGAGTGTCACGGACATTGCGGATGCCGTAAAGTCTCTCCTGAGGGACCCTCTCAAAGCCCGCCTCATGGGTGAAAGCGGCAGGGAGATGGTTAAAGAGTTCCATACGGAAGCCGGGATGATAAAAAATTATATCGATGAGTTAAAAAGAGCGCTTAATGGAAAATCATAAAGCCCTTAAGAAATAGAGTCGAATGAGTAAACCTCGCAGTCTTCAGAAAAATCTTTTTATAAACGCTTCCCTCCTCTTCAGCGGTAAAGCGGCGGCCGGGGGGTTCGCCGCCCTCCAGACGGTCATTCTCGCGAGAATACTGGGGGTAACCGACTTCGGACTGCTTCAGCTAGTTATCGCTTACATAGCGATGATGAACCAGTTCTTCGACGTCAGGGTCTGGGAAACTGCCGTAAGGTATATCGGATCGTACTGGGAGAAGGGCGAGTCCGAGAAAACCCTCGCGATGATAAAACTCTCTTATGTGCTCGACGTGGGGAGCGGGGCAGTTTCATTCATAATCGCGATCGTGACGGCGAAGGTGATCAGCACTTATGTCATACACTCGCCCGAGGCTTATATATACATCTGGATCTATGCATTCGGGCTCTTCGTCGAAACCGCCAAGCTGACGTCGGACGCGATACTGAGGGTATTCGAAAAGTATAAGAATATAGCCGTGATAAATTCTCTCGAGAACCTCACGCAGCTCGTGCTCGTGGCGGCGCTCCTCTTAGCCGGGCTCGGAATAAAGGGGGCGTTATACGGACTCGTAATCTCGAACTTCATAGCCGCTGCCGTGAGGCTCTGGGCTGTCATGAGGGTGCTCGACGAAAAAAAACTGGGGAACTGGCTTACCGCCGATATATTTCTGATAAAGAGCCAGTGGAAGGAGATCGCCTGGTTCCTCGGGAATACGAGCTTCATGGCGACGCTCAAGACCGGAAGCGACAAGTATCTGGGAATGATGATTCTCGGGTTTTTTGCCGGTAAGGACGCCGTGGCGTTTTACAGAATAGCTAATTCAGTCTCGGGGATTTTAAACCGTATAGTGGATACGCTCTACGAGGCGATCTTCCCCGAGCTCATTAAATTCACGACCATTAAGGCCATGGATGAGTTCAAGAAATACATAAAAGAATCGACGAAAAATCTCATGAAGCTCATCGTGCCCGTGACGGTATTGATTATCGTATTCGCGGGGCCCATAGTGAGAATAGTTTTCGGCGAGGAGTACGCTCCCGCCACGAACACGCTCAGGATACTAGCGCTCGGCGTACTTATAGCACGATACACATACTGGATTAACCCGGCGCTCCTCGCTATGGGGAGACCCGGGATTAGGACTGCGTTTTATGTCGTTACTACGGTGGTCTATCTGGCTCTTATGTTCATCCTGGTACCTCAATATTCTTACATGGGCGCGGCGCTCGCGTTTCTGGGCTTTGCGGTGATAAAGTCGGCGCTTTCCTTCGTTGTGTTCGGATATTACATGAGAAAAGATGTGCAGCGGAGCATCTGAAGCGGCTGTATCTATTTACGTTTCTATTGTTTTATAAGGCCGTTGTCGTTGAGGTATTCCGCGAATAGCTCGGCCATCTTTTCAGCGCCCAGGGCATTGACGTGCCTGCCGTCGCGCCAGTATTTCTTGTCTTTGGGCATTACCGACGCGAAATCGAAAAAAGGTATACCGCTGCCGAGAGCGACTTCCTTGACTACCTCGTTATTCTCATCGAATCCTTTCTGGTAATAAGGGGTCGATGCATAGTCATCGAGATACGGTGAATACGCCCACGTCGAGAACATAATCTCCACCCCGTTCGCCTTCGCGATAGCGGCCATATTGTTCAGGTTTCGTCTGAAATAAACGGGCGGGTTCTTTTCGAGGAGCCCCATAGGGTCGTGTTTCGCCACTGAAACAGGCCCGTACGCGGTTTTGGGGGTAATGAAGTTTCCAATGCCCACCTGCTGAGTCACGCCCAGTTTCCTCAGTATAACCCTGAAGAGCGCGCTGTGCTCGAGAAAGAAGATCGACGGCGGGTCCCACTGCTTTCTCCGTCCGGCATCGTCCCCTCTGTATGAAGCCGGGTCTACGAACCTCGCGTGCACGTCGTTCGTGCCCTCGTACTCTATTATCAGATCGGGATCGATGTCGAGCACCCTGAACTCGAGGTTGATGAGTGTCTCCCAGGAATTATATCCGCCGACTCCCGCGTTTATCACCTGAACGTTCTTATACCCGTACTTATCCCTCAGTATCCTCTCGAGCTGGGCGGCCCATGTCTTATCGTTGTCGTTGATCCCGATGTTATACGTCGTGGACCCGCCCAGGAGTACGATCCTGAAAACCCCTTCCGGCTTCTTCGCCGGGAACTCATCGTTCCTGTATCCGAGGGAGTTATGAGAGGTCTTCCCCCTCCTGTACTCCGGGTTCGGATAATAGTTTAGATAGTGGTGGCGTATGTATCTCTGGTTGTCGGGACTCAGGTATGTGTAGAGCGAATACTCGAGGCTCACGTCCTCGGGAGCGATGAAGCCAAGCCAGATTCGTGTGGCGATCTCGAGAATAACGAGTGTAAAGAATACGCTGACCAGTACGAGATAAAGCTTCTTTTTAAAGGGTCCCGTGCTTTCGGCTTTGTTCATCCCATGCTCTCGGCTCACAGTTGATATGCGCGGTTTCTCAAGTTTACCGTTTTCTTGAGAGCGGCGCGAAAAATATGATAGCACATGTTTTATCGGTGATTCGCGCCCGGCCGCTGATTGTCTCGGGCTTTTTCCTGGATTATATTACTGGAAATTCACGATATACAAATGCTGAAGGCCGGTTCCGGTAATATGAATTCCTGATAATCACTCTCGCCCTTCCGGGGAAAGCCGTTCATGCAGCAAAGGCTTCACTAATATTGAATAGATATATCAAAATTTTCATTGTAATCCTGATCTCGCTGGTCGTATCGTTCTTGACGGCCGAGGGTATTTCCAGAATTGTCTTCGACCCGATAGATTTCCTCAAGCCCAGGAGGGTTTCAGACGATGTCCTCAGATACAGGGTCGAGCCCGCTACAGGGGCGCACGATAAGCTCGGATACAGGAACAAGTCTGTGCCGGATACGGCCGAGGTCGTGGCTATAGGGGACTCGCACACATATGGTATAAGCGCGAGGGCGAGCGAGTCCTGGCCCGGAGCGCTCGGGAGAATGACGGGTAAGACGGTTTATAACGTTTCGCTCGGAGGCTACGGTCCCGCAGAGTATCTCTATCTTATGGAAACGGAGGCCCTCGCGCTCCATCCGAAGGTTATTATCGCCGGCTTTTATCTGGGTAACGACATCAGGGACTCCTTTACCGCTGTTTATAGTGTCGACAGGTGGAAGGATACGAGGAAGCCGGAATTCGAATCTTTACCTGAGACCGGAGAATCGGAAGATGATGAAGGTTTCTCTTACGGCATAGGCGACTGGCTTGCCGGGAACAGTGTGTTATACAGGCTCGTGAGCTCTTCATTCATCGGAGACGACCTCAGGCAGGCGAGGAGGATAAGGAGGGGACAACAGATAGTTATGCTCGAGGACGAGAAGAGCGGCATCAGCACCGGATTCACCCCTGACCAGAGGCTCAGGGGGCTCGACCTCGGGAAGGCCGACGTCAGGGAAGGGCTTCGGCTGAGCCTGGAATTCTTCGATCGGATGAATAAGCTCGCGCGAAAAAACGGTATCGAGTTCATCGTTGTCATCATACCCACGAAGGAGAGTGTATTTGCAGAATATATAGAGGGGAACATAACCCTCCCAGCATCCGACAAGGTCGATTATCTCATAGAGAACGAGAGGCAGGCGGATAAAGCCGTCAAAAGCTATTTCGACGAGCACGGTATCCATTACGTCGATGCGCTTGGCCCGCTCAGCCGGAGCGCGGCCACGGAGCAGATATACCCCAACAACTTCGGCGGGCATGAGAATAAGAGCGGATACAGAATAATAGCCGAGACGATTA
>Ga0155644_1141_pt2 | contig 12119 bp, 14 predicted proteins | sample RifCSPhighO2_12_FD_107301 | JGI IMG/M metagenome (GOLD analysis project Ga0155644, IMG submission 107301) | Candidatus Dadabacteria bacterium RIFCSPHIGHO2_12_FULL_53_21 | reverse complement strand
ATGGTACTCTTTGGAATACAATTATTTAAATTTTAAAGGGGGATAGTGAGGGAGGTTAGTGAGAAATGGAGACTCGGAAGGTCGATACACAGATAGATATTACCAAAGAGATCTGCCCGATGACGTACGTGAAAACCAAGCTCAAGCTTGAAACCATGACTTCGGGGCAGGTGCTCGAAGTCATACTCAGGGACGGGGAGCCCTTAACCAACGTTCCCAAGAGTATCATGGCCGAAGGGCATAAAATTCTCGATGTCAGGCAGGATGGAGAGTTCTATAAACTCCTTATTGAGCGTCGTTGATGGATTATTCCCTGGCAAGAAAAAAATCGCTTGAAACGAGACTGAAGAAGGCGGATTCCGTAATCGATTTGGTCGGGGATACCCCGCTTATCAAGCTGACTCACGTTACGGAGGATCTCTCTCCCGGTGTCGAGGTCTACGCCAAGGCGGAATGGTTTAACCCCGGGGGCTCCGTAAAGGACAGGCCCGCCCTCTGGATGATCCTCGACGGGATCCGTACCGGAAAGCTCACTCCCGATAAAATCCTGATGGATTCCTCCTCCGGGAACACGGCTATCGCCTACGCCATGATAGGCGCCGCCCTCGGGTATAAAGTGGAGCTGGTGATACCTGAAAATATCAATATCGAGAGAAAAAAGACCCTACAGGCTTTCGGTTCGAAGATAATATACTCGGACCCGCTCGAGGGCTCTGACGGGGCGATAAGGCTTGCGAGAGAGCTTAAGGCCGAAAACCCCGAAAAATATTTCATGCCCGATCAATACAACAACCCCGAGAACCCGAAATCGCATTACGATTCCACTGCCGTGGAAATCTGGGAGCAGACGGAGGGCAGGGTAACTCACTTTGTTGCCGGGCTTGGCACGAGCGGGACTTTTATGGGCACGTCGAAGAGGCTGAAGGAGTTCAATCCTGAAATAGTAGCGATAGCGGTCGAGCCTGCCGAAGCCTTGCACGGGCTCGAAGGCATGAAGCATATGCCTACCTCGATCGTCCCCGGAATTTACGATTCCGCCTACCCTGACGAGCTCATCAGGATTACTACTGAAGACGCGTATGATTTCATGAAGGAGCTTCTGAAGAAGGAAGGGATTTTCATAGGTCATTCCGGCGGCGCCGTTGCCTTCGCGACAATCGAGTACGCGAAGAAGCTGAAAGAGGGCGTCCTTGTCACAGTTTTTCCGGACGGCGGGTACAGGTATCTGAGCGGGGGGATCTGGTGGTAAGGATTCTCAAGTCGGTTCACGGCGGGATTATAAAGCACGCAGAGTCGGGCTTCCCCCATGAGGTCTGCGGGGTGCTTATAGGGGCTGACGGCATGATCACGCATTATAGAGAATGCCGGAACCTCAACACCGAAAGGGCCCACGACAGGTATGACCTCGACCCCGTATCGTTTAAGGAGGCCGACGAATGGGCGAGGGGGAACGGTCTCGAGATAGTGGGCATATACCACTCGCACCCCGACCACCCGTCAATCGCCTCCGAAACGGACAGGCAGAGGGCGTGGCCCGAATGGGTATACATGATTTTCTCTATAAACGGCGGTAAATATAACGACGCCCGGGCCTGGGTGCTCGAGGATTTCGATTCCGGGTTTATAGAAGACGCTGTAGAATTAGTTGAGGGCTGAGAGGAAAATGCGGTTAACGGAAGAGCAGATATACAGGTACAGCAGGCACATACTGCTGCCCGAGGTCGGGGGCGCCGGACAGGAGATGCTCCTCAAGTCGAGGGTATTCTGCCTCGGGATCGGTGGGCTCGGATCGCCCGCAGCTCTTTATCTGGCAGCTGCCGGGGTGGGCACTATAGGCATAGCTGACTCTGACAGGGTGGATATCTCGAACCTCCACAGGCAGGTGCTTCATTACACTGAAGACATAGGCAAGCCCAAAACGGAATCGGCCGGTGAGAAGCTCGAAAAGTTAAACCCGGATGTAAATATCGTCCTTCATGACGGACACGTTACAAAGGACAACATACGCGAGCTGATAAGGGGCTACGATATTGTCGTCGACGGCTCGGATAATTTCCCGACGAGATACCTCGTGAACGACGCGTGTTATTTCGAGAGGAAGACGCTCGTGTCGGGCGCTATATTCCAGTTCGAAGGGCAGGTCGCCGTATTCAAGACACATGCGGGAGGGGCTTGTTACAGGTGCCTCTATCCGGAGCTCCCGCCGAAGGGTATGGTCCCGAGCTGCCAGGAAGCGGGCATCCTGGGCGCCGCGGCGGGCACGATAGGCACGATGCAGGCTCTCGAGACGCTGAAGCAGATACTCGGGATAGGCGAGCCGCTCACGGACCGCCTGCTCGTATTCAACGCCCTCAACATGTCGTTCAATTCGGTCGCGATCAAGAAGGACCCCGGGTGCCGGCTCTGCGGCGCAAGCCCCGCGATCCACGGTGTCGAAGAGGTCTCCCAGCCTGACTGCGATATCGAAGGCTCACCCCTTTCCTGACGCCTCTCGAACTTGACAACCCCCCCTCGCTCCCACATACTAAACTCCCGAAAATCCACCTCGCTTTTTACGCACACTTAAGTCGGAGAATTCCTGAATGGATCTGAGCGAAGTTCTTAAAAGCACCCTGCTCATAGGCCCCGAAATCTCTTTAATTGCTGCCGGCATTGTACTCATGGTCCTCGACCCGATAACCAAGGGTGAGGTGAAAAAGAACCTTTTCTGGATAGCGCTCGCGGGGCTCACGCTCGGTTTCATTCTGAATTTAAAGAGGTTCGGCGGCGATATGTCCGCTTTTTCAGGGGCGCTGTCGCTCGACCAGTTTGCCGCGTATTTCAACGTTATTTTCTTACTAGGCGCAGCAGTTGCAGTCGTTTTTTCAAAGGATTATTTGACCGGCTTCATACATTACACGAGCGAATTCTATGCCCTCATACTTTTTTCCACTTCAGGGATGATGATTCTGGCCTCGGCCACGGAATTCATGTCCCTTTTTCTCGGCTTCGAGATAATGTCGATTTCAGTTTACGTGATGTCGGCCTTTAACAGGAACTCCCCGCGCTCGACCGAAGCGGGTATCAAGTATCTCGTTTTAGGCGGTTTCTCCTCGGCGATACTCCTTTACGGGATTGCCCTGCTATACGGTGCATCGGGCTCGATTTACCTGAGCGAGATATTCAAGAATTTCGACGTCGCGAACCCGCTTTTCGTAGCCGGAAGCGCCCTCGTGCTCGTGGGATTCCTCTTCAAGATAGGCGCGTTCCCACTCCACCAGTGGGTGCCCGACGTTTACGAAGGGGCCCCTATGACGGCTACCGCTTTTATGTCAGTCGGGGTGAAGGCCGCAGCCTTCGCGATTCTGCTGAGGGTGATTTTCGAGGGTTTCTACCAGCTCCAGGTGAGCATAATGCCCGTCCTCTGGATAGTGGCGATATTCACCATGATAGTCGGCAATATCGCGGCCATAACCCAGAAGAGCATAAAACGCATGCTCGCATACTCGAGCATCGCGCACGCGGGATATGCCCTTGTGGGCGTTGTAGCGGCTTACGGCGGGAAAGAGCTCGGCGTCGGGAGCGTTATTTACTACCTCTTCGCCTACACGTTCATGAACCTGGGGGCATTCGGCGTATTGTCGTACCTCTCCCGCGACGGGCATGAGTGCGAGACGTTCGAGGACATTGCGGGACTCTGGGGCAGGAGGCCATTCCTCGCCCTGGCGCTTGGCATATTCATGTTCTCGTTGGCCGGCATTCCGCCCACTATAGGCTTCTTCGCAAAGTACAGGGTGTTCTTATCCGCAGTGCAGGCCGGATTTTACTGGCTCGCCGTAATCGGCATACTAAGCAGCGTAGTCTCTGCCTATTATTATCTGAGAGTGCTTGTGTACGCATACATGAAGGAAGAGACAGTTGCCTTCCCGTCATTCAAAATCGCGTCTTCGGTCGCGCTTGTCGTCCTTTCCCTGGGAACACTCCTCCTGGGCGTGTTTCCGCTCGACTCATGGGACCTGGCAATAAAGGCCGCGGGCTCCGTACTGATGGCGTTTCACGGCGGCTGAACGGTTCTAATTGCCCGTTTTCATTAGACAATTTCCCTTTTCTATCGGTGATTCACGCCTGGTTATATGAATTCGCGCGCACGAATAGGGTAATTTATTCCTGTATTGGGGGAGTTGTAACTTTGAAAATCAACAATTTTGATTACTTATCCCGAATATTGTATAATTAGCTTTAAGAATAGATGGCTAAAAGAAAAAGCAGTGCCAGAGACCATTCCTCCGACTATATAGTCAGGGAGATAATAGCCGCATTATTGTTTACGGTCGGGCTATTCTCGGCCCTGAGTCTCGTTTTCTACAGTGGAAAAACCGGCGTCGACGTCAAGGGCGCCATGGGTTCCATAGGCGTTTATATATCGGGCATTCTCGGAATGGCGTTCGGCGTATGCGCCTTCGTCGTGCCGCTAGTCCTCTTTTATACGTCGGTCGTCGTTTTCATAAACCGGGCCGGCGGAAACCTATACAGAAAGACCGCCTCCGCATTCCTCCTCCTTGTTTCCGTTATGGTGCTTCTGGGGCTCCTGTACCCGAATACCGGGCTTCTCGGCTTCACCCCCGCCGGGGGGTGGGTTGGTGTCACCGTCGCCTCTATAATGAGGGACAGCGTCGCCGGGGATATCGGTTCTTACCTCATTGTAACCATAGTCCTTCTCGTGAGTTTAATAATAATATCGGGGATTACTCTCTCGGATTTACTGGGGGCGCTCGGAAGTGTTTCGATGTTTATAGCGGAGAAATCGTACGCATTATCGAAGTATTTCGTCATGGCGTCCGGGGAATTTTTCGTATATCTAAAAAAATCCCTAACCAAACCGAAGATGCGCGCCGAGGTTAGGCCCGCGCGGACGAAGGGAAACGGCATCATAAAGCTTAACGGGAAGAAGAAGGCCGAGGACGATATAGCCCTTTTCGAGGACGATCTCCACGAGGAAGATGAGGAGGAAGAAGACGAGGCCCTCGATGACGATATGCCTGAAATAGTGGTGGAGCAGCCCAAGCTCAAGGGTCTAGAGGATTTCTTCCATAAAAAAGAAGTCATACATAGAGACTACAAGCTCCCCCCTCACGACCTGCTCGATCCGAAGATGGAATCCGCAGTGGAGATAGACCGGGATGCGGTTTACCAGAAGGCGAGGCTTATAGAGGAAAAGCTGAGGGATTTCGGCGTTTCGGGAAAGGTCACTGAAATAAGGCCGGGCCCGGTAATTACGATGTTCGAATATAAGCCTGCTCCCGGCATAAAAATAAACAGGATAGCGGCGCTTGAGAACGATCTGGCAATGGGACTCAGCGCCCTCAGTATAAGGATAATAGCCCCGATTCCGGGGAAGGACGTAATCGGGATAGAGGTCCCTAACGCGAAGAGGGAAACGGTCGTGCTGAGGGAGCTTCTGGAAGACGTAGAGTTTTCCAAGAGGAAGTCGATGCTGACGCTCGCCCTCGGCAAGGACATATCGGGTCTTCCTTTTTACATGGACCTGAGGAAGGCTCCCCACCTGATGATAGCCGGTACGACCGGCTCGGGAAAGAGCGTGCTCCTGAACGCGGTTATCACCAGCATGCTCTATAAAGCGAGCCCTTACGAGCTGAAATTCATAATGATAGACCCCAAGATGCTGGAGCTATCGGTCTATGAGGACATCCCCCACCTTCTCCACCCCGTGGTCACCGAGCCGAAAAAGGCGGCTGCCGCCCTCAGGTGGGCTGTGGAGGAGATGGAAAAGAGGTACAGGATACTGTCCGAGGAGGGCGTGAGGGACATAGAGACGCACAATAAAAACGTCGAAAAACTCAAGACGGAAGACAAGTGGGACAAGCTGCTCCCTTACATCGTCATCGTGCTCGACGAGCTCGCCGACCTGATGATGATTGCGCCGAATGAATTAAAGGAATCGATTACCAGGCTCTCTCAGAAGGCGCGCGCCGCGGGTATTCACCTGATTGTCGCGACACAGCGCCCGTCGGCGGATATAGTGGCGGGTCTTATAAAGGCGAATTTTCCGGCCAGGATATCGTTCCTCGTATCGTCGAAGATCGACTCCCGTATAATTCTCGACACGGGCGGGGCGGAGAGGCTCCTTGGGAAGGGGGACATGCTCTTCCTCGAGCCGGGGACATCGAGGCTCCTCAGGATACAGGGCGCTTTGATATCGGACGAGGAAAGGGAGGGGATAACCGAGTATATCAAATCCCAGGGTAAGCCCATATACAACGAAGAGATTACGTATATAGAGGAATCGGAGGGCGGCGAAGATCTCGAGAGCGAAAAGGACGAGCTCTATTTCGATGCGCTCAGGACGATAGCCGAGACCGGTCAGGCCTCCATATCCATGCTCCAGAGGAAGCTCAAAATAGGTTATAATAGAGCTGCCCGGATAGTGGAAATAATGGAAAAAGAGGGCGTGGTCGGTCCCCAGGAAGTCGCCGGGAAGCCGAGGGAAGTGTTTATAGATTTGAGTCAGATAAACGAGAGGCGCACGAGTTGAAAAAGATCATTTTAGTCATTTTGGGGTTATTATTTACATCGACTGCCGGATATTCCGTGCAGAACGAAAGCATTGACGTCGTAGTCGACAAGATTCAGAAGAAGTACGAAGGGATAGAGGATTTCCATGCGGATTTTACTCAGGAGGCCACGGTCAAAGCCTTGAACACTGTGCAGAAATCGGACGGCGAGGTCTGGTTTAAAAAGCCGGGAAAGATGAGATGGAATTACTATGAGCCGTATAAGGACCAGATAGTGTCGGACGGGCGTACCCTCTGGTTCTATAATGAAGAGGAAAAGCAGGTGATAGAATCCCCATTGAATCAGGTCTCGGAGACCGAGAGTACATCCACACTGCTCTCGGGGCTCGGGAAAATAAAGGACCTCTACAAAACCAGCTTCTCTGAATCCGGGGAATTCGAGGCCGACGGGAGCTACCTTATCGACCTCAGGCCGAAGGAGGAAGGGGAAGATTACAACAAGGTAACCCTGGCCATAAACAAGAGTACGATGATGGTGAACACGCTCTATCTCTATGATCCTTTCGGGAATTTGACCAAGGTTTTATTGAAGAATGTAGAAGTCGATAAAGGGGTTTCGGATTCTTTGTTTGATTTCAAGGCGCCGGGCGGTGTCGAGATAATAAAACCTCCGACGTCAGCCGCCGGGCAATAAGAAACCGGAATGGAGGATTTGTCTATGAGAGGATTACTGACTTCATGTTCGATTGCGGCGATGGTTGTTTTGATTAGCGTACTTGCTTATTCCCAGGACCAGGGATTCAGCCCCACTATGGCACAGCAAAATTTCGCCGTGGAAGTAAAGTCGCTCCCGGACGTCATACAGGCGTCATGGCAGTCGCCGCTCGATTTATGGGTTTACGCCGACGGCGTGAACCAGGCAAACGCGCAGGCGGTAGCGGACAAGGTCATACTCCTCGCGCAGACGGACCTGGGGCAGAGCCTATGCGTCCATGTCCACAACGGCGACTTCAATCCGCTCGCGACCAAATGCTGGTCGTCTCTATAAAAACCCTGCCGGCTCCAATATACATTTTAATAATCGGAATCTGAAACACGAAACTCCGGCACTGAATGATTTCGTTCAGGGTTTTGAATGTGTCTGTGTCCGCTTGAGGAATAAATAAGCTTGATTTAATCAGGCCCTACCTGTCTATCTCGCCGAGCACGATATCGAGGCTGCCGATGGCGGCGATGACGTCGGCCAGGAGCCTCCCTTTAACCATGTTCGGAAGGGCCTGCATATTGACGAAAGACGGCCCCCTCACGCGCATCCTGTAGGGTTTTCCGGTGCCGTCGCTCACGAGGTAATAGGAGAGCTCGCCCTTGGGGTTCTCTACCGCGTGCTGGACCTCCCCTGCCGGGGGCTTGAACCCTTCGTATACGAGGACGAAGTGCCTTATAAGGGACTCCATTCTCGTGTATGTGAGCTCCTTTTCGGGCAGCACAACGTCCGGCAAGTCTGCCGCGTAAGGGCCGTCAGGCAGGTTGTTTATACCCTGCTCGATGATCTTCAGGCTCTGGCGCATCTCTTCCATCCTGCACAGGAACCTCGAGTACGCGTCCCCTTCATTGGCGACCGGGACCTCGAAATCGTAGTTCTCATATCCGAGATAAGGCATGGCCTTCCTTACATCGTAGGGCACACCGCTCCCCCTGAGGGCAGGGCCGGTGAGCCCCAGGTCTATCGCGTCCTCAGCGCTGATCGTGGCGACACCTTTCGTCCTGTCGATCCATATCCGGTTCCTGGTGAGGAGACTGTCCACTTCGGCAAGCGTGGCCGGAAATACCTTGAGGAAATTCCTGACCTTCTCTTCGAAATCGTCGGGGAGGTCGAGCGGCAGTCCGCCGACCCTCGGATAGGATGTGGTGAGCCGCGCTCCGCATACGGTCTCGAGTATATCGTATATCCGCTCCCTTTCCTTAAAGCAGTACAGGAAGGCGCTCATGGCGCCCAGGTCGAGCGCGTTTGTCCCGATTCCGACGAGATGCGACTCGATCCTGCCGAGCTCGAAGAGTATTACCTCTGCGGTCTTCGCCCTCTCGGGAATCGCGTCCTGTATGCCGAGCAATTTTTCGACTGTCAGTATATAACCTATGTTATTGCAGATGGAGGCCAGATAGTCCATCCTGTCCGTGTACGGCAGGCACTGCTGGTAAGTAATATGCTCGCAGAGCTTTTCGATACCCCTGTGGAGGTAGCCGATATAAGGGACCGCTTTCACCACGGTCTCGCCGTCGAGATACAGGACTACGCGCAGGACCCCGTGAGTGGCCGGATGCTGTGGCCCCATGTTCAGCATCATGGTCTCGGTCCTTATGCCGGTATCTGCGTTAAAATTCGCTTCCTGACTGATGAATTCCACTCTTTCCATTAGTTAGTCGCCCCCCTCCCTGAGCGCCCTTTCGAACGAACGCTTGGAGGCCTCGCGGTCCCTGACGTCGAAGTCCTTCCTGAGGGGGAAGGGCTCGTAGTCCTCGGGCATGAGAATCCGCCTGAGATCGGGGTGGCCGGTGAATACGATGCCGAACATATCGTAAACCTCTCTTTCGAGCCAGTCGGCTCCGCTCCAGATATGCGTTACGGAATCTATTTTGGGATTGTCCCCATGGACCTCGGCTTTCAGTCTCAATCTGATATTTTCATCGATTTCAGGCCCGAACCTGTGGACGTGATAGACGACTTCGTAACGGGGCGTCCTGATTTCGAGATAGTCCACGGCCGTAAGGTCGGCCAGGAACGTGAACCCGAACGTGCCTTTAAGGTGTCCGCAGACGCTGGAAATCCTGTCTTTGTCTATGATGAGGGTCGTTTCCCCTCTGTATTCGATCCTTTCTTTTACGGCCCCGGGGTATGCGGAATTAATGGCTGCAATCAGGGAGTCGAAATCGAAACTCATAATATCGGGGCCCCTTCGAGATCGATCTTTTTCTGTATCTTCATGACTGCGTCGATAATGGCTTCGGGCCTCGGCGGGCACCCTCCTATATACACGTCCACGGGGAGGAATTCGTCGATCCCCTGAACGACGGCATAGCTGTCGAAGGGGCCGCCGCCGCAGGTACAGGAGCCCATCGCGATAACCCATTTGGGTTCGGGCATCTGATCGTATATCATCCTGCAGACGGATGCCATTTTGTATGTAATAGTGCCCGATACGATCATAAGGTCGGCCTGCCTCGGCGAGAAACGGGCTACTTCCGCGCCGAACCTGGAGAGGTCGAACCTCGAAGCGAATACGCCCATCATTTCAATTGCGCAGCACGCTGTTCCGAACGGCATCGGCCAGAGGCTGTTCTTTCTCCCCCAGTTGGCGAATGCCTCTATGGTGGTTGTGATGAATCCGTCGCCACCCAGCAGCGAATTCGAATTTACTCCCATTCGAGTGCTCCTTTTTTCACAATATAAAAGTAACCGCCCATAATGATTATCAGAAACACTATGATTTCTACGAATGCCAGAATTCCGAGCTCCTTAAAAACCACGGCCCAGGCGAAGAGGAACACGGCCTCCACATCGAAAAGTATAAATAACGCGCCTACGAGATAGTACTTGATCGAAAACCTCCCCCGCGTGTCTCCCGTGGGGGGTATTCCCGACTCGTAAGGGGACAGTTTCCGCCTGGAGTCGCGCCTGGGTCCGAGCGACGCCGATAAACCCAGCATAGCGGCCGCAAGCGCTATCGCAAGTATTATTATTATTAGTATGGGGATATAGCCGCTGAGCACTGCATTAGGTTAAGTTGTGCATGAGAATTGTCAAGAATTTCTACAGTCATTTGCGGAGAAGTCCCGGGCGCTTCGAGGGAGAGATGAATGTCGGGTCCGATATGTTAGAATTAATCCAAATTTGCAAGGGGGGCAGCAATGCTAAAGATGCTCGCGTTAACGATATTCGCTATATTCTTCGCACATGGCTCTTATGCGGACGTACTATTCGTGATGGAGCAGAAAGAGATGAGTCCGGCATCGGTCGGTCAGATAAAGGGTAAGGTAAAGGACAAGAACCTGCGCATGGATTTTTATGAGAACGGGACGGAGCTCGAAGGCTCGATGGTATTCCACGGCGACAAGAACGAGGTAATAATGATCAATCACGACGACAAGACTTACCTCGTCATGGACGAAGCGGCGATGAACTCGCTGGCTGCGCAGCTTGAGCAGGCGATGAGCCAGATGGAGGCGGCGATGAAGGATATGCCCCCGGATCAGCAGGAAAAAATGAAAGAGATTATGAGGCAGAAGATGCCGGGTGCCGGCGGGGGCAAGTATATCGAGCCCGTATTAAAAAAAGCGGGGGAAGGGAATGTGAACGGGGTCTCGTGCACGAAATACGACGTTTTCAGAGGGGATGAAAAGGTGAGGCAGCACTGCGTCGCCAATTGGAACAGTATAGAGGGGGGAGAGGAAATGATGGCCGTTATGCTCCGTATGGCGGATTTTATGGACCAGATGGCTAAATCCTTTTCGAAGGGCGGGAGCATGATCGGAGAGCAGGTACAGTTCGAAAGGAACGTTTTCAACCAGCTGAGACAGCTTAACGGCTTCCCGATAGAGACGATAGAATACGATGAGGGGAAGGTAGACGCGGAATCGACGTTCAAATCGTCTGAGAAGACCAGCGTCGATCCCTCCGACATGGAGCCCCCCGCGGGCTACGCCCGGCAGAATACGAGCACGAATCGATAGAGCCCGGTTTGATTATACAGCCCGCTGCACAAGGAGATATGCCCAGCGATGAATCGTGACAATTTAAAACTCCATAATTTACTTTCAATAAAACTAACCTGCGTACTCGCTTTCATTACATGCGCCTGCTTCGCATTAATGCCCGTGGAATACGCCCGCTCCGAAAAAACCGTCTGTGATTTTCAGAACAGGGAATGTTTTACGGAGGCGGGTTATCCGGCCTGTTACAATAAAATCGATGTTCAGAAGTATTACCAATTTACGGAGGCGGGGCAGGGCGCGCTCGCTGAGCAGCTCGTTTCGGACGACACGCGCTGCATTAAGCTGAACGGGAACGAAAAGGCGTCGATGATGGATAAAAGCCAGGGCTTCGTCAAGTTCGTGTTGAGAGGCAGCAACAAAACGCTCTGGGCCAAGAGAGAGGCCCTTTATGCGAACTGACATCACAGGTGGATTTTAAAGGAGATAATTGTATTGATAGTAAGGCTGAACAGATACCTCTCCATGTGCGGGGTCGCATCGAGGAGAAAGGCGGACGAGCTCATTGAGAGCGGCGGGGTGAGGATAAACGGGAAAGTCGTGAGGGAGCTCGGGCGCAACATAGATACCGAATCGGACAGGATCGAGGTGTTGGGGAAAGTGCTCGCCCCTGAGTTGAAAAGATATGTAATCTTGTATAAGCCGAAACTTTACATAACGGCGCTCGGCGAGGGGCAGGATAAGAAAAAAACGATAGAAGAGCTCATAAAGGGCATACCCGAGAGGGTGTTCCCGGTCGGCAGGCTCGATTATGATGCCGAGGGTCTGATCATACTCACGAACGACGGGGAGCTGGCCAACAAGATACTCCATCCGAAGTACGAGCTTCCCAAGGTATAC
>Ga0155644_1152_pt1 | contig 12604 bp, 14 predicted proteins | sample RifCSPhighO2_12_FD_107301 | JGI IMG/M metagenome (GOLD analysis project Ga0155644, IMG submission 107301) | Candidatus Dadabacteria bacterium RIFCSPHIGHO2_12_FULL_53_21 | reverse complement strand
GAGGATTCGAAGGGTCTCGTCCTGAGCGCGACTGTCATGGCCGTCGCCGACGAGATAGCTTCTGCTGCCGGTCTCGTCATGGAAAAAGCGGATTCGGTGCCCGTTGTAATTGTCCGGGGGTACGGCTTTGAAAAGGGGGGCGGGGGCGCGAGGGAGATGATAAGGAATCCGGAAGACGATCTCTTCCGCTGAGCGCAATTATATGCTCCGTGCCTGGAGGGGTGCTGCCTGAGAGAAGGCCTGCATGAAAGTTCCTGACCAGGCTGCGGGAATAACCTGCGTCCGGGTGATATAATTTAGTCAGCTTATGGAATTAATATCCAAACTAATAGCCAACAGGCCGCTATCGGCTCTCATTCTCATTCTCATTTCCTTTGCTCTCTACTCGCCCTCGCTCAAAAGCGACTTCGTCTGGGACGACGTCGAGGTAATAACAAAGAGCAATGTATCATTCGACGCTTCGTACATAACCGATATCGTAATAACCGATGTCTATAAGAATAAGAATGCGAGCTACTACCGTCCGGCGATCTACGCATCGTATGTGGCGGACCAGGGGGTATGGGGTGTATCTTCGTTCGGGTTCCATCTGACTAATCTGCTGCTTAATTCTCTATCGGTCGTGCTTTTCTATTTCATGGCGCTCCTGGTGCTCGGCGGGTTCCGAGTGAGCGGAAAGGAAGCCTGCGCGTTCCTTTCCTCGGTACTCTTTGCCCTTCACCCCATGCACGTGGAATCGGTTTCGTGGGTGGCGGGAAGGTCGGACGTGCTCTGCGCCCTGTTTCTTTTTCTTGCATTCATCTTTCACATGCTTTCCTCGAGGAATCTATGGCTCCTCGGGATTGCAGCGCTCGGGTTTTCCCTCTCCCTGATGTCGAAAGAGGTGGCGGTCGTATTCCCCCTGCTTGCGGTCGTCTTCGACCTCCTGAGCAGACGGTTCCTGGATCGGAGGAATATAATCAGATACGGGGTCTATCTCTTGATTCTGCTCCTCTATTTTTACCTGAGGAGCAGGGCGTTCGTAAATATCCCCCAGGTGACGGAGGAGGCAGCCGGTAATAGGCTCGGAAGCGTCCCGGGCGTGAGCGAGAGCTTGTCGACTGCATCCCGGTATATAGAGCTCTTCGAGATCCTGCTTGGCTCTTACCTCTTTTACCTGAATAAACTGATGCTTCCCTTCGATTTCAATGCATTTATCACGAAAGTTCCGATGGAAGCCGTGCATCTCATCTCCTCCCGTATTATTATCGCTGCGCTTGCAGTATTGGTCTTTATATCGGTGAGGAAGAAAGAGAACGTCACGGCTTTCGGGATATTGTGGATATTGATTACACTCGGGCCCTCGGCGCTCATAGCGGTATTCTCAATCGCTTCTACCCCCCTCGCCGAGCGTTACCTCTATATCCCGTCAGCCGGGTTCTGCCTAGTCATCGGGAATATAATAATAGAAGCCGGAAAAAGGGTGCGCCTGAGAAAAGCCGCCTGGGGGTTCGGGATCGTACTTATTGCGACGTATGCGTTTGCTTCATACGAGAGACAGGCGGTCTGGAAAGACGACCTCTCGCTCTGGAGGAACGTATCTCTCAGCTCACCCTACCACCCGCTGCCTCATTCTAACTACGGGCTCGCATTGTCGAATAACGGTGAGCTTGACGAGGCGATAAGAGAGTTTGGAATCGCGCTTTCTCCCGAGATGAATGACAGCCCGAGGGGCCTCGCAATTACGGCGAACAATCTGGCGCTCGTTTATCTGGACAAGGAGGAGTACCAAAGGGCTGAAATGTGGTTTCGGAAGGCGCTCGAATACGATCCGGGCTACGGCAAGACATATTACCACCTGGGGCTTATATATTATATAAACGGTGAGCTGACTGATTCGGCCGACAGCTATCTTGAAGCTGAACGGTATGTAAAAGAAGCGATGAAGCGTTATAAATACTATGGAAGAGCGAACCTGCTTCTCGCGAAGATATACCTGAAAACAGGCCATGCGGACAAAGCCAGGAAAGAGGCCGGGAATGCTATCGGGATCGGCCTCCCGGAGAATTTATTAAAAGAGGCCCGCGATATTCTTGAAATAAATAATGGCGGTAGTTATAAGGAACCACAGTAATACTGTCATCAATAACGGCCTGTCTTTATACAGGGACTCGGTCGGGTCCCCCCTTGTATCCGTTTGAACCAGGTACATGTATCTGAGCACTCCGAAGACGGCAAAAGGGACGGTGATGAGGAATATCCTCGACTCGATTTCGACCGTATAGATGGCGTATGTAACTATAGCTGTGGTTGCGAAGATGCTGAGCGTGGTATCGAGAAAATTCGTGTTGTACCGGGAAAGCACCTCTCTGAAGGAGTTTTGCGGGTCGCTGTGAAGGACGAGTTCATGGCGGCGCTTCCCGAACGCGAGGAGAAGCGATAGCAGGAACGTCGTAAGCAGCAGCCAGTTAGAGACCTGTATCCCCGATGCTATCCCCCCGGCTTCAATCCTAAGGACAAAGCCGATAGCGATGCAAAACACGTCTATTATTTCGATCTTCTGAAGATAATACGAATATGAGAGTGCGAGTAATAGATACAGCACAGTTATGATGAGGAAATCGATCCCGATGATGAAGGATGCCGCCAGCGACAAAGCGAGAGTGATTATTCCCAGGACGACCGCTGTAAATATGTTTATTCTTCCTGAGGTCAGGGGCCTCTGCTTTTTTTTGGGATGCAGACGGTCGTACTCTATGTCCGAGATATCGTTTATGATGTAAGCCGTAGATGATGCAAGCGAGAATCCCACGAAAGCGAGAAACATTTTGAAGAACATATCGGTGCTCGTAAAAAGCGCACCGCCGAAAAAAGGGGGGGCCAGTACCAGGAAATTTTTCACCCATTGCTGGGGTCTGAGCGTGTACGCGATGTCTCGCAAGAAATACTGCATTCCTAGCATTCTACTATTTTTAAGTATATTAGCAAAGACTCGTTATTGCTGTGTATATTACTCGGGTGGCCAGAACCTCGGAACGGCTCTTTGTCAAGATAGCACACAGGGGCGCCAGCGCTTATGAGCCGGAGAATACTATTCGTTCCTTCAGGAGGGCGATCGAGCTCGGGGCGGATATGGTTGAGCTTGACGTAAGAAGATCGCTTGACGGGCGTCTGGTCGTCATTCACGACAGTAAAGTCGACCGGACGACGAACGGGAGAGGACTTGTAAGGCTGAAGTCTCTCACCGAAATCAAGGAGCTCGACGCCGGGATGGGGGAGAGGATACCGACCCTTGAGGAGGCGTTTGAGACGGCGATGGGCAAGACGAGGTTCGTTATCGAGCTCAAGGAGGACGGACTCGAAAATCAAGTAATCAAGGTCATAAGGGATTACTGTGAAATGGAAGACGTGTTCATTGTCTCCTTCAAACCTCACAGGTTAAAGGCCGTAAAGGATCTGGAGCCGGATTTGAAAACCGGGCTCATCCTGTTCGCATCCACAGACCCCTTGAGAATCGCCAGGACATGCGGGGCCGATGCGGTCGCGCCGTTCAGGTGGTTTATCACAAAGAACCTCGCCGATAGGGCCCGTGACGCCGGGATTTATCTGTTCACCTGGACCGTGGATGACAGGGAAAAAGCCATGTGGCTGAGGGAGATGGGGGTCAGCGGGATTGTAACAAATAGACCCGATTTAATATAGCGAATATTGTATAATACGCGGATTCTGTTTCAGACATTTATAAAAAAATGGGCATTCTAACGGACATTAGGGCCGATTTTCATGCGGTATTCGAAAGGGACCCCGCGGCGAGGAGCTCGCTCGAGGTAATCGCGGCATACCCCGGTTTTCAGGCAGCTGTCTCCCACCGTATTACGCATTACCTGTGGAGGAAAAACTTCAAATTCGCGGCCAGGGTCATGTCTCACCTTTCACGGTTTTTTACAGGGGTCGAAATCCACCCGGGGGCTGTAATTGGGAAGGGGTTCTTCATCGACCACGGGATGGGCGTCGTTATCGGAGAGACATCCGAAATAGGGGAGAACGTGACCATCTACCATGGTGTTACCCTGGGCGGTACGAGTTTTACGAAGGAGAAGAGGCATCCGACTATAGGGAATAATGTGACTATCGGCGCAGGCGCAAAAATCTTAGGTCCGCTGACCGTCGGGGATAATTCCAAGGTCGGGGCCAACTCCGTCGTTATCAGGGACGTGCCGCCGAATTCGACGGTAGTCGGCATCCCGGGCAGCGTCGTACCCGGGGATATTTTCCCCTCCTATTCCGGCCTCGATCACAACAAGCTGCCAGACCCGATTTCTCCCCTTATTGAAAGGGTAAAGGAGCTCGAAGAGAGCGTCCTTGCATTGAAGGGGGAGCTTGATGCGATACAAGATAAAGAGAGACGCTACAAGGCGGTTAAATGAACTTCCTCGATAATACGGATTATCCCTCGGCTACCCGATCTTACTTGGCCAAAAGCGCCGCCGACACGACGGCAAACGCTACTCCGGCCATCTCCCTCGGCCCGAGCTTCTCCCCAAGGAATATGAGCGCCAGTATGACTGTCAAGGCCGGATAGACCGCGGACAGCGGGACGAGCACCGAAAGTTTCGCGTACTTGAGTGCGATAATAAAGAGTATAGTCCCTATGCCCCAGCTAAGGCCCATGAGGAGCGCGGGGTAGTTTACGGAGAAGTTATTGAATATGGCGTTCCTGTTCCAGACAACGAACGTCGTAAACACGGTGAGGGTCCCGACTCCTTCAAAGAAATACACCCGATACGAGATGTCCTTAAAGGACGCGACCTTGCCCAAAAAACTGCCGAGGGAAAAGCAAACAAGGGCCAGTAGAGTCATTACGTACCATCTTTCCATCTGAGTTCTCCTTTTTTCTTTATTCGGACGATCCAGGCGCGGAGCCGGCTGATTATCACCGGCCGGACATATGTTCAGTGCCGTTTCGATTTAATTCATACGCAATTCGGATCCCTTTCGGTACAAATCCGGCAGATCAAACATTAACACAGCCTTAATTTTTTCTAAATATCCCCTTAATCTTGGAATGGTGTACTGATAATGCCACCTATTATCCGGGCCATTACCCTCCCTAACACCTTGGGTCCTTCTTGGCTACTGGGGGTGATTGAAAAATCACCCCCAGTCTTTTTTTCGGTTATTTTTATTAATCTTCATATTATATTAACCTGTCTATGCTATTATTTTCTGTAATGTATATACAAATGAAAAAAGCAAATTGTATTAATATTGCCGGGGAGGCTTAAACAGTGAGCGAAATGAAAGAATACGCGCCCGGAACTTTCTGCTGGGCGGAGCTCGTGGCGGATGACTCCGATAGAGCGAAGGAGTTTTATTCGAAGCTTTTCGGATGGAATTTTGCGGATGTGCCGATCGGTGACGGGAAGGTCTATTCCATGGCTTCCGTCAACGGAAAAGACGCAGGCGCCATGTATCAGATGTGGTCTGAGCAGAAGGAACAAGGAGTTCCGACTCACTGGGCTAGCTACGTATCCGTATCGAATGTGGATGAATCTGTGAAGGAAGCGCAGTCATTGGGGGGCGGGATGATAGTCGGACCCATGGACGTATTCGATGCGGGGAGGCTGGCTTTAATCCTCGATCCGACGGGCGCCGCCGTATCATTGTGGCAGCCGTTGAAGCACATAGGCGCCCGTGTCGTAAACGAACACGGGACCCTTTGCTGGAACGAGCTTCTTACGAACGATACCGGGAAAGCCGGCGCATTCTACACCGGGTTGTTCGGATGGACTGCGAATGAGCAGGATATGGGCGGTATGCTTTATACGGTTTTCATGAACGGAGAAAGGCCCGCTGCGGGAATGATGAAGATAGATAAGAGCTGGGGAGATGTGCCTTCCAACTGGCTTGTTTACTTCGCCGTTAATGACTGCGACGGCTGTGCCGCGGAAGCCGGGTCTCTCGGGGGTGAAATATTAAACGGGCCGATGGACATCCCGGGAGTGGGACGATTTGCCGTGATGATGGATCCCCAGGGCGCCGTGTTCGCGGTTATTAAACTTGAGCGGGTTTACACGGGTTAATCGACAGTCAGGAACCCCGGATACTGTGTAATCATTTGTTATAAGAGCTGTCTTCTCTTGATAAACGGGATGTGTATCTGGTCTTCTTTGTAATTTCCGGTAAGCGCATAGAGTATCAGGTTGATGCCCATCCTGAACGCGAGCTCCCTTTGAGATTCGCCCCCCGGCAGGCACTCGAACTCCCATTTCCCGAACTCGTCTTCCGACCATGCTCCGCCGAGATCGTTCCTCGAGTAGAAGACAGCTGTCCTGTCCTCGTCGCCGAACGTAATGCCTTCGAGGTAAGGGTTTATGATTATTCTCCCGCTCGCCGAGTAAAGGAGATAGAATGATTTGTATACGACGTGGTCCTGCGTCAGGCGCGTAAGCGGAGATTCGGGGAGTATATTTTTTAATTCCTCCCTGATCAGTGTATTGAACGGCGATATATCGGTGCCCGATGCATCGTCTATTACAAGAGTCCCCCCCAGCTTGAGGTATTTCCTAAGCCTCCTCCTGTCTTCTTCCGTAAACGGCTCGAAGCTCGAGTCGCCAGCCATATAAAGGAATGGGAAATTAAAGAGGTCGGTATCGGCGAGCCTCAGGACCTTTCTTTCGTAGGACGCAATAACACTCGTCCTCAGCTCGAGGGCGCTCATGAGCCTCTTGTAATCCCTCGGCCTCGGGTCCCAATCCCCGTTATAATCGAGCTGGGCAAAGTGGAATTTGGAGCCTTCGTATAGCCCTAGAAGCGGAAAGGATACCGCTCCGACTGTTCCCGCAAGGATATTTCTAAGGAATTCCCTTCTGGTAAGCACACTATTAAAATATTGCGGGCATTCAATTGCTCTGTCAAGTGAGAGAGGCAAAAGCGGTCCGTTTTACGTCGAAAAACGGACAAAGAAGCCCCTATTAGCAATTTTGATGGAATCTTCTTGTAAAGAGAACGCGCTTGCTATTCGAAAGTCGATACGTCTATCAGGCCGGGCTTACCTTGACTACTTTCGTCGCCTGGGGTCCCTTCGGCCCTTCCGTAATATCAAATTCTACGGTCTCACCCTCGGTAAGGCTTTTATATCCGTCCCCTTCGATAACGCTGTAGTGAACGAATACGTCCTTGCCTATTTCATCCGACTGGATGAACCCGTAACCTTTGGAACTGTTAAACCACTTTACTTTACCCTGCATAAAGCTCGATTCCTCCTAAGAATCTACTTCAAAGAGCTTACTATTGCACGTTTTTTATATTTTGTCAAATAGTATTTTTTGTATTTTGCAATTGATAGCGGGCTTCATTTGCGTTAGTTTTATCCTTCTATGAAAAACAATAAATTGCCAGGGATCGACAGGGCCTCGGTCGAGGGTTACAGGCAGGAGTTCCCCATAGTAAAGACAGGCATTTATCTCGACCACGCCGGTGTAGCCCCGATACCGGTCAGGGTTATAAGGGAGGTCGATAAGTTTCTGGGAGAAGCCGCCGAAAAAGCCGTTATCAGCTATGAAAGCTGGATGGAAAGGGTAGAGGGTGTCAGGGCACTATCCGCGCGGCTCGTTGGCGCCGAAAAGGATGAAATCGCATTTATTAAAAACACATCCCACGGCATCTCCATAGTTACGGGCGGGCTCGATTGGAAAGAAGGGGATAATGTGCTTGTCTTCGAGAAAGAATTCCCGTCCAACATCTACCCATGGCTCGATTTGAAAAGAAAAGGGGTAGAAGTAAGGTTCATTCCGCTCAGGGACGACCGCATCCGCCTGGATGATATCGAGAACCTGATGGACAGGCGGACCAGGCTGGTCTCGATGAGCTCCGTACAGTCATTAAACGGCTTCATGATTAACCTTAAAGAATTAGGCGCCTTATGTAGACGAAAAGGCGTACTCTTTTTTGTAGACGCTATTCAGAGTCTGGGGGTTATCCCCATGGACGTCAGGGAATTCGGAGTGGATTTCCTCGCCGCTGACGGCCACAAGTGGCTCCTTGCGCCCGAGGGGACTGGCATATTCTATTGTAGTATGGGGCGGGCTTCGGGATTGAGGCCGAATCTGATCGGGTGGAAATCGGTGAAGAACGATTACGATTTCGAGAATATAGATTTCACCCTCAAGGAAAACGCCCTCAGGTTCGAGGAGGGCTCGTTCAACGTGATGGGGATCAGGGCGTTGGGCGCGGCGCTCGATCTCTTATTCGAAATTGGCATCGAGAATGTCGGGGCGAGGGTTCAGGACCTCGGCGATTTAATTATGGATGAGGCCGGGAAGAGGGGGTTCCGGCTCAGGACGCTCCGCGACCGGAATGAAAGGGGAGGTATAGTCTCTTTCTCGGGGGATTTCGATCCCGTCGATCTGAAAAAAAAATTGAGGGAAGCGAATATCGTGGTCAACAACAGGGGCGGAGCCCTGAGGATGGCGCCTCACTTCTACAATACCGAAGAAGAGATCATTAAGGTGTTCGAAGAGATCGACAGGGTCTCAGTCTGATTTTAACAAGGGTGTTGAATCTCTTTACACGGTCTCTCAATTGCAGGCCGGAGTAATTCAGCAATCCGGTTTTTGACTTCGAGACTCAAAGGGGCGGGTATTCAAGTTAAGCGTCGGAGTTTCGGTCCCCATTTATACGTCTAGCCGAAGAACCTGACGCCTGTCAATCCGACGACCAGCCCCACGAGGACTCCGTATATAACGTGTCCAATCAAATGCGCGGTTGCCACCTCGAGGCCTGCCTTCCTGAACCGTTCGAGCGGGTGGTGCTCGGCTACGGCGACCACGAGTGTAAATCCGAATGCGACCCCGTGAGCAAACCCGATCATTCCGCCGTACGCTATTGCGCCCGCGAGGGATACGGGCTCAAGCAGGCTTATCAGCGCGACGTAAACAAAGGCAAGAATTATTCCGACGATGAAATGAACAGTCAAGCCCAGCCCGAAAGAGTCTTCATAGGAGTGGGTGAAGAGGCTGCCGATCGCCCTTATCATCGCGGCGTTCGCTATTCCCGCGTGCGATACGCCCCATAGCGCGATACTCATTCCTGCGGTGCCGATGACACCCGCCAGTGCAGTAAATATAAGCGTATTCACAGTACACCTCCGCAATTGAATTCGGGCCCATATCCGCTCTATGGCCGCGGACAGTCTGCCCTCATCTAATCCCTTTAAATTAAAGATAGCCTGTGCGGAGGGGCGCTTTCAATGGGTTTTTTTGAGCGCACTGCCGATTAATTGACATAAAAAAATATTGGTATGATAATAATCTAATCTTCATGATAGCTTAGACGGGAGGCTCGTGTTGAAAAAGAAATCGGATACAGACGGTAAGCCGGATAAATTGCGTAAGTTTTCTTCTATAGTCGTTGAGGGGGCCGACAGGGCGCCAAACCGCTCCATGCTGAGGGCGGTCGGTTTCAAGGACAGGGATTTTTTCAAACCGGTGATCGGGATTGCATCTACCTGGAGCATGGTGACGCCGTGCAACATGCATATAGACAAGCTCGCGCTCGACGCCGCGCACGGGGCGGATAAAGCGGGCGGTAAAGCAATCATATTTAACACGATAACGGTATCGGACGGCATATCCATGGGCACACCCGGGATGCGGTACTCGCTCGTATCAAGGGAGGTAATAGCGGATTCTATCGAGACGGTCGCCGGGGCGGAGGGGTTCGATGGCTTGGTCGCGATCGGGGGATGCGATAAGAACATGCCCGGGTGCGTGATTGCCATGGCCAGACTCAACAGGCCTTCTGTCTTCGTCTACGGAGGGACTATCATGCCCGGGTTCTATCACGGTAAGCCGGTAGATATCGTATCGGTTTTCGAGGCCGTGGGGGCTCACGCGAATAAGGATATCTCGGACAGCCAGTTGAGGAGTATCGAAACCCATGCGATACCGGGCCCCGGCTCCTGCGGCGGCATGTACACGGCAAATACCATGGCGTCGGCGATCGAGGCCCTCGGGATGAGCCTCCCGAACAGCTCCGCTCAGGCCGCGGTCTCTCAAGAAAAGAAGAACGACTGCCTGAACGCCGGAGCCGCTGTTCTTAACATGATCAAGAATAATATACGCCCGAGCGACATCATGACCCGTAAGGCGTTTGAGAACGCGATTACCGTAGTCATCACGCTCGGCGGCTCTACGAACGCAGTGCTGCACCTGCTGGCAATGGCTAACGCATCCGGCGTCAAACTCTCCCTCGACGACTTTACACGCATAGGGAAGAGGGTCCCCGTGCTTGCCGACCTCAAGCCGAGCGGCAGGTTCATGATGGCCGACTTCTGCAGGATAGGCGGCCTGACTCCGCTCATGAAAATCCTTCTCGACGAAGGGCTCATCCATGGCGACTGCCTTACCGTAACGGGCAAAACCGTGAAGGAGAATCTGAAAGACGCGGGGACTTACCCGAAAGGCCAGGAGATCGTCAGGCCCGTCGGGAATCCCCTAAAAAAGGACAGCCATATTGTCATACTGAGAGGGAACCTGGCACCCGAGGGCGCAGTCGCTAAGATCTCAGGACAGGAAGGGCTTTCTTTCACGGGGAAAGCGATTGTATTCGATTCCGAAGAGGCCGCATTGAAAGCGATTCTCGGCGGAAAGGTCAAAAAGGGGCACATTATAGTAATCCGCTACGAAGGCCCGCGCGGGGGGCCCGGCATGAGGGAGATGCTCTCTCCGACCTCCGCGGTTATGGGAAAGGGATTGGGCAAGGACGTGGCCCTGATCACGGACGGAAGGTTCTCCGGCGGGACACACGGGTTTGTAGTCGGCCACATTACCCCTGAAGCCTGTGACGGCGGGGCTATCGCCGTAATCAAGAACGGGGATACCGTGACTATCGACGCCGCGAAAAGGGAGATCAACCTGGAAGTCCCGAAGAGTGAAATAAGAAGGCGTCTCTCTCTATGGAGGAAGCCGAAACCCAAGGCGGAGCGCGGAGCCCTGGCAAAATACGCGAAGCTCGTTTCCTCGGCATCGGAAGGCGCGGTTACGGATTGAGCCCGAGGGCTTATGGACGTTCTTTCGAGGCGCAGTACGCGCTGTTTCGTTTAACACCGCAGGGGGACCTGCGCTAAATAAAGGCTCGACACATCGCGAACCCGCATATAATGTGAATAACCCATTCGGAAGTGCCTGCGATTTACCCGGGGTGCTTCCGAACTTTACATTCTACATTAAATTCAGCCACTAATACTCAAAAAAGGCACATATTTTCTCAAATTTTTGCACATTTTAACAAAACCTTAAACAAAACCTAAAACTCCCTTAAACTGCGTCAGCTATAACAATAGCATGATTAGCGGTAACCGTATTATGGATGACGCTGCAAATTGAGAGATTTCGTGCTGCGCGAGACTACTATACAAGGAGGATGACGGATAATATTATGACTACACTTATAGTTTCCGATGTACATCTAGGGTCTTATTACAACAGGGCGAGGGAGTTGTCAGCATTTATCAAATCCGCGAGCTTCGGGAGGCTGATAATACTCGGGGACCTGTTCGATAAATCGAGTATCGAGAGGCTCCGGGACGATGAATGGGAGTTCCTCGACCTCGTTAAGAGCATGTCGCGCCGGAGGGAGATAATCTGGGTTGAGGGCAATCACGACGAGGGGCTTTACGACGTAATTCCTTCTCTTCTGAACATCCTGGCAGTGAAACAATTCGAGTGGGAATCAAACGGGAGAAAATTCCTCGCCATACATGGGCACCAGTTTGATTTCTACAGCAGGAACAAATCGATACTCGCCTCCTGCGCCGGGGGTCTATACAGGATGCTCAGGAGAATAGACCTTCTGCTCGAAAGGGACGTCTTTCACAGGCTCTGCTTCGAGAACAGGGCATGGAAGAGATCGTCCGACATCGTGACCGAAGGCGCCCTCCGGTACGGACAGGATCTCGAAACCGATTTCGTATTCTGCGGACACACCCACAGGGCGTTCAACACGAGTAGAGACGGGGTCGAATATTTCAATACGGGATGCTGGAACGACAGGTATTGCCATTATGTGACCGTCGATAACAACGGCGTGAGCCTCAGGAAGATCTCCGAATACGGGGAGTTTGTAAAGACGGGCGTACGGCTTACGGCGCAGCAGGCGACTTAGGTTTTAACGAGCTTCTCAATGTACAGTTTCAGCGCAAGGGCGCTGTTGTATTCCTTTTCCCTCGAGCCGTAGACGAAAGCGGCGTCGCTTCCCTCCGTAATCCCTAATAACTCATTTACCGCATCCCTGTTTTGGTCGAGCTCGCGATAGTAGCGTCTCCTGAATTCCTCCCACTTCGCGGGGTCGTGGGGGAACCATTTGCGAAGCCCGGTCGAAGGCGCTATATCCTTTAACCAGATATCAACTTTAGCCTCTTTCTTCGACAACCCTCTCGGCCAGAGCCTTTCTACCAATATACGGACGCCGTCGCCCGCTTCGGGCTTATCGTAGATGCGTTTAATCTTGATGTTCATATTCTTGGGAATTTATATCGGGGATACCTTGCTAAATTGACTGTTAAAGGGATTGGCGGATTAGATATGAAATACGTTCAGTCTTCGATCAGAACGTAAATATCGTC
>Ga0155644_1124_pt2 | contig 13494 bp, 10 predicted proteins | sample RifCSPhighO2_12_FD_107301 | JGI IMG/M metagenome (GOLD analysis project Ga0155644, IMG submission 107301) | Candidatus Dadabacteria bacterium RIFCSPHIGHO2_12_FULL_53_21 | reverse complement strand
ACGAATACGAAGAAATTAGCCGGGAAGGTCGCGCTTGTTACGGGCGGGTCGCGCGGCATAGGCGCGGCTGCGGCGCGCGCACTCGCGGAAGATGGCGCCGACGTCGCTGTCAGCTACGCTGCGTCCGCGGGCAAGGCCGAGGCCGTCGTCCGCGAGCTCGAAGAAATGGGAGTCCGCGCTGCGGCATTCAAGGCCGACCAGGGCGACCCTGCGCAAGTCGAAGGGCTGATCCATAATGTAGTCAAGCGCTTCGGGCGCCTCGACATACTCGTCAACAACGCCGGCCTCTTTATTCCGGGCCACATACACAACCCGGACAACGACCTCAAAGCGTTCGAAAGGCAGCACGCGGTCAATGTCACGGGGGTCGTGACGGCGATCAGGGCCGCAATCAAGGTCATGGGCGAGGGCGGCAGGATAATCACCATAGGCTCGGGTGTCGCCACGCGCGCCGGGTTTCCGGGTCTCGCCGATTACGCCGCGACCAAAGCGGCTATAGTGGGCTACTCCAAGGGGGCCGCCCGCGACCTCGCGGAGAGGAACATCACGGTAAATGTCGTCCAGCCGGGCGCTATCAACACCGACATGAACCCGGATGGCGGCGATTTCGCGGCGACGCTCAAATCGACAACGGCCCTCGGCCGATATGGCCGGCCTGAAGAGGTCGCGGCCGCGATCGCCTTTCTCGCAAGTCCGGGAGCGTCTTACATCACGGGTGAAGTGCTGAACGTGGACGGCGGCTACGGCGCTTAGCAGTCGGGCGATATTCCCTCTGACCGTCCATCGTCGGTTCAGTTCATGGCTTCCACTACGGCTTTTTCTTACGGGGCGCGGTCAGCGGCTTCAAAATCGTCACGTGACCCATCTTGCGGCCGTCCTTGATCTCCGACTTGCCGTACAGGTGTACGCACGCGTTCTCTGTCTTATACCACTTCGCTATCTTTGTGACGTCTTTGCCTATGAGGTTAATCATTTCGGCGTCCGAATGCCGTGCGGGCTCGCCCACGGGCAGTCCGCAGACCGTGCGCACGTGCTGCTCGAACTGTGAGCACGCGCAGGCGTCGATAGTCCAGTGCCCGGAGTTGTGCGTGCGGGGCGCGATCTCGTTTGCAAGTATCCTGCCGTCCTTCGTGATGAACATCTCGAGCGCCAGCACTCCGACCAGTCCCGCGGCGTCCGCTAACAGGTGCGCCGTCTCACGCGCGAGCCCGGTCGTGCGTGCATGCATCGGGGCGGGGACTATGCTCCGGGAAAGGATGTGGTTTTTATGCTCGTTAAGCACGGGGCCGTAGAGGGCGCTCCGTCCGTGCATATCGCGCGCGATTATTACGGACACCTCGGAGGTGTAATCGACCATCTCTTCCAGGATAAGCTCTTCAGAATTTAATTTTCTCCAGCTCGCATCCGGATCGTCCCCGAGCCTGTGGACGAGCTGTCCCTTGCCGTCGTATCCGAGCCGTGCGGTTTTCAGTATGAACTTGCCGCCCCCTATTTTACTCGCGGCGGGACCGATTTCGCGCGCGCTCCGGACGGGCGCCCACTTCGCCGTGGGGATGCCAATGTCGTTAAGGTAATTCTTTTCCGCGATCCGGTTCTGGGAGATTTCGAGAAGTCTGTCATTGGGATAGACCGGACGGAGCTTCCGGATGTAGCGTACTGTTTCGACAGGGATGTTCTCGAACTCGTACGATACGACGTCCACGCTTTCGGCGAATTTTTTCAGTTTCTTCTTATCACCGTACTCTCCGGTGAACGTCTTCGCCGCCACCTGCCCCGCCGGGCTGTCTTCGTCGGGGGTGTATATGTGGACCTTTATTCCGAGCCTCGCCGCCGCGAGCACGCTCATGCGTCCGAGCTGTCCGCCGCCGAGTATGCCGAGTGTTATCGATTCGAATTTCATCCGGTTCTGTCAGCGCCTCGGCTTTACGGCAACTCCCGCTGTCTGTTTTTTGCGGAACGCTTCGAGCCTCGCCATGATTTTTTCATCGGATAACGAAAGTATGGCGGCTGCGAGAAGGGCCGCGTTCTTCGCCCCGGCCGTACCAATCGCAAGCGTGCCGACCGGGATACCGGCGGGCATCTGGGCTATAGACAACAGACTGTCGAGGCCCTTGAGCGTTTTAGTCTCCACGGGCACGCCTAACACGGGCAGCGAGGTCATGCCGGCCGTCATGCCGGGCAGGTGAGCCGCGCCGCCCGCCCCCGCGATAATGACTTTCAGCCCGCGCTCGCGCGCGGTGCGGGCGTATTCATATAAACGCTCAGGCGTGCGGTGCGCCGATACGATTCTGCTTTCGTAGGGTATCTTGAGGGCGTCGAGCGTCTCCGCGGCATTCTTCATCGTCTCCCAATCGGACTGGGAGCCCATTATGATGCCGACCGGGGGTTTCTTCGCTGAAGTGGTCATGTGTTTATGTGCCGGCTCTGGTGCCGCCTTCTCGCGGTTTCTGTATTTTTATACGCGGACAGGCCGCCCCGGTAAATATCTGCACGGTAACCGCCGCCCTTACGGGAGTTATTATTAAGGAAAACGCGGAGGAAAGTCAAATCTTACATTCTCAGCCGCAGGAGCGCCTTCATGTTCCGCAAATTTCCGGAATGGCTGGATCTGACTAACGCAGTTTCCTCACCATATACGGTTGTGAAAGCCCGTTCAGAGACCCCCTTTCATTAAATGGGCCCGAATTCTTGAAACATCCCCCGCCTCAAGTATATTTAAACCCCTGTAACCGGTGTCTGCACCTTCATGCCGAGGAATCAACCATAAATGGAATCTTTACTGAGCGGAAATCTTTCTCTCGTAATATTTTTCCCTCTCCTGGGGATACCGCTCATCGTGCTCCTCTCCTATATATATAAGGGCTCCGAGGCGGAGATGAAGATAGCCGCCCTCGCGGTGAGCCTTATAGAGTTCGTACTGTCGATACCGCTCTTCACATCGTTCGCCGGGGGATTTCCCGGAATGCAGTTCGAGACGAAATTACCGTGGATAGCGAACCTCGGAGTGAGCTACCACGTGGGGTTGGACGGCATAAGCCTGTTCCTCGTGCTTCTGACGACGTTCATAATGCCTATAACGATACTAAGCTCATGGCACGCGATCCATAAGGGGATGAGGGAATTCCTCATTCTGATGCTGCTCCTGGAGACCGCCCTCATCGGGACGTTCGCCGCCCTCGACATGATCCTCTTTTTCGTGTTCTGGGAGGCGGTGCTCATACCGATGTATTTCATAATCGGAATATGGGGGACTGAGAGGAGGATATACGCCGCCGTGAAGTTCTTCCTCTACACGGCGTTCGGAAGCGCCCTCATGCTGATTGCCATACTCTATTTATTCTTCGAGCACGTAAAGCAGTTCGGCGCGCCTTCGATGGACGTGCTCGATTTCTACAAGCTAACGATCCCGTTCTACGGTATCCTGAGCCCCCAGGGACTCGCGTTCCTCGCGTTCTTCCTAGCGTTCGCGATCAAGATTCCGCTCTTCCCGTTCCATACGTGGCTCCCCGACGCGCACGTCGAAGCCCCCACTGCGGGAAGCGTAATACTGGCGGGCGTGCTGCTGAAGATGGGCACGTACGGGTTTGTCCGTTTCCTCCTGCCGTTTTTCCCGCAGGCGACGGAGAAGTACCTGCCGATACTCATCGCTATAGCGATAATAGGCATTATTTACGGGGCGTTCGTGGCGTTCGCTCAAAAGGACCTGAAAAAGCTCGTCGCATACTCGAGCGTGAGCCACCTGGGTATGGTCATGCTCGGGATCTTCGTGCTCAACATACAGGGCGTCGAGGGCGGCATATACCAGATGATCAACCACGGGCTCTCCACAGGGGCGCTCTTCCTCATCGTCGGGATGATATACGAGAGGAGGCATACGAAGAAGATAGCGGAGTTCGGCGGGGTCGCGAAGGTGATGCCTGTGTTCGCGGCTTTCTTCATGCTGGCGACGCTTTCGTCGATCGGACTCCCATTATTGAACGGGTTCGTCGGGGAGTTCCTTATACTCTTAGGCGCTTTCGAGTTCAACTACGTCTACGCGGCGTTAGGCGCAACGGGCATAATACTGGGCGCTGTATACATGCTGATGGCGTATCAGAAGGTTATGTTCGGCCCGCTCGATAAACAGGAAAACAAGATACTCCACGATATAAACCTGAGAGAGATACTCGTGCTTCTTCCTATCGCGGTGATGATGTTCGTGATGGGGATATTCCCGAAGCCTTTCCTATCCAGGATGGAGCCTTCCGTGGAAGCGCTCCTTCAGAATAAGTTCCCGAATACGGCCGTCGTCAGGAAGCTCGGAGACGAGCGTCCCCGAGAGGCTCGATCTTATCCAGAATCTCCCGAATAATATCGTCGGGTCTCACGCCTTCCGCTTCGGCCCTGAAATTGAGGACGATCCTGTGCTTGAGCACGGCAGGCGCGATCGACTTCACGTCGTCCGTAGTCGGGGTATACCTTCCCGATAGTATTGCGCGCGCCTTGCTCCCCAGAATAAGGTACTGTGACGCCCTCGGGCCCACGCCCCACGATACCCCCTGCCTGACCGATTCCGGGGTGTGCGGGTCTTCGGGCCTGGTCGCCCTCGCCACACGCACGGCGTAGCCTGCTACGTGGTCCGAGACCGGGACCCGGTGAACGAGGTCCTGGTATTCGAGTATCTTCTTCGAGTCGAGAATCTTCTGGGGCTCGGGCTTGTACGTGCCGGTCGTCGTCTTCACTATTTCGACCTCTTCCTCGTATGACGGATAAGAGACGTCTATCTCGAACATGAACCTGTCGAGCTCGGCCTCGGGGAGAGGGTAGGTGCCCTCCTGCTCTATGGGGTTCTGAGTGGCGAATACGAGGAACGGGGCCGCGATGGGGTAAGTCTCTCCGCCGACGGTCACCTTCTTCTCCTGCATCGCCTGAAGGAGAGCGGCCTGCGTCTTGGGCGATGCCCTGTTTATCTCGTCCGCGAGCAGGATGTTGCAGAAAATGGGGCCGTGTATGAATCTGAAGAACCTCGTATCCGAAGCCGGGTCCTTTTCGAGCACTTCCGACCCCGTGATGTCTGACGGCATGAGGTCCGGCGTGAACTGGACGCGGTTGAATTTGAGGTTGAGCACCTGGGAAAGCGTGCTCACGAGCAGCGTCTTCGCGAGCCCGGGCACGCCTACGAAAAGGGAATGGCCCGAGGACATGAGGGATATGAGCAGGTGGTCTATCACCCGCTCCTGGCCGACGATGACCTTTCCGATCTCTCGCACTATATCTCCCCTTACGGCGGCGACCTCTTCCACCTTCTCCCTGTCCTCTCTTGATTCGAGTTCGTTATTCATGTTTTTCGTCCTTTTGCGTTAGTATGTCGAGAACCTTTCTTTCCCACTGCGCCTCTTCCGTCCTTCCCTCTTTTTCGTATATTGCGGCGAGCGCGGTATGCACTTCGGGATCGAAGGGGTTTATGGAGACCGCGGTAAGGTATGATTCCTCGGCCTTCCGCACGTTCCCCCGTTCGATGTATATTCTTCCGAGAACGAGGTGTATGTCCACGTTCTCGGGATAAAACTCCATGAGCGGGTCGAGTATGCCGAGCGCCCTGTCTGTGTCCCCGGAGCCGTGGAGCGCGGATGCGAGGCGGGTGGATATGAGCGGTGAGCCCGGGTCGTAGCCGAGGGCCTTTTCGTATTCGTATGACGCCCCGCGGAGCCTGCCCCTCGTGCTCAGCAGGTCGCCGAGCCTCGTATGGCCGCGCGCCTTGCCGTTGTCTATATCGACGAGGTCCTCGCTCCCGTCGCCCTTTTCCCCTTCCGTGTTGCTTATCCTGATACCTTTCACCTTAACGCCCGGTATTTTCTCGGTCAGGTTTTTTCCTGCGAGGTATTTTTTCCACGAGGCGTAAAACGCGTCGAAGTCGAGGCCGGTGACGTCCGCGAGAGCGGCTTTATAGTCGTCCCTCGCCTTCATCGCTTCGAGGAGCCCTGTGAGGCCCTCGTTCCCCCACCTGTCGACGAGGAAGCCGACGCTGGTGCCGGCCTGGGCGAAGGCGAGCTGAGCCTCGCGGGCGCTGTCGAGGAGCGCCAGCGACGGGTGCATCTTCTCTATCGGCACGAGTCCGTCTTTTTCGAGCGCCTGGGCGAGAATGGTTTCGTAGAAGGGGGAGAGCACGTTACGCTTCTCCTCCCTCCACCTCGATTCCTCGAACTTGGCTATACCCTCGTGGAGCCACACGGGGACCGTGTTCTCGCTCTTCAAGAATATGAGGTAGTGGGTGTATTCGTGGGCGAGCGTGTCCGACCACGAGTAGCCTTTGGGCAGGAGCCGCGGGGACAGTATCATTATCCTGTTGAATTTGCATATGCCGACGACGCCCGTCTTCTCTACGTTCTCGGGCGGAAGCGTGGACGCGGCGGTAAAGCTCTCGAGGTCCGGGTATATCTCCACTATGACCGGGTCCCCGGGATACTCTTCCAGGTCGAGCCCGATCTCGAAACGGGATTTCTCGAGCACGTCCTTTCCGTACTCGGCTATTATGTAGTCTTTGGGGTTGGCGTACCTGATCGTGAAGTGCTCCGACTTCACTTCTTCAAACTCCGGCTTCTTAAGGACCGAGTTCTGAATGAATTCCATGAACCCGTCTCCCTCGCCCTTTTCCCCTGACCGGACTGCTTTCAGTGTCTTTTCGGCGTACTCCCGGGCCGCTCCGTAGTCGCCCCGGTAATATTCGGCGACGGCTTTAAGATAATATGCGTCGTGTCTTTCTTCGCCGGTCTCCGCAAGCCCGATGGCAGCATCCGCCTTCCCGGACGCCCCGCTTATGTTCCATTTCCTGATGTAGGTCTCCCCTTCCTGGACTAGGCGTGTGAGGTCCTTCTCCGGTGCGGGCGCCCCGTACGCAGTGGAAGCGAGGAGCAGCAACAGCGGGACGATTATCCTGATAGCAACGCCGGTTGAATTCATTTTATTATCCTGTCGTAGTATTTCTTGTTGAGCTCGCTGTAGCCTTCGGGCGAGCCGCCTTTCATCGCCTTGAGTATCTTCTCCTTGAATTCCCTGCCTATCTCGGTCTCGGCCGCTTCCGGTATCTCTACATACTCCGTATCCACTCCCTGCGTCCCCTGGCGCATCTGCTGCTGACCGAGCACCATCGGCACCGGGGAGCCGCTGCCCTGCGCGCTGGCCTGCATCTTCTGAAGGAGGCTCTCCGCTTTCTCCCTCGCCTCCTTGAGGGACTTAACGGCTTCGTCCTGGTTCGATATCGCCTTCGAGAGCTCGTTCCCGCCCAGGTTGTCGGACGCCCTTCCCATGTGGTTTTCTGCGTCGGAGAGGTCTTCGCCTATTCCGGGGCTGAGCAGCATCTCTTTCCTCAAGTCCTCGAGCTCGTCCCCGAGCCCGCCCGTCTCCTCCCTGATCTCGTCCTGCCTCTTAGCCATTCCGGAGGACTCGGGCGCATCGTTATCGGAGCTGAGGAGCCCCTCGAGGTCCCGCGCGACCTCGCCCGCCAGCCGTTCCGAGTTCCCGATCTCGTCCCTCGCGGCTTTCAGGTTGCCGACGCCCGCTTCGCCCAGGTCGAGGAGCCCCTTCGACGTCTCCTCTACGTTCTTGGCGTTTTTGTGGGCCTCTATCATCTCCATGGAATCGAGCCAGTTCTTTAGCTCCTCTGCTTTCTGCGCGAGGGTGTCGAGGAGATAGGTACCTTCGGGCGAGCTTTCATTCGCTCCATTCCTGGTGACCTTCGACTTCGCCTGCGAGAGATTCTTTATTATCTCTTCTACCTTCTTTTTCTCCATGTCGATGAATTTGCGGAGGTTGTCGCCCCCGGAGCCGTTCTCTTTGAGGAGGGAATCCTTCAAGCCCTCTGTCCTGTCCTTGAGCCCTGTCTCCTCCCTCTCGAGTCCGTCCAGCCTGGCTATGATCTCGTTCAGCTTCGACATGTCCTGTGAAAAGGACGACGCGCCGAAAGACTGCAGGCCGCTCTCGAGCGAGGCCATCATGCTCTCCAGGCTCTGCTCGAGACCCGCCAGCATCTGCATCGCCTTCTCGATATTCCCTTCCTTCATAAGTTTCGATATCTCGTCGAGCTTATTCTCCATATCTATCGACTTAAACGCGTCCCGGTTGAGGAAACCCTCCTGTATATCCCCGCTCATGGCGCTCATCTTCCGGGCAAGCTCGGACATGAGCTTGCTCAACTCCGCGAGCTTCTTCTCGATCTCGGCCTTGAGGGCCTCGTCGCCCGTCTCGCCGAGTTTCTTCATCATTTCCGAAAGCTCCGAGTACTCCTTCATGAGCTCTTTTGCCGAAAGGAGCGAGTCCCTGAGCTTCTCGCCCTTTATCATGGAGTCGAGGAACAGTATGTCCTCCTCGAACTCGGCGATCTCCCTTTGCATGAGCCTGCCGGCGCGGGGTATGTCTATGCTCGCGAAATTTTCGAATATACCGCGGCGCTCCCCGAGGAGCTCGTCTATCCTCACGTCCATGTTGGCGAGCCCTGCGAAGTAGGTGTAATCGGAGCGGTTGTCTTCCTTCATGCTTTCGAGGGTTTTCTTGAGCGTTACGGACGCGCCCTCAATGCCTCCGGTGAGCTTCCGCTGCGTCTCAAGCATCTCCTCGATATTAACGGAGCCGGGCGTCCCGGTGCTTTCGTTCGTGCCGGGCGCGGTCGCATTCTTTCTGCTCGGCGAGCTCGTCCCGGCGCCGCCAGAGATCTCTATTTCGTCTCCGAGCACGCCCAGCATCTCTTCCATGAGCCGCTCCGCATAGTTCATGACGTCCCTGTGCATCTTGGACGCGTCCCTGAGCCTGACCGTGATCGCGTTCGAAACCCCCGCCTTGTGCCCCGAAACCGAATCGTTATCGATCGCTTCTACCCGGAGCTTCAGTGTGCCGCCGCCCGTTAGATCGAGTCCACCCGTGTCGAGCGTGTACTTGCCGTTATAAGAGAGCGCGGATTCCTTCGCCTTTCCGATGAGCTTGCCCGACTTGCCTGCTTCCCCTTCCCATATGAGCCTGAATTCGGTGAGCCCGTAGTCGTCCCGCGCGTCGTAATTGATTTCTATCCTGCCGCCTGAGTCCTCTACTATCTCGCTTCCCTGAGGGCTGCTTATGGTGATTTCCGGTTTCTTGTCCTCGCTCGACGTGATTTTGTACGGCCTCGTCTTGAGCCCGCCGCTCTCGTCGGTTATCCGGTAGCTCCCGTCGCCGAGGACCTGGAACTCGGCGGTTATCCTTCCGTCCTTCATGTTTAGCGGATAAGAGGCCCCGTTTTCGGTCGAGAGCTTCCCGCCGTCGAGTCTTCCGAGGGGCTTTGCGGTGAGCCTCACCCTCGTCCCCTTGATGGCCTCTATATCGCCTGTGCTGTTTTTAAGCGTCCGGGGCGGTATCTTGGTATATTCGGGATAGGCGAGGCTTATCTCGATATCCGCGAGCCTGAGGTTGGGCCCGCCCGAGGAGGGAGTTAATTCGAGGCTGAATAAATAGCCCGGGAATTCACGGGGGGCTATGAAAAGCGCCGCCGCCGTGATGACCGCCGCGCCCGCAACCGGGAGCGCGTATTTCCTGAGCTTCCCTATCGGGAATAGCATTTTAAGGTCGATAGATTCGAGCTTCCCCGCGACATTGCCGATATGTGCGAGGGCCAGGGTCTCGGATGTGCCGCGCGTATTATCCCCGGCTTTGACCGCTTCGCCCAGCTCAAACGCAGAGAGCGTGTCCTCTCCGAGCCCCGCCTGAGTTTTCTCGAGCTCTGTAAACGTATCCGCGCTCGACTTGTTTTTGATGAGGGGCAGGTAAATAAACCTGTATACGGCGAAAGCGAGGCTCGATACGAGCGCCGCCTTGAGCAGTGCGTAGTATAGAGGGGCGCCCGACGGGAGCGAAAGGAGGGATACGGCTGTAAGGGCTGCAAAGAACACGAGGGCCGTGAGCGCAACTCCTCTCAAGAGCAGGAAGTTCCTCCTCTTTTTCTCGAGACCGCCTATGAGTCTCTCGAGCTTTTCCCTGGAATCGGCTCTCCTCATGTATGAAAAAGGTTACCTCACACATCCCCCTAAAGGAAGTTGGTACCGTCAATTTACTATGCTATCCTAATCGGTCGCCGTATATATGGTGAATTCTGATGGGTTACAAGAAGCTGCTTACGAAGAAAATGGAATTTTCCGCCTCCCACCGGTACTGGAATCCGGGGTGGAGCGAGGAGAAGAACCGGGCGGTGTTCGGGAAGTCGGCGGGCCCCTACGGGCACGGGCATAACTACGGCCTGGAGGTGACCGTGGAGGGGGAAGTCGATCCCGAGACGGGGATGATAATAAACCTCTACGACCTTAAGACCCTGATGAACGACGTGCTCACAGGGTTCGACCATAAGCATCTGAACGACGACAACCCTTTTTTCAAAGAGCTCATACCGACCACGGAGAATATAGCGCGCGTGCTCTGGGGCATTTTCGAGGAGAGGCTCAGGGATAACGACAGGTGCTCTCTCTACAGGATAAGGCTCTATGAGACGCCCGATCTCTACGTCGATTACTGGAGGGAGCGGTCATAAAGGAAATAGTTTCCGTCACCAAAAGATACAGGTTTTCCGCCGGGCACAGGCTCTACGTCAAGGGGCTTTCCGACGAGGAGAATCTGAGGATATTCGATACGTGCTCGAACCCGAACGGGCACGGGCACGATTACTATCTCGAGGTCAGGGTCGCAGGCTCTATAGACCCCGATACGGGAATGGTTATCAACCCCGAAGAGCTCGACCGGACCGTGGGAGACGCGCTCGTGGAGCTCGACTACAAGAGGCTCGACATAGAAGTCCCGTATTTCACCGAGCGTCAGCCGACGGGGGAGAATATCGCCGAATACCTGTGGGAGGGGCTCAGGGGCCGTCTCAGTGAAAGGCTCGTCCATCTCAGGCTGAGCGAGACGTCGAGCAGCTATTTCGAATTTTTCGATGAGGAGGGTTATCCGTATGAGCGTTGAAACGGCCGTGAGGGAGATTCTAGTAGAAATAGGCGAGGACCCGGAGAGGGAAGGACTCCGCGACACGCCCGACAGGATGGCGGACATGTTCAAGGAGCTGACTGCCGGATATAGAGCGTCCCCCTATACGATTATCAACGAGGCCCTCTTCAATATCAAATACGACGAAATGGTGGTGGTGAAGGACATAGAGTTCTACAGCCTCTGCGAGCACCATATGCTGCCCTTCTTCGGCAGCTGCAGCGTGGGATACATACCCAACGGGAAGATAGTGGGCCTGAGCAAGATCCCGAGGATAGTGGAGGTGTTCTCGAGGAGGCTCCAGGTGCAGGAGAGGATGACCGCGGAGATAGCTGACTTCCTCATGGAGGTCCTGAACCCGCTCGGGGTCGCCGTGGTGGCCGAGGCCCGGCACCTCTGCATGGCTATGAGGGGGATAATGAAGGCCGACGCCAGCATGCTCACGAGCTCCATGCGCGGGGCCTTCAAGAAGGACGAGAGGACGAGGAGCGAATTCCTGAGTTTCATAGGCAAACACGCCTGATCCCGGCCGGGATAGAAATAATCCATACCTTGTATATAATTAACGCCTGAGACACTAACAAAAAAGGGCTAACTCGGGATGCAGCGCATTATCGTAGTCGGACTCAGCCATAAGACCGCCCCTGTCGAGATAAGGGAGCGCTTCTCATTCAACCAGGAAGAGCTCGAAGCCGGGCTCGTAACGCTATCCGCGAAGAACCATATCGAGGAATGCATGATCGTCTCCACCTGCAACAGGGTGGAGGTTTACGCAGTCTCCGAGAACGCCGACGCGTGCATCGAAAGCGTGAAGGAATTCCTCTCCGAGTTCCATTCCATAGCCGGGGACGCATTCTCTCCGTATCTATACGTTTCGATAGGCCATATGGCGGTAAGGCATTTTTACAAGGTCGCCTCGGGTATAGACTCGATGGTCGTCGGGGAGCCGCAGATACTGGGCCAGATCAAGCAGGCTTATAAAACCGCTGTGATAAAAGACACTGCCGGGCTGATACTCAACAGGCTTTCTCACTCGGCGTTTTTCGTCGCCAAGAGGGTCAGGACCGAGACGGGCATCGGCTCGAGGGCCGTGTCGGTAAGCTACGTGGCCGTCGAGCTCGCGAAGAGGATATTCGACAAGCTCACGCGGAGGAAGGTGCTGCTTATCGGGTCTGGCGAAATGGCGGAGCTCGCGGCGAGGAACCTCATAAAGGCAGGCATAGGCGAGCTGATAATCGCGAGCAGGAACTATGAGAACGCCGCTCATCTTGCGGACAGGCTGAACGGGAAGCCCATTATGTTCGAAGAGGTGTTTTACAGCCTGAAGGACGTGGACATAATTATCACAGCGACCGGCTCCACCGAATTCATACTCAAACCCCACCACGTGAAGGAAGCGCTCAAGCTCAGGAACAACGAGCCGATGTTCATGATAGACATAGCCGTCCCCCGCGACATAGACCCCAGGATAGGCGAGCTTGCGGACGTTTACCTTTACGATATAGACGATCTCAAGAACGTGCTCGACGAGAACATCAAGTCGAGACGTGACAACGCCGAGAAGGCCGAAGAGATAGTTATCGAAGTGGAAAAGGCGTTTCAGGCCTGGCTCAACGGCCTGAAGGTAGTCCCTGCCATCATCGACCTCAAAAAGAGGTTCGAGCAGATAAAGATGAGCGAGGTCGAAAGGGCGCTCGCCAAGCTCGAAAATTATTCCGATAAGGATAAGGACGTCATCATGCTGATGGCGTCGCGCATAATAGGCAAGATACTCCACGGCCCGCTGACCAATCTGAAGAAAGAGGCTTCTACATCGCGCGGGGCCCTCTACGTCGATTCGGTAAAGAAGCTCTTCGAGCTCGAAACCGAGATCATGCTCATTGCCGAAGAAGAGGAAGATGAAGCGACCCTTCAGGATTGGAACTAGGGGGAGCCTGCTTGCCCTCTGGCAGGCGAATTTCATCAAAGACCTCCTCCTGGCAGTCCGCCCGGACCTCCACCCCGAAATCCGCATAATAAAAACGACGGGTGACAGGAACCTCGACTCACCCCTGTCCGAGATCGGGGGTAAAGGGGTATTCGTTAAGGAAATAGAAGAAGCCCTCCTGTCGGAAGAAATCGATATCGCCGTTCACAGCATGAAAGACCTCCCGGCGGTCCTCCCGGACGGCCTCGCCATAGGGGCGGTCGCGCCCAGGCACGACCCGAGGGACGCGCTCGTCTCAAACGGTGATCTGAGGCTCGGAGACCTGCCCCCGGGGGCCAGGGCGGGTACGGGGAGTCTGAGGAGGGGCGCCCAGCTCCTTAACCGTATGCCGGGGTTGAGGATAGTGCCTATAAGAGGGAACGTGGATACCAGGCTCAGGAAGCTGAGGGAAGGGGAGGAATACGATGCGATTTTACTCGCGGCGGCCGGCCTCTGGCGTATGGGACTCTCCGGGGAGGCGTCCGAAATCATTCCGGCCGACGTAATGGTGCCTGCCCCGGGGCAGGGGATAATCGCGGTCGAGTGCAGGGAGG
>Ga0155644_1154_pt2 | contig 13718 bp, 10 predicted proteins | sample RifCSPhighO2_12_FD_107301 | JGI IMG/M metagenome (GOLD analysis project Ga0155644, IMG submission 107301) | Candidatus Dadabacteria bacterium RIFCSPHIGHO2_12_FULL_53_21 | reverse complement strand
GACTCAATTATTCGAACCTGCCCAAGGGGATGATCAAGTTCCACAAGTATCCCGTGCACGACAGGACTGCTTTCGAGGAGCACCTGGCCGAGGCGCTGTGCTACGCGAGGGACGGAGAGGGCAGGGCGCGCGTCCATTTCACCCTGTCTCCCGAGCACACGGATATCGTGAGCGGTTATATAGACGGGGTGCGGGGTATCTATGAGCGGGAGGGGGAGAGCCTCGATGTCGGCTACTCGGTACAGAAGCCGTCGACGGACACCATTGCCGTCGATATGGAGAACAGGCCGTTCATCGGGGACGACGGAAAGCCGGTGTTCAGGCCTGCCGGACACGGGGCGCTCATCGAGAACCTGAACGAGCTCGGATGCGATATCGTCTTTATAAAAAACATAGACAACGTAGTGCCCGACAGGCTAAAAGAGGAGACTTATCTATGGAAGAAGGCGCTCGGCGGCTATCTGCTCAGGCTCGAGGGCCTCGTATCCGGAGCGCTCGTAAAACTCGAGGGCGGCGGGGGGCGTGAAGTCGTCTCCCGGGAGCTCGGAGAGCTCGAAAGGATGGGTCTCGAGATCGTTCTACCCGGCGAGGCGGAAAAGGCTTCACGGAAGAAGGCGACCGCTCATCTGGTATCCGCTCTCAGGAGGCCGCTCAGGGTGTGCGGAGTGGTGAGGAACGAAGGCGAGCCCGGGGGCGGACCCTTCTGGGTGAGGGGGAGGGACGGGAGGCTCACGAAGCAGATTGTGGAATCAGCGCAGGTGGATATGGACGCGCCCGGACAAAAGGCCGTCTGGGGGTCCTCGACCCACTTCAACCCCGTCGACATCGTCTGCGGGCTAAGGGACCACAGGGGAATTCCCTACGACCTGCACGGGTTCATCGACAGGGACGCAGGGTTCATATCCGTCAAATCGAAAGACGGGAGGGACTTGAAGGCCCTCGAGCTCCCGGGTCTATGGAACGGGGCGATGGCCTTCTGGAACACCGTTTTCGTCGAAGTCCCGCTCATGACTTTCAACCCGGTAAAGACCGTATTCGACCTGCTGAAGCCCGAGCACCAGCCCAAGCCCTGACCCCGCCCGTATATCCGCCGCTGTTTACCCGGAAACCCCGCAGGGTGTATTATTATCCGAGAAGCGCACCGGGAGGCGTACCTGGATATGCCGGAAAAACGATACACGAAAGAAGTTGTTTACGTTGACCCCGATTTTATGGACCTCATACCATTCTTTCTCGAAAGCAGGCACAACGATATCTTGAATATCAGGGAATGCATTAAAAGAGTCGACCTGAAAGAGGCGCAGAGGCTCGGGCACGGTATGAAGGGCGCGGGCGGCGGTTACGGTTTCCAGGAGATAAGCAGGATAGGCAAGGGCATAGAGGAAGCCGCGAAGGCGGGAAATACCGCTCTGATAGAGGAAGCGCTCGGGATGCTGGACGAATACCTGTCGGTCGTCGAGGTCGTACCCGGCAAGAGTGAAATGCTCGATTAACAGAATCTCCGAATTCACCGCTTAAATCCGCATTCATTACCTGTTAAAATACCGGGTCATGGCAGAAACCAGAAAGACCCTAACCGAGGACGTCCGCGTGAAGCTGCCCCTGAATCTGAAGGGAGCGGCGGATGTCTTTAAGGAAACGCTCGGGCTCGTAGAAGGCATGTATAAAAGGCAGCTCTCGAAAGAGCTCACCCTCTCGCTCGAAAAAAAACTCTGGGGCGAAGTTACCGAAAATCTGAAAAAGGGCGCGGCCGGTTTGACAGGCGAGGCGCGCAGTAAATATGAAGTTGGCGCGGGATCGCTCGGCAGGGGTATATTCGACCTCTTTCCCCTGGACGCCCGGAGCGGGGACGGGAAGGACGGAATCCAGCTCATATTCGGCAAGGTGTTCTCACCTGAAGGGGACGGAGAAAGTTATTACTCGGGCGCGGCCGGCGCGGAGAACCGGGGGTATGATCGGCTGATCCTCGAATACGACGACAACATGGGGCTCTTCACGGAAGAGCTTATGATATCGCGGGGGTACAAGGGGAAGGTCTTCCAGGGCGACCTCCCGCACATAAAATGCCTCGACGTCTTCTCCCTCGCGGGCGGGCTCAACGCCCTGCACAAACCCATTTGCGTTTTCTTCTCGGGAGGGACGAAGGAGAACGTGTCGTCCCTTTCCCATATGACCGTATTCATAAACCTTTACGCGGCCAGGTTCAAGGCCTTGACGGAAAAGATCGCCCTCCGGTACCTGTCAGGCGCTGAAGCGCTCGCGGAGCTGTCGTTAGATGAGGCTGCGCGGCTTCTCCTGATATGGCTCAGGGGGCACGACGCCGGGCATTTCATCGGCGCGGACAGGCTCGGCAGGGTAATGTCCGAGTTCGACAGCAACTACATGGTGCTCCACGAGCTGAAATCGGACATGATCGCTCTCTACAACATGAAACACCTCTCGGGCGGTCTGTTGAAGGGGGGGCTCCTCCATAAGGCATACCTGCTCACCGTAGCCGAGATGCTGAGGTATATGAGGAGGGAGGGGTTCGTCAAGCACCCTGACACAGGCTCGGCCTATCTCGCCTACAGGCATTTCAGGGACAAGGGGGCCATAAGGCACGACCCCTGGGGCGGGAAATTCATCGTAGACGTTGACAGGCTAGAGAGCGTCGTCGACGAGTTCGCCTGGGACCTCGTCAGGCTTTTCGCGGACGGGAACGAGACCAGGGCCAGGGGTTTCGTCAACAGCTGGGGGTGGCTGGGGGTGGAGGACACGGACAATCTCCCGCGCGGCTGCCCGGAGGAGCTCAGGAAGATGATCGCCGACCCCGAGCTGCCGTACGAGGTCGATTACAACTTCGTAACGAGCTTCGGGTGAGTTTCTTAATAATTATCGGCTTATTTCCCTTCGCCGGAATCGAGAAGCTTCCCGATCTCCTTTGAATACCCGTCTTCTCCGCCGAAAAGGCGGGACCTGTGTAAAGCGCATTCCCTGATTAGCTCCCCCGCGAATCTCCTCTCTCTGTTCTCCTCCAGAAACCTGCTGATCGTGTCTATGCCGGGAGCCTCGTCTTTACGGAAGAGGCCGGCGCATATCCTCATCAGCTCATCGGGGATCGTGTTCGTGTATTCGGGTGCGCCCGCTTCCGTGAGGAGGGACAACTGCCTCACGGCGTTCATGTATATCCTCATATAGAGTCCGTAAAGTGCGGTCGTATACGAGAGCTCTTCCCCGGTTCCGCCGCTTTCCAAAACGCGCCCCTCCCTTCCCTCGGCCGCTTTCCTCACCCTGTCCGCCTCTCTCTTTCTTCTCCTCAGGGCGGACGACCACAGGGCGTAAATATTCTCGCCGAATTCGCGCGGTACAAGGTACGGGCCCCCGGCCGGCTGCCCCGTCAGCGCCCCGGATGAGATCCGCAGGAGCGCATCTATGAACAGCGACCTCCTCGAAGAGACGAAGACTGCGGCTTCCTTCCTCCTCCTGACCCTGATATCCGCGCCGTTCGTGCGGAACCCGATCGGCTGTCTCGAGTGCGTCTCCGCCTCAGGCACGTACTCGGCCCTTATCTCCCTCAGCTTCCTGTCCTTGTCTATGAGCTTTTCGAGTTCCCTGATGAGCTCGTCGAGGTAAGGCTCCTCCTCTTCCCTCCTGTAGGGTTCTTCGGAGGCCGCGGCGTATTCGACGTTGCGTGCGATCTGCTCGAGGAGGAAAGGGTCCGCCGACAGGTGTGTGAGGAACAGCATAATATTGGCGCATTCTTCTTCGTCGAGTCTGCCTGAAAGACTTTTCACTTCTTCCTTCACGTGTTCCTTGTGGAGGTTACGTGAGAAGTAAAGGGCGGCGAAGTAGTGATATGCATACCCGTGCCTGAATTCGTAACCCGATTCCCTCCCGGCGAGCGTTTCGGATTCGAGAAGGGCCGTTATCACTGTGCCCGGCCCTTCGGGGGGGTCAGCGAAATCGGCGGAGACCTCCCCGACCAGGGTTTCGATGTTCTCCTCCGATATCCATCTGCTACTCCTCGAGAACATCCTGTATGCGAGCTCTGACAGGAAACGGATAAAAAAGGGCAGACTTTCCCTGCCCGCAGTGTCCTTGAGCGATTTCGTTATCAGGTATTCGTAGTATTGTCCGTAGGAGCTCGCGCTCGGCCCCGCCGGGCCCTCCGAATCGGCCATGTGGAGTATCGTCAGAACGAAGACCGGGTATGAGGGGACAAGGTTTCTTCCGAGAACCATATCCACCGCGCCCCTGAGCCTGTCTTTCCTCTGAGCGGACGCTTTTTCATCCCCCGCTTCTCCCCTCTCCGTCCATTTCGAGATGAGCTCCTCCCTGAGGGCGTGTCCGAGCTCCGCGATCCCGCAGACGGCGTACCCTTCGGGCACCCCGAAAACGGACAGCCCCTCGGGCAGATCGGTGAATTCGGGCGGGTTCACCGCTGTCAGGATTACGGCGCCGAAATGATCCCTCAGGCCGAGGAGGAAGGAGCCGAGCTCAGCCGATCCGGTCCTTATCCTGTCGGCGTTGTCGAGAAGGAGTATCCTCCTCTCCGCGGGCTCGCCTTTTATAAGCCCGTAACTTTCTGACGTGTACTGCCGGCTGTATTTCCCGAGGAGGAATTCGGACGTCTCTTCCGGGAGCGGAACGCGAAGGGCTTTGCCGTCGGCGTACACGGGAAATAAGCCCGTATCGAGAAAGCGCCGGGCGAGGACCTTAAGGAGAGATGTCTTCCCGGAATCCACGGGGCCGCATATGAGAGCCCCGCCGCCCTCAGCCGCGGCGTCCACAAGCGCGGACGAGCTTATCCGCCCGCCGCGCGGTCCCGCTCCTGTCAGGCGTCCGGGGCTAAGTATGTCGAGGTCGGGGAATACGTAGATGTCCCCGAGTGAGAGGGTTTCCCTGCCCCCGGGCTTTATCTGTATGCCGGTGTCGTTGATAAATTCGTTGAAATCTTCATTGAATTCGTAATTCTCTGTCATTGAGACCCGAACCCTGACAAGTCTTTTATTCCGCACCTTCGGCGGGGGCAGACGCCTTCGCGGTGTTTTTCTATCAAAAAATTATTTAAATTATACAGGGACATTGAAAGAGAGAGCAAATAAAAGTAGCATAATCGTGCGTGTTAACTCAGTGCGGCTGATAGATTCACAAGTTCAATCCTCTAATTAAAGCCGTTTCAATTAGCTGAACAGGGCCATACGGATGACGGAAAGGAAAAAAATAATCAGAATTGCGGGGGTCCTTTTCATAATGCTGTATGTCTCCTATTGCTATTTCCTCCAGAACCCCGATAACTGGAACTCGGTGCCGCGGATGGCGCTTGCCCTTTCGATCATCGAAGAGGGGACGCCGGCAATCGATAAATACAGATTTACGACTCATGATATAGCTCAATATAAAGGCAGGTTTTACTCTGACAAGGCGCCCGGGATGTCATTGATGGCTATACCGAGCGTAGCCTTGGCGCGGCAGTTTATGAAATCGTATTTCAGAGATGTCGGGTGGCTCGACTCCAGGGGATATATAACGATTTATTTTATTCTTCTTGAGCAAATTGCGAACATTTTTTCGACGGCTATTTTTACCGTGTTTACTGCGTTAACAATATATCTCCTCTCGATCAGGCTCGGAGCCGGTCTCTCAGGGGCCGTGTTAGGCGCTCTTACCTATGGGCTTGCCACGCCGGCATGGGGATGGGCGACAGCATTTTTCGGCCACAACCCCGCGGGCGGGTGTCTCTTAATGGGTTTCGCGGCGGTTTATTATCTCACAGTTTCGCCGGGGAGCGTGAGGAGGGACGTCGTCGTCGGGTTCGCGGCGGGGGCGCTTCTATCCTGGTCGGTAGTGATAGAGCTTACGTCCGCTCCGGCTTCCGCAATAATCGCCGTTTACGGCATATTCTGCGCGAGGAGCTGGGAGCGGCGAAGGCTCGCGCGTGTACTCCTTTCCGGAGTTACGGGCGCGCTCGTCTTCGTTTCTCCCCTGTTAATCTATAATTATATCGTTACCGAGTCTTTCTTCGGCTCGCTTTACAAGTACACGGTATATTACACCGGCATGAGGCTTGGGTATTACGGGCTTACGTACCCGCATCCTTCGCTGATTGTGAAGCTCCTCTTCGCCGGAGGGCACGGTCTTTTCTGGCTCTCGCCGATCCTTTTAATAACCCCGTATGCGTTCTATAAGCTGTGGAAGATGCCCGGCGCCAAAGCCGTTACGGTTACACTCGCCGCTGTGCCGCTCTATTACCTGCTTTTGAATTCGTCGTATGAGTACTGGACGGGAGGGGGATCGACCGGGCCGCGCTTCATGACTCCGATGCTGCCGTTTCTCTGCCCGCCGCTTGCGGTGATGTGGGCGGGGGCGGGCAGGAAGCTCCGTGCGGGTCTGCTCGGGCTTTTCGCGCTCAGTTTTCTGATATCTCTCGCATGCGTATCGTTCTCCATGACGAAAGAGTACGACCGGAATGTCAACATCCTCACGGAATATATCATTCCGGGTTTTATGGAGGGGGACATGTTTCAAGTCTCCGTGTTCAAGGTTTTCCTGGCCGACTCCCTGAGGGTTTACTCCACGGGTCATACCGCCCTTTTCCCGCTTTACGCCGTTCTGGCACTGGGCGGGGCCTACATCGTCCGGCTGATAAGGAAGCCCGCGGTCCCGGTTTAATTCGCATTGAAAATTTTTTAAGGGCTGTATTTTCAATCGGGTATATAGGGTATATAATATAGACGTTCGGGCTATGATCCCGAATACGGGTCAAGCTTTTTATATACGGAAGGAGGATGATGATATGAGGACATTCGTTGCGGCACTGCTTCTTTTTTTTACATGCGCGAATATCGCAGGCGCGTGGGAGAATCTCCGCGAGTTCGTATTCATAGAGGAGATGGGCGCTCCCGACGAAATCGAACAGTACGATTCAGTCGAATACGTCACGGGCAAGAGCCAGCGGCACTTCAGGGAGGCGTGGGAGTTCGAGTATAACGAACACATGTACGTAGGCCAGTGCATAAACGCGCTCAAGGACCAGGCCATACTCGTCGGTGCGAACTCCGTGCTCAACATGAGCTGGAACCTCGAAAGGGAATACCCGCAGAACTGGTTTACCGTCGTCTGCCAGGGCCTTGCCGCCTGGAAGCATTGAAGACCCGACGCGGTCACTCTGCGGCCGCCCTTAACGGGGCGCGTTTTTCTAACCGGAGAAATATCCGTACAGCTTTATCCTGAATTTTCACACCTTCTGATGTGAGCGTTTTTCTTCGCCGGCTGTTTCCTGAGCACATTTCTCCGGTATCATGAATTCATTCCGTTGATATCTATACGGGCGCTCTCGGGAGCCCGGAGATATAGGTAATTCTCAATATTTTCCGGCGCACTATGCCGGGCGGGATAATGTATATATAATTTGATTTGGGTCGGTATAATGTACCGCCGCGGGCAGTTTCCCGCATTTGCTCTATGTGAGCACGGGCATTGAAAGAAGGCCTTGGAGTAAAACTGGTTACTCGGAGTTAAGGGAGGGTCGGGTTTGGAGAAGGGCAACGAAAAGCAGCTCTACGAGCTTTTGGGGGGCGATACGCAGTGGAGGCTGATCCTCGACCTCGTAAGGGCAATAGTTACCGACAGGATAAAGATCTCTGCGCTTGAAAAGCTGCTGACCGACAAGGGAGTCGTCAGCCGCGAGGAGCTGCTGGATCATTACGACGAGCTTCTCAGGGCTACCTCGGACGAGGTGATAAATGAGGTGCTGCAGGAGTTCGGAAAGGGTAATTCGGATTACTGAAGTTCGAGAATAGTACGTAACCAGCCGGCGTGATATATCCGAGCGGCCGGTATGCGCAGCGTACCGGCGGGTTATCCGCATCACTCGCTCAGGAGTCGTACGCCGGTCCTAAACGCCGGCGTATAAAAAACCGTGTAATATTTCGTATGGAATTTCGTGTGCGGATTACGGCCCGGCGGGACAGCGTATAACGTAATGCGCAACCGACAATTAAGAAGAGGGGATTTAAAGGATGAAAAAGTTTTTACTTTTGGTGTTTGCGGCGGCGCTCGGGTTCGCGGCAGTCTCCTGCAGGGACGGGAATGACTCGAAGACGAAAGAGGGCGGGGAATTCACCTTCAGGAAAACGACCTGGGGCATGAGCCGCGAGCAGGTCAAGGCGTCCGAAGACATTGCCCCGACAGGGGATAATCCCGAGGTAATCACATACAGGGGTGAGGTCGAGGGATTACCCGTGATCGTCGGATACCTGTTCGACGGGGACAAGCTCATAAGGGCGGGATACCTTATACAGGGCTCGTACGAGGACCCCAATTCCTACATAAGCGACTACGACAAGGTCAAGGATTTTCTCATTAACGAGCACGGAACCCCGGCTCAGGACGAAGTGGTCTGGGCAGAGGGGGAGGAAGTGCAGGACCCGGGGAAATTCGGCGAGTCTGTCTGCAGCGGCAAGCTCAGGTATTCGACTACCTGGGCGGACGGAGTGACCGCGATAAGGGAGAGCCTCGACGGCGAGAACGGGAATTGCAATCACGGCGTCATGTTCGAGAGCATGGAGCTTTCCATTAAAAAGAAGACCGGGAATAACGAGGCGGCGCTGCCCTCGCCCGGTCAGTAACACTCATGCTTCCTGCCGCAGTCTAGCCCTCCGCATCCTTGTCAGACTTCATACGCTCTTCTATTAATGCCAGATATGATTCCTCTTCCTGCGCGAAATGGAGGGTGAGTATCGCGTAGAGACCGTAGAGTATCCTTCTCAGCTCACGTATGTCTTCAGGGCCCGGGCCCTCAGCCGGCATCCCGTCCAGCAAATGTCCGAAGACCTTGATGAGGTGGCTTATTTCGATATGAGCCCTGCTCATCGTGGCAGTCGGGTCTTCCCCCCCGATTATGTCCGCCACGAGCGGGTATACGACCGCGTCCTCGGCTTTCTCGTGCGGGAGGAGCCGCTCGGCCAAAAAAGTATGGATCTCCCTGAGCTCCTTTAGAGCCGTCTCGGGGGGCATGGTATCGAGCCTGTCGGTAACGTATCTGATGCGTTTGACTTCGGGCATGAGCTTCTCGTGCTCGTCCCGGAACTGGAGTCCTATCCTGGCCGCTTCCGGGTCCAGGTGGCCCTTCTGCTTCCCGTCCCTGAGCGCGCGGAGCGCGTTCAGGATGACTATCGTATCTATTACCTCCTGCAAAATTGCGCCCGTAACGGGCGCGAGGAACCCTGCTGCGGCCGCCAGCATCGCTGCTATCGAAAGGCCCATACCGACGGCGATGCTTTCGAACGCTATAGACCGCGACCTCCGGGCTATGCTCACGGCTTCTATCAGGCGGTCGAGCTTGTCGACGATCAGAACGACGTCCGCGGCTTCGGAGGAAGCGGTCGCCCCCCTCGCGCCCATGGCCACGCCCACGTCCGCGGACGCCAGCGCGGCCGCGTCGTTGATGCCGTCCCCCACCATTATGGTTACGCCTTCGGAGCGCTCCGTGAGGACGGCGTCCACCTTTTCCTGAGGCGAGCGCTCGGCTAGCACCTTGTCGATGCCTATGGCAGCGCCCACGGACTGGGCGACGTCCTTATGGTCACCCGTCAGCATGACTATTCTCTGAAACCCGACCCGCTTGAGCGCGCGGATAGTCAGGGGGGCGTCGGGTCTCACCGGGTCGTCCAGTATCAGCGCGCCTGCCGGCACGCCGTCGACCGATACGAATATGCACGATGAGCCGTCGAGCAAAGACCTTCTGTGCAGCCGGTCCGCCCTGGGGTCGGGGGGCGCGCCGCTCAGCACCCAGTCCATCCTGCCGAGCTTCACCCTTTTGCCGTTGACGGTGCCGCTGATCCCCGAGCCGAATTCCTCAGCGGCATCCTCGGGGAAGCTGAGGTAGAGTCCGCGCTCGATTGCGGCTTTGACAATGGGCCGCGCGAGCACGTGCGGAGAGACCTGATCGAGGGACGCGGAGAGCTTGAGTAGTTCGTCGGGGTCGTAATCCCCGAGGCTCTCCACGCCGCTCAGGAGAGGCTCGCCCTTCGTTATGGTCCCGGTTTTATCGAGCACCAGGATTTTGCCGCGGGCGAGTGTTTCGAGCGCCCCGCCGCCTTTTATGATGATGCCGCGGCGCGCCGCACGCGAGAGCCCCGACACTATCGCGACGGGGACCGCGAGTATGAGAGGGCAGGGGGTAGCGACCACGAGGACGGCGAGGGCGCGCACGGGGTCGCCCGATATTATCCACGCGAAGGCGGAGACGGCGAGCGTCGCCGGGAGGAAGAATATCGCGTACCTGTCGGCCATACGGACGAGCGGCGCCTTGGATGCCTGCGCCTGCTCGACGAGCCTTATTATCCCCGCGTATACGCTCTCCCCGGCGCTGACGGTCGCCCTCATTTTGAACGGTGCCTGAGAGGCGTTCACAGTGCCGCTCAGGACCTGGTCCCTGTCCCTGTGCTCGACGGGCTTCGACTCGCCCGTGAGGGCCGATTCGTCTAACACGGCGGAGCCGCCTATGACGACGCCGTCTACAGGGACGATCTCGCCCGGCCTGACCATGAGGAAGTCTCCGGGCCTGACATCTTCGATCGGAGCTGTGGTTACGGTGTCGCCGTCCAGCCTGTTCACCGTCCGCGGAGTCCGCCCGATGAGCGCCGATAGCTCCTTCCGCGCCCTCAATTCAGCGTACTCCTCCAGCACCTGGCCGCCCGAGAGCATGACCGCGATCACTGCCCCCGCCAGGTATTCACCCAGGACGAGGGACCCTGCCATCGCTATGAGCGCGATCACGTCCACGCCCAGCTTACCCGAGTAGAGCGTCCGCGCGACGATGAGCGTGAGTGGTATGAGCGCCGCGGCGGTGGCTCCCGCCCAGGCCCAGGCCGCTATGTCCGGCATTTCCAGAAAGTGCGCCGCGAGCCCCGCCAATATGCCGGAGAGAGTGAGCACGAGGACTACGCGGTTAACGAAACGGGTATCACGCATGGCCGGATCGAGCCTCCGAATTTATTTCGTCCAGAATTTTCAGGTTCACGCTGTGACCGGAAATATGTGTTAGTGGTCCCCCGCAAGAATAATACACCAGTCCATATATAGAACAAAAAAAACGGGGCATTTGGCACCACGGCGAGGTGTTTTATCGTCAACACGTCACTGCGTCGGGGGCTTTATCGAGATTTTACCGGGCGTTAATTGAAAATTTATCAATAGCCTTATATAATCAAAGTGAGCAGGGGTTTTTATCGATATCGATCCGTGTCCTGAGACACGGACGACGTCAATCGGGTTTACTCAATTAATTGTCGCATTGCCGAACATGTTTAAAGAGCTTGACGCGGTACTTCTATGATTCAATACAAGGTTGAGAACATTACGCTCACGGACGACGAACAGGCGTTCCTCATAGATATGACTATAGAGCTCGAGGATTTTGAGACGGATTCGGACACCGTTTTCATATCGCTTTCCTTCCCGCTCGCCAACGAATCGAGCGACCTCGAGGAGATAAAGGAGAAGGCGATCATCCACGCCAAGAGCCTGCTTAAAAAAGTTCTTCTCGAAGACGCCCAGCAGGATTTGTTTTAGCGTGACGTTTCTAAATCCGCTTGATTAGAATCCCTTCAGCCTATATCTGATTATAATCTAATATGCACGTTTTTACCCTGTTAGTGATAAGCTCTTTCTGCTTTTTATTCTGTTATAACCAACGTTAAAGCAGTATTCACTTGCAGGTGTGAATTCAAACGAGATATTTTTGTATTCAATAATCCTTTTTATCGTTTTCGTGGTAATCCTGATCTTTGGCAGATTATTAGAATGGCAAAAATTGACTATATGGGATAATTTCGAAATGTTATCGGGATATGCATCCGACCATTTAACCTCCGTTGCCCATGAAAATTTCCTGTCGGGCAGAATGGCAACTAAATCGATTTCACCCTTCTCCCACCGGGCGTAATGGAGCGGACCATCACCTTCGTATTGGAACCATTGAGCGAATACGGCGGTTTCTACGAGAGGGCCGAACTGTAACTCGTCAGACTTTACCGGAGAAAACAGCGCCGCTCTAATCGATGGGTTCGTTAGATAAACTTTGAAAAAATTGGCCCGTTTGAACCTTTTGCCGGAACGGTCGACCCTGTGAATAATCCTTATAAGGAATGCTGCTTCCAGATATTCCAGATATTTCTTGATTGTATTCTTGGCTACTCCCGAGTTCTTGGAGAGCTCTTCGAGGGATATTTCGTTCGCCGTATTAAACGCGAGGGTTGTAAATAAATAATTGAGCTCCTGGACGTCTTGAATACCGTACAGGCTGGGCAGGTCTCGCAGAAGAACTTTATCGATTATATCATTTTTAATATAGCGCGCGGGATCTTCTCTAATTTCATCGGACAAAACGACTTCGGGGTAACCTCCGTAGTTGATGTAGTCAGTAAATTTCCGGTTAAGCGAATCGATATCGTTTGATGAATAATAATTGTATTTATCCATTTGGCTGTCGTTTAAATTCATTAGACTTAGCTCCCCGACAAGCACCAGATATTCATAAAACGTAAGAGGCGGTAGTAAGAAATCGGTAAAACGCCCCGCTCCCGATTCACTGCTTTTTAATTTTAACGCGGCGGCTGCGGAACCGGATGCGATGGCTTTTATATTGGGACAATCATCAACTATTTTTTTTAAATGGATCTCCCAATTTTTCAAATATTGTATTTCGTCAAAGAATATATAGGTCGGGGCAGAGTTGATATCAACTTCATTGGTATCAGAAAATAGCTTGATCATTTCCTCAAGGCTCAAACCGTTATAAAGCGGATGATCTACTGAAAAGTAGGCGATTTGAGTGGGCGGGAATCCATTTTTTATCAGTTTCTCTATTGTGTGGTGTATCATTACCGTCTTTCCCACGCGGCGGGGACCCATAAGTACGACCGCTCTCCTGACGGAACGATTTTCTGCGAGAGGAAAAAATAAGTCTAAGTAAGCTCTCGGTTTCAGGCTCTTGAGATAGAGCGGCAGGACCTCGGGCGATCTCCACCACGGGTTTTCCGTTTTCATTCTTTCGACGAGCTGTTCGGTTTCAACTTTCTTCATATTGGGCCTTTAAGATTACTGCTATGATATTAGTATAGGCATAGTACTAATAATGTCAATAGATTAATCTTATAGGGAATATAATTGCAACTAGCCTAAATTCTTGTAAATAGTTAGACTCGGAGGTGTTATTATGGATGGATTATGATCTTTGAGAGGGTTTCTCTGAAGATATTCCAGGGGATATCGGTTTGGTATCAGGAGAAACCGGGCGTACTTTTAGCCTATAGCCGGCATAGAACCTTCCCGCCGCTCCCGGACGCTAATACTATAAAAAGTTAGGCTTTTAACTGTTTACAATATACCTCACTGCGCGGTGTAGATTCCGAAATCGTTCACCGAGTAAGTGTGGTTCGCGTTCATGAGACCCGCCTGGAAAAACGCGAGCCCGCTGTTGTTCGGACCCTGGAACCTGTTCTCGATAGTGCGGAAGAGCTGCGAGCCGTCTGGCGGGGCCGGCTGGAATACCTGCGCGAGCGCGGCCACGCTTGAGCCGGGACCTACGCGGTAGAGGCCCTCGACTGAGCTTTTGTTCTGAAAGAGCCTCGACCTGAATATCACCTGCCCCGAGTCGTTGAGCCCGCCGAGGAGGAACCCGGTAAAGCGGCCTACTCCGCCCGGGCCCGAATCGCCCACGCGGACCAGCTTCA
>Ga0155644_1094_pt1 | contig 13813 bp, 11 predicted proteins | sample RifCSPhighO2_12_FD_107301 | JGI IMG/M metagenome (GOLD analysis project Ga0155644, IMG submission 107301) | Candidatus Dadabacteria bacterium RIFCSPHIGHO2_12_FULL_53_21 | reverse complement strand
ATGAGTCCGTTCCGGAGCGATGGGATAAATACGGAAAAGGAGACCATGAACAGCAGCGCCGCGGCGAATGCCCTGTGCTTTACTATCCTCAGAATCCGGCCGCCTGCCGCCTGTTGAGTCACGGGAGAATCGCCGGACTGCTTTTCAATTATCTCCTGTCTTGTTTTTTTTCTTTTTTTTGCTGCCATAAAGTTATCTGATGAAAATTTTTTAAAACATTATTTCCGGACTCATCCGTAACAATATTCAGTGGGGCGTTCTCATTATTTCCCGGGCTTTTTCCGCAAGCGAATCCGTAAGACCGCTCTCAATGGCGAGCCCTGCGTTCTCCCTCGACTTCTCCCCGTCCCCTAGCTCTGCATAGACCATCGCCAGGAGCAGATACGCCTTCCCGTAAAAAGGCCTCATCCGGAGCGCGTTCTTCGTGTGCCCTTCGGAAGCCAGGAAGTCCTCCCTCGATCCGCCCGATTTGCCCTTCAGATAATTGACAAGCCCCAGGTGGTAGCTCGACTTGTAATATCCGGGGTCATATCCGTAGGCTTTGAGGAACCATTTTTCGGCGTTACGGATATCCTTTTTGTTAATATACACGACGCCGATATTGTTGGCAGTCACCGACCGCCCCTTGTCATTTATCTTTACACCCTTTTCGAAATTCCTGAGGAGCTCTTTCAGGGCTTCATCTTCTTTCCCCGCATCGAGAAGGGCAATTCCGTAATTTATATGCGGTATATAGCTCAGGGGGGATTTCCTTGCCGTATCTTCCCACAAAGTGATCCCGTCTCTCCAAACCAACTGCCTGTCGACGGTAAAAAATAAATAGGAAGCCGACAAAAGAAATGCCGCCGTCAGGACTGCATTTTTATTCCTGACGGTGCTCAGCGGACGAGAAAATATGCATCCAAGAAGAAGACAGAAACCGGCGGAGGGTATATATAAATACCTTTCCGCGACGGAGGCGGACGGGATATCGGTTAGAGAAATCAGCACCGAGGGGAATAGTGTGACAGGCATCCAGAGGAGAGCGAAGGCCGCTGCGTTCTTTCGTTTCTTTATCGAATAAGCTGCCCCGAGCGCCGTCAGCCCGAATACCATAACCGCGACGAAGATATATCGCAGTCCGTCGGGCGCCGACTCCGTGAAGGCGTTGAACGTGAAAGGGAATACGAGCTTCGTGTAATAATAGATATAAGAAGCGAGCATGACCTTAACAACCCCCAGGGCGCCGGCTATCCGGCTTACGCCCTCGGGCCCAGTCATCCCGCCCGATACACGCACGCTCGAAAGCTCCGGGATATTGATATAGGCCCTTCCCCTTAAATAGAAGAAAAGAACCAGCACGCAGGCGTACGCGGCATATCTCAGTATATTCGCCTTCCTCCCCGGACTCCGGTTAAGGAGATCGAAAGCGAGCACTGTAACGGGGAATATTACCGCAGTCTCTTTTGACAGGAGGGACAAAAAGAAGCCGGCCGCGGTCAGGAGCAGGAAGCCCGTCTTCCTCAATGAAAGGATATGGGAAATGAGGGCGAGGAAAAAAAAGAGCGCGCAGAGTACGTCCGACCTCCCGGAAACCCACGAGACCGACTCCACGTGCATGGGATATAAGGCGAAGAGGACGCCCGAGATGAATGCCGCCTGGTACTTTCCCTCATACTCAAAGACGCCTAACAGCAGCAGGACGAACAAATACATAAGAACCGCCGAGAGCGCGTTTAAGACGATATTACTCAGATGGAAACCGAAAGCGGAAACGCCCCAGAGAACTTTGTCGAGCACCATCGATGCATAAATCAGCGGGCGGTAATAAAGGGCTTCTTTTGCCTCTTTCTCGGGAGGCATGAACATATAGCCTATGCTCGACGCATTGTACATGTAATAGCTCTGCTCGATCGTCTCCACGTCGTCCCATACGAAGCTGTTCCGGAGGGAGGGCAAATAGACCCCGAGGGAAAGAAGAAAAAGAAGAAGCGAAACCAGCCACTTTTTCCGAAGAAAGCTCACTTATTCGGCCTCACGAAACGGAATACCCCCCTCGACGGGATAATTACCCGGACTCGATAATGAAAAACAATTCTACGCTTTGGGCATTTAATTTCAATCGCGGGGACTCAGGCGGTGAGGGCTTCCGCTTAAATGCTAAGGTGGGTAAAATACGATGCGTCTTATAAAGAGCTGGAAAGGAGAATCAGATTGCCTAAAGTACTCATTTTGCCCGGTGACGGCATAGGCGTTGAAGTTACGAATGTAAGTCTCGAGATACTGAAAATCCTGGCAGATATGCACAACATCGACTTCGAGTTCGAAACGGACCTCTTCGGGGGAAGCTCCATAGACGCGCACGGTGTCCCGATAACGAAAGAGGTGCTTAAAAAAGCCAAAGCCTCGGACGCGGTGCTGATGGGGGCGGTTGGGGGGCCGAAATGGGAAAACCTCGAGCATTCGAAGAAGCCCGAAAGCGGCCTGCTCGCCTTGAGAAAGGAGCTCGACGCGTTCGCAAACCTGAGACCCGCCGTGGTCTACCCCGCTCTCGCAGACGCTTCGACCCTAAAGAGGGAAGTCGTAGAGGGGGTCGATATAATGGTAGTGAGGGAGCTCACGGGGGGGATATACTTCGGCACCCCGCGGGGGATCGAAAAGCTCCCGAACGGCGAGGAGAGGGGATTCAACACGCTCGTATATACGACCGGGGAGATCGTGAGGATAGCGAGGGTGGCTTTCGATATAGCGAGGAAGAGAAGAAACAAGGTGACGTCCATAGACAAGGCGAACGTGCTCGAAGTGATGCAGCTCTGGAGGACAGTGGTAACGAGGGTCCGCGATGCCGAATATCCGGACGTGGAGCTCGAGCACCTGTACGTGGACAACGCCGCGATGCAGCTTATAAGGAGGCCCCGGAGCTTCGACGTCATGCTCGCGGGGAATTTGTTCGGAGATATCATCAGCGACGAGGCGGCGCAGCTTACGGGGTCCCTCGGCATGCTGCCGTCGGCGAGCATCGGCGCGGGGGCGATATACGAGCCCGTGCACGGGAGCGCTCCGGATATAGCGGGGCAGGACATAGCGAACCCGATAGCCTCGCTCCTCACCTGCGCGATGATGCTCAAATACTCGTTCGACATGGACGTGGCTTCAAACGACATCGAAAATGCCGTCAAATCGGTCCTTGAGAAAGGGTACAGGACCGCCGACATATACCAGGAAGGGACGAACAGGGTCGGGTGCAGGGAGATGGGTAATCTCATAGCCCGCGCGCTCAAAGGATGAACACGTCCCGTATATACTATTCAGGGTGAACGACATACCGCGCAGCAAGTTTGAGAGCATAAAGAAAACACTAAGCGAAAGCGGGAAGTTCAGGAACCTCTGCAGGAGAATCGAGGCCGGAGAGAGGGAGATTTCGCTCTCGGGTCTCGGAGGGTCGTCCAGATTCTTTCTCATTCATGCGCTGAAAGAGGCCACTAAAAGACCGCTCCTTATAATTTCCCCGACGGCGAAGCGGGCGGAATCCGCCTCTCAAGACCTGTCGTTCTTTCTGGGCAGGAAGCCCCCCGTCCTTTTAAAAAAGGAGATAGGGACAGGAAAGCCGATATTCTCCACGGCGGCGTCGAAGTCAGGCTCGGACCGCATAGCCTGGCTCAATTCAGCGATCAACGGAGGCGTACTGGTCACCGAGGCACCGGCCCTCTTCGATAAGACCATCCCGAGAAAAACCTTCGCCGGCTCTGTCATCCGGGTCGAGAAGGGAGGCGTCATGTACAGGGACGCACTGATATCCAGGCTCATAAAATCGGGCTACGTGCTCACCGATTTCGTAGAGAACGAAGGGGATATGAGCGGAAGGGGCTCGATAGTGGACATCTTTTCCCCGGGATACGAATACCCCGTGAGGCTCGAATTCATCGGGGACGAAATCGGCTCGATCAGGCATTTCAGCCTGGAGAGCCAGAAATCCATGGACAAGCTCGAGCGCGCCGAGGTCCTGCCCGCTTCCGAAATCGTAATGGACAGGGAGCCGCTCGAGCGCGCCGTCGAATACCTTAAAAACAGGGCCGGAGAAAGCGGGGTCACGGCGAGGGAGAAGCTCCCGGTCATAGAGGACATCGAGAGGGGAATAAGGGTCCGGAACGTCGAGTGGCTGCTCCCGGCATTCTACCCCGAGCCCGGCTCGGTGCTCGAATACCTGCCCGGGGACACCCTCATCATTACAGACGACCCCGGGGACAATTTGAAATCCATTCGCGCGTTCGGGGAATCGCACGGCCTGACGAAGAATTTTTTAACAAAGAATCTCAAGATCGCGCCCGGCATGGACGAGCTCTTCTTCACGGAGGACGAAGTCAGGGAAGCGGCGGGCAGGTTCCAGAACATCCTGATACATGACCTCGAATTCGCGGGCGTGGAAAGGGAAACTATCCGCTTCTCAGGAGAACCCGCCTCGATCGAGGTGAGAAAGGAATCCGAGTCCCCGCTCGACGCCATAGACGAACGGATTTACGAGGCGAGACAGAAAGGTTATTCGCTCCAGTTCGTTTTCAGAACGCAAATGGAACTCGAAAAACTGCTCATCCTCCTGAGAGATAGGGGTATAACGAAAATAGACGCGTACACGGGCGAGCTCTCACACGGCTTCAAGCTGGCCGAGGCGAAGGTCGAAATCATAACGGAAGGGGACGTATTCGGGGAGAAGAGAGAGAGGGCGTCCCGCAGGAGGAGCCCGGACGTGCCGTCCGCGTTCATCACGTCCTTCAGCGAGCTCAAGCCCGGAGACTACATCGTGCACGTGGATTTCGGCATAGGGATATTCAGGAGCCTTAAGAGGCTCAGGATCGGGGATTCGGAAGGAGACTTCATACAATGCGAGTACTCGGGCGGCGACAAGGTATACGTGCCCATCGACCGGCTGAAGCTGGTACAGAGATATATAGGAGAGGGGAAGCCCCCGAAGATAGACAGGCTCGGGCAGGAGAGCTGGAAGAGGCGCGTAAGGAGGGTAAGGGCCGCGGTGGAAAACGTGGCGAAGGAGCTCCTCGAACTCTACGCCCGGAGAAGGGCGCTCAAGGGATACGGCTACTCCCCGCGGGGCGAGATGTTCAGGGAGTTCGAGCTCGGGTTCTCGTACGAAGAAACGCCCGACCAGGAAGCGGCGATCGAGGAAGTGATGAGCGACATGGAGGCGCCCAGGCCCATGGACAGACTGATCTGCGGGGACGTCGGGTTCGGGAAAACGGAGGTGGCGCTAAGGGCGGCCTTCAGGGCCGTCACTGACGGCAAACAGGTCGCATTCCTCGTGCCAACCACGCTCCTCGCCGAGCAGCACCACAAGACGGCCCTCGCGAGGCTTAAGGGCTATCCCGTCACCGTAGAATCGCTGTCCAGGTTCAGGACCGGCAGGGAGGAGAGCGGGATAAAGTCGAAACTCGAGGAGGGGAAGATAGATATTATCATCGGCACGCACAAGCTTTTGAGCGACAAGATAAAATTCAAGGACCTCGGGCTCGTCATAATCGACGAGGAGCAAAGGTTCGGAGTGGCTCAAAAGGAAAAACTGAGAAAGATAAAAGAGGGAGTCGATACGATTTCGCTGAGCGCGACCCCGATACCCCGGACACTCCAGCTCTCACTCGCGAAGATACGCGACATCAGTCTTATAAACACGCCCCCCGAAGGCAGGCAGACCATAGAGACCTACATACATCAATCGAGCCCGTCGATCATTGAGGAAGCGGTGACGAGAGAGCTAGAGCGCGGGGGGTGCGTATTCTTCATCCACAACAGGATAGAGGACATCTACCGGGTCGCGGACAAAATCAGAAAACTCTTCCCCGGAGCCAGTATCGAGGTCACGCACGGGAGGATGAGGGAAAGGGACCTCGAAAAGGCGATTTCGAATTTCATAGACGGCAAAGTGGACATACTCGTCACGACGGCTATAGTGGAATCGGGGCTGGATATTCCGAGAGCCAACACGATAATAATCGACGACGCCCACACGTTCGGTCTAGCGGACCTCTACCAGCTGAGGGGAAGGGTCGGGAGGTCGGACAGGAAAGCTTATGCATACTTCCTCGTTCCGGGCACAGCCGCACTCACGCTCGACGCGAGGAGAAGGCTGAAGGCGATTTCCGAATTCAGGGAGCTCGGCTCCGGCTTTAAACTCGCGCTCTCAGACCTCGAGATAAGGGGAGCCGGACAGCTTTTCGGGGTCGAGCAATCGGGGCACATCGCCGACGTGGGACTCGAGCTCTACCTCGACATGCTGGAAGGGGCCGTAAGGAGGCTCGAGGGCCAAACCCCGGAGGAGGAGCCCGAGCCCGACATATCGGTAAGCACCCCGGCTTTCATACCGGACGACTATATTTCAAACGATTCCGAGAGACTCCTCACCTACAAGAGGCTTTCCTACATAACGACCGAGGAGGGTATAAAGGAAATAACGGGGGAACTCCTGGACAGGTTCGGCGAGATACCCGCACCAGCGTCTTCGCTCATAGAAGTTATACGCCTTAAGATATTGATGAAAAAACTGGGGGTAGAGAAAGCGGACATCGGGAACAAGAGGGCAGCTCTGGTTTTTGCCGGCAAGTCGGATCTATACCGGAGGTTTTCACCAGCCGGCAAACTGGAAGTTTATTTCGAGAAGCCCGACCCGCTCGGAGAAACGAGAAAGGTGCTTGAGAAACTGAGAAGCCCCGGGACCGGTGAAAAAAAACGGGACGAAATGATCAAGGGGAGATAAGAGGGCATGAGATACATGGTCGTTTTTACTGCGATCGCATTACTCACAGGCTGCAGCGATTTTAACAATTTCTACGAGTCCGGGCGGGGGGGGCGGAGAGAAAAAGGAGCCGGGCCCGGTGTCGTCGCGGTCGTCGGCCCGGACGAGGTAACGATGGAGGACCTCTCGCGCGCGCTCGGGAGGATGCCGTTTAAGAAAAGAACGCTCTATCAGTCCTCGCCTCAAAAAATGAGCGAGTTCCTGGACATATACATCAACCAGAAGGTCCTTTATACGGAGGCCGTCAGGAAGGGGATTGACAAGAGGGAGGACGTAATCGAGAAGACCGAGAATTTTAAAAAACAGCTCATCGGTCAGACGTTCGGACAGGAAATTTTGAAAGACATTAAAGTGAGCGACGTCGAGATTGAAAACTATTACCGGCAGCATCAGAAGGATTACGAGCAGCTCGGAATAAGCGAAATCTTCATAAAGACCGGCCCCGTGAGCGGGATAACGAAGGAATCGGCGCTGGCAAAAGCCGGGGAGGTGTCGGAGAGGGCTAAAGCGGGCGAGGACTGGAAAGGGCTCGTCAGGCGGTTCTCAGACGACGGGGCTTCGAAGAAAAAAGACGGGGAGACAGTGTACATACAAAGGGGCAGATTCAGCCCCTCCATCGATGACATGCTCTTCCGGATGAAAGAGGGGGAAATCACGAATCCGCTGGAAGTTGATGGCGGATACTTTATAATTAAAATAAACGAGGGGGCGGCGTCCCTCCCGGAGGGTCAGGTACGGCGCAGGATCGAATCCCAATTGATAAACGAAAAGCTGGTCGAGTATGTTTACGGCCTCAGGGAAGAGTCGGGGGTCGAGGTTTACAGAGACAGATTAGAGGAGAGCATGAAAAGTGAATAGACAAAGAATGAGGTTAATGACGGTTCTATGTATAATCGCCGCGCTCACGGCCTTCGCCGGCGCTGCAAATTCGAGAGAGACGGTCGACCGGGTGGTCGCGATAGTCAATGACGACGTGATAACCCTGTCCGAGGTAAGGGAGCTGGCGCTGAGCATAAACCCCACATCTACGGAAGCCATAGACGAGAACTCGGTGCTTCAGCAGATGATCGAGCAGAAGCTTTTCGAGCAGGAAGCGGAAAAGCTCGGCATAAAAGTCACCGAAGCCGAGCTCGACGCCAGCATCAAGCAGGTACAGCAGAAATTCGGCCTGAACGAGGAGCAGATGGTGGAGGTGCTTAAGAAACAGAACCTGACACCCGAGAGCTTCAGGGAACAGTGGAGGCTCCAGACCCTCGGGAACAAGCTCCTGGAATCGCAGCTAAAGAATAAAATAGTGGTCACGGAAGAAGAAGTAAACAATTATTACGTAGAGAAGTACGGGACGAGCGCCCCCGAGGGCACCGGCACGGTAGTCACCGAGACAAAGGCGGGCGAGGTAAAGATCGCGCACATACTCATATCGTCGAGGACGCCTGACGCGGAAGAGAAGGCTAGCAAAGTCGCGGGGCTCGCCAAATCCGGGCAGGACTTCGGGGCTCTCGCGAAGGAATACTCGGAAGACAACCTTTCCTCGGACAAAGGCGGGGACCTCGGTTACTTCAAGAAGGGAGACCTCATCGAGACCCTGGAGGTAGCCGTAGACAGCACCCCTGTCGGAGGGATAACCGGCCCCGTCGAATCGCCGGCCGGATACCACATTATCAAAGTCCTCGAAAGGACCGAGTCGGAAAAGGTGGAGAAGGATTCGGACTCTGATGCGGAATCGGGCAAGGTGCTCGCGATAGACGAAGAGACCAGAAAGGAAATCACGGACATACTTTACAAACAAAAAGCTGAAGCTCAGCTAAAAACATGGCTCGACAAGATCAAGGAAGACGCCTACATAGAGGTGAAGCTCTAGTCCTCTGTAAGACTCGTTATGATGTCGTTGTGCTGAGGATATCGTTCAAGAAGTTCCTTGCGTGTTCCGAGCTCCCTGTCCGGGAAATCGAACCCCGGGGCGACGGTGGCTCCCATGAGCGCGAACTGACCCCCCTCGAGGAGATACGCGCCCTGCCATATTCCGGCCGGTACGACCGCCTGCACGAACTGCCCCGCCCTTATGTCGTGTCCTAGGAACAGCACCTTGATCGTCCCGCTCGGGTGTATGAGCACGAGCTCCACAGGGTCGCCCATATAAAAATGGTAGATCTCGTCGCTTTTAAGCCTGTGTATCCTGGACCGGGTATCGGGAGTCAGGAGGTAGAATATAGCCGTGCTTTGAGATTTATCCGAGTCGTAGCGCTCCGGAAGGGACGTTCTTTCTATGTTCTCCGCGGAACGGTAGGTCTCGACATAATAACCCCCTTCCCCGGGGAGAGGTTTCATATTGTATAGCTTGATTATCCTTTCGGCCGTCAGCATTATTTCCCCTCCTTACGTACGAAGCCATTATCATAACCATATTTTTTAATTTTAATAAACCGGCCTTGACTACCCGGGAACCGTGAATATTTTTTGAGTAAGAATTTAAAACCGATACTAACGGAGGTATTAAAATGAGAATAAAAGTTTGGGAACCTTTCAGGAGCTTTAGACCATTGTATGGGGACTTCGACAAGTGGTTCGACGAGGCTGCAAACGCTTACTCCCCTGTAAAAACCCCGGCAAACGGGACCTGGCATCCGAATGTCGATGTATATGAAACGGAAGGCAGCTATGTGTTGAAAGCCGAGCTTCCCGGTGTCAGCAAAGAGGACATCAAGATCGATATCAACGACAATGTCCTCACGCTCAAAGGCGAGAAGAAGTTCGAAGAAAAGACCGAAAAAGACAATTATCTAAGAATCGAACGGAGCTACGGAAGCTTCACGCGGACATTCGCACTCTCGGACAAGGTGGACAGCGGAAACATCAAAGCCGCCTACAAGGACGGCGTGCTCGAGGTCACACTCCCCAAGAAAGAGGAAGCGAAGCCCAAAGAGATTAAAGTAGAAATCAACTGAAGATAAAAGAGCGGCCTCCCGACGGGGGGCCGCTTTATTTTTCTTTATAAGCTCGATTCGTCCAAACCGCCCGCACGGTACCGGGACGTTCCGAATCTCATAAACCGGCCCTGTACGGGTTCGATCCGGGATTATATCCCGGCAGAGAAGCGTTTATCAATCGAATGAGATATCCATAGACCCGCCCGTTTCATGCCGTCAGTATTGGGGGGGGGCCGGGAAAGGACAACAAGGGCTGAAAAAAACAAGGGTAAGCCAGCGAAAACGAATTTCACCGGCTCACCCTATGGAGGATGATGGCTGGTTAATATGAAGAATCCGCGGACTCTTCTCCATGCTACAGGAAATTAGTAATAATCCAAACTACCTAACCATCACCGGAAAACTACAATATAATATAAACCCGATTAAATCGAGAAAACAGAGGACGATAGTACTGATTTTAAGTACTCCTTTTTTCATATACCTGCTCGGTGGTAATACTTTCGTATTAAGGCTATAGTCGTAAACACGCCCCGGGCCGTGAGCGGGCGCAGTACAGACTCCGACATTCCCGCCGGCAGGGGATGCACAGGCAATCGCAGTCCGGGTGCACGTCAGGGCGCTCTGTCCCATCTTATGGTAATTTTATATCCCTGTGAAAAAAATTATCGATAACTGGGTCCATATACCCGGCATACACTGCGGCTCCGTGACGTTGAGGGACGTGATGACGTACTACGGATACCCGTGGTCGGAAGCGATGTGTTTCGGTATCGGAGCCGGGCTCGGATTCTATTATTCGGTTAAAGACGACATAAGCCCGACGAGGATGATATTCGTAAGGGGGCCTGAAATGGAGCCTGCGTTTTTCAGCATAGCCGCAGGCCCGGCATCCTGGAAGCACGCGAACAAAGACACTCTCGAAACCATTAAAAAGTGCTTGGACCAAGACGTGCCTGTAATAATCCAAACGGATATCTATTATCTCGGCTACTACAACTCCTCCACCCATTTCCCCGGTCATATCGTGTCCGTTTGGGGATATGACGACGAAAGCGGCGTTATGTACGTCGCCGATACGCAGTTCGAGGGTCTACATTCCGTCCCCTACGCAGACTTCCTCGAGGGGATGGGCTCTAAAGACCCGTCTAACCCCCTTGACTACAACTATATGGATATCGATCCCGAGAATAAGGTGAGGCCGCTTTCAGAGATCATCCCGGAAGCGATACGTCTTAACGCATTTAAGATGCTCGAAGGAGTAAAAGGGGTGAGGGGAGAATCGGGCGTCCGGATGATCAAGGAATGGTCGATCGACCTCCCTAACTGGAAGGACGCCCCCGACTGGAAGTGGTGCGCACGCTTCGGGTATCAGGTGATAAAGAAAAGGGGAGTCGCCGGGGCGGGATTCAGGTGGATTTACAGGGATTTTCTAAAGGAGGCCGAGGACATCGTCTCCGGGCTCCGCGGGCTCGGACTCCCGGTGAGGATGGACCATATAGGGAATAAGTGGAGCGGCATCGGGGCCGTCCTCAAGGATATCAGCGAAAAGGAACGTCCGGACGAGGGGCTCCTGCGGGACGCCTCGGCAAGGGCGGACGAGCTCTGGGCCCTCGAGCTCGATTTTTACAAGACCGTAATTGAGAAGGTCTGAAAGAAACAATCCATGAAACTGCTGCTTTTCGACATTGACGGCACGATACTCCTAACAGACGGCGCGGGGACGAGGGCCGCAAACCGCGCGTTCGAGAAGATCCACGGCCTGAGAGACGCCATGAAGGGCATAGACGCGGCGGGCAAAACGGACCCGCTGATACTGAGAGAGATGTACGGGAACGGGCTTTCGAGGGATTACACGGACGACGAGGCCGAGGAATTATACAGGGAATACATTTTATTCCTCGAAGAAGAGGTCGAAAATTGCCGGATCGAGATAATGCCCGGGATTCCATATCTGCTCGAGAGCCTTTCGTCGAGAACGGATGTGATGCTCGGGATTGCAACCGGAAACATAGAGCACGGAGCGCGTATTAAACTGAGAAAATCGGGGCTCGACGCCCACTTCGGCTTCGGGGGCTTCGGCTCCGACTCGGACAGCAGGGAAGCGCTCATCCGGGTCGCTATAGAGCGGGCCAAAATCCGCTTACGGGATTCGGGGGATTTCGAAAAAGTATACGTTATAGGCGACACGCCCCACGACATCGTTCACGGACGGGCGGCGGGGGCGGTAACGGTAGCGGTAGCCACGGGGAGATATTCGTTAACGGAGCTTCTGGAACACCGTCCGGACTACCTCTTCGAGCACCTCGCGGATTATGAAAACGTGATAAGAATATTCGATTGATAGTGCGGGCCTACAACAAGCGCCTCAGAATAGAGGCAAGCCTTTCGTAATCGTCCTTCAGGAACCTCGACAGGCTCTTTCCCATCCTGACCATGAAGTCCTTATCGTTTTTCCTCGCCCTCTGAGCGCCCAAGAGCGAGGATATGATGAGGTCGTCGGCGGGTACGTTCGGAGATGTAATAATAGCCCTCAGGAAGAAATCCTCCGAGGAGAGCGCCTCTTTCTCATCGTCAGTGCACTCAATAACGAAGGAATGCAGGGGAGGCGGGAGGGGCGAGAGCGCAAACCTTATTTTCCCGGCTTCCAGATAACCCAGCGTGAGCACGTGGAACTCGGTCTTCAAGAGCTCGAATATCTGGGGCTGCTCCCTTCTCAGCTCCTCCATGCTCATATCGTAGGCGTCGGGCTTTCTCCCGGGCTCCCTGCTCCCGGTGATTATTTCGTAGACGAGCCCGTAAACGGGAGAGCCGGCATCGGTCCTTACGAAGCTCCCGAAAGGAGGGGCTTCCCCCACCCTGGGGGAGCGTGCGATGAAACCCTTCGTCCCCGATTCTACGACTTCCCCTATATAATCGCTCATACGCCCGGAATCCTTTTGGACAATCCTTTCCTCGATACTGTAACCGCGAAATCCGATTTGACCATCGCCTCCCTTATCAGAGAAAAGAAGAAATCCCTGTCCTTCGCCTTCACCACCGCCTGCTCGTGCGCCTCGGCGATCGACACCGGATAACCCTTCCCTTTTCTCGCCTGATCGAATATGAGGGTGTGTACGAGCGAAAGCAGCCTGCCGTCCTCCGCGACCCATTTCGGGACCTCGACCCTGGCTATTTCCTCGCCGATATTTATATAGAAGAAATAAATATGGTGCTCTCCGTACATCTCCAGAATCTTCGACGAGCTTTTGAAAACAGCGGAAGCCTCGCCCGTATCGAGCACGGTCGAAAAGAGGAACCTGTCCGTAAGCCCTTCGATCGGAGAACACGGAAGCTCGGGGAGCTCCGTATAAGGACACTGGTTACAGAAGCTCACTTTCTCGGGACATAGACCCACCCTGAGCGCGTTTATCACGTCGGTGCTCCCGGGATAGCTTATGTATCCCGCTACAGGGACCCGGAGGGTCCTGAATTCTTCCAATGTGCGGAGGAACGGGACCATGATGCCGTTCCTGAAGTCGGGCGGGGCCGCCTCGAGTCTCCAGAGAATGAGCGTTCCGTCGGAAAGGGCGATCGTGTTTCCCTCCGCTTCATTACCTTTGACAAGCTCAAGAATTCTCTCGAACTCCATGAGCGTCCTCTTTAGCGATATGACCTCGCCGTCGGCGGGAATCCTTTTCCCTCCCCATGTCGTGAACCTGTCCTCGTCCCTGTAGAAGAGTGACGGCCCCGAGCCGAGCCTGGCCCCTGCCTTATCCCCGTAGGTGAGGGCTATAGAGCTTATATTGATCAGGTAGCAGGGGAGCGCTTCGTGCCTGTCTGGGAATATCTGAGAGCCGTCCGAAGATAAGACCGTGTAGTTACGAGGGCGCTCGGGAAGCGGGCGCGCAATGTCGAGCGGGGAGGAAATTCCGGCTACGAGCCAGGACGTCCTGCTCTCTTCGACCTTCCGGGAAAGCTCCTTCCAGTCCTCCGACCTATGCCTGAGCTCTTCTTTAGCGAGACTTATCCTATCCGAAAGCTCACAGGCGAAGTCTTTCCGCTCCCTTATCATCGAGTCAATTTGTGATTTTACAAGGTGGAAGTTGAGCACGCTTGAGGAAAAGAT
>Ga0155644_1136_pt1 | contig 13881 bp, 12 predicted proteins | sample RifCSPhighO2_12_FD_107301 | JGI IMG/M metagenome (GOLD analysis project Ga0155644, IMG submission 107301) | Candidatus Dadabacteria bacterium RIFCSPHIGHO2_12_FULL_53_21 | reverse complement strand
CGGATACGCCGTGAGCAGGGGTGCGGATAACGTCTTTTTCGGCGCTCATCACTCCGACAGGGGCGTTTATCCCGACTGCCGGGAAGAGTTCGTCGAATCATTTCAGACCTCCGAGAGGCTCGCTACAGCCAACCCCGAGCTCAACATCGTCGCGCCCTTCGTCAACATGGACAAGGCGGATATAGTTAAGCTCGGCACCGAGTTGGGAGTGCCGTTTAGAGAGACCTGGAGCTGTTACAAGGGGGGGCACGTCCACTGCGGGGTATGCAGCTCATGCAGGGAGAGAAAGAGGGCATTTCTCGATGCGGGGGTTACCGACCCGACGGTGTACGAAAGATGAACATCAGCGAAATCTTTTACTCCATTCAGGGCGAGGGCGTGGAAATCGGTCTTCCCACCGTGTTTGTCAGGCTCTTCGCCTGCGACCTGAGGTGCTCGTGGTGCGATACGATGTATGCGGTAGAGGGGAGGGACTTCAAAAAGATGACGGTCGGCGAAATCCGCGCCGGGATTGCGGGGTTCGGCTGCAGAAGGGTATGCATTACCGGGGGGGAGCCCCTGATCCAGAAGGACGAAGCCGGGGAATTGACGGAATATCTGATAAAAGATGGTTATAGGGTAGTGCTCGAGACGAGCGGCCACAAATTGCCGCCGCCCGTGTTCTGGACTGAAAACTGCATAATAAGCATGGACTGCAAATGTCCGGGCTCGGGTATGCAGGAGAGAATGGACTTCGGACTCTTTCAGAAGCTCCGCCCTCAGGACCAGCTGAAATTCGTCATAGCAGACGAAGCGGATTATGAGTACGCAAAGCAAATTCTGTCGAAGTATACGATAAAGGCGAACATAATTTTCCAGCCTGCCGGCGGACAGGGGCTCGGCTGGCTGCCGGAGAGGGTAATAGGCGATAATCTTGAGCGTGTCCGGGTCCTTCCCCAGCTTCACAAGCTAATCTGGGGGGACAAAAGGGGTGTATAATTAAGGAGTATCCGGGCCCCGGGCGTTTTGTTTTTGCCGGTAATTATGTTATACTCCGCTTTTGGCTTTATAACTAAATAAATATGGGGTGATTGTTGATACAGAGGTTGATAATGGACGAGATTAAGGAAAAATACGACTATGAGCCGTTTGCCGATACCGAAGAGTATAGAGAGGTAAACGAGGCCTGCATTCACGGATGGATCGAGATCATGCGCCGGAAGGGTCTCAGCGGGATCGAGGCGATTCTGGACGTAGCGACAGGTGCGGGGACAATGGTGCAGATCGTGTTCGATCAGCTTCCCGCAAGCTGGAAGAAAGCAGCGGTAATGTGTCTCGACCAGTCCTCGGAAGCGCTCAGGCTGGCGCAATCAAAGCTCGAGAAGACGGTCGAAAGATTGAAATTGGTACATTCCTCCGTTGAGGATATGACGATACCGGACGCGAGCATTGACGTAGCGGTCTGGGGGAACGGCATACATTACCTCTCGGAGCAGGAACAGCTCGACAGCATTAAGAGAATAAAACAAGCCTTAAAGCCGGGAGGCCTCTTTTTCTTCAATACCGCCTTTTACGAAGAAGCAAGGCCTGCGGAAACTCTCGGTTTCTACCGCACGCAGGTTAAAAACGCTGTACAGTATCTCAGGGACCGCGGTATAAGCAGACAGAGAAACGATTCCAGGACCGAGGCTTCGAAATTCCTCCCCAGGTCTTATTACGAGCAATTAGTGAAGGAAGCGGGTTTCAAGCTGGTCGAGGTCAAGGAATACGCGGTCGACATGCGGAGAGAAGCCTGGGAGTACATAAGCTCCTTCCAGCAGTATGCCGCGGGGGCTTTGAGAGGCTATCCCGTCGACGCGGCCGTCGAGGCTATGAAAGAGGCCGTCCAGCCGGCGCTCGAGCAGCACGGGAACAGGGACCAGAAAGGGAACCTCTACATAACGCGCAAATGGCTTGCCATAAGCACACAGGCATAACATAAACCCTATAGCCATTCCTATCTGATAAATCTGATTGCTTAAGCGGATACGGATATTACATCAGGTTGTAATAATCGAGGCCGAGGTGCGTGATTAGCTCCTCGCCCTTCATGTAGCGGAGCGTGTTCTTCAACTTCATGAGCTGAATAAACAGGTCGTGCTCGGGGTAAAGCCCCTTGCCGTACATCGGGCTCTTGAAATAGAAGGACAGCCATTCCTGAATCCCGTCGAACCCAGCCCTCTTCGCAAGGTCGAGGAACAGCACGAGGTCGAGCACTATGGGCGCGGCCAGTATGCTGTCCCTGCAGAGGAAGTTGACCTTGATCTGCATCGGATAGCCGAGCCAGCCGAAAATATCTATGTTGTCCCAGGCTTCCTTGGCGTCGCCTCTCGGGGGGTAATAGTTGATCCTTACCTTGTGATAGTAGTTCGAATAGAGGTCGGGATGGAGGTCGGGCTGGAACATGTATTCGAGGACGCTCAGCTTGCTCTCTTCTTTTGTTTTAAAAGAATTTGGGTCATCGAGCACCTCGCCGTCCCTGTTCCCGAGTATATTCGTCGAGAACCAGCCGCTGAGCCCGATCATCCTGCTCTTAAGCCCGGGGGCGAGGATAGTTTTCATCAGGGTCTGCCCAGTCTTGAAGTCTTTCCCCGCTATTGGGACCTTCTTCTTCTTGGCAAAGTCCGTGAGTGCGGGAACGTCTACCGACAGGTTAGGGGCCCCGTTCGCATACGGCACTCCGCACTGAAGGGCCGCGTAAGCGTATATCATGCTCGGCGCAATGTCCGGGTGGTTTTCCCTGAGGCCCTTTTCGAAAGAGGCCATGGTAGCGTGTACCGGAGTGGGCCTGATAAAGACCTCCGTGCTTCCGCACCACACCATAACGAGCCGTGCTACGCCGCTCTCCTTCTTGAACCTCTTGATGTCTTCGATGAGCTGCCCGGCCAGGTCCATCTTGGTCTTACCGGATTTCAGGTGTTTTCCGTTGAGGTTTTTGACGTATTTCCTGCTGAATACGGCAGGCATCGGTTTTAATTTCTGGAGTGTATCCTTTAATTCGTCTACCAGGTTTTTTTCGAGGACGCCTGCTTTAATAGCCGCTTCGTAACAATTATCAGGGAATATGTCCCATCCCGCGAATACTATATCCTTGAGTTCCGCAAGCGGTAAAAATTCCTTGATGAGCGGGGACTTTTTCTCTGTCCTCTTTCCGAGCCTTATCCTTCCCAATTGGGTGAGGGAGCCTATGGGCTTTCCGAGCCCCCTTTTAATGGCCTCGACGCCGGCGATGAACGTGGTGCTCACGGCGCCGCCTATGCCCGGAATCAGAACGCCCAGCTTTCCTTCGGGCGGGGCGATTTTCTTCTGTTTTTTTGAAGCCGATTTCTTTTTCCCGGTATCAGACAAGGTAAGGTTTACCTCTTCGAGAACTGCTGTCCGCGTCTCGCTTTCTTGAGTCCGTACTTCTTCCTCTCGACCATCCTCGAGTCCCTGCTGAGCTGACCCGCTACCTTGAGCGGCTTTCTGTTGGCGTCGTCCACCTGAAGAAGGGCCCTCGCGATCCCGTGTCTCACCGCGCCTGCCTGGCCCGTAAGACCCCCGCCCTTGACGTCGACTATGACGTTAAACTTCCCGACCGACTGGGTCGTTGCCAGCGGTCCCAGGGCGTGTACCTTCCAGTATTCGCGCGGGAAATACTCTTCCGCTTCCCGGCCGTTTATCGTTATCTTTCCGTCGCCTGTTCTGAGCCAAACCCGGGCGATCGATGTTTTTCTTCTTCCGGTTCCGTAATAGTTAACTTCAGCCATATTTATCTACTATACCTCCAGGGATTCGGGCTTCTGCGGCGAATGCGGATGCTCGTTTCCGGTGTAGATCTTTAATCTCGTTATGAGTTTTTTCTGCCACCTGTTCTTAGGGAGCATGCCCCAGACAGCCTTTTTTAATATTTCTCTAGGCTTCTTCTTCGAGAGGTCCTCGGCGGCTATGGATCTGATCCCGCCCGGGTGCCCCGTGTGCCAGTAATATCTCTTGTCTTCCAGCTTGTTGCCCGTGAATTTCAATTTGTCGGCGTTGACGACTATTACAAAATCCCCTATATCGGCGTGAGGGGTGAATTGGGCTTTTTCTTTACCTCTCAGTATCCTGGCTATTTTTGAAGACAGTCTCCCGACAGTTTTTCCTTCCCCGTCGATTAAAAACCATTTCTTCTCGAAGTCTTCGCTTCTCGCCATATAAGTCTTCATTTTATCTGCCTCTAACTATTAGAGTTAAGCAAATCAATTTACCGTCTATAGAGGGAATGTCAAGCATACTGCCCGCTCGGTAGTGGGTCATTTTGAAATTAGGGCTAAAATATCCTCAATCTACAATAGATGATCTGTAACCTTCGCTTTCATTGCGGGGGTTACTCTCAGGGATTGATGAATCCTGCAAAAATTGCCGCTACTATTTGCGCTTGTTTCTTTATATCTAGCTTGTTCATAATTAATATTATACTTGAGCGGTCAAGTAATATTAACATCTAAGTTGCCTCTTGACTTCATTAAGTATGGGTGGTAGTTTGTTAAGTGGCAATGCTACTTGAATAAGTAAAGCCCCTACTTGGACAAGTAAGAGAATGATAGGAGCATAAAATGTTTGGAGTCGCAAGCAATAAATCCACAAAAAACAATTGGGATAATCTTGAATTTAATGCAAGGCAATTATTTACCCCATCTGCACCAATAAGTGCAGCAGATTTATTTACAGGTCGGAGTGAACAAATCCAGAGATTAATTAATGCTGTTGCAGATCCCGGGAGACATGCAGTTCTTTATGGTGAAAGGGGTGTTGGCAAAACATCTCTTGGTAACACCTTCCATGAGTTAATCGGGTCTGTTGGTATATTTCCTATCCGGCAACAATCTTCCCCAGGAGATGACTATACATCCCTCTGGAAAAAAGTATTTCGAGAAATTGTTTTTGAAATTAAGGACCCCGGGAATTATGGAAAGGAGGTAACTGAGAAATTTACCATTGCAGATAAATATGAGAGCGTCATTACACCGGACGATGTAGTGCGGGAACTGAGAAAATCTCCATTCTCTAAAATTCCCGTCATTATCTTCGATGAATTTGACAAGATAAAAAATACCAACGCAAAACAATTAATGGCTCATACTATTAAGGCTTTATCCGACAGCGGCGTGAATGTAACTGTTCTTTTAATCGGCGTAGCTGATGATATAACTACTTTGGTTGAGGAGCATCAATCCGTTAGCAGAAATATTGAAGAGATTAAAATGCCAAGAATGAACAAAAACGAATTAAATGCGATCTTGGATCAACGGCTTCCTAAGCTCGGTATAAAAATTGACCCCGATGCCAGATGGAAGATTGTAACTCTTTCACGTGGATTGCCTGAATATATCCATTCACTAGGACGTGATTCTACAATCCAAGCAATAAGGGAAAAAAAGAAACTCATAACTGAGGCTCACGTTGGGAATGCTATTAATGAATTGATTTCGCAATCCGACCAGTCTATAAACAATGCCTATAAAAAAGCTATTCTTAGCAATAAAAAGAATGCACTATACAGAGAAGTTCTTTTAGCCTGTGCTATGGCAAGAACTGATGACGAAGGGAAGTTTCCGCCAGTAGCAGTTGTTGACCCGTTAATCAAAATATTAAGGCGCAAGATTGCGATAGCGAATTTTCAATCACATCTTGCAACCTTCTCAAGTGATGAAAGAGGGAATATATTACAGAAACACGGTGTGAGTAGGGCGTATAAATATCGATTTACAGAACCCAAGATGCAACCCTATGTGATTATGCAAGGTATTAATGCTGAACTTATTAACAACGAAGCTTTGTCTATTCTTTCGGCTCCCGAGCAACCTTCTCTCCCCAACGTGTTTGGGCCGCCCTCTTAGCGATTTCTTTCCGTCGTTCAGCAGATAGTTTTTCAGCTCTAGCTTTCCCGCCTTTTAAGCCTCCTAATCGGCCTAAAGCAACCGCGGCGGGGTTCTTTTCGGGTTTTTCTTCGGATGGTTCTTTAGTAGCTTTATCGACTATGGACTTAGCGAGGATGTTAATATCTTCGGATTGTTTGCTTGACCGCTTAGGCATACACATAGTATGCCATTCATACAAGGAATTGTCTAGTATTTGTCTGTTTCAACAATTGCACTTTCTTGAAAGTGGTCGAATGCTTCAGGGTCAAAGATGTTTACGGATATTATTTCAGAAACTGCAATAACAAACTCAAAATCATCATCAACTTCCAAATCTGGCAATTGTCCATTTGCAATCTTATCGTAAACCATCGCATAGTTAGTAGTAATATGAAGACTCATATCTTTTTGATCTCTATAACCACTATAAAATGGGATGATTTTTAAATATCTTCGGGTCCCTCCTGGCAAATAATTGCTTGTCACAGCTCCAATGTAAACCTTATTGTTCTTTAATGTTATAGAAACCATCTTTGTTCTCTTGATGGCTTTTTCTAGTATCTGTTCAAAATTTTCTCCTTCCTCTTGGATTGCTCTACTTAGTTCTTTCGATTTATCGAAGAAAAGCCGATTGCAAATATGTGGTAAGCAAAGTCCGGCTAGAAACGAAATTGTTGCAATACCTGAATACGCAAAACGAACAGTATGTCTCCACCAATTAACAAAATCAGCTATTAAGGTAATTTTCCCCTGTAAGTATATTATTGTTATATATGGCACTTCTGCGAATCCAAGCAGAATAATGCCTGCAATCATAGAACTGAATGCAAGTTCATATCCAGATTCACGTTGAAGTGTGTATTTTGTTCGATTTAATCTACTTAGGAAGTAATAACCGCCTAAAAGTGGCAGCAATAATAGATTGAGCTGAGGCATCTAAAGTGACTCAAAATCAAATTATTTTTTCGTCTTGAATGTTATTCCCGCAGCGTCTTTAATCAATTTTTTGCCCTTTGCGCTTTGGAAAAAATCCTTTGGTTTGATATAATGTACCCCAGACTTAGATACATAGACTTTTGGACTTTCTTGAGTTTCTTCGGAAGATGACTTAGACTTTTCTTGAACTTTGCTCATATTCACCTCCTTGATAAGCATTATAATACACTTATGTATAAAATTCCATAATTTTTGATAGACATACTCAAAATCCAAAGCGGCCCCCCTTGTCTCATATCAAACCATATCTATAAGAATCCATAGGGGTTCCATCAGTAACACACTTTGAGATGCTTTGATGATCGATTGCCTTTGTGGAGACCCGATCAAAACGACTTTCATTACTGCCCCCCATCATAGATATTACGCGGCTTCGTGGGGGGAGCTGATATTTTAAGGGTATCCTAACAATCAGGAAAAGTTAAGGGATGAATTTCAAACTGACCTACTACCGCCCGCTCACGGGGAAATAGTCTGAAATTGGTCTAGGCATCTAACAATGATATAATGATTCCCGAACAAATAATAATATGCAATCGATTAAGGAAACGAAACACAGATCGCCCGACTGGAAGAGGGACTTCGGAGAAAGGCTCTTCGGAATCCTCGGACGGGACGGGGTCATACACTCAGACGACGAGCTCCTTGCGTATGACTGCGACGCCCTGACCGGCTACAGGATCAAGCCACTTTTTGTCGTGCTGCCGAGGACTTCGGGCGAGGTATCGCGTGTAATGAAGATGTGTTACGATGAGGACGTCCCCTATGTGCCGAGAGGGGCGGGGACAGGCCTCTCGGGAGGGGCCCTGCCCACGGATGAAGGCATAGTAATATCGCTCGCCCGGATGAACAGGATAATCGAAGTGGATATACCCAACGAGCGGGTCGTGGTCGAGCCGGGCGTGACCAACCTGTCCGTTACGAATGCGGTGAGCTCCTATGGTTATTATTACGCCCCCGACCCTTCGAGCCAGATAGTCTGTACTATAGGCGGGAACGTCGCCGAGAACTCTGGGGGAGTGCACTGCCTTAAATACGGAGTAACCACGAACCACGTCCTCGGACTCGAGGTGGTTCTCCCCGACGGGGAGATTATAGAGACCGGGGGGAAGACCCCCGACCACCCGGGCTACGACATTATGGGGCTCATGGTGGGCTCGGAAGGGCTTCTGGGGATCGTCACGAGGGTCACCCTGAGGATAATAAAGAAGCCCGAGACCGTAAAGACGCTCTTTGCCTCGTTCGACAGGATAGAGGACGCCGGGGCTTCGGTTTCCGGTATAACTGCAAGGGGTGTGATACCCGCGGGGATGGAGATAATGGACAACCTCTGTATCCGCTCGGTCGAAGAGGCCGTTCACGCCGGATACCCTGTGGAAGCCGGCTCCATACTCCTCGTGGAGCTCGACGGGCCCTCAGCCGAGGTCGATGCGCAGATGCCGGTCGTCGAGGAGGTGCTCCGGGGGCACAGCGCGCTCGAGATAAGGATCGCCAGGGACGCGAAGGAAAGGGACCTCTTCTGGAAGGGGAGGAAGAACGCCTTTCCGGCCATGGGCAGAGTGAGCTCCGATTATTACGTCCAGGACGGCGTCATACCGAGGAGCAAGCTCGCTCAGGTACTGGGAAAGATAGGGGAGCTGAGCAGGGAGTACGGTCTCAGCGTAGGGAACGTTTTTCACGCGGGTGACGGGAACCTGCACCCCCTCGTGCTCTATAATTCGAAGATAGAGGGCGAGCCTGAGAAGGCGCTCGAGCTCGCGGGCAGGATCCTCGGCGTATGCGTCGATTCGGGTGGAAGCATCACGGGGGAGCACGGCGTGGGGAACGATAAGAAGAGGTTCCTCTCGCTCATGTTCGACGACAACGATCTCGAGACAATGAACCTCATGAGGTGCGCGTTTGACTGGAAGGGTCTCTGCAACCCGGGGAAGGTCTTCCCCACGCCCAGGACCTGCGTCGAGCAGGGGATGAAGCCCTATGCCGAGCACCCTCTCCAGAAGTCGGGTCTCGGTGAGATGTATTAGTCCCGGCAAGAGTCATTAAATTCATAACGAATAGAAAGCTTCGGACGGTAATTGAACATCGATGCCTGAATCCTCCATATTTAACCAATTGACCGGTATAGTCGGCGGTGAAAACGCCGTTCAAGAACCGCATCTCCTCGAATCGTCCGCCGTGGACGGCGTCATACCCAAAATAATTCTTTTCCCTGAGAACATAGAGCAAATATCGGAAATCATGAAGACGGCGTCGCGCGCAGGGGCTTCGGTCGTGCCGACGGGCTCGGGGACCAAGAGGGGTATCGGGAATAAGCCCCTCGGCGCCGACATCGTTCTATCTACCAGGAGACTCAACCGTGTTATAGAGCACGAATCGTCTGATCTCGTGGCGACGACAGAGTGCGGGATCACGCTGACCGGGCTGCAGTCGCATCTCCGCAGGAAGAATCAGTTCCTCCCGGTCGATCCCCCGCACGTACAGGGCGGAGCGACCGTAGGCGGTATTATCGCCTCAAACGACAGCGGCCCTCTGAGGCTCCGGTACGGGACTTCGAGGGAGCTGCTAATCGGCATGAAGGTCGTGCGTGCGGACGGCAGCATCTTTAAAGGCGGCTCGAAAGTAGTCAAGAACGTCGCCGGGTACGACATGCCGAAGCTCTTCGTCGGCTCCCTCGGCACCCTCGGCATAATCGCGGAAGCGACGTTCAGGCTCTACCCCGTACCCGAATCATCCGGAACTTATATCGCCTGCTTCGAATCACTGGACAAGGCCCATGATACGGTCAAGTCCCTCATTGACTCGGCCCTCGTGATAAACGCCATGGAGCACATGAATCCCGGACTCGCGGGAAGCATAACGGAAAGACTCGGTCTCGGTTCGGACTACAAACGATACTCGCTCGCCGTAAGGATAATGAACGTGTCGCGGGCCGTGGATGACCAGGTGAAAACTGTTACGGACGTCTCGCAGAGGAACGGCGGAAAAGGTCTGATAATACAGGATGAGAATGAAGAGTCTTTCTGGCATGAAGTGAGGGAATTCCCATGGAGGTCCCCGGCCTCCCCGAGCGTGGTCCTCAAGACAGGCGTGCTCATCTCGGACGTCCCGCGAGTGTTTCTCCTGCTCGACGGATTATCGGATAAATACGGTGTCCGCGCCCGTGCGTCCGCGAGGGCTGCTAACGGAGTTGTGATTATTTCGATCGACGGGGATAAGGAATCTGTGATTAATTCCGTAAAAGAGCTGAGGGAATTTTCCGAATCCGCGGGGGGCAGCCTGGTGGTCAGGGAAGCGTCACCGGATATAAAGCCTGCTCTCGACGTCTGGGGCGGTATGGGCTCGTCGCTCGGCCTCATGAAAAGGATAAAATCGGCCTTCGATCCGGGGAATATACTCAATCCCGGCAGGCTCTTCTGAAATAAAACCCGATATATATCCCTTGCGCTCCACTTCCCGCTTGGTTAGGCTATTCCCGCTTTTTACTCGTTTAGCCTCTGCCTTGGGAATGTGATGATCCGTAGAGACGACACCGACGGGTGGATTCTTATAACCCAGTATGACCATGCTATCCTGGCCGGGGATCTCATGGAGCGCTGGGGGAACGATACCTTTTCCTCTCCTGATCCGCGTGAGGAGGTGCTTTTCGCAGTGAGAGAGCACGATTGCGGGTGGAAGGAGTGGGACTCCTCCCCCAAAATTAATCCCGAAAACGGCTATCCGGCTAATTTTATGGAGATGGAGTCGTCCGATCAGTCCGGTATATGGAGGAGGTCCTTTGAATCTCACTCTGATGAGCATCCCTATGCTTCGGCCCTCGTCGCGCTCCATTTCGCGAGGTTCAACCGGAAGATCCTAATCAAGGACCACTCGGACCTGAATGCGAAATTACTCGAGGGCGCGATAGACAGATTTGTCTCCGATAAGCTCGGTATGGAACATTCGAAACCGGGCAGCATCCCCCGGGAAGTCAAAATCAACCTCAGGCTGCTCCAGGTCGTAGATATAATTTCCCTCGCCCTCTGCCACGGCTGGGAATCCATGGAGATCGCCGATGTGCCCGTCGATTATGGGGGCAATTCTGCAAGACTTGTCCTTAAATCGGAGGACGGTTTCAACTTTACAATTTCGCCCTATCCGTTCTCGGGGACCACTTTGGAATTACGCGTACAGGCGCGGAAGCTCGGAAGGAGAAGCTATTCCGGCAACGAGGATTTGAGAAGGTCTCTCGGGAGCGCCCCTTACGCCGCCCTTGATTTCACAATAAGAAAAGGCTAAACATTTAGTATGCAGCAAAGTAGGTACGATTAGTATGCAGCAAAGAAGGTACGACGCTTTCGACGAGACGGACAAACCGAGCGCCGAGCTCATAGAAGACTGCGTCCACTGCGGCTTTTGCCTCTCCGCGTGCCCCACGTATCAGGAGACCGGAAACGAGCTCGACTCCCCGAGGGGGAGGATATATCTCATGAAGTCCGCTTCCGAGGGGAAGATACCGATGGGAGGCTCTCTCGTAAAGCATCTGGATATGTGTCTGGGCTGTCTCGCGTGCGAGCCCGCATGCCCATCGGGCGTGCGTTACGGCAGGCTCATCGAGGCGGGAAGGTCCCAGATCGAGAGACGATACGAGCGACCCTACACCGATAGGCTCTACAGGTCTTTGATCTTCTCCCTGTTCCCATACCCGGGGAGGCTCAAGCTCCTCCTGCCGTTCTTCTATCTGTATCAAAAGCTCGGGATAAAAAACCTGGTCGAGTCTTCGGGAATCCTGAGGGCAATATCCCCCAGCCTCGCGCAGATGGAGGGGATGCTCCCTGAAGTGGATTCCCCGTCCGTCCCCCGTGCGCTTCCCGACGTAACCCCCGCCGGGGGTAAGAAGCGTTACCGCGTGGCGCTCCTTACCGGGTGCGTGCAGAGTGTTTTCTTTTCGAAGACTAACGAAGCGACTGTCAGGGTATTGGCCGAGAACGGGTGCGAGGTGTTAATTCCCCGGAATCAGGGATGCTGCGGTGCGCTTTCGGTGCACTCCGGGAGACTCTCCGAAGGAAGGGATTTCGCGAGGTTTCTTGTCAGGAGTTTCGAAGGCCCGGACGTCGACGCCATAATCGTAAATTCTGCGGGATGCGGCTCGACCATGAAGGAATACGGGGAGATACTTGGGGACGATCCCGTGTTTGCGGAGCGCGCCCGGAAAATCAGTGAAAAGACCAGGGACATCATGGAGTTCCTGGGGGACATAGGCCTCGCCGGGGAGCTGAAGGCCCTCGATTTGAAAATCACGTATCAGGACGCCTGCCACCTGGGACACGCACAGAGGATAAAGGAGCAGCCGAGGGACATCCTCAGGCAGATACCCGGCATCGAATTAAATGAGCTTCCCGAATCCGAGCTCTGCTGCGGCAGCGCCGGCATATATAATATGGTAGAGCCCGATATGTCGCGGAGGCTTCTCGAGCGCAAGATAAGGCATCTGAAAGAGACAGGCGCGGATTACCTTGTGGCTGGAAACCCGGGCTGCCTGCTTCAGATAAGAAAGGGCATCAGGCAGCACGGACTCGACATCAAAACAGCCCATCCGGTAGAGCTTCTCGACCGGTCATACATGGGTATCTCGGAATAACCTGTTTCGATTGTCAGAAACTTATCCCCCGGCCCTTGATCTCGTCGAGAACCGCTTCGAGTGGCTTGTCTTCCGACACCCAGTAATTCCCGCTCATGTCAGGTTTGAAAGATGGTTTTGATATCCTGCACACCTTGAGGACCTTTTCACAGGGGAGTGTTTCCATAGAGCTCTGTCCCGTTTTCATGCATGTCAATTCGAAGCCGGGGATGTTCACTGTGAATGCGGACCAGTTGCCGGGGTTAATGTCGGATGTCCACCCGGCGCTCGCGCCGGGGTCTTTAACGGGGTGCGTGATCCAGTAGTCGCTGTCCGATGTATTTAACTTATCCTATAATTACAAGGTGTTACAATACGCTCAACGGCTATTTGCATCAATTTGTTTCCACGATGTTGTCATGCCGATATGGATTTCCCCCGAGTAATCAAATATAATATGTCTATTACTTCTGGAAAGGACGGTCGATAATATGGCAGGCGGACAGGCGTTAACAGAAGGGGAGATAATGGATATAACTAACTTCATTTCCCTTAAACAATTCCCCCCAAAGTTGAGAAAACTTGCTAAATTTCTATTAGAATCCGATACCCCTCTAACAATCTGTGAAGCGTGCAAGGTGTTAAAACTGAACTTGGATAGTATTTACACGATGATTGCCCGGTGTAGAAGAAAGGGCAATGATTTCAATGAGTTTATAAATGAACAATCAAAAATGCTCTTACAGAGTAACAGAATCGGAGTTTACCAGGCGGTCGTACAGGGGGCGGTTTCTCGTTCATCTACGGCCCATAATCAACAAAAACTCTTTGCTCAGTTAGTCGGAGATGCAAAAGACGATGTACGTATTAACACTTCAATCACACTAGCCATAGGAATGAATGTAACTATGGTTACTCCTGCCGATCAAGATAGAGATAAAGGTTGTATAGATGTCGAGCCAATTATTCCCTTGAATAGATAAACAGGGCTTATCGATAAACCGGAAATGGAATAAGGAGGGGAGTCGGGTAAACCAGCTCCCCTTTTTTGTTTCTTCGACACTAATGAACATCAGCCGAGGTAGAGGCCGGTTTCCAACTTGCATCTGATTCCATTATAATATTTACGATCCATACTGGTAAAGTAGTACATACGCGAGGATGTGCCCCCTCATAAGGCGGAGAATCACTTGCCATTGATATTACGCCGACAACTTCACCCTGCTGATTCACAATAGCGCTTCCCGAAGTACCACCTTTTATAGGTTCCTCAGATTCAATCCAGAGGCCGGATTGTTGATGCGGGAAATTATTTCGCAAATGCGCCTTTGCATTTATCCATTTCTGTTCGTGGTTATAGATAAAAACATCAAGATGTAATTCTCCGTA
>Ga0155644_1072_pt1 | contig 14375 bp, 11 predicted proteins | sample RifCSPhighO2_12_FD_107301 | JGI IMG/M metagenome (GOLD analysis project Ga0155644, IMG submission 107301) | Candidatus Dadabacteria bacterium RIFCSPHIGHO2_12_FULL_53_21 | reverse complement strand
GACTATCGGGTGCGAGCTCGACGAGCTCCAGCCTAAGAAGACAGCGTTTGAAACGTTCACGAAAAAAGCGGGCAACATACTCAGATGGAAGAAGGACCCCGAATCGTTCTTCCATGAAATCCTCGAAGCGGGAATCAACGACCCCCTGTGGCGCGGCATCGTCGAGCAGTATATGAGGGAGAGAAAGGTTTAATTAACCAAGAGAATTGCGAATTGAAAGGAGAACAATAATGACTGTATGGAAGAATACAGATTGGGACAGAAAATATAAAGAGAGACTTGGCTCTGATGTTTTCAAATTTATTGAACGAGACAAATCGCTAATAACATACCTATCCGATTACGACTATGTTTTGAATGAACTCAAGAGTAAAGCAAGTAGTTTTCAATTGGATGATAACTCAATTCTCGTTATCCATATTTGTAAATTTTTTGAAGGTGTATTACTTTTGGTCGCAAATGAGACTGGATGGTTTTCGAAGTTTGGTGGTATTAGATCAACTTTTATTAGAAAATTCTACATAGATAATCGATCTAACATTGTGAAGGAGATACAGAAACAGTGCCCCAGTACATGTCAAAAGATTGAGGATAAATTATTTTCGACTGTCGAAGATTTTACGGAACGGCATAATGCAGTTCATTACGGTAGCATGCTTAAACTAGGAGAAGTTGATAACTATGAAGCAATTCTCACAAAGACGAGAGATGTTATTAAGATTCTAATTGATAATGGTCTTATAAATTAAGGCTAAGAAAGATACTATTTACATTATAGTTGAATAGTGGAGTACTAGTTGAGATTCGCAATTTAAGCCAGTCGAGTCCCCTCACGCCCTCAACCTATCGTAAATAATCTCTTAACCGCTTCGGCCGTGCAATCTGGAAGATGATGATAACACCATCTAGTACATCAGGGAAGAAATAATTTATCAAGCTATAATAGGGGGTTGATTAATCTAGAAATATTTTTAGGAACACTATCAAGCTCATCTAATGTATTCTTGATTGTGCAGAAAACGTGAAATCACACTTGTCTCTGAGATTAATCCAGCCAGTTTACTATAAGGTATTTGAACATCTTTTCTGCCAAGCGCATGAGGCCACACCCTAGAATGAAACACGATAACAAGATATTTTTCAGTCAGATAATAATCCGATAGAATTTCGATTACTGATCCTAAATCCGGCAAGACAAAATCGGTTAAAGCGTCCTTGTCATGTTCCCCTGTTTGTTCTCTTAATTCCTTGATACATAATTCAGAAATTACATCAAGATAATTTGATTTTTGTCTGAATAAATCTTGAATTCTTACTACTTCTAGGTCTGGTAGTTTGAGGTTATAGGTAATTGTTCCCCAATTAGGGTGAGCCATTGTCGGTGTGAGTGTGAAAATACTATACTCTAGACTTAATAGACTATTATCACTCCAATGAATTTCATGATTAATCCACAACTCATGAAGATCTATATTAGAATTAATATCTCCCAATTTTCTTCTACTACCAGATTCTTCGATTGCATATGTTCTAAAATCAAGTATCACATCATTAATATCTTCACATAAAAAATTATTTACATCATCGTATGAATATTGTTTCAGGCTTTCAAGCTGAGGGTATGTTACTTCAATTTCATAGAAATACTTAGTTCTTGATATCTCTTGTATTCTCTTTGTTAATAGCTGGTAATCATTATTTGATTGTATCAATTTTTTGCCTAGTTTCTCAGCTCCGAACACAATTCCTTCTATTAATTTAGTAAAATTCGAGTTCTCCTGATTAATTTCTTGATTGTTGAATATGTCTATACGTTGAAACTTAACAAGTGAATCAGGCATCACACAATCATCCAAGCGAATTGGGATAAGAAATATATCGTCTGGCAATTTTTCATCCCATACATCTAATGCTACTTTAATTTCTTTTTGCAGAAATCCTCTTTTATTAACAGAGTTATTCGTTAAGAAAATTAGAAAGAAGTCCGAATCTCTTATCGCCTTTCGAATAGCAAATTCCCAATCTTGTCCCGGGAGTAAATTTTCTTTGTCCATCCATACTTTAGCACCTGCTTTTGTTAACATAGGGTAAAATGGATGTACTTTTTCAGAATCTTCACTTGCATAACTAATAAATATGGAGACATAATCATTAGTAGTCATAATTATTGCTGATTCAGCAAGAATGTAACATTTAATTATTACATTGAACCATCTAATATTTCAACTTCGGCTTTATCAATTGAATCTTTGTAAAGCTCTACCCCCCCCACACTATTGTAAAAAATCCTCTCTCGTCGCGCGAATAAATGAAGATTGATAATAGAGTCCAGATTTGCTATAATTGGAACAGGCATTCGGTGTAATTATCAACTCTGGATGTATTCTCAAAATCCGCCCGATAGTAGTGACCTGCCTGTGATTTGTAAGGTTAAACGCATCTTAAGGAGGGCCGGCTATGTCAAACAGGAATGGTTATTTAGTATCAGTCGTATTCCTTCTTTTTACGTTTATTTTCTTATTCTCCGCTCCCGATACAGGATATTCTCAGGGCGGGGGCAACTGTTGCATTGCGCACCCCGGTCTCGGATGTGATGATCAGCAATGTCAGGATGCCGTCTGCGCGGCCGACAGCTTCTGCTGTGATACAAACTGGGACGGTAAATGCGCTGACAGGGCTCAGGAATTGTGCGGCAATATATGCATAGGAGAATTTCATCCGATTCCCACGTTCAACGAGTGGGGCTTGATCGCTCTGGCAGGAGTGCTGGGATTGTTCAGCCTGTTCGTAATCAGGAGACGCTACGCTCTAAGAGCGAAGTGATATCCGTTCATACGCTGAGCGAAACAGAGGATCAAAAGCGGGATATCGAAGAGAAAGTCCTCTCATATCTCCATCTCACCCCCTCACCCTCTTGTAAAAAATCTTCTTCGCAACCTCCGCAGTAATCACATACAAGACCACTATCACGCCGAGAGCGATGAGGAACGACGGCGGGAGCGGATGGAAGCCGAAGAGATGCGCGAGCCTCGAATAAGGCAGGAACAAAGTCGCGCATATGACGAGAAAGACGGCGAGTGCGAGGTATTTCCCCGGCCTGCTCCGGAGAAAGGGCCCCCTGGTCCTTATGACGAGTATTATAAGCGTCGCCGAAATGACGGACTCGATGAACCACCCCGTCCTGAACTGGTCCGTCGTCGCGTGGAATATGAAGAGCAGCACCCCGAACGTCATGTAATCGAAGATAGAGCTTATGAGACCGAAAGTCGCCATGAAGTTCCTTATGAAACGTATGTCCCACCGTCTCGGCTTCTCCGCCATCTCACGGTCGACGCTGTCCCCGGCGATAGTCATCTCCGGCAGGTCCGTCATGAGGTTAGTGAGCAGTATCTGCTTGGGGAGGAGCGGCAGAAAGGATAGAAACAGCGAGGCCCCGGCCATGCTGAACATGTTCCCGAAGTTGGCGCTCGTCGCCATGAATACGTATTTGAGCGTGTTCGCGAAAGTCACCCTCCCTTCCCTGACGCCGTTCACGAGGACGCCCAAGTCCATCTTGAGGAGCACTATGTCGGCTGCCTGCTTCGCGACGTCGACCGCGCTCTCGACGGATATACCGACGTCTGCCGCGTGGAGAGCCGACGCGTCGTTGATGCCGTCCCCCATGTACCCGACGACGTTCCCGGCCTTTTTCATAGCGTTGATAATGCGCTCCTTCTGGCTCGGCTCCACCTCGGCGAAGACGTTATAGTGGCTGACCATTTTGAGGAGCGCGTCGTTGCTCATCACGAGAAGCTCCTTCCCTGTCACGGCCTGCGGGTCGGGGAGCCCAACCTCCCGGCTCACGTAGAGAGCGACTTCCCTGCTGTCCCCCGTAACGACCTTTAGCTCGATGCCGAGCCTTTCGAGCTCGTCGATAGTATCCCTCACCCCTTCCTTCGGGGGATCGAAGAGGGTTATAAAGCCCAGGAACGTCATGTCCTTTTCAAAGTCCTTCGTGATGAGGCTTTCGCCGATTCCGCTCCTGATCGCCACACCCAATACCCGGAACCCCTCCCTGCTCAGATTGGCGAAGCGCTCCTCTATCTTTCCCCTGACCGATTCTATGTCCTCCGTCCCCCCGCCCGAAACCCGGGCGTGTGTACACACGGAGAGCACGTTTATGAGCGCTCCCTTCGTGACCATCAAGTTCGCGCCTTCCTTCGAGAGGAGTATGCTCAGCCTCTTGCGGCTGAAATCGTAAGGCACTTCGTCGAGTTTTTTATAGCCCTCGATATCGAATTTAGAGTGCGCGCGTATCGCCTCGTCGATCGGGTTCCTGAACCCGGTCTCGAAATAGGCGTTCAGGTACGCGTGGAAGAGCACGTCTTCGCTCTCCCTGCCGCTAACGTCCTCGGCGGAGTGCAGACGGACCTCCCCCCTGGTGAGCGTGCCCGTCTTGTCGGAGCAGAGAACGTTCATGCTGCCGAAGTTCTCGATCGAGCTAAGGCGTTTTACTATGACGCTCTCGAGAGCCATGCGTTTCGCGCCCCTCGCGAGGTTTATGCTTATGATCGCGGGCAGCAGCTGGGGCGTAAGGCCCACGGCGATCGCGAGAGAAAAGAGGAACGAGTCGAGCACCGGCCTCTCGAAATAGACGTTGACCGCGAATATGGCGATCACGAGTATGAGGGTCACCTCCATGAGGAAATATCCGAACCTCCTCACCCCGTGCTGGAATTCGGTCTCGGGGGGCCTCAGCTTGAGCTTCTCCGAGATCCCGCCGAAGAGAGTCTCCTTACCGGTGTGCACAATTACCGCCCTGCCGCTCCCGCTCACGACCGAGGTGCCCATGAACAGGGTGTTCGTGCGTTTTCTGAGGGGAGTGCCGGCAGGGAGCACGCCCGCCAATTTTTCAGCCGGATAGGTCTCTCCCGTAAGGGTAGCCTCGTTCACGAAAAGGTCCTTCGAATCGAGTATCCTGCAGTCGCCGGGAATTATTCCGCCAGCGGACAAAAGCACGACGTCGCCCGGCACAATGTCCTCGATCGGCACCTCGGCGGTAGTCCCGTCCCTCAGCACGGCAGCCTTTATCCTGACCATGTTGAGGAGATTCTTCACCGCGTTCGCGGCCCCGTGCTCCTGCCAGAAGCCGAGTAATCCACTCACGAATACTATCGCCAGTATGATTATGGCGTCGGCGGGGCTGCTGAGAAATAATGAGAGCACAGCCGCGAAAAGCAGGATTATGATTATCGGGCTCTTGAACTGGGAGAGAAGGATCGGAAGCCATTCAGTCTCGACAGACGGTTTCAGAATGTTACGGCCGTTGCCGGCGAGCCTCCTGAGAGCCTCATCGGTACCGAGACCTCCGGCGGAGGTCCCGAGCTTTTCAAGGAGGCCGCTCTCGGGGACGCTCCAGAATTCATCCGTGTGGTGGTCCATGTCAATATTCCCTCATTAAACCCGGCTTTCGTTCCCCATCCCGTACCCCTCCCTTCTCGACTCCCCACGGGCCAAATCCGCCGGTTTACAAAAAGTATATTTGACCCCTGCGATTATAATAGTTGGAATTTTCCGCACATACGTAATAGCGCTGAAGAGGATACATCATGGTTCAATAATTAATATTGGACACTTAACCCGTGTCTTAACACGGATCCAAAACATGTCAGTCCTTCCGTTTCGGGGAAATCTTTCCGAACACTTTTTCCATCTTAATGCCGCCGCGTATGTCGGCCCACCTGAGAAACAGCTCGTCCAGAAGCCAGGCCTTCGTATACCGCATCTTCAAACGCATTTCAACAAAATGGTAATAGTCCTGAATACTCCAAAAGAGTCTCTCGTGCATACCTATAGGGCGGCCGAGCCCTTCAGTCTCGTAGCCGAGCTCCCCGAGAAGTCCGCCAGCCGCGGATTCGAATATCGCGCGGTCGCCGGCCCCCATCTCCCTCTTCCATTTCCCCTGATTCGTGCGCATTATCTCTGTCTTCGTCCCGTACCCTCCGGGCTGCGATAGGTTGAGATCGATCTCGACGAAATTAAGTTTCAGCACGGCTTCGTAATACGGCTCGCCGATGAATGCGCATACCTTCTCCATAGTCTCTCCGGGATTGTCGAGGAGCCTCTCATAACGTATCTCCATGTACCTCTCAAGGCCCGCCCTCGCCCCGTCGAACCTCCCCTTTGTCACCATCCGCTTCCATGCCGTCGCCGCGGAGTATACGTTTCCGGGACCAAACCATGCCTTCATGAAAGAGAGCGCGACATCCCTCCCGTCACGGTATATGTGAATGATCTTGCACGAAGGGAAGATTTCGATGAGTGTCGGGATTTCAGTCACATACTGCGGTGTTTTATCGCCCCAGCGGGGCTTGCCCTCCATAGCCGCCCATTCCCCGAAAATACCGGATACGATTTCACTGTAAGTCCTGCATCCCGAGAACGAAGCCGGGGTCCTCGTTATCCCGAATGACCTGAGCCAGCGGATGCCGAGAATCGTCGCGGCAAGTTTTACGGCTTCCTTTTCGTTACACGGGTCGCCGTAAAGTTTATAGAGCTTTGTTATGAAATGGGACTCCGGCGGGAACGTGATGTCCGGGTGTGAGCGCAGCATGTCACGGATGAGCTTCGTTCCGCTCCTGGGACAGCCCACGATGAAGATGGGGGAATCGGTCATTGCCATGATCCATTCATACTATTGTCCGCCTGGTGTTAAGCTCCCTTGCTCCACCCTCCAATAATAACACGCGGGGCACTGCAGAAGTAGCGCACTTGCCCGCGTGTGGAGTTGTCCATACCGGAAGAGACCCACGGGCTTAGGGTAATGTAGATGTCCCGTATCAATCCATGGATTAGGGCAGGCTTTGCGAGCCTAGCTGTTCAACATTTCCTCAAGCGCCTTTTCGGTCTCCCCTATCATCTTTTCCAGGGTGAAATTTTCTTCAATCCTCCTGCGCAGATCATCGCGGCGAACCTTCGGGAGCATGTCCAGCATACCGTCCAGACCCTGTGCGAGAGCGGCGGGGTCACCCGGCGGGACTACAGTACCGAGGTCAGCCACGATAAGAGCGGAATCCCCCGCATCGGTCACGACACAGGGCACGCCGCAGGCCATGGCCTCCCCGATCACGTTCGGGAACCCCTCGCTGTGAGAAGAGGAGCATAGCACGTCGAGCGCGTTCAGAACCGAAGGCATGTCCTCTCTGACCCCGGCCCACAGGATTAGATCACCCAATCCGAAGTCACGGCCCAGGAGTTTAAGCTCATTTCCGTAACGCTCATTCCCGTCGCCGATGCAGACGAAACGGGCGTCCCCCCTTTCCCTGAGAAGTAGTGAGGCTGCTTTCAGGAAATCGGCATGTCCCTTGACCGGGCTTAAGCGGGCGGCGATACCTATGAGCGGCGAGTCTCCGGGGATGCCCCATTCCCGGCGCACTATCTCGCGAGCTGCCGGGTCGGGTCTGAATTTATCCGTATCGATACCGTTATTAATGACGATCTCACTTTTGCACCTGTAGCCTAACCTTCTCCTTGAAGCGAGTCCCTTAAACGAATTGGGTATCATGAGAGGGACGAACGGCGAGACCCACTTGTTTACATACAGGGCAGGCGACGCCTTCCGGGTATAGCCTCCGGGCCTCCTTTCAGGAGTAGAGCCCTGTACGCCCCATACGATTTTAGTTCCCGGCACAGAGCATACCGCAAGCCAGGAGATAAAGCTGGCTGTATGTCCTTGAAAGGCATAGAGGACTTGTATGCGCTCTTTCTTAATTACCCTTCTCAATTCGAGCACCGCCCGGATCAAACCCGCCACCTCCGGCAGTACGTTCCCCGGCCTCTTATCATAGAGGGTTCTTATTCGGACTTGCGAGGCTTCCCACATAGAGCCCCAGTCCCGGTCAACCGGATATAGGGCGAGTACCGATACCTGGTGTCCCTTCTTTTGCAGACCCCCGGCAAGCAGGGAGAGCTGGCGTATGACGCCTCCCAACCCAAGGGTGTCGATAAAAAACAGGATTCTCATTACAATCTCCGGGGTAAATTACCCATCCTCTAACATATCACACCCATTGAGGAGGAAACAAAATATCCTTCCGATCAGGATAAAACCTGCACTCCCCCACCTGGATCGCAGAAGTATCAAGCGTCTTTTCCCGCCCCGCGAGATGCCGTTGGTGAAAGCCCTTCATTCACTTCCCTTCGCAGTTGACCGCTTTCGCCAGACGATATATACCGCGCTCAGAGCCATGAAGACGATCAGGTACGGAATAAGAAAGGGGAGCGCCTTATCCGGAGGGAAGTTCAGCTGTGCTATAACAAGGGCGAATCCGGGGTTACGTCCTGCAGCCTCGAGTGCCAGCGTCGCCCGTTCGCCCGACCGTTCCGGGACCGAGAAGTGGCCTATCGCGAGCGCCGAGGCAATGAAAACTGCTATAGTAATGTATGCGCTTATCTCCATTTCGAATATGAGCCGAATTTTTAAAGATAGAATAATCAGAATCATAAGCGCGAGGACTATCCACCCGAATCTGACTAGCGGAGCCACCGCCCTCCCGGCCGTCCCGGGGAAGAGGGCTCTCAGGACGAGGCCGAGACCGACCGGGAGTATGATGATTCTCAAAACGATCTTCGCGATTTGAGCGGGGTCCACGCTCGCGGAAAAACCGAGGGCCTTCGACATGAGAGCGAGCGTAAGCGGCGTAGTTATTATGGCGAGTAACGCGATCGATAAATGAAGGCTCCCTATGAAGTCGTACTTTCCGGAGGCCTTCGATGCCCTGATGAGCATGAGCGGAGCCGCGGGCGAGGATGCGAGTATAGCCAGGCCGGCGGCAGTTCTGTCGGAAGGGTGCAACACGAATACTATCAACAGCGCGGCAAGGGGGACGAGAACCATTACCGCCAGGAGCGCTCTCAATAAAAGCAGCGGTTTATCCCTGAAATAAAAGAGATGGGAGGGGGCCATCTGCAGCCCCGCAGAAAACATGAGGCACAGCACCGCGGTGAATGTGCCCGCTTTAATTATCTCCGGATACAGCTCAGGCGATATCATGACCGTTGTCCGCCCATCAAGGACTGAATACTAAATTGAAACCACTGCCTGGTAAATTCAGTTCTGATAATATACTTTTTTATACGGCCAATGTCCTCATTTAGGACAAACGACACTGCACGCCCGGACCTGATTCGATAATGCCCTGCAAAAATTAGAAAATAATACAGTTATATGGCATGCTATTTGCACCTCTAATTATTTGGTATCGTCAATAGCTTGCATTAATTATTACTGATGATAGCGAATAACGAGTGAATGCCGGGGTACTATCGGAGATAGTACGATGAACATAGAAAATTTCATGCCTGGCAAGGAGTACAACATATGAGTAACAAAGACCTCATCAAAAGGGCGCGGAAGTTCGCGGCGCCGTTCCGTGTAACGAAAGGAAGCAAGTTCCGCCTGAAAGACGTCGATCCCGGCGACACGCTCCACCTGCAGTCAGAGGACAAGCCCCGCGCCAAGGAGGTGCTCTCCAACGGGGTCCAGCTACTCGCCGAGCTTCAGGACATGCTCTATGCCCAGGACCGCTGGGCGGTACTTATCATCCTCCAGGCCATGGATGCGGCTGGAAAGGACGGTACGATCAAGCATATCATGTCGGGGGTAAACCCGCAGGGCTGTCAGGTTCATTCCTTCAAGTCGCCGTCTCCGGAGGAGCTCGATCACGATTATCTCTGGCGCTGCATGAAGGCACTGCCGAACAAAGGCAATATCGGCATATTCAACCGCTCCTATTACGAGGAAACGCTCGTGGTGAGGGTCCATAAGGAATATCTCGACAATGAGAAGCTCCCGCCCGGGCTCGATACACGCAACATCTGGAAGGAGCGATTCCAGGATATACGCAACTTCGAGCGTTACCTTACGCGGAACGGGGTGATAATCCGGAAGTTCTTCCTGCACGTTTCAAAGGAGGAGCAGGAGAGGCGTTTTATGGAGCGGATCGAGAACCCGGAGAAGAACTGGAAGTTCTCCGCCAGTGACGTAAAAGAGCGTCAGCACCGGGACGATTACATGAAAGCCTTCGAAGACATGATCCGAAACACCGCCACGAAGGAAGCCCCGTGGTATGTCGTCCCCGCCGACAACAAGTGGTTCACTCGTCTTGTGGTCGCGGCGGCTATCATCGATGCCCTGGCCTCCCTCGACTTGCATTATCCGAAAGTGGACGAGAAGAAGCTCGAAGAACTCGCGGCTGCGAAAAAGACGCTCTTGAGCGAGAATAGAAAACGGAGTTAGTTGAATATAATATAATCATGATTTCATAGGTCTCGGGTCTATAGACCCTATAAATCTATAAAATGGGAGATGCGGAAATGGTATCCGAAGAAAACAATACCGGTCTTTATGTCGATAGCGAGACCGGTCAGATGATGCGGATAGTGAGGGACCACAAAGTATTCTGGACTACCATGCCGATAGAGCTCGCGGGCGGGGAAGGCAGACCCCTTAAAGTTGGCATGGCATTAGCGCTCGTAGGCACTGATGCGGACGATGGAGTTTCGGGAGAGGGGAGCGAAGAGCCGACCGTATACGACAAGCTCTACGAGATCGCCCGGTGGCTCACCTCCGGGGACGAGCCGGACGTCAGGTTCGAGATAAGGAGACATGACAACATCGTCTTCTACCTCCCGGACGACCTCAAGACAAAGAGGAAAGACTACGTCGTCGTACTCAGAATACTCCACAACGATCAATTCAATTTACCTCTTGATAAAAAGCAGCTCGATGTCCTGGGCGGATTCGAAAAGAAGCTCAAGGATATCGGTTCACCCAAAGACCATTGGAAAAAGCAGCCGGTCAATCAGATTTAGCTGCCTGGAACCCGGCCATACGGCGGCCATGAGCCAAACGAAGGCGCAGCCATGAGCCAAATGAAGTCAATGAGAAAACCGGAAGCGATACTCGTTATTAATTCAGGCTCATCGAGCCTTAAATTCTCAGCCTTCACATCCGGCGAAGCCATCAAGCCGTTCCTCCGCGGTCAGATAGAAGGCTTATTCACGAATCCACATTTCACCGCGCATGACGGAGACGGGAACGTTATAGGAGAGAAGAGCTGGGCGCCCGGAACGAAGCTCGGACACGACGGGGCGGTAGAATATTTATTCGACTTCGGCGGGTCGGGCGTCATGGCGGGACACACGATCGTAAGCGCCGGGCACAGGGTCGTCCACGGCGGGACGGTGTTTACGGAGCCCGTGCTCATAGACGATAGCGTAATCGAGGCCCTCGAAAAGCTCGTGCCCCTCGCCCCCCTCCATCAGCCATACAACGTCGCGGCTATCAGAGCCGTGAGGAAAAGAGAGCCGGGCCTCCCTCAGGCAGCTTGCTTCGACACGTCCTTCCACCGCACTCAACCGCATCTGGAGCGTACCTACGCCATACCGAGGATTTATACCGAAGAAGGGGTCAAGCGGTACGGCTTCCACGGCCTGTCGTACGAATACATAACCTCCGTCATGCCGGCGTACGACGGCACGCTCGCCTCGGGCCGTGTCGTGATCGCACACCTCGGCAACGGCGCCAGCATGTGCGCGGTGAAGGACGGGAGGAGCGTCGCAACGACAATGGGGTTCACGGCCGTATGCGGGCTGCCGATGGGTACGCGCTCGGGGACGATAGACCCCGGCATCCTGATATACATGATGGACCGTTACGGTATGGACGCGAGGGACGTGGAAGATCTCATATACCACCGGTCGGGCCTCCTCGGCGTATCGGGCATATCGAGCGACATGCGCACACTGCTCGCAAGCCCGGACCCTCGTGCGAAGGAGGCGGTAGAGCTCTTCATATACAGAATAGGACGGGAGCTCGGCTCGCTTGCCGCGGCATTGGGGGGCATAGACGGGATAGTGTTCACGGGAGGCATAGGCGAGAACGCCGCATTAATAAGGGAGAAGGTATGCCTCGATGCGGGATGGCTCGGCGTAGAGCTGGATAAAGATGCGAACGAAGCGGGAGTGCCCAGGATAAGCAATGAGGGGAGCAGGGTTTCAGCATGGGTCATACCGACGAACGAGGAATTAATCATAGCCTCCCACACCAGGCGCATTCTCGAATCAGGGAGAGGTAAGTAGCTAAGTGAGGACATAAACTTGAATTTATAACAGACGAAGTGCGGGTATTATCCCTCCTTCAACATCCTGAATAGCCCAGGCGGTTATGAGATTACAGTTTGTTTCCGGTCTATCCCGCGGCTGCAGGAGATTTAGGCAACAATTAATCTATTTCTTACTCTTCGGGTTACGCTTCCCGAAAAGTTTATATATACTGAAGCCGCTCCTGATATCCGCCCATCTGAGTAGAATCTCGTCAGGGAGCCACGCCTTCATCCTCCTCCTTTTCCTGCGCTTCTGTATAAAGTTGTAATAATCCTGGGCCAACCACATGAGCTTCTCCGGAATAGTTATGGGACGCCCGTGCCCCTCCGTCTCGTATCCCAGCTCCCCAAGCAAATCCCCGGCGACTGATTCGAAGATGGCGCGGTCGGCTGCAGACATCTCATTCCTCCATTTCTCCCGGTTTTTACTCAGAATCTCGGTCATCGTCCCGTACCCGCCGGGCTGCGAGAGGTTGATTCCGCTTTCGATGAAATTAGGCCTTAGGACTGCCTCACAAAAAGGTTCGCCAATGAATTCACAAACCTCCTCCTTGATCTCCCGCGGATCTTCGAGAAGGGTCTCGTATCGTACTTCCATATATCTTTCGGGGCCCGCCCTACCCCCGTCGTCCCGTCCCTTTGTCACCATGCGCCTCCATGCGCGTGCCGCCGCATAAACGTTCCCGGGCCCGTACCATTGCTTGATATAGGAGAGTGCGACGTCCCTCCCGTCGCGGTATATGTGTAATATCTTGCAGGACGGGAAAATCTCGATAAGCGCCGGGATTTCTGTGACGTACTGGGGAGTCTTATCCCCCCAGCGGGGCTTGCCGTCCCTCCCCGCCCATTCCATGAAGATACGGGAGACTATCTCACCATAACTCCGGCACTCAGAGAACGAAGACGGCGTCTGGGAAAGCTTGAAGGCCCTGACCCAGTAGATACCGAGTATGGCCGCTGCGATCTTCACAGCCTCGGCCTCATTCCCCGGGTTGCCGTATAATTTATAGAACCTCGGTATGAAGTGTGACTCGTAGGGGAACGTGATATTCGGATGAGAGCGCAGGAGATCCCTGATCAGCTTCGTTCCGCTCCTGGGACAGCCTACTATGAATATCGGGGAATCGGTCATTCTCAAAACTCCAGCATCGGTGTTTATACCGGGCGACAAGAGAAAAATCTCTCCCGGACGCGTCGCCAATTCAATAATAACATTTACGGGCGGTGAGAAATAGCAGAGCGACGCCCTCCGCTCGGAGCAACTATCCCCGAATCTCCGACAATGCCGTCGAATTCATGTTTTCCCCGTCCAGGGTGTCCTGATTCCAATCTTCTTCGTCATCCGGATGGAATTCCAGTCCACTCTATCGGCGCTGCTATAGCCCCGTCAGCATCTTCCCGAGCAGTCGTCCCGAGCCCGCGCCCACACCGGCTCCGGGAGAGACGACATGCACCTTCGTGAACTCTCGGGGACCGACAAATATCCCCACACTCTCCGAATGGGGAATGATTGCGGCAGCTGTAGGATTAGGATTTCTCGGAGTGTTCTTCGCGGTACGACGCAAGAGAGCAGCGGTTTAGCTTTAGTGTGGCACCCTCTTTTGATATGGTTGGTGATTATTTCTTATAAGGGAAAAGAAGGGGGGCCGAAGCCCCCCGTTCCAGCTCTTACAGAAATTACTTATACTTGGAAAGATACCTTCCCTATACGCTTCCATTTAGTCTTGCCATTAAAAGTAAACAGGGCGTAATAGACTTCCCCCTTCTTGGTTAGTCCGGCCATTTCAAATCCCCCTTGTTGAAGTGCCGGAAGGGTACAGGTAAATTTAAAATTCCCCGGTACTAGAAAATCACTAGAAAAGGGGAATATAAACACTTACAATTATCATGTAACTAACTGTAATCATTGTCACGTCCCCGTAGCTCAGACGGATAGAGCGCAGGATTCCTAATCATATTCACCCCTATTTGTAGCGTTCCAACGTATTGTTATCATTATATAATATTTTTACCCTTTTCTGAAAATTTCAAAAAAGTGCATACAAAGTGCATACCTTTGGCTTGACATTGAAACGAGCAATATTATCTCCTCCTATTTCTGTTCCTGTTTTTGCAGAATCTTAATCTTCTTCTAAATTTTGATAAGATGATATTTGGCATTATTAAATTTCTATCGTCTTCTTCAAGAAAATATCCTGAACTGAATGCTTCACGTTCCGATTCATATATATC
>Ga0155644_1132_pt2 | contig 14473 bp, 19 predicted proteins | sample RifCSPhighO2_12_FD_107301 | JGI IMG/M metagenome (GOLD analysis project Ga0155644, IMG submission 107301) | Candidatus Dadabacteria bacterium RIFCSPHIGHO2_12_FULL_53_21 | reverse complement strand
CGGTAGAAGCGGACATGACCTTCCCGTGAAAACTACAGATTCTATATTACACCAAACATAAGACGCAAATATGTCACATTAAGCAAATGACATGCGCGCTCATGCTCCCTGATCCTTATTTATCATGGGTTATAGTATCTATTCGGACATGAGATACCGGATACCCGCTCTTATACTGCTTCTCCTCACGGCCGCTTCCTGCGCCAATGTGGGGCGCTTCGCTCAGGTCATGAACCCCGAAGAGCTCAGCAAGGACGAGCTAAAGAAACTCCCCCCGGAAACGACCCCGGAATACGGGTTCAGGGTCGGGATGGAAGTAAACGTGCCCGGGAATAAGGACGAAATACTGGAGAACGTGGACTATCAATTCACCGAATTCAGCGACTGCCTTAATATTACCGACCGCGGTGAGGAGGCGAGGCGTTATACGATCGCCGTCGTAGACGGCACTTTCAGATGCGAATACCATCACGGCAGATGCAACGGGGAGTACGACTCGGATTACGGATTGATAATAGTAAGCTATAAGGCTTTTAACAGAAAAGGGATACTTCCCGTGCTGAAGCACGAATGGGCGCACGTCTACGGCATATTGAGGAACGACCATAAGAATTTGAACGAAGTCAGGGAATGCACCGGATATTGATCCGGCCCTCCATGAATATTCCGGCTATTCACGGAAAAATTTAATGCCCCGTCTCATCGTAATATTTGGGCTTGCTGTAATCCCCGTCAAGGAACATCTGCTGGGCGGGGTCTTTCGCCTCGGTACCGCGGAGCTTGTCGAGCTCGCCCTCGACCTTGGCCTGGTTGACGGGCTCGTAGGTATACTCCACCTTGATAGCGTTCTTCTTCTGATTCGTATGGAAAACGAGCTTCACGTCGGGCATGTTCCACGTCCATGTCTTGAAATAGAGCATGCTGTCGGAGCTCGAAGGCTCGCCGTACTTGTCCGTCAGGTATTTCATGAATTCATCCCGGAGCTGGGATTCCTCGAACTGGTCTTTCGTAGTCAGCATCAGTGAAGACGAAAGGAGCTTATTGTCGTAGAATTCGAGTCCAGTGCTGACGTCCCTGCCCTCCAGGTCGAGCGGAAGGGTGACTATTATACCCTGCATCACGATGGTCCGGATTTTCTTGGAGTCGACCTTGTTATCCATAACCCTCTTTCCGTTTGTCTCGATTATTTCCTCGGCGTCATCATCCGAAATGCCGAAAGCAAAACCGAGGGGAGCGAGGTCCGTCTTCTGCTGCGCAGCAGCATGAGAAACCGCTAAAAAACATAAGAGTGCTATCAATACATGAGGATTTCTTAAAATATTCATTTATTCCCCCCTGTTCCAGTCAGCCGGATATTCTAACCGTTCATTTAAAAGTTATAAGATGACGGGATCAAAATCAAGTTTTATTAACCCGAAGCGCTGACCGCTCCCGTGACGGGAAACGGACCGCAGCCGCTATCCCGTTTGAGTCAGGACCGGAAAAAGCATATAATCTTGTCCGGCATGGAGATCGTAATAGGAGTGATAGGGGCGGGGGATGCGGGCGAGGAGGAGTACGTCACGGCGTTTGAGGCCGGAAGGGAGATAGCGCGCAGGAAATGCACGCTCATATGCGGCGGCATGGGCGGCGTCATGGAAGCCGCCTGCAAAGGCGCGAAGTCCGAAGGGGGTCTGACCGTGGGAATCATCCCCGGGGAACTCAAAAACGAGGCTAACCCTTACGTCGACATACCCATTGTCACAGGCATGGGACACGGCAGGAATATAATAGTCGTACGCTCGAGCGACGCACTAATTGCAATAGGCGGGAGCTTCGGTACATTATCTGAAATTGCCTTCGCTCTCAGATTGGAAATTCCGGTCATAGGGATAAAAACTTGGGATGTATCATCCGACATTAGACAGGCAGACAATCCCAGGGAGGCGGTGGAAATGGCTATCGGGCTTATTGTTACTGGCGCTGCTCGGGGCCTGCGGTAAGAGCCCGCCGCCGCCGTCCATTCCCAAGGTGAGTGAAAAGGATATTGAACGATGCCTGACGGGGAAGTTAACCGTGAGGGAGGGCTACAGGTACCATATGCTCGAAGAGGGGGAGACACTATACCGGGTATCGGTTATGTACGGTACTACGGTCGAAGAGCTGATCGAGGTCAATAATATAGAGGATTACACGGACATCCCGGCGGGGACGATGCTTAAAATTCCGGGGGCGGTGGTTTCCACCGGGCTCATTTGGCCCCTGCCGGGAAAGATATCCTCGGGCTTCGGTAAACGCGGTAGGAGGTTTCACTGGGGCATAGACATTCCGGCCCCGAGCGGCACGCCTATCAGGGCGGCCGCTGACGGGCTCGTCCTCATAAGCACGGACGGCATGAGGGGATTTTCGGGGTACGGGAGGATAATTGTAATAGAGCACGGCGGGGGGATAAGCACCCTCTACGCCCACAACAGCGGGAACGATGTGAAACCGGGCACATGCGTCAGGTCGGGAGAGGTAATCGCGGAGGTCGGAGCCACGGGGAATGCGACGGGCAGCCACCTCCACTTCGAAGTGAGGAACGACGGCAAACCGGTAAATCCGCTTAATTACCTGCCTTAGGATAATAGGAGAATCGCAAATGATCGATCTCAAGCAATACATCAGGGACATACCCGACTTCCCGAAGAAGGGAATTATATTTCACGACATCACGCCGCTCCTTCAGAACGCGAAGGCATACGAGGCCGCGATCGACCGGATGGCGGGAATGCTGGGCGGGGGCGGAGTCGATTACCTCGTGGGGATCGAGTCGCGGGGGTTCATATTCGCGTCGGCCCTCGCAATGAAGCTCCATACGGGGCTGGTCATCGTGAGGAAGCCCGGAAAGCTGCCGTACGTAACGATAAACGCGTCTTACGACCTCGAATACGGGTCGGACTCGCTCGAGGTGCACAGGGACGCGATACATCACGGGAGCAGGGTAGTGCTCATCGACGACCTTTTGGCGACAGGGGGCACCGCAAAAGCGGCCGGGGACCTCATAGAGAAACTCGGAGGCGAAATCGCGGGGTATTGCTTCCTCGTCGAGCTCACCGAGCTCGAAGGTCAGAAAAAGCTCTCGCCCTACCCAGTATGGTCGGTGGTCCAATACGAGGCATGAAACAGATAGGCATTATCTTAAACCCGTCGGCAAAGATTAACAGCAGGAGAACTGCCGCAGTCATCAAAAAGCTGAGCGATATATTCGGCGGACGGGCGATACTCCGCACGACAAAAAACAAGCTCGAGATCGCCGGGGTCATGAACGAATTCCAGGGGGAAGGGGTAAAGCTGCTCCTGATAAGCGGAGGGGACGGAACGATATGCAGCGTAATGAGCACTTATTTGAAGCTATTCGGCGAAGACGAGCTGCCGGTAATCCTGCCCCTGATGAGCGGTACGATCAATATGATAGGCTCGGACGCGGGTCTCCGGGAGAGCCAGTTCGTGATTTGCCGGAAGTTAAACGACATACTGAGGCGGGGTGCGCCCGTAGGTGTTATAGAGAGGGGGCTTATCCGCTTACAGGATTCGAAGCTCGACGAGCCATATTACGGGTTTTCGTGGATAGACGGGTTCCTCTATAGATTCCTCATCGATTACTACAAACAGGGCGCGGGAATCCAGGTAGCTTCCATGATGACTATCAAGACGATACTGACGCTCTTGTCGAACGGGGGCCGGGGCCCGTTCGAGAACGTGGATTCGACGGTCTACGCGGACGGCGGGAAACTGCCTCACGACGGCCACGTCCTGATAATCGCCTCGAGCCTGAAAAAATTTATCTTCGGCTTCGATATCTTCGCTGAGGAATCCGTACCAGGCACATCCTTTAACCTGGTCTACGTCAGGGAAAACTATATAAAAGAGCAGAGGCACACGCTGCCCCTCGGGCTCTACAGGAGCCTCAAGTCGGACAAGAACGGGGATTTCGTGAACAGGGCAGTCAGATCGCTCCGGGTCGAAAGGAACAGAGGGTACATTATCGACGGAGAAATATTCAGCGGCGAGGAGCCGACCGATGTACTGCTGGAGGCAGGACCGAAAGTGAGGATATTCTCGTTCAGGGGTGAAAAGGATATAGATCTATAATATTATTGATACGGCGGGCGGCATGGAAAAGATAAGGGTAAACCTGAAAATCAGCGAGGACAAGTCATACGATATCCTTATCGGCGAGGATTTGCTGAGACGCGTACCGTGGGAGATTAAGGAATCCGGGCTCGCCTATAAATTCGCCATAGTCACCGATTCGACGGTCGAGGGCCTCTACGGAAATGCCCTCTTGGAGGAATTCGAAAGGGCGGGACTAGATACGCACATTATCGCATTCCCTGCGGGAGAAAAGCAGAAGAGCCGGGAGACGAAAGCCCGGATCGAAGACCACATGCTTGAAAATAAATTCGGCAGGGACTCCGCCGTCGTAGCGCTCGGCGGGGGAGTGGTGGGCGATATAGCGGGATACGTCGCAGCCACATACACGCGCGGCATCCCGTACATCCAGGTCCCGACCACGCTCGTCGCATGCGTCGACAGCTCGATAGGCGGGAAGACCGCCGTCGACACCCCGCACGGTAAAAACCTTATCGGCGCGTTCCATCAGCCGTGGAGGGTATATATAGACGTGAACACGCTCCTGACACTAAACGAAAAGGAGATAAGGGAAGGCCTCGCCGAGGTGATTAAATACGGCGTTATTAAGGACGACGACCTCTTTTTATTCCTCGAGCGCAATATGGACAGCGTATTCTCATACGATAAGGGGGCCCTGACCCGTATAATAAAAAGAGGGTGCGAAATAAAGGGAGAGGTCGTCGAGAAGGACGAAAGGGAATCGAACTTGAGGAAGATACTGAACTTCGGCCACACGATAGGTCATGCCGTCGAGAACCTATCCGACTATAAAATCACTCACGGTGAGGCGATTTCCATCGGGATGGCGGCCGAGGGAAAGATCGCAGTCGGTATGGGACTATGGAAGGAAGAAGAGCTCGGGAGACTCACACGACTCCTGACCCGGGCGGGGCTTCCGACATCGATGCCCGAATACATGAAAATAGAGAATATTATCGATACGATGAAGCTCGACAAAAAATCCCGCGGCGGGAAGATCGAGATGGTCCTCCCGGAAACTATAGGCAGGATGGCCGAGATTGACGGCAGCTACGGGCTTAAAACCGACGAATCGCTCATCAGGGATGCCGTATAGTAAAGCTCCATTTATATCAAGACGTTCTGCACGACCGCAACCATGGACAATTCGGAGATTATAAATCCGGCTCTCGATATATCCCTCCTCATTTTACCGCTCGACCTGAAGTCGGTGTTCGGGAACGGGAACGATTGCCTGCTCGAGATCGGGTTCGGGGACGGCGACTTCCTCATCGAAAATGCGCTCGGCAGCCCGGAGAAGAATTACATCGGGATAGAGATAAAAAAGAGAAGGTTTAACAAGGCGGTAAAGCGGGCGAAGCGCCAAAGGGTGATGAACGTCAAATTTATTCACATGGACGCGGATATCGCGGCCGGGGAAATATTCCGCCCCGACTCCTTCTCGACCGCCTATATCAATTTTCCCGACCCCTGGCCCAAGGACAGGCATATAAAGCACAGGATTATCAACCGCGGATTCCTGAAGAAGCTTTCCGGGATCATGAAAGGGGGAGCGGATCTGGAGATAGCGAGCGATCACCGTGAGTACGTTATAAACGCTCTATACACAATGAGAAAAATAAATCTGTTTGAATCCGTTCTCCCTGAACCCGGCTACATGCTTCACATGCCCGGGCGCACGGAAACTACCTACGAAAAGGAATTCAGGGCCGAGGGGAGGGAAATCCATTACATGAGGTTTAAAAACATGAAATGAGACAGGCTATCGGGCCGATAACTCAGGTAAAATATGAGTGAATCAAATCAGAAGGAGGATTGAAAAATGAGAAACGTACTGATTCTATCCGCAATAATATACACGGGGTTATTCCTGAGCGGCTGCTCGGATAGCGGACCCGGGTACTTATTTCAGCTCATCTTCATAGTCGCCCCCCTAGTCGGCCTGGGCGTAATGCTTCTTAAGCGGACCGAGAGCACCAACGACTCCCTCTACATACTCGAGGGGCAAATAAAAAGGCTCTCTTCCAAGCTTGAAAACCTGGAAGAAAAAGTCACGGAGCTTACGGAAAAGGAAAATAAAGCCAGGAACAAAAAATAGCGGGCGGTCAGCTTTTAATTGTCGTTTGTGCCTTTATTCAATTCGATGTTGTTTGAATTCTCGAGCGCCTCGACCTGATACTTGATCGGTACTTGTCCAATGTCGTTCGTCGCGTGAAGCACTCCCTGTTCATCGGTCCAGGTGAAAAGCCCTCCCCTCACACCGGGCGTATCCAGATCCCTGGCTGAGTCGCCCAGCTGAGGCGGCCCGGCGGGGGTGATCTCTTCCGCAGACGGGGCGCCTTCGCCCTCTGTATCTTCCGGCGTTTGAAGATTATTCGCCCTGGCTTCCTCAGCCGCTTTCATCCTTTCCTGTCTTTTCTTCTGGAGCGCTTCATTTACTTCTATATTGCTCTGACGCTCGACGGTTGTGCCGAGTGTCCCGGTACCGTCTCTGAAATTCGTCTCCGAGCTCTTCTGCATCGTGGAAAGATCGAATGGGTTCAAATCCTCGCTCGGGGTAACTATATACGAGGGAAAATCAGCGGGGACCGGAGGCGCAGGCGCCGGAGCGGGCGCCGGGGCAGCTGGCGCGCCCGACTGAGGGAATGCAGGGCCGGCAGACAGCAGCACCATGCTTCCGGCTATGTATAGTTTCAGGAATAAGGAGCGGGACATGTTCTGCCTCCTCAAATGCTCACTATAAATATACACCCGCCGGAACGAATACTCAACATTAAAAATTAATATATATAGCTGACCCAAAACAACACTTAAACCTGATTCTTAAGAATTAACCCTCAAAACTTTGAACCACGAGGCGTCATAATTATTTACGACTATGGAGGCCAAACCAGTAAAATGCCGAAACGACTAGCGAATGTGTAATACGCTTTTCCAACACCAGCTTCGGAATGTCCCGAACGGGCGCTTTGAAAGTAACGATATACTCGGTCGTATCGAAGTAGGGCTCTCTCTCCTTCCGTGAACCTGCGGCGAGGAAGGTGTAGCAGGTATTTGTCTGTATGGCGGGATTCGGGATGACCTCCCCTATACAGGACCAGTCGTCTGAAACGTAACCCGTCTCTTCAAGGAGCTCCCGTTTGGCGGCTTCGAGCGGTGTTTCCGCCCGATCGATGCAGCCGCCCGGAATCTCGATAGTCTCGGACTCGATACCGTGCCTGTACTGCCTGATCAAAAGGACTTCGTCCCTGTCGGTAACCGCGACGACATTTACCCAGTCAGGGGCCTCTATCACGAAGAACTCGTGCTCCTCCCCGGTTATAGGGGAGACGCTCGTATCCTTTCTGGTTGAAAAAACCCTGTTCGACGACAGAGGTTCGGACTTTATTATTTTCCACTTTTTAATCATGGCTCTTGAGCTATATATAATTCCGTCAGATACCCGCGCCTAGCCGCGGATTTCTATCTTCCTTAATTTATCACGGGTGTTTTGAGAGTACCAAATATCGACGAACTCCGATATGGAAGACCCTTCATCCCTCCCGATAATGTCGAGCGCGTCCTTCCTGAGGAGGTTCTTAACGCTCCCGAACGCCTCCCCGTCCTTTTCGGCAAGGTCACGCGCGGAGCGGAGCGCGGCATCGGCGAAACCCTCCTCGGAGTGCACTTCATCGACGAGACCCAAGGCCAGCGCTTCTTCCGCGGAGTTCATTTTCCCGGAATAAAGCAGCTGCCGGGCGTTCCTCGGGCCGACCGTAAACTTCAGAATCTCCGCAATGCTCGTAAATATAGTGGCGCCGATCGTGAGCTCGTTTAGCGCGATCTTCGCCTTCCCCGTAACCATAACCCTCCTGTCACAGGCTATGGCAAGGATGCACCCTCCCGCCACCGTATGCCCGTTCAAAGCCGCGATTACGGGTTTCGGATAGGTGAAAATACACCGAACGAGATCGGAAAAGCTAACGACAAACCTGTGAAATTCCTCCTTCGAATAATCCATTAACCCGGGGATATCGAACCCGAATGAAAAGAAGCTTCCCTTCCCGGTCAAAATGACGGCTTTAATCTGTCTATCCAGGGCTAATTCCCTGAAAGTATCCGTCAACTCCGAGACTACCTGCTCGTTTATCGCGTTTACTTTAGGCCTGTTAATCGCAACCGTGGCAATTCCGTCATCTACAGATAACTGGACATATTCCATCGACCCCTCCTTGATTCGAGTATCGATTATCATTATCCCATTCTGCAATAACTCAGGCAATACTCCCATCTATACAAACCGTATTTTACAGTTAAAATAAATTGTCTCTAATCTCGTCTGCAGAATTCGGGAGGTTCTGAAATGAGAAGATTTATCTACACGATGCTTTTTTTGGTGACTTGTGTTGTGTTCTCGCTGTCGTCCGTATCGGCAGCCGAAAAAGGGGACGCGGCTAAGGGAAAGGAAACATTCCAGAATACCTGCGCCGCATGCCATGGGGCGGAGGGTAAGGGGGACGGTGTCGCGTCTGCGGCCCTCGACCCCAAACCGAGGAACCTGAGCGATGCGGCTTACGTATCGACCAAGACAGACGAACACCTTTATAAAGTCATCAGCGAAGGCGGGGCATCAGTCGGGCTTTCGCCCATGATGGCCGCATGGGGAGGCACACTTTCCGAGCAGGACATTTGGAACGTGATTGCCTACGTAAGGCAGGATATCTGCAAGTGCCAGTATAAGGCTAAATAAACAGAATATAACGGGCCTGAGCCCGGTCTCGAGCCCGTTATGAATGAACCGCCGGACCTCTCGCTTCTTACTAATTTGGTATATATTTACCCTTACAGGATATCAATAATCAGGGAGATAAGAAGAAGAATATGAAAAAGATACTATCGGATACGATAAGACTTTTCGGGCTCGCGGCCCTAATTGCACTGCCTATTCTCACCGCTTGCGCAGGGGTTGAGCCCGGTACGATCGATGACCCCGGTCAGGCCCTGGACGCGCCGACTGAGCCTGAAGCAGCGGACGAGTCATATTCCGAGGGCCTGCAGTATCCGGAAGAACAGGACAATCAATAGCTGGCCGCAGGAGGGGTAACCTGCGGAGAGCATCCCGCCGATAAACCCCGATACTCCTGTCTTTTGAAGAATTTTTCCGAGATGTTAAAATCTTGCTGAATTCCGTTATACAACCGGAGAGGTGACCGAGCGGCCGAAGGTGCACGCCTGGAAAGTGTGTAGGGGGTTAACGCTCCCTCGTGGGTTCAAATCCCACCCTCTCCGCCAGTATACGCCTGAGTATAATGGGGAATCACGTGACCGCGCGCAGCGCGGTGATTATTTCATTCAATAGCTATTAACTTTCGGGTATTTTATAATATAGGCTAAAGCTCTTCACGCAATATTAGTTTCGATAAATTTACCAGTTAGTCAGGCCCGTACGGCAGGAGATTGTGAACCCCGCCAGGCCCGGAAGGGAGCAACGGTAACAAACCCTCCTGAGCGTTGCGGAAACCCTGACTAGCTGGTTCTAAGGTGACGTATGTCCTACCTTGTACTCGCGAGAAAATGGAGACCTCAGACTTTCGAGGATATCGTAAGCCAGGAATTCGTGACCCTGAGCCTGAAGAACGCGGTCTCCACGGGGAAGATAGCCCACGCCTTTATATTTTCAGGACCTAGAGGAGTAGGTAAGACCTCGACCGCCAGGATACTGGCCAAGGCGCTTAACTGCCGGAGCGGACCCACTCCGGAGCCCTGCTCCGAATGCGTATTCTGTAAGGAAATAGCCGAGGGCAAATCACTCGACGTCATCGAAATAGATGCCGCGTCTCATACAGGCGTAAACGACATAAGAGAGATCATAGAGAACGTTAAATACCTGCCGGCGTCCGGGAAATATAAGATCTACATAATAGACGAAGCGCACATGCTCTCCCAGTCCGCTTTCAATGCCCTGCTCAAAACCCTCGAAGAGCCCCCTCCCCACGTTCTATTCATACTGGCGACGACGGAGGCGCACAAGATCCCGGTGACGATACTTTCCAGGTGTCAGAGGTATGAATTCAAGAAGGTGCCCGTCGAGAAGATAAAGGAAAGCCTCGCTTCGATAACCGGGAAGGAGAAGATAAGGGTGGCTGAGGAAACCCTGTATACAGTAGCCCAGGAGGCGGACGGCAGCATGAGGGACGCGCTCAGTCTCATGGACCAGCTCCTCGCGACGTTCGGGAGCGAGATCGCTCATGACGACGCGATAAGGATCCTCGGCGTACTCGACAGGACGCTCCTCAGATCCGCAGTTGCGGGCATACTCGATAAGAACCCTAAGAACTGCATCGAAACACTGAACAGGGCAACCGAAAAGGGAATAAATCCAAAGCGCTTCGCCGAGGACCTGCTGAGGACGTTGAGATACGCCCTTCTCCTGAAGACATGCGGAAAGGAAACAGTCACGGAGCTCTCCGACGAAGATAAGGACGAGATCGAGGGAATAACGTCGGGCGAGAGCGTAGAGACGCTGGAATCCCTTTTCAACCTCATGCTCGAAGGGGCAGAAAGCATACACAGGTCGTTTTATCCGCAGATGGCGCTCGAATTCATCCTTATAAAGCTGTCTACACTCGAAAGGACGGTTCCGATAGAAAGCATAATAAAGAGGCTCGAATCCCTTTCCGGGTCTATAAAAACTGGAGAAGAACCGAGAGCGCGTCTTGACGAGCCCCGCGGGGAGTATCAGAAAAGACAGACCGCGGCGGGGGATAAGCCGGTTACAACACCCCCTGCGAGCGGGGGTCAGGCGCCCGTGAATAAACCGAAGCCCGAACCGGGGGACCTCGGCTCGGTGCTCAAGTTCATTAAATCGAGGAACGCCATCATGGGCACCAGGCTTGAGCAGGCAAAGGATATCTCGGTCGAGGGAGACTCGTTCAGGGTCACATTCAGCAACCCCCTCCACACCTCACATTTCAGGAAAAGTGAAACCCACGCGGAGCTCAGGGACTATTTGAAAGAGTGCTATTCCCGGGACATGAGCATAGAAATCGCGGAGGACAACCAGGCGCCGCCGGGCGAAACCGGGGGCGGTAAAAACGATAAAAGTGAAAATAAAAAGAAAATCCAGAACGACCCCGCGCTTAAGGAAGCGATAGAAATTTTCGGGGGAAGAGTCGTGAGCGTAAAACCCAAACAAAAGGAGTAACAAGATGAAATTCGGGGGCGGAAACATCAAGAACCTTCTCAAACAGGCAAACAAAATGAAAGAACAGATGGAGAAGCTCCAGGCGGAGGCGGGCGAAAAGACCGTCGAAGCCACGGCGGGCGGCGGGATGGTGACCGTCGTCGCGAAGGCGAAAGGAGAGATCGTTTCCATCAAAATCGAGCCCGAAATCGTCAAGGACGACGATATAGAGATGCTCCAGGACCTTATAACCGCCGCGGTAAACGAAGCCCTCGGCCGAGGACAGGATTTGATGAAGGACGAGGTTGCAAAACTGGCGGGGGGTCTGGGATTACCCCCCGGACTCATTTAACTTATGCTCCAGAAAGGCATACCGGAATCTATAGCCAGGCTCATAAACGAACTCTCCAAACTCCCGGGAATAGGCGAAAAGAACGCGACCAGGCTCGCGTTTCATATTTTCAGATCGAGCCGGGAAAGCGTGGAAAACCTGTCGAAAGCCATCACAGACGCCAAGACGAAGGTCGTTTTATGCGAGACGTGCTTTAATTTCGCGACTGAATCGCCATGCGAATTGTGCAGGGACGAAGACAGAGACCATACAATTATCTGCGTAGTGGAGGACCCCCTCGACCAGCTCGCAATAGAAAGGAGCCGGGAGTTCAGGGGGGTGTACCATATACTGCACGGGGTTATATCTCCGATTGAGGGGGTCGGGCCCGAGGACCTCAGGATAAAGGAGCTCATACGGAGACTGGAGAGCGGCCGTACGAAAGAGATTATAATCGCGACCAACCCCAGCGTCGAGGGGGAAGCCACGGCGCTCTATCTCTCCAAGCTCGTAAAGCCGATGGGCATAGGAGTAAGCAGGATAGCGCACGGCATCCCGATGGGAGGGGATATCGAATATATTGACGAGATTACATTAAGCAAAGCAATTAGGGATAGAAGATATATCTAGTTAATCTAAATATTATCGATATTCTATCAATTAATAATATATAGGATATGTTCTATATTTAGACGATACGTTTTCAGGAGGACGTAATGCCCAGGATAGGCAGAGCTTTTAAGGAACTCAAGGTCGGAGACAAGCTCTCGGAAAGAATCACCGTTACCGAAGCCCATGTCGTAAAAGCGGCGGGTCTTTTCAACGATTACAACGCCCTCCACACGAACGAGCCCGACATGAAGGGCTCGAGGTTCGGTAAAAGGATAGTGCACGGCGCGCTCACATTCAGCCTGATTGTGGGAGTTTACAGCAAGGTGTTCCACGATACGGACATATCGACGGTAGAGGCTTCGATAAAATTCACGGCCCCCGTCTTCATAAACGACACCATAACGATGGAGTGGACGGTAATGGAGCTCGACGAGAAGCCGAAACTGAACGGCGGGCTGGTCGCCCTTTCGGGTGAGGTCAGGAATATGGAAGAAAAAATCCTCGCGACGCTGGAAGCGAAAATTCTAGTCGGGAACGAGACCATCTTTTAAGCGTGTTTTCCTCTGATAAGAATGGACAACAACAAGAAACCCAGCCGGCCTCTTTTATCCAAATTATTCCTCGCACTGATCACGGTAATAATAACCATAGGCGCAATCGAGCTCGCAAGCAGATTCACACCCGACCGGGACAAGTACTCCATTCTAGAACACGTAGACAAACTGAGGCCGGGCGGGAACCCGGCAGGATACGAGCTCAGGGAAACCGCCTGGGAATCGAGCTTTACAGAAAGGGGCCTGAATGCGCCCCCGGGAGGGCCGAGGGAGGGACTACGGGGCGAGGGAGTAACCCCACTTAACTGCGCCGTATCGGATTGCAATTTCAGGAAGTTCCTGCCGGGGATTATAGAATTGAACGACGACGGTCTACAGACCGCGGGCAGGAGCGAGAACCCCTACCCTCACATATTAATCGTCGGCGGAAGCGTAGCATGGGGTGCAGGCGCCTCCAATATAGCGAATACATATTTCGCAATATTGTACGGCATGCTGAAAAATGAATACCCCGACACGAAGATATCGGTGCTCGCCGCTTACGGTTCGACCAGCAATACCGACTTAAGCTCCTTTGTACGTAAGGGACTCGATGCCAAGCCGGACGTGGTCGTATTCATAAACGGTCTAAACGACTTGACCGTCAAAGGGCAGCTGAGACAAACGGATGCCTCCGATTACATTCTGAACATGAAAACGGCGTCTCGGATTGCGGAGCGTAACGGGATACCGACAGTCGTCGTCAGACAGCCGTTCCCCGGCGGGAAAAAATTTAAGACTGACCTCGAAAAGAGGATAATGGAACTTAGTAATAAGGATTACGAGAAGGTCATCACCCCCCTTTATAAACACATTGGAAAGGTTCTCGAGGAAATGGCGAAAGCGGGAGAGATTTATTATATCGACGCCGCCGACAGTTTTGGCGATGAGACCGCAACCACCTTCAACGACCAGTGGCACTTCTCGGACCCCGGACACAAATTACTCGCCGAGAGAATCCATGCCGGGCTTGTTCCGATTTTAAGCGAAATACTCGGGAAGAGCGGAGACAACCCCGATTGAAGCAGGCCCCGAATAAGGGGTCAAACACCGACACACCCGCCCTCGAAAGTTGGAGCGGGCATGTCGTTTCCATGTCCGTTTCTTAATCCGCTGCAACCCTCTTGCGGCGGTATAAAGCGAAGATTGAGATTGATAATAATGCAAGACCGACGGCGGCCATGCCGTACTCGGACATTGTCGGGATGTTGGACAATCTCGGATTGAGAAACGCTATCGCCTCTAAGCCCTCCGCGGTTTCGCCTATATTCGTAACCTGACCCGTCTCAGTGTTTATCGTAACGAGGTAGTTATCATAAGAAAAGCTCACGTCATCCAGCGAGGCGAACATGACATGGGTATCCGGATTTAAATCCAGTGAATTGAAGACCGGGACATTTTCGATAACCGGAGGGACTGTGAGGTCAGTAACCAAGTTGGCAAGCCCTGATGACTGATTCAATAAATAAAGGGATGGTATCATGTCGGTTTGCGCAAGAAACAGCTCATTAAACTGATCGAACCCGATCCCGTTACCAGCACCGAAAAGACCCGTAAAACCCAGGAAATTCAGGGCTCCGGTATTTGTATCTATAGTTGCGATAAAGATGCCCGGCTTGGACCGAAAGGACGCGAACAATG
>Ga0155644_1134_pt2 | contig 14486 bp, 12 predicted proteins | sample RifCSPhighO2_12_FD_107301 | JGI IMG/M metagenome (GOLD analysis project Ga0155644, IMG submission 107301) | Candidatus Dadabacteria bacterium RIFCSPHIGHO2_12_FULL_53_21 | reverse complement strand
CGCTCGGATTTCTCACGAAATGGTACCTCGCGCTGCTCCTCCCCGTCTTTCTCTCCTACTATTACACCCGGAGAAAAAAGATAAACTGGCCGATGGTCCTCGTGTTCGCGATAACCTGCCTCGCCCTGTTAATGCCTACTATCTTATTCGGAGGACTTAAAGGGCTTCTCGCTCCCTATGTCACACAGCTCTCCCGCGGCTTTGACCAGCCGTCCTTGTTCTTCCTTGCATCCCTTTTTTTCGAACGGGGTTTCGGTCTGGATATCAATAATGTTTATTTCGCGGGGGCGTCGCTTCTGCTCCAGTTCTCCATGATACCGCTATGCGTGACGAGCAGGGTCGATTCTGTGGACAAGGTGATCAGGTGGACCCTTTTGTCCGTTCTGGTCTTCATTATATTCGCCAGGATAAATTCGCCGCAGTGGATTTTATGGGTCAGTCCGCTCCTGATATTGACCGCTTCCGGGAGGATGTTCGTCGCGGGAATTATCCTCCTCGACCTGCTGACCTATCTCCAGTTCCCCATCCTCTTTCATCTCCGCGAATACGGCGGCCCGTACTACGATCTCTTCCTCCTGGTATTTTCAGTCAAGCTCGCCTTGCAGATATTGTTCGCGGTATCCATATTCCGGGGCTTGATAGGCGACAATTTGGTCTTTATCCGCCTGAGCGGCCGGAAGGAGAGCGGGGCCTGAAGCGGGGGCGGCATTATCCGGAAGTGTAATATTCCTTGATATATCCTCTCCGACTACTTATTCTAATTGCTTGATGCCGCGGGGTATTTTAGAGAAACGTATGAGAAAAACATATTACGCCGTAATTGCCGCGATAATGTTGACCGCAATATTTTCCTGCATGGGGAAACCCGAGCCTGAAATTCCCGAAAGGAAGGTTTTAGACCCTTCCCCGACAAAAGTAGTCGAAGAATTGCTCAAGGCCTGGCAGAAGGAGGATTTCAAAAGTGCCTTCAAATATGTCTATGCGCCTTATACTGATGAAGAGGGCTACGTAATTCAGATGAAGAACTATTTCAAGGATTATCAGATGTCCATTATCGATTTTCACGTACTGGCGACCCAGATATACGACAGGACGTCTATAGTCATTGTGGAGCTTAAAACAAAAGTTAAATCTTCGAAGACCGGTCTTATCACTGAGATGACTCAAAGAAGCCAGTACGACCTGGGAATTTTTGAGGACGAATGGAAAGTTACCGCGGGGAATTGTTTCGAGAACTGTATCGAGATGGAGAAGAAATTAAAGGTGAAAGAGTAGCAGATGATAAGGGTATCCGTGACGGGCGCCGCGGGGAGGATGGGACAGAGGATAATTTATTACCTCTCCAGGGACGAAGGGATCAAGATAGTCGGAGCCAAGGAAGTCGAGAGGCACCATTCACTCGGTATAGACGCCGGGATCATCGCGGGCGTGGGGGAGATTGGCGTCCCCATAACGAGCGATATCGCCGAATCCTCTTTCGGGGCCGATGTGATAGTCGATTTCTCGTCCCCTAAATCGACCCTCCTCAACGCCTCGTACGCCTCGGGCGAAGGCAAGTCCATGGTGATAGGGACGACGGGCTTCACGGAAAAAGAGGAGAGCGAGTTGAGAAGGCTCTGCCAGGGCTTTCCCTGTGTTGTTTCGGCCAATATGAGCATCGGCGTCAACGTGATGATAGAAGCGACCAGGATCCTCGCGCGCACGCTGGGGGACGAATACGACGTCGAGATCTTCGAGGCCCACCACAAGCATAAAGTCGACTCCCCGAGCGGCACGGCGTTAATGATCGGGCAGGCGGCCTCGGAGGGCCTGGGCAGGGATTTCCAGGAAGTCGCCAGATTCGAGCGGCACGGGAGGGTAGGTGAGCGGAAACAGCATGAAATCGGCATACAGTCGCTCAGGGGCGGCGACGTGGTCGGGGAGCACACCGTCATGTTCCTGGGCGAGGGTGAGAGGATCGAGCTCACTCACAGGGCCTTCAGCAGGGACAATTTCGCAAAGGGGGTCCTCCGCGCCGTTAAATGGATCTACGGTAAGCCGCCAGGGGTCTATACGATGAAGGACGTACTTGACCTTTGACCGGGCATTGCGCCCTTTCTTGTTAACCCCCGTAAAGTGATCCGAAGTCAGCCCCGATATGTTCAGATTCGAAATCCTAAAACATGATACAGGAACAGGCGCCAGGCTTGGGAGAATCCATACCGCCCACGGCACTGTCGATACGCCCGCGTTCATGCCCGTGGCGACGCAGGCTTCGGTCAAGGCGCTCAGCCCCGCCGAGGTCGAGTCGCTCGGCTTCGAGATGGTCATTGTGAACGCCTACCATATGTACCTCCGCCCCGGCCACAAGACAATAGAAAAATTGGGGGGTCTTCACAAGTTCATGTCATGGCCCCGCCCGATTACGACCGACAGCGGCGGGTTCCAGGTCCTGAGCCTCTCCAAAACGAGAAAGGTCAAGGAGGAGGGGATAGTGTTCCAGTCCCATCTCGACGGCAGCAGTCACGTGCTTACGCCTGAAAAATGCATCGAGATACAGGAGTCTCTAGGGGTCGACATAATGATGTGCCTCGACGAATGTCCTCCCTACCCCTCGACGCCCGAATATATGAAAAAATCGGTTGGTCTGACTACCCGCTGGGCGAAGCTCTGCAAAGAGGCGCAAAAAAAGCACGATAACGCCCTTTTCGGAATAGTTCAGGGAGGCGTCTTCCCGGACCTGAGGCGCGAATCCGCGGAGGGGCTCACCGGGATCGGGTTCGACGGATATTCCCTCGGCGGGCTCGGGATCGGAGAGGATTCCGCCAGAACCTGCGAGATCACGGAATCCACGCTAGCGCACCTTCCCCCTGAAAAACCGCGTTATCTCATGGGCATCGGGAAGCCCGGGGACATAGCTCAGGCGGTTTCCGCGGGGGTAGATCTCTTCGATTGTGTCATACCCACGAGGAACGCGCGGAACGGCACTCTCTTTACAAGTCACGGAAAACTGGTTATAAAAAATGCCCGGTACGCGGAGGATGAGGGTCCGATTGACGACAATTGCGGGTGTTATACTTGCGGGAATTTCTCGAGAGCTTATCTGAGACACCTCTATATGTCGAAGGAAATACTGGTACTGCGTCTTCTCACTCTTCATAACCTCAGTTACTACGGCAAATTAATGACCGATATTAGAGAAAGCATTGCCCGCGGAGGTTTCTCGGTATTATTAAATAGGGTAAAATCCCCTGGAGGTAAAGATTAGTGTATAAAAATATAATAGCGATAATATCCATAGCTTTAATGGCGATGGGCGGGTGCATGGCTCCCGGAGGTGAAGGCGGACCGGGCGGTTCTCCCCTGGCTTTCCTGCCGTTCGTACTGATATTCGTCCTGTTTTATTTCCTCATTCTCAGGCCCCAGCAGAAGCAGGGCAAGAAGAAGGATGAAATGCTCAAGAGCCTGAAGCGCGGGGACAACGTCATAACCGCCGGGGGTATATACGGCAGGATTATGAACATCTCGGAAGACGACATAGTGACGCTCGAGATATCGAAGGGCGTGAGCGTCCGTATCGCGCGCACCGGCATCACCGGTCTCGAGGGCCAGGGGAAGGAAGAGCCCAAGGATAAGGATAAGGAGGATAAATCCAAGAAATGAGAGCTTCCAGAGGATGGGTTATCACGATTCTCATAATTACGGCACTGTCGGCGCTTCTATTGATCCCCACGATTGCCGGTGACGCTCTTCCGAAATGGTGGGGAAAAATCTTTCCCGACAAGGGGATAAATCTGGGACTCGATTTAAGGGGCGGAATTTTCCTTCTTGTCGGCGTGGATAGCGAAAAGGCCGTGGAGCACGAGCTTAACAGTATCAATGAATATATGAATCAGGAATTGAAGAGCGAAAAAGTGCTCCCGAAGGGTTTTCAAATTACGGGGCAGGATTTAACAATGCAATTCTTCTCCAAGGAAGACCTCGATAAGGCGAAGAAGATCGCGGATGAAAACTTTAATGACAGGACGGACATAGACGAAAAAGACCTGTCATTGAATTTCGTTCTAAAGAACAATTATCTTGACGATATACGTGTCCGGGCCATCGACCAGGTCAAGCAGGTTCTGGAAAACCGAATTCAGGAAATGGGACTAGTCGAACCTTCGGTCCAGAAATCGGGGGCAAACAGGATATTGATTCAGGTCCCGGGGGCGTCCGAGAGGGACAGACAGAGGATCATCGATATCATAAAACGCTCGGCTGTCCTGGAGTTCAAGATCGTCAAGGACACGGGTGTGGATCAGGACGTCCTGCTTGCTAAATACGGCGTTAAGACACCCGAAGAGCTTAATGCCCAGGGCTTGATGCTCGTCCCCGGCGCTACGGGCACCGAGAACGAGAAATTTTTTATCGCCACCGCCGATTCGCCTGTAACCGGCGCGTCTCTTTCGGACGCCCGGCTTATATTCGATGAATTCGGCAGGCCGGCAGTGGGTTTCAGCTTTAAAGGAGAGGGAGCGAGTAAATTCGGCACGCTTACGGAAAAAAACATCGGGCAAAGGCTTGCTATCGTCCTCGACGGCACGATTAAATCGGCCCCCACTATTCAGGAGAGGATTGCGGCACAGGGTAGGATCACCGGAAGTTTTACGACCGAGGAAGCGAAAGACCTCGCGCTCGTGCTCCGTTCGGGCGCGCTGCCTGTCCCGGTAAATGTCGAGCAGGAAAAGACTGTGGGTCCTTCGCTCGGTAAAGATTCCATAGACAGCGGAAAGCTTTCCATGATTGTAGGCGGTGCGCTTGTAATAATCTTTATGATTGTTTTCTACAGGCTTCAGGGCGTTGTAGCGGATATCGCCCTTACGCTCAACATGCTCTTTATTATGGGGTTCCTGTCCGCTTTCGGCGTCACGCTGACGCTCCCCGGTATCGCGGGACTCGTTCTTACAATGGGTATGGCGGTCGACGGAAACATAATCATCTTCGAAAGGATTAAAGAAGAGCTCAGAACCGGAAAGTCCCCCTTCGCGTCGATCGAGGCGGGATATCAGAGGTCGTTCCCTACTGTTCTTGACGCGAACGCCACCACGCTGATAACGGGGCTTATCTTATTCTGGTTCGGCACCGGACCGATCAAGGGTTTTGCCGCAACCCTCTGCATAGGTATTCTGACGACCTTTTTCAGCAACGTGATTATAGCTCATGTTATAACCAGCTATATATACCAGAATAAGAAGGTCGCGGCTTTAAGCATATGATGTTCGATCAGGAGGATCACTGAACTTGGATTTAATTAAACCTAATACAAAAATTGATTTTGTGGGGAAGATGAACAAAGCGGTGGTTTTCTCCATCGTCTTGAGTCTGTTGGCGATCGGTTCGCTGGTCTATCACAAGGGGCCGAATTGGGGTGTCGAGTTCAGGGGCGGAACCGAGATCCATATAAAATTCGCCAATAGCCTGAGTACCGCGGACCTGACGAATATCTTGGATGAGAGCGGATATCACCCGGATGCCGTCCAGAGGCTGGGTTTTGAGGGTGACAAGGAATATTTGCTCAGGTTTTCCCCTGATGTAGTGAAATTCGACCAGATTCAGCCTTTCCGGGTTGAGCTCGAAAAGATGATAACGCAAAAGCCCGAGCTCCGGGGCGCCTCGATACTGAGGATCGATTACATTGGCCCCAACGTCGGGAAAGAGCTAGTCGGGAAGGCCATAATATCCATCCTGCTCGGATGTATAGGAATAATGATATACGTCATGCTGAGGTTCGAATTCGTATTTGCGGTCGGTGCCGTGGTCGCGCTCGTACACGACACCATTATGACTATGGGGGCTATATCTATAACTAATAAAGAATTTACTCTGACAATTATCGCCGCCCTCTTAACGATTATCGGTTTCTCCGTTCACGATACTATCATCATATTCGATAGAATCAGAGAAAATTTAAAGAAGAGCGGCGGAGCTAAGGGATTCACGCAAATTGTGAACGAATCCGTCAATCAAACTCTGTCGAGAACGATTTTAACAAGCTTCACCGTATTCCTCGTGCTTATGTCTCTTTATCTGCTTGGAGGAACAGTTATACACGACTTTGCCTTTACGATGATTTTCGGGGTTTTGTTCGGCACGTATTCTTCGATCTTCGTCGCGAGCGCGATAGTCATATACTGGAAAAAGTGGAGAGGGACGCTGACTTAATAGCCTTCTATTTCTTTAAATATATCGTTTGCACGGGGAACAGTACCCGAGCCCACCATTTTCCCGTTCACGATAACTGCAGGCACCGGATACCAGAGCAATAACGTCCTGATAGATGAAACAAGCGGTACGCGGCACTTTAATATATCTCTGATCACCCTGGGCACGACGTATATATAGTCTTTGGGCTCGATCTGTATTATCTCGACCTCCTCTTCCCCGTACCTCTCGCGTATCTCCCTGTGGAGCCTCCCACATTCCCCCGCAGATTCCCTTATCTCATGGTATGAGGGTTCCTTCTTCGCATGCTCCCCCATCCCTCCCGAGCAGCATATGCATCCGCCCCCCGAATCGCTCTCCCTCACTATGATTACGGTCGAATCGCTAATCGTTAGCCGCCTCCTTTTGTGAGAGCGGCCCCTCTTTCTTTACTGCAGGGAGCGCTTTGGTCCAGACCCTTATCGAATCTATTATTATTATCACGGCGCATATCATCATAACGGCCGTGAAGATGATGTTCACGTATCCCTGGACGCCGAATCCTTCTTTCCTCGTGAGGGGCAAGAAGTTATTCGTGATGTTCAGCCACGCGGCCGTGAGCGTCGTCGCCATTACGAAGGTCATCGGCACGATTGTAACCCAGGCGTATCTCGCCCTGCCGAGCTTTATTATGAACGTCGTCCCCACGCAGAGGGCGATCCCCGCAAGGAGCTGGTTCGCCGTCCCGAACATGGGCCAGATCGTGCTTATGCTTCCCGTGAAGACGAAGTACCCCCACGCGCAGGAGATAAGCGCGCTCGAAATGACCGCCGAAGGCAGGTGGTCGACCCTCTCGAAAGGCTTGTAAAACCTTCCGCCGAATTCCTGTATCATGAACCTCGCGACCCTCGTTCCGGTATCGATCGTCGTCAGTATGAAGAGCGCCTCGAACATGATCGCGAAGTGGTACCAGTAGTCCATCAGGCGGCTCATTCCCGGAAGCGCCGTGAATATCTGCGCCATCCCTACAGCGAGCGAAACCGCCCCTCCCGTCCTTCCGTTGAGCGTCTCCCCGACCTGGGCCGAGAGGTGGTCGAGGTTCACCGTGCTGAGCCCGAGCGTCTCGAATATCGGGCCCGGGACGTTTATGGCGAAGTAATCCCCCGGGAAAAGTGCGGTCGCGGCGATGAGCGCGAGAATGGCGATGAATCCCTCTATCAGCATCGCGACGAACCCTATCGTTTTTATGTCCGATTCCTTCGAGACCATCTTGGGGGAGGTACCCGAGGCGACGAGCGCGTGGAATCCCGAGATCGCGCCGCAGGCGATAGTTATAAATGCAAACGGGAACAGCGCGCCGGGAATTATGGGCCCCCCGCCCTTGATAAACTCCGTTACGGCCGGCATTTTAAGCTCGGGGTCGACGATTATGATCCCGATAGCGAGGAAGATTATAGTGCCTATTTTCATGAAAGAACTAAGATAGTCCCTCGGACAGAGGAGGAGCCAGACGGGCAGTATCGAGGCCGTAAAGCCGTAGATGAGAATGAACAAGGTGATCTTGGCTTTGGGGAGCGTGAAATAGGGCGCGAGCGTGGAGTGGGCTATGTCCTTCCCGAAATAAACGGCCAGTAAAAGCAGTATTACGCCTATGACCGTGGCTTCCGCTATCCTTCCTTTCCTGAACCTGTACATGTAAAGCCCCATAAAGAAGGCGATCGGGATGGTACACCCGATTGTGAACACCCCCCACGAGCTTTCCGCGAGCGCGTTCACCACCGCGAGCCCGAGTCCCGCCAATGCGACGACTAGTATGAAAAGGACGGCGATCGAGGCTATGATCCCCGACAGGGGGCTGATTTCCGTCTTCGCTATCTCCGCCAGCGACTTCCCCCCGTGTCTTACCGAGGCGAAGAATATGATGAAATCGTGCACCGCCCCTGCCAGCACTGCACCTATGAGTATCCATAGGTAGCCGGGCAGCACGCCGAACTGGGCGGCGAGGACGGGTCCTATCAAGGGCCCCGCTCCGGTGATCGCGGCGAAGTGATGTCCGAAGAGTACCCACTTATTAGTCGGGAAATAGTTCTGGCCGTCGTACATGGTGTAGGCGGGGGTTTTCCGTGAATCGTCGAGCACCGCGACCTTCGCCGCGATAAACCCGTGGTAATACCTGTAGAAAATCACCATGACGCAGAGTGCGCCCACGACGAGCGGCATGGCGTGTATGGTCATCCGGCCGACCTCGTCCCGGGGCTGATACTGGGGGAGAAAAACATAATCGCGGTATGTTCTCGCATGCTGTGATTTTTATCTTTACTTATCTGCCTTTAAGCATTAGAACGCGCGTCGCAGGGTAACAAGATACAGCAAATGAATTATAAACTCAAAATTACCGCCGGATTATAGACCGCGGGTATCTATTTAATCGTCCCCGCTCTTTTTCCTTGACTTTATTGCGTATTCTGATATGTTTTCCGCATCTTTAGGAGGAATGAGGTTATAGATTGCTTCGATTGAGGTACGGAAACATTAGTAAGAGTACCTGCCGGGAATGTGTGTTCCGCTCATTTTTATTTTTAAATTCAGGCAGTTCCAGCATTGCTAGAAAGACCCCCGGTTTGCTCTTCTCCTCCCGCAAAACAATAATCTGAAAATTACAGAATGTTATCAATAAAACAAAGGAGAATTTGATATGGAGATAAGCAGCCACACATTAATTTTGCTTGTTTTAGGCATAAGCGTGCTTTCTCTGGCTTTCGCGGGATATCTTGCGAAGTTTGTGCTCAGTTCCGATATGGGCACGACCGCGATGCAGGAGATAAGTAACGCGATTAAAGAAGGAGCCGAGGCGTTTCTCAAGAGACAGTACTCGACCATCATCATGATGAGTCTCGCCCTCGCGGCCCTCATGTTCCTGGTCTACTGGTTCCTTGCCGGCGATAAGGATACAGCCTGGCGTACTACTGTAGCGTTTCTTTTCGGAGCTGGCTGCTCGGCTCTTGCAGGCTATATAGGTATGTGGATATCGATAAGGACGAACATCCGTACCGCGAGCGCCGTGAGGTCGAGTCTCGACAGGGCGCTCAGGATTTCGTTCAGGGGCGGGGCGGTATCGGGGATAACGATCGTCGCCATGAGTCTTCTGGGAGTCGGGATACTATTCTTACTCTACGGCGGATATAGTGATGATGCGGAAGTGCTGAAGAGGGTCCCGTATCTTATAGTCGGGTACGGGTTCGGCGCGAGCTTCGTCGCGCTGTTTGCCCAGCTGGGCGGCGGTATCTACACGAAAGCGGCCGACGTAGGGGCCGACCTCGTCGGTAAGGTCGAGGCAGGGATACCCGAAGACGACCCCAGGAACCCCGCTGTAATAGCGGACCTCGTGGGAGATAACGTCGGCGACTGCGCCGGCCGCGGAGCCGACCTCTTCGAGTCGACCGCAGCCGAGAACATAGGCGCCATGATTTTGGGCGTCGCTCTCTTCCCTCACTTCGGAATTAAGGGGATTCTCTTCCCGCTCGTCGCCCGTGCCTTCGGCCTCATAGCGAGTATGATTGGAATAACATTGGTTAGGTTGAAAAATGAGAACGAAGACCCGATGGGCGCTCTCAACCGCGGCTACTACATCACCTGCATCCTTGCGGCCGCGGGGTTTTTCGTTGCGACGTATCTCCTGCTTGACAACAACCTCTGGTTGTTCCTCGCGGGCGTGATCGGTATCGCGACGAGCATCGCGTTCGTTTACATCACACAATACTATACGGAATACAGATACCGTCCGGTGCAATTCATCGCCGAAGCGTCTCAAACGGGTCCTGCTACCAACATCATAGCCGGTCTCGCGGTAGGTCTAGAGTGTACCGCCCTTCCCGTGCTCGCGATTTCCGCGGCTCTTATAAGCTCATATTACTGCGGAATGTACGGACTGCAGGAGTTTACCGATATTTCCCGGAACGCCGCGGGTCTATATGGTACTGCAATCGCCTGTATGGGGATGCTGGGTACGGCGGCATACATCCTTGCCATGGATACCTTCGGGCCTATTACGGACAACGCTGGCGGTATAGTTGAAATGAGCAAACAGCCTGAAGAAATCAGGAACAAGACTGACAGGCTCGATGCGGTCGGAAACACGACGAAGGCCCTCACGAAGGGATACGCTATAGGCTCTGCTGCTCTCGCGGCTTTCCTTCTCTTCTCGGCTTACATGGACGAAGTCTCACACCTCACCGGAAAGCTTTTCGATACCGTTGACATTGCCCAGGTTCAGGTCTTCGTAGGCGGACTCTTGGGCGCGATGTTGGTCTTCCTCTTCAGCTCGCTCGCGATAAGGGCTGTAGCCAGGGCAGCGTACTATGTAATCAGCGACGTACGCGCTCAGTTCAAGGAAAACCCCGGCATCCTCCAGGGCACTTCCAAGCCCGACTACGCGAGGTGCGTCGATATCGTCACGAAAGGCGCTCTCAAGGAAATGATCCCTCCCGGTCTTCTCGCTGTCTGCATGCCCATAGCGGTAGGACTCGTATTCAAGCAGTTCGGTCTCGGGGCCGAGGCTGTGGCCGCGTTCCTGATGGTGGGAACCATAGCCGGCATCCTGCTGGCGACATTTATGAATAACGGCGGCGGCGCCTGGGACAACGCAAAGAAATTTGTGGAGATGGGGAATTACGGCGGTAAGAAGTCGGAGACGCATAAAGCTACGATAGTTGGAGACACGGTCGGCGACCCGTTCAAGGACACGGCAGGCCCCTCGATACACGTGCTGATCAAGCTACTCTCGACGATTACGCTCGTGCTTGCGCCGTTGTTTATCTAGTTTTTAGAGAGTAATATTCAGGAGGCCCTGTTGATGTTAAAACAACTCCTGAAACGAAAAAATATAAGCCAGATAACGCTTGAAGCGGACGACGAGCAACACGGTTTAAAACGTGTGCTCGGTCCGCTCGATCTGGTGAGCCTCGGCATCGGTATAATTATCGGCGCCGGGATTTTTGTCGTCACGGGCCAGGCGGCTGCCCAGTACGCTGGGCCTGCGATATCCCTTTCTTTCGTTCTATCCGGTTTCGGCTGCGTTTTTGCGGGATTGTGCTATGCCGAAATGGCCTCGATGATCCCCGTCTCCGGAAGCGCATATACGTATGCGTATGCCACGCTCGGGCAGTTTATCGCTTGGGTCATAGGATGGGACCTCGTTCTCGAATACCTCTTCGCAAGCTCGACTGTCTCGGTAGGCTGGTCGGGCTACGTCGTGAGCTTCCTCAAGGACTTCGGTATCTTTATTCCCGACATAATATCGAGATCGCCTTTGTCATATGACCCTCACGCCGGGTGGGCGTTTACGGGGGCAGTGATCAATCTCCCCGCCATACTTATCGTGCTCGCCGCCATGACGCTCCTGACCATGGGTATCAGGGAATCGGCGGCGGCAACCAGCCTAATCGTGATCATAAAACTCACAGTTCTGTTGGTTTTCATCGGGGTCGGGTTTTTTTATATAAACCGCGAGAACTGGCAGCCGTTCATACCCCCTAACGAAGGGACGTTCGGCCACTTCGGCTGGAGCGGGGTGCTCCGGGGCGCGGGCGTGATATTCTTCGCGTACATAGGCTTCGACGCCGTCTCCACCGCCGCGCAGGAAACGCGCAACCCTCAGCGAAACGTTCCTATCGGCATTCTCGGCTCTCTCGTGGTCGCGACTGTTTTGTATATCGTAGTAGCGCTTGTTTTAACAGGCGTCGTGAAGTATTCCATGCTGAACGTGCCGGATCCGATCGCCGTAGCCGTCGATTTTATGGGAGAGAAGCTCTACTGGCTCCGTCCTTTGATAAAGATAGGCGCGATCGCGGGTCTCACGTCCGTAATAATAGTGCTCCTTTTCGGACAGACCAGGATATTCTATTCGATGGCGCGCGACAAAATGCTGCCCGGACGGTTCGCGGCCCTGCATCCCGTATACAGGACCCCGATATTCACTACGATTCTGACAGGGGTCGCGGCTTCATTTTTTGCGGGGATATTCCCTATAGGAATCCTGGGGGAGCTGGTCTCGATCGGGACCCTGCTCGCTTTCGTGATCGTCTGCGTCGGCGTTCTAGCGCTCCGTTATACGGACCCTCAGCTTCCGAGGCCCTTTAAAGTCCCGCTCTTCCCCCTTGTCCCGATATTGGGCGCGGGTGTGAGCTTCCTACAGATGGCTGCGCTTCCTATGGATACGTGGCTCAGGCTCATTGTCTGGATGCTGATCGGGTTCGTGATCTACTTCCTCTACTCACGTAAACGGGCCGTGAGCTGATTCGGGGCCGGATGAAGGGCCTTGTATTTACTTGGCGGCATGCATGACGCCGAATTACTAAATCATCAGTTGGAAAAAAGGGTTTTGCGGGTAAATCTATTCAAGTGATGGATTACGTCCTACTTGCCTTCTACATTCTGGTTTCGCTCGCGGGTCTCGTTTCCCTCGTATTCGGCCTCCCGGGCACTTTCGTCATACTCGGAGCCTCTGTCCTCTACGGCTGGTACGGCGGTTTCAGCGAAATAACTGTCAGGGTAATCATCATATTGGTAGTTCTCGCCCTCGCCGGGGAGCTGATAGAGTTCCTTCTCGGCATACTGGGGTCGAAAAAGTACGAGTCCAGCAACAGGGCCATTGTGGGTTCAATAATCTTCGGCATTATCGGCGCCGTGATGGGCGCGCCGTTCTTTTTCGGCATAGGGGCTGTCATTGGCGCGTTCGCGGGGGCGTTTGCCGGGGCGATACTGATGGAGCTCTCACAGGGAAAAAAGATGGACGAGGCCATAAAATCGGGCTGGGGGGCATTCTTAGGCAGGGTCGCCGGTACTATTTCGAAGGGCGCCGTCGGAATAGCGATGATCGCAATAACCGTGCTGGCCGTGCTCAGAAATTGAAATCTTTCCCAATAGCCGTCAAATCGCGTTTTTTGTCTATTTGGCCATTTAATTATCCTCCGGCTGACTTTTCGTAATTCATGCTCGGGAGTAGATGTAAATTCTCGTTATGGTAGATTATTGTCCGGATTTCGATGATTTTGCCGGAGTGAATCGATGATAGAAATGCTCGAAGGGGTTAAACGGCAGGCGGAAGCCGAGCTCAGTTCCGTACAAGACGAGATATCTCTCCAGAACCTCAAGGCGAAGTTCGTCGGCAGGAAGGGTGTTATCACCGAGATATTAAAGGGCATGAAGGATATCCCCGACTCCGACCGGCCGCGAATGGGTAAGCTCATAAACGAGACCAAGACCTTCGTCGAGGACCTCATCGAGCGGAGGCTCGATGAGCTCAGGGAGGAAAAGAAGAGGCGCTCCCTCTATGAAGAGAAGATAGACGTCACCCTTCCGGGAAGGGGTATGCCAGTAGGCGCGAGACACCCCATCACGCAGGTCATGGAAGAGGTAACGACCATCTTCGAGAGAATGGGGTTCGAAGTCGCCGAGGGTCCCGAAGTCGAGACCGACTACTATAACTTCGAGGCGCTCAATATCCCCAAGAACCACCCGGCGAGGGACATGCAGGATACATTCTACGTCTCCGACGAAATCGTCCTCAGGACCCATACGTCCCCCGTTCAGATACGCGTCATGGAAAAGCGGAAGCCCCCGGTGAAAGTTATCGCCCCCGGGAAGGTTTACAGGTGCGACAGCGATATATCCCACACCCCGATGTTCCACCAGATAGAGGGGCTCCTCGTCGACGAGGGCGTCACTTTCGGGGACCTGAAGGGGGTGCTGACCGAATTCGTCAGGCTTGTTTTCGGAGAGGGCGTGGGGGTCAGGTTCAGGCCGAGCTTCTTCCCGTTCACCGAGCCGAGCGCCGAAGTCGACATAGCGTGCCTGATCTGCGGGGGGAAGGGGTGCAGGGTGTGCAAGAACACGGGCTGGCTCGAGATCCTCGGGTGCGGCATGGTCGACCCCGAGGTCTTCAAGAGCGTGGGCTACGACCCTGACAGATACTCCGGCTTCGCTTTCGGCATGGGGATCGAAAGGATAGCCATGCTCAAATTCGGCATAAACGACATAAGGCTCTTCTTCGAGAACGACATCCGTTTCCTCAGGCAATTCACCTGACCGGGCTCTCTTGCGTCTAGGAATCTATCATTTCGAGGCACAGCCGAGAAATCTATATTTTATCTTCCCGACATTACAGAATTTGCGGCGGGTGAACACCCGCGGGCGTACGGTTCTCAGCACCGCCTCTGCTCAATCTAAACCGTTCGTCCTGAGCCCGTCGAAGGACGTATTTTTTACTTCCCTCTCCCCTTTTGAGGGAGAGGGAAGGGTGAGGAGGTACCTTAATTTTCTTGTCA